>UEXM01000034.1_pt1 | contig 161719 bp, 196 predicted proteins | sample 1796661 | NCBI WGS metagenome assembly UEXM01 (sample SAMEA4772469, study PRJEB27181) | metagenome | reverse complement strand
ACTTCCCTCATCCACTGGTGAAAGGTCAAGAGCTGATACATGCTGTCTCCTTCGACGTTGTGAACATACTATAAGTGAGAAAATTTCTGGCGTCAAGTTTTATTTTATTCTATGCCTGGCGCTAAATCAACAAAGGCGCTCTTGCGGCAAGCATTCACAAACCTTTGGATGTCAAACCTTGAATTCTCTTTCCTAAAATAGTTTGCCAAGTCGAGCGACAACTGCTCACGCTGGTCGTATGTGAGGTCCTGTGCCTTGACTATGTTTGCTATTGCGATGAAGTGCTTCTTTGTCATACGTTCCATACCCTCTTGACTAGCTTGCGCTTGCCGTCAATGACTTCCCATACGGAGCCCCGCCATAGATTGATACACATTGCATGGAACTCATCTGTCGGTCCAATTACAAACCGACGTCCGTTCATGCGCTCTACACCTGTCACAATGAATCTTTGCTTCATGTGCTCTCCTCAACTTGTGCAATCATTATGGCGGAGTCCGCTGGGAATGTCAAGAGAAATTTCTAGGAGATAACAACTCCACGACGACGACGGCGCTCTGACCTATCATCGTCCCTGAAAGAATCGGCCATGCCACGCACTCGCTCGTTGGAAGTGTTGGGATAGTGTGCAGCATAGATGATACCATGCCTGCTGCCGACATAGCGGGAGCGGTTGCTACACCATGCGAACTTGACCCACTGGCCTGTTCGAAGGTCCATCTCTCCAGAGGCGAGACGGTCGTAGTTGTTGTTGTCAATATAGATAGTAGAAGTGAACTGTCCGGTGTTTCGCTTTGCCATGATTGGCCTCCTCAGTTTGTGTTTGTACTCTATCAGGTTGTTTTCAGGTTGTCAAGGATTATTTTAGTATGCCCCATCATCTTTCAAGTCACGGGCTGCTTCGTATGCGTTGTAGTAGTCTTCTTCTGACTTCACGAACCCATCGCCACGCAGGGTCTCCACAACACTGTCAGGTGTCTCGTTGTTACTGTTAGGAATACCATACCCAGTGATGATGTCATAGTAGTCATCGAATGTCAAGCCTGCATGATTCTTATCCTGCCACTCCTTCTCCCATGTGGGCTCCTTCTTCGAGATGACATCGAACACATCCTGGCGAAGGGCGTAGAATGCGATGGTCCGAATGACACTCCTGTAGCTATCGGCCTGCTCAGGGTTCAGCTGGCCCACCACATTCCACAGGGCTTCTGGATTCTCTGTGAAGCGCATGACAGTCTCAGCATCGCCCCATACAGACGTGTATCTATCCGCTGCATTGCTTACAAGCGAGTCAAGGTCTGTGTTATTATCTTTGCTCTCCCACCATGTCTCATTGGCAAGGACAGCAATCGTTTCGTCATAGTCTTCGATATAGCTCATGTGGCCTCCTCGATTTCTGGGCTTACTCTACCAGGGCTTTCTGGGCATGTCAAGAATAATCTGCAATGCTCTTCAGCTTTCGTAGAAAACCTTCCTCTGTATCAACTTCGTACTCCTCACCTAGATGCCTTATGTATTGCAGGGCAAGAACTAGAACTGCCTGCTGGGACATTCCCAACTGCATCACCTTATCGAGAAAGAACATATCAGGTATCACCTTCCTCGTCAAGTCCAAGCTTGCGGACAAACATTCTCAGACCATCTACTCTTTGTTGTGCATCTCGTAGGTCACGCAGTGCCACTGTCAATGAAGAAACAATCTGCTCCTCGGAAAGACAAACCTCGTCTTCCCCGTTCCCATCGCTGGTAATATGGGCCCAGCCCCCAGACTCGGGTCGATGACATAGGAATCGGGTGGGCAACTTCCTCACAGGAATAGCAACGCTGTTCATGCCTTCACCGGCCCTTCACAGAGACCCTGCTCGATGAGAGACATAGCACCCCTGCCATACCGATGCCCTTCACTGACTGGCCAGATAGCACCAGTGTCAATCAGGTGCTGCCAGGCTGCTATCTGCTCTTCACGCTCTGCGGGAACGCTCCCTTCAATAATCATAACTGAATTGACTAGGTTCATCTGCTCTTGGGGCGTTTGAATCTTCATGTCGCTCTCCGTTGTTTGTGCAATCATTATTACACTGTTGGATGGAGGTGTCAAGAATAAAATTAAATATTGTGATACTTTCTAAATTGTTCAGCAATTCTCGATAGTTGCGAGTCTATCTCTCTCTTCTCTCTATCGGTGTTTCCTTCACAAAGGGGGGCGTCTGTTTCTTCATCTATACACTCGCTCCACTCCTCTGAGAAGGCAACGAGCAGTTCATAGCACAATTCCTTTGCACGTCGCCTTGGAGTAGTGGCACCTCCGTCGAAGTCTCTAATCATGCTACCCCCCGTAGTTATTGAACCCTTGCATCAGGTCTGTCAGGTCAGCGACCCTCTCCTTTGTCTTCTTGTCTTCACAATAGCTTCTTTGCGATGTGGAGTCAAGCATTTTATTTAGCTGATACTTAATTTCTTCCCCACCCAGGATTACGCCATAGTGGGTCTCTACATTGCGAATGATGGTGTCAAGCTTCTGCAAGCCCTCCCTAAGAATAAAATAATCTCTCTCAAGAAACAAAACCTTCACTCGCTCATCCATCGTGCCACCTCACTTTGCTTTATCTATACTATCAAAGCGACTAAGGGTTGTCAAGTATTTTCTCTGCAATGTGCAGAGCTATTTTGTTCCGCACTGCATTGCCCTCTGTAGGGTTGTGCCAATGAATTGTCACATGCTCATCGTCCAGGCCAATGACTGTGCCTATCTGCTTCTTCTTCCTGTATGGTTCTCCTCTCCTTGGGGTCACAAGCTCCCCAACCTCTAGGGTGAGATGGGGATTCTTGTTGTATCCTATATGTGGCATTACTCGGTGTCAACCTTAAATTTAGTTTCAATCCAACAATGCGCCCCACAGCTCAGTGGATTCTGAGGGCGGTATACTACACGAGCAATCTCTCGACCAGCTTCGTCTCGGATGATAGCATCCGATGTGTACCTGTTGTCCTTGTAAGTCTTGACCGTTAGACACGGCTCGTTAGTATTATTCTTTCTGTTACGCTTAATGACGTGCTGATTTACATGAATGATAGTCTTCATCCTGGCTCCTGTCAAGCATTAATTAGAGAAATGTTTGAATTGAGAAGAGGGTGTACCCCGTGAGAGGTTCCATCGAACCAGTGAACGTCTGCATACATGTTCCCCTCGTTATAGCAGACCGTCTCGCTTGTCACGAGGCCGTAGGCGATGTCCGTCGCCCACCTCCCAATGTGAGTGTACTGCACCAAGGAACCGATGCGAACTTTGTTTGCTTCTTCTCTGGTCATGTCGCTCCCTCACTTTCTGCAATCATATTAGCAGGGATTGTTTGGAGTGTCAAGACTTATTTTGCTTCTTCTCTCGCTTCTGCTTGCTCTCGGCCAGCATCTTAGCGACCCACAAATTGAACCCATCATCGAACTCAGTAGCATACTCGTCCTTAAGGACCAACAACTTCTCGCTATTCTTCTCCTCATTGCGAAGCTTGTAGCCTGGGATGAGGAACTCTGTTCCAACCTTAGCTCCAAGGAACACGTTGCACACTGCATAGGGCATGGCCTTTGTGACCATCTTCTCCTTGCCAGTCTTGCGGTCACGCACCTTCTTTCGATACCTACGGAAGCTGATGTCTACGACACGAGACTGGATTGTCTCACCTGTGCCAGTCCTGATAATAACAAGGTCGTTCTTGTGAAGATAAGCCATGTCGTTTCCTCCGACTTTCTGCAATCATATTAACAAAGGTTGTTTGGGTTGTCAAGGATTATTCTTCGTCCCACATAGCGAATGCTTCACACAGGTCATACTGTTCATCAAGTCGATTAAACAGAGGCGAGCGCTCGGCTTCTGGTAGCTCATACTCGTCCCGAAGTCCATCGAGATGCTCTTCGTTGCCATCACTCCAGTAGCCAGCGAAGTCCATGCCTGGCTCGTGATAGGAAGCATCGATGGAGCAGTCGGTCATCATGTCAAAGAAATTCTCGTATGCTCTGACGGGTGGTGCCCATGCTGAGCGGAAACAGCCGGTAATCACTGCAGTGCCGTTCTCGTTATCAACAAGCTCTAGGTCGTCGGCATCAATATCCCACTTAGTTCCCCAATTATCTACACGCCAGTCATACCAGTTGGGGCCATCACCCAAACCTTTTGTATCATTCAGCTCTGCAGGCATCGGAACCATTGCTTGGAGTAGTCCAAAGTCTCCTTGGCTTGCGACTTGTGCATCCTCCCAGAGCTTGCTTATGAGGTCAACTGGCCCTCTAATATTAATTGTATTATCACACCAATTCGGCATTTCGTCTCCTCACTTTCTGAATATATTATGGCACAAGGGCTCTGAGAAGTCAAGAATTATTTTGAAACCAGCTTGAGGAGCTTGTGGTCAAGCGGATAGAAGCCATGCCCCTCATGGTCAAACCAGTGGATATGTGCGCTATGTCCGCTTTCCCTCACTGCTATGACAATCCCGTTCGTCAAACTCCTCGGGTGCGTCCATCGCACGATGGAGCCAACGCGGGCGTCTATGGGCTTGCCAGTGTGTATATCGTTGCGGTTCATGTCTTTACCTCTTTTGTCAGGGTGTTTGTATTTATATCACTTACCTGCCATCGGTGTCAATAGCAATAATTCGTTCATTGGTAGAAAAGTAGGGTCGCTCTGCGTAGTACCGTGTAGTCATCCACATACGCTGGCACTTACTAGCGATAGGCTTTGGGGCACACAGGTCAGTGAGAACAATGTGTCCATCGAAGCTATTCTCATTCACGTACTTGGTAGGTGGGTTGAAATCAGTGCCACCATAACGAACTCGTGTCCACTGCTTCCTGTCGCCCTTCTTCCAGACGTAGATATCATCATATGCCACGTCACTATCGAAGGGGATGACCGTGAAGGTAGCGAGGCCAGCCAAGGTGTTAAGCTCGGCAAAGAAGGCCTGCAGCATCTCATCAGATACCGAACCAGACTGGTCAATCGAGATAGCAATACTGGCCTGCCTTCTGGTCTTGCGACCTGGGTGGATATAGGGGAACCTCCTGTTGAGGCGACGTTGCGTTGAAGCTCGGTCGGCTCGCTGCGAGGTCTTAATAAAGTAGCGCAAAACCTTCCGCCAGTCAACAGAAGAATTCAAGCTCTTGATAATTTCCTGCTTCACCTCCTGTGAGACAGAGCCCCAGTTGTTTGACTTGTTGGCCTCGTCTGCTGCCTTACGCATGACATCCTTGAGACGCTGCTTTGCAATCTCCTTGACATCGTTGGGGACATCATCCCAGCCAGAATGGTCATCGAACTGGTCTCCGTCTCCTTCTCCGTCCCCCCCAGAGCCACCACCTTGTGGTGGGGGGTCCTTCTTCAGTCGCTCGAAGTACCACTCAGCACTCTGGCCAACAGGGTAGTCTGCAAAGTCTTTCTCACCAGGCATCAGACACATATCTGGAAGCTCTCCTCTGATGTGGCTGTTGATAGCCAAGTCAGTGGCATAGTTCCATAGCTTGGAGAACTCACCAGGCTTGCCATCTTCCCCAGGTGGGGAAGGGTTGCGTCCGGTCACATGGTCAAACACTAGGTGATAGAACTCATGCTTGAGAACTCCAAGCTTCTGAATGTCTGGAAGCTTAGCAAAGAAGTCTGGATTGTACAACAATTCAAACTGACATGTCTCAGGGTTGACACGCACACCGGCTGTCGGAATAGACCGGTTTGGCCGCTTATCGACTCGCCTTGAAATCCCCGCAAAGAACGGCTCATTCATCAGTAGGCGAGCGGTGTGCATGTTCAGGTTGAAGTCACTTGCAGGAGCATCCTGCGGGGTGTCTTGTGGGTTGGACGTTTCTGTCATGTCATCTCCCAATGTTGGACTAATACTATCAGTGCCTTTGCCCGTTGTCAAGAATTAATTTCCGTCCTTCTCGGAGTCACCCAGAATCTCTACAAGGTAGGCGCTCACCTTCTTACCACCCCTGGACTCTGCACGGTGGACTGCCACTGTGTTATCCAAGGGGCCGTTGCCAAGCAGGGTCCAAAGCTTCATGGCCACCTCACTTGGGAGCATGACGATGTAGTCTGCAAGGTTCTGCACTCGTTCCTCAGATAGCTCAGTCTCAAAGACTTGCGCTGCCTCCAGCTTATCAATCATAGCGGTATGCTCATTGATGCCAAAGTCTTCTACCATATCCATCCTGCCCTCGTCAAGAAGATTCTCTACGGATACTTGGCGGTCATAGTTGGCAATAAAATCCTGAAAGGCGACGGCTGCTTCGAACCCAACGAACGCTGTAGCGAGGCTGTAGATAGAAGCGGGACTGTCATCACTGTCAAGCAAGTGGCTGGCTTGCAGACACTCATCAAAGCGATGCCAGGAACGACGCGAGGGATACACCTTGTTCGGTTCGAACTCATCGGCATGCTCAAGGTGCTGGCGGTTCTGATTAACAAAGTCCCAGACCATAGTTGACACGTTGTCATTGGCCCAGTCAAGCCAGTCCTCTACACTGGGCTCTACATCGAAGACGGTCCATCGGTCAAGCTCCGCAGGGTCCATGTCACCAACCTGGTACTGGGCACCATGCTCACCACCATTGATGGCGGCGAAGATAAGGGTGTCATCATGCAAGGTGTGGCCATTCAGCTTGCGACTGTCAGTAAGCTCGAAGATGCCTTGTCGAACCTCGATAGTAGCGCGGTCAACCTCATCGAGGAAGAGCACCACAGGCTGTTCACATGCAGTCTTGAACCAGTTTGGTGGGTTCCAGTTAGTGCGGTCCCCATCGATACTAGGGAGACCAATCAAATCACCCTCGGTCATCTGTGAAGCACGTCGTTCGACCACAGGCAGGTCAACACTCTCAGCGTACTGGTAGACGACCTGGGACTTGCCGATGCCATGTCGTCCGCGAAGAAGGACAGGCTTGTTTACAGAAGTAACGAAGGGAACTACGTTAAGAAAGGTCTTGAAATCAACTGCCATTGTAAACACCTCTTGGTGGTTGGTTGTGGTCTATTTATACCTAAAAGTAACTAGGCTGTCAAGTGTTAAAATTAATTTATTTCTGCTCTGTTGATTAGTTTAATGCAATCCCGTTCGACCCATACTACCTCTTGCTGGCCTGCCCAAAGAATTATTATCCAAGAGGCGCCGAACTCTTCCTCATACTCTATTGGCTCTACTTGTAACACAAGCCCAACACCTTTGCTGAACCTACTTTGAACTAGATCTCCTGGGGTTACGTCTCTCATTTATTCTTCTTGGGCAACCTGCCCTTCTTGATGTGACGCTCCTCAACATACATCGGAACAGTCTTGCCGGCAAGAAGAATCTTATAAATCTTTGAATTCTTTGCTGCGCTCTTGGGTTGCACTGGAGATACCTCCAGCACGAACCCAGCCTTTCCAGCGAACTGCTTCATACGATACATGTTGTCACGCTGTGTCCAAGGAATCATGGTGATTAGTGGATTCTCCAAGGGAAGAGCACTCTCTGCTCGGAAGCAGATAAAATCTCCTGGCGCATACTTGGGCTCCGACTGTTGAGATGCCCATATCTTAGGGAAATATTTATTCTGTGTCAACTGTTCAAAATGAAATGGTGATGGAGTGTAGGCCTCATCATCGCCATCAAGAAACTCTTTAGGTGTCTCGTTGGTGATGTGGCGATAGTAGCCACTCAGTCGATAATGCTTGCATGCAGCACGATACATGGCTGCTCTTTCACCAACAAACTTGCTTGGAAACTCCGCTCGATACTTTACCTTATCAGGAGAGAAATGTCCACAAACTTCTCGCATCCTCTCGGACTTCCAGTAATAAATATTATCCTTTTCAATATCCCTTTCAAAACAATCAATGTGGTCCTTCCAGATGCTGGCCTCATTGTCATTGACACTGTGCTTGCCAGCTTCAAACCTGGCGCGAGCAAGCTCCAGTAGCTGTTCTGAACTCAATTCATAAAGGTCTTCATTAGAAGTCATTTTGTGTAAACTCTCTCCAGGTCTTTGTTGCCGCTGCATTGGCGAACTGGTAACCGTTTGCGAATGAATCAATCGTCCATTCCTTATCTTTAAAACGATAATTAAAGTTAGACCAAGAAGGCGTTGACTTTAGCCATCCTTCCGGCGGCTTGGGTGCCATCGGACCAGGGCTGATTACAATGCCGTTCTTGACTTCACCTGTCTCCTTAAACTGTGAAAGAAGTCTATCGTAACCAAGCTCACTTGTCAAGGCCATTGACATATTTCGACCAGTCGCCATACACATCACGTCGATATGGCAGCGGTTATCGTACTCCTCAGCAAAATTAAAGTTAAGGAGTTCCCAATTGATACCTTTGACAATGTAGTGCTTGTTCTGCCAGACATACTGCCTAGTATCGTAATTATATTCACTCTCGGAACGGACCATCAACGCCCCTGGTGCGAGGCCAATGCGTGTCATATATTCGAGCAACACCGGGCGGAAGCTTCGATTGGCCTCATAGCAAGCTTGCTTTGCAGCCTTGAGAGAAGGGCATCCCCTACGATTGTGCCCAGGTCGTTCACAGAATGAGCACTTGCGATTGCGAACAGCACGCTTTCGACTTTCCTTGAGAGAAGCTTGGTCATGGTCATACGAACGGACCTGCAAGTTCTCAGGGTCTGTGAGCCTTATCTTTTCGACTCTTTTCTTGCGGACGGGGCACGTAGTCTTATTGTGCCCAGCGTTGTAACAATACGAACATTCGTTTTGATTTGGTAAAGAACCCATTGGTCTCTCCAGGTCTTTGTTGATTGTGTTTAAACTATAGCAAGGAAAATTTAATTGGTCAAGGGATTTCTTCTAAGAATTCAATAAATGCTGGGTCAACGCTTATGACATTGCCGTTGAGCAACAGTCTATGCCCGACCCCATCAAAGTGAGGACCTAGATACATAACGGGCCTGCCTAGGTACTTGTTTCTTGCAACGTCACTGGAGGAGACCAGCATCTTCGCCGTTGGATATGTAATCTTATATAGCTTGCCCGGAGTCACTAACCACCTCCACGTCTAAGATATGAGCCCACTCTGTGCGTGCCGCCTGCGACCACATCACAAGTGCGCCATCGTAGGCCATGACAATGCCCTCCTCATCTTCATATGGAATTTCCGCTGTCTCCAAAAGTATGCCAACATCGGGCTCCATCCTGCAGCTATCATTCCACGTTACTAGACTACCCACCCTCATTGAGCACCTTCAAGAAAGGGCGGCTACACCCTCCGATTCTGTTGCCATTGCTCCAGAGCACCTTGATTAGGTCAATATCAGAGTAGACCTGCGTTACCAAGCCAGCGCCGAGGAGGGCGCCGTCTGATGTGTGTGTCACCAAGTCACCGACTTGGACCTCTTCGCCTCGCTTGCGGAATGCTGGGTATATCATTGTTACCTCACTGCTAGATATGCGTTTAATGAACCAATGTGATGCTCGTAGTACCAATTGCCTGCGCCTTTGTACCCTGTGAAGTCATCAGCCAATGTGTAAAACCACTTTACTTGATATGTGTCAGTGCTGTCAACACTTTTCATTCCTTTAAAACTCTTATTAACAATGATACCCAAGTTCTCTACATTGTGCATGAAGACTAAATCACCGACTTCCACTGATTACCTCCGAACTCCAGGGAGCAACCCAGTGCTCCATGCCAGGGTACCTGCCATCAACAGAGCGAGCAAGAGCACTGCCAGAGGGCGTGAAGCTGGGACGAACGATGATGGCGAGGTATTCTACAACGCTAGGGAGCTTTACGATAACCAAATCACCTACTTGCACTGAACACCTCCACGTCCTGCATCTTCAGTCGCGCGTCGGATATATTGGTGTATTTGTTCTTGTATGGTAGGTTAGACCACAGCACCCAATCATTGTTGGACTGCCCTGGCATATTCACACCCTTGCGAATAATGATGGCAACGTTGCCAGACATTTTGAATAGAACCATATCACCGGGCTTGAACTGCATCGTTTCCTCCACTTTCTGAATACAGTCTAGCGGAAGGCCGCTGAGAAGTCAAGGATTATTCTTACTAATCACTTCCAAGGGGAATTCCGCATAGTTGTCCACGTTCTCCTTTATACCATCGCAAAACCACGTTACGGTGTCGGGGTCGCTAATGATACCAATGTATGTTTCATGGTTGGACTTGCAACAATACCTAACCAAATCACCTACTTCAAACTGCACTGAGCACCTCCAATCGCGTTGGCGACCACTGATGGATTTCACCCTTCGTCATAACTTCTACACGCGAACCTGCGATTGAGCGTGGTTCGCTGATGATGGCGACAACCACTCCCACTGTATTCGGGTCTTTAGACACTTTGCACCTCACTAGGTCGCCTACCTTCATTGCTTCCTCCACTTTCTGAATACAGAATAGCGCAAAGAATTTAAGAAGTCAAGAAGTTTCTACTGGCCTAAGATTTATTGCCTCCCATTCAGGATGAATCTCCTGTAGTATTTTAATGGTGCGCTCGTCGTCACGGTCAGTTTCAACATAAACAACTAACAGTTGTCCTGCATCTTTATCATAGGCGGTTACTTTTAAGTATCGCAATCAGTTGTCTACCTTGTCAAGAACCTTCAGGCACTTTGTGAAAAGCCATTCAGAAACGTTTGAGCCTTCCCAAACAATCTCTGCTTTGTTCCAAATGCCTGGGTCCCTAACATCGACAACGAGGCCAAGAACATCTGGCTCCTCACAATGATATACAACGTCTCCTCTCTCTGGAGGGTCTTCTCGAAGAAGCATCAGCGCTTCTTTCAAAAGTGCATCATCCAACATATTATCTCCCAACATCCTTTGCAGCCGCAGAAGAAGTCACATACTGATACGCACCCTTGTTAAAGGCAGGGGCTACACATCGTGTTCGTCTAACAATCTCTCGTGCGGAATCGGTGCTGCCACATTGCAAACAAGTGTCATATCCAATTGCTTCTCTCTTATCTGAATAGAAGTCTAGGCATTTCTTGCACTGCGCCATATTTCACTCCTGTCTGGGTCGATCTCGTACCTACCGTACCAACCGACCCTCCCGTTGTCAAGCTTTATCTTGTACATCATGTTGATAGAATGCATAATGATCCCAGGTCGAGACTCCAACATGGTATGTACTATTACTTTTGTTCCATTTTGTATTGGTTGATAATTCATTTCATGTCTCCATTAAACATATAATATAGTTAACAGAGAAGTCAAAAGAATAATTTACTTAGCAGTAGATATTACTTCAAGGTACATGTCCATGTTTCTAAATTTGTATATAGATGCTACCCCAACCTCAAACCAATAAACCTTAGCTATTTGCTTTTTCTTGTCGATACTTAGTATAATCCCCACCCCATAGTCTCTCCAAGAGTAAGGATTAGCAAGGTCACTCCAAGAAGATTTGTCTTCTCTCAACAAATCCCCGACTGCGTAATCCATGTAAGTATATAGATACTAAAGATAAGAGAGGACTAATCCCGCCACCATCCCCGCCATAAACGAGAGCACTGCAAAAGATAGCAATGTCGCCCATAGCTCCTTATTCCTCATCTTTGCTCTCCTAATCGTAACTAGGTTAAAACATTATATTTTATCACTCACCCCAATCTTCCTCCTCCTCCGGGGCCTCATCAATCTGCGGGGGGTCGATGCAGAGAATTTCTAGCATACTTTCACACTCCTCGCAATCAATAAGTTCCCCCACCTCATTATCAATATTAATTATGACTAATGCACCGCATACTGGGCACTCTGGAACCATTGACATTTTATACCTTTCTAGGGAAAGAGGCACCTGTAACCCCGTGCCTCCCTGCGGGACATAGCTTATAAATCCAAACTCATAGGAAGGTTATAAAAGAATTTTATAAGCACTGATTAGAGCCAAATGGCTCTGGTCGCCCTCCATAGGAAGCCCTATGAAAGAGTCTGATTGAGGAAGCGCTGCAGTGAGCGCGCCTCTCGGATAGTCATATTCACCGTAGCAGTGGGGCTTTGCCAATCTTCAGAGGAGGTTGTAAGAGTGAAGCGGTTGACCCCTGCACGCTTTGAATTGTCCCCCTGTCGGACTGAGAAGCTCATGTTACGAGTTGAATAGTTGTTTTCACGAATTGACATTTTGTTTTCCTTTCATTTGTTGAATATATAATATCAAGTATCTTTTCTGCTGTCAAGCAGAAAAATTAAAATCCGTTGCAGTCTGGCGCCTCGCTGCAGTCTGGGTCTGCACAATCGGTGTACTCATCGCGATCATTATCACGCATGTCGTCGCAATTACGTTCAACAAAGATACGAGCGTCTCCCATAGAAGCCATCGCACTATCGTCGTCGTCTCCAGTCTCATCGGCACTGTCATCGTCATCTCCTTCTGCACTGTCATCGTCATCTGGCGACACTGTAGAGCATGCCATGGGGCAGCTCACGAGGCCAATAATTAGTGGCAGCACGATTAGATTATTAATAAGCTTCATTTATATTTCCTTTTCTTTTGTTTAAATGAGTGAACCCAGAAGGAATCGAACCTTCAACCTGCGGATTAAGAGTCCGATGCTCTGCCTAATTGAGCTATGGGTCCACATTTGATTGTTTTGTATTGTATCCCAATGATTTGGAAATGTCAAGAACTATTTTTGAAAAGCCTTTTGTAGCTCTGCGCCCATGATGAGGCCAAAACTTAGTCCAATATTTAGCGGGATACCCTTTTCAAGCCAAAGGTCCCAGATGAGCAATCGGGCTCCTTCACTGATGAGGGGATTGAGCCCTGCGAGCAAGATTGAGAAGGGGGTCACGAATAGAATTAGAACGCATATGAGAGGCATTTGTTTTCCTTTTTGATTGTTTATATAGTATCAAATCTTTTTAAATTTGTCAAGAAGTTTTTGGTAGGCTCAGCAGGATTTGAACCTGCAACCAATCCGTTATGAGCGGACTGCTCTAACCATTGAGCTATGAGCCCCCATTATTTATTTGTAGATATCGAATCGCTTTCTTTAGAGTATACACGTCATCCTTGAATTTGCCAAGAGCATTATTGCAATCATTGCAAACCCAGCCTCTAAATTTGTCTGTCGTGTGATTGTGGTCAAGCACCGGCTTATCAGTGTGTGTTCCGCATATAGGACAAGTAATTGTGCGTGGCCTTTTATTCTCTTTATGCAGCTTCCTTCTCACCTTTGCCTGGTGTGAGCGGCATTTCTTGCAGGTGTGCTTTCGAAGAACCCTGTCAGGGAAAGTGTTGTTGACAGGAAACATTTCTATGTCATAGAAAGTATTACACTTCTTACACAGCCTCTTGGTCTCTATGGGTTTCACTTATCACCTTTAGGGAGGTTTGTGCGCCATAACACTCACTATAGCGCCTAATTCTATCACCAAACAAAACATGAATCATTCGGTGGTATGGGGCCTGGTCTACTATCCTTATGATTATTCCTACAAGAGGGGCCCTTGGTCCCTCCACGCAATCAAACTTGTAACGGCGAACTAAATCACCAACCTTTAAGTCCATTCACAAAGCACCTACATAATATCAAAGGGTATCAAGGCTGTCAAGATAAAACTTTAACTCCCTCCAGAAGCCGAGCATCTTTACACGAAGTAGGTCATAGTCGGCATTATCATAGTCCTCGCGCATCAAATTATACATGCGGTCCAACTCATCACACAAGGTCTGTAGTTCGTCTCTTGATACGTTCACAGCAAAAACTCTCCCTATATTAAAATAGTGCAGTCCATAACCAAAACAATATGATTATTAATACTACTACATTAAATTCCATTTAAACAACCTGGAAAGGGATATCTCCCCTATACCTTGTAAACCATGTAGGTATCTTGTTTTCAGGGTATCGAATACGAGGCTTGCTTGCATAGAATCGTCGATATGAATCTACAATATTATCTGATTTAAATTCTTGTGGCATACACAATGGTAGCTTGGTCTGTTCTTGTTTTGGAAACAGTGACTCGTCGTACACATCAAGTATCTTTTCTAGCACACCAGCACATTTGTGAGTCTTTCCAAACCTTTCTGTGTATTCCTCCAGCATTGCCAGAGTATGTTCGACAAGGTATTCAAAATTAGACGAAGACTCTCTAACCCACAATGTTGATGGGTGCTTCGCATGAACATTTCTATACGGCGTTACTTGCTCATCGTGCTGCATGTTAATTGCTGTGCACATCATCTGGCAAGACTCTAGAATCATTTTGACCACTCGATAATTATCTTGGGCCTTGGCCGAAGCAGACCAATCGATGTTACCTTGCTCATCCTGCTCAATAGCGAAGATATTCATTATGACAACTCCCTGTCCTTTGGAAATGCTTCAATATATCCGTTGGGGACATGCAGGATCACAATGTCATACCCGTGGAACTTCTTGAATGGATAGATATATGGCTTTATGTCTTCGCGAGTGTCGTCGTCATAGCGTTCTATCCGAACACGAATGCGAAGACCAGCTGGGTCTCCTTTATAGAATACATCATATTCATTGTCAATTTTACAATCATCTAAGTAGTCCTCCATTGCTTCGCAGGCTTCTTTGATGGGTAGATTCTCACTTACGTCAATAGTCATAGTACAGATTTGCTCCAGTGCTTGTTCATCCCTTATATAATAAACGTACTCAAATAAAAATTCAACCCTAATATATTCGCATTTCCAAATAAATTGGCATTGAAGCCAGAACAGCAAGCCGGCAAGCCAATGTTTTCCAAAATACTTTCCAGGTATCTTGTCTCTGTCGCGTATATCTTGGCCTGAATGTATGAAACTCATAATGGGATGGGGGGCTAACTCTTGCACTCACCTACCAACGTAACTGCTTATTTAAAACACAAAACATAGGCAAGAATTCTTAAGGAGCCCGCCCCCCATCGGGAAGGGTTTCTTGCTTCACTCTTTTAAAAAGTCCAGGACGCAACCAGGGAGAACACAGTTTAGATCTTTGCCAATAGATTTTTATCTTAGTTGGCAAACGCTTCTCCTTCCTTATATCGATTACGATCCCTACGTCAAGTAGGTGAGAATTGTCGTGGTTTGATTTTACTAAATCTCCAATTTTAATTCTCATTATTAATTATATGCCTTAAATTAATTATACTTTACTTTTGACAACTTACAACAACGAGCCCTTCAAAAGTAAAAAGCTCGCTAGGATAAACCACCACTTTAGGTGAGAGCTGCCATGAAACTTTGGCGACCCATGGCGATGAGGCGGAAATAGTAAAGACACTAGTTACAACACCTAATCCGAAATCATTGCATGATTCGTCGCTTATGTGTCTTACTAAGTCTCCTGGTCTTATATCATTTTTTTTTCGCTGGCACAAGCTTAAACTCCCTAATGTCACTCGGTTTTGTTTTTTCTCTTTGCCATGCTATTTTATACGCAGGACCATCAGTTTTAACTTGACTACAATACATAACAATTTTTTTTGTTACCATTCCAACATCCCCGGTTTTAACAATCCCCTGTGAGAAGCCAGGCGCTAGTTTTACTAAATCCCCAATATCAAATTGATATTCGTAGTCTTCGCACTGTGGGCGAATATTTGTGCCTGGCCCTAGTGAATTGGCCCACTCTAGATCCCATTCAGTGGGAGTTATATTTAACTTTTTATTAGTCACCTGTATTATCTTTCTCGTAGTGCGTAATATCGTCTTCCCAATGCCAACCGCAACCGTGTAAGTCTTGCCAAAATACTTTATATTTTGATACGGTCTGCCTCTCTCCTTCTTCATCAAACCATCCTATGGGCACATCTTCATCTTTGTCGACCACGATACCAACAGACACTTCCTCTAATTCTGACTCAATCAAGACTTCCTTATCCCACTTAACCAAGTCGCCTATGTTTATTTGTTTTACAGCGACAGATAAAAACATAGGATAAGTACCAAAGAATGTCCAAAACAAACCAAAACTGCTTATGGATAATAAGTTAGATACATGTTCCTCTCCATTTGTATATAAAGGAGGGTATATGTAATATAAAGGAATTGCAAGTAAAAAAAACACAAAACCGCTGATTATGAATGTCTGTCCAGCGATGTTTAGTGCGCTTCTCACATATTGGCCCCCAATAATAACTAGGGAGTCAAAAAATCAAAATATTATTTTTTTGTAGAACTTACAACTTTAACTGAATCGGGGTGTTCCCAACTCTGGTATCCATACCTTGACCAATATACTAAAACTTGAGGGTTAAAAGCGCCCCCCTGTTCAATTCTCTTTACAATTCCGGTGGTCCCAACACTCAGGGGAGTATCGCCCTCAAAGGCAGCTTCAATTGCGACCACCAAATCTCCAACGCTCATGTTCACTTCTTCTATCATTATAAATACAGAGCATCGTCAGGCCTGAACTCACGCCTGACAATACTATATCCTCCGCTTTCCGAATAAAGGTCTGGTACGTTTGCGTATACATTATGCGTTGCCCAAGACCTTTCATAGATGAAATAAATCGGTTCTTTGCCATGTCTCTCCTTCGCTAGTCTATAATCTTCTGCAGAGTTCCATTCCAAGTCATCCGCTGAATATGAAGTTATTGTAACATGCTTTGTCATTAAGATCCAGCAAAAGGCCCAGGAGCACTCTTGCTCCTCTTGAATGAAGGTTTTTTGTTATAGGGAGGGACATTTTTGGCACCGCCTTTGCCTATCAAACGGCGTTTCATCTTGGAGTGTTTAGCTTTAACTTTTTTTTGATATTCTTCTACTTCTTGCAATATATCTTCACCAGGGGCATCCACCTCTTTTACTTTTACAGGTGTCGCAATTATTTCATTCCACAAAGAAGTTTTAAGTTCGCCATCACATAAATTCAAATTAGGACAAATATTAGTTTCCTCACCAGGATAATCTAATCTATGTAGATTGGCAGCCCTCCTGCCGTTGTCTAGGGCCAATGACTTTATGTCGCTTCTAAAAGCAGCCCGAACATTTGCATCTAAGGTAACTATGACATTAGATTCATCTCTGAAAAAGGGAGAGGCGACAACCGTAAAGGTCGAAATGTCAAAATCTTCTTCATTTTCTATTGACTCAAGGATTCTTTTCAGGCCTTGGCCAGTTGTAAAGTGCTTAACAGTTTTGATATTATTTGTAGAGCCATAGAATTGTTCTGTAAACTCTTGATCGATCATTACGTATGGCTCTATGTCTCCACGAGAATATAGAAAACCAAACTTCAATGAATCTATATCAGGAAAATAATTTTCATATTGTTTCTTGATAGACCAAAATCTATGATTGATCAAATCCTCTATGAAGTCAAGAACATTCTTTTCTGTTAGCCCGAACCGATCAGTTTCGACCTCTAGCAAGTAGCCAAAGAAGTGATCAATCAATTTCAACCATCTATTGGAGGCCACGGGTTGTTCCGGATTTATTGTTAATTTCGCCCCTCTCACAGACATTCCTCTGGTCTGCAAGGCGAGCATTTCATTTATATTTTTTTCCCAAACACCCAAAGTATGAAACTGATCAGCGGGACGAACATAACCACGTATTTTTACTTTGACGCCTTCGTTTACAAAGGCTTTCCATTTTTTAAGCATCATATGTTAATTAGTCATAAACTTGTTGTTCACCATCTTCAAACGTTATGATGGTTTTATTTTCTTTATGGGGCAGAACATGAACCTTTAGAAAGTCGTTTAGAGAATCAAAGATTGCTATGCCGCCGCGAGGGGGAGGATAGAGCCAGTGAACAATGGCCTGTCCCGTGGCAAAAATAGCCCCCTCAATCACAACACCAGTCCCTGAAATACCAGTCTCATCTGCTTGGCGACAAACTGTGAAGGTCTTTATGCCTCTTGGTGCAAGAGGTGGGGGCGGCTTTGGTTTAAGGTCTTCTTCAGAAGACTCTTCCTCTATAATTTCACTATCCATGACTAACCAAACAAAGGCCTGGCATGGAGAGGCTCTCTCTAAGTTCTTGCTCCAATTGTCTCATATTGCTAACTGGGCTTTTAATAATTATTTTATAAGAAACCCCGTGAAGAGTTATCTTACCAATTTTTATATTTGGATAAAAGTTTTTAATTCTTTTTTTCAATTGTTTCTTGTAGCTCATCGTGTCCCTCTGAAATTATGGTCATGATACCAGTTTTTATCAATTCGTCAAGATCTGTCTCGACAACTCTATGGGTTTCTTCACTAAATAGTACCAAATCATAATACCACTGTGGTCCAAAAGACCAATCGCCACCTTTTATTTCCATGACCTGCCGCTTTAATATCATCGCGAACGAGAAATGGTCACTTGGTATAACGCGGGGAACACAAGAAAATAAAGTGCCAACTTTGTATTTGGGCTTTGGGGCTTCCATCGTTATACTCTAAGGTATGAAGCTTGCTAGGAACCATAATGTATACCCTACCAAACTTAAAGCTGCCGTGCGTATCATAAGCTGCGCCATTCATAAACCCCCCTAGTAGGTGTACCCGATCTCCACAAGAGATCCCCCTGGGGGTAGAGTTAGAAACTCCACCGCATTATCCATGGGATTGTACATCCAGTCGTTAAATAGAATACCATCAACGAAAACGACGATCGTCGTATCAAGCGGCACACGAGTGAGTGGCCAGCGCTCATAAGGTTGAATACTTGAGGAGGCCTCTGAGACACCGGTGGCCCAATCTGTGGTACAAATATCTATCACCACCCCACCTAACTCATTCGTGGCTGTTAGGTAGCGCTCTCCGAAGTCTCTGACGCTATAGAGGCAACCGCCCACATAACTTGGTCCCGGCTTATCGTGAATGATGCTGGCGAGATATACATTATCTCTTTGGTCTTCGTACCAATCAATAAAGTCTAGCGGATCTGGGAAGAAGTTTTGACTTTGCTCCTCCTCATCTGACACAAAGACGACCAGCAGCGCGGCGTCACGTCGCATCCACGTAGCAGAGTATGGGTTGTCTGTCATATAGTCATGGATGGCTAGGAAGCCCTGCTCTGTTGTTGACTCAGGAATGTTTTCATACATAGTGAGCGCATCACCAGCATCGTCGCCAGGGACGAGCGGGAACTCAGTTGATGCTCGGGCGTGGGCTGGCGTTATCCCAATCATGTTCAAACGCCAGGACCCACCGGCAGGGAGGGCATTCATCATGGTGTCAATGCCAGAAAGGACTTGCTCTTCGTCATCATGCATAGAGCAGCTCTTATCAATGACCCATACGATGTCAATGCCATCAAAAGGCTGAGGCTGTGTGAAGGAATCAACCCAGACATCAGCGTCAACAGGATCGCCTGGAACGTAAACGTAGTGTGGCTTCGGGTCACGCGGCTCATCATCGTGAACATCGTGTAAATAATAAGTGTCACATCCTGTAAGACCTATCATAATGGCAGCCATAATTCCCATAGCTACGCCGAATAGCACCCAATTAATCTTCCAAACCTTATCCATTGTAATACCCCCCAGTATTATTACTTCTGCAATAGAGCGTGCAGAGCGCTGAAATCGATCCTCCATGCTGGTACAATCCAGACAATATCTTCAATTATCTGTGGCAAGATGGCTTGTCCCACATCAACTGCTCTTAGGACACCAACAAGGCGACCTTGGTTGTCAAAGACGCAAGACCCGGAAGACCCTGGCCAAGCGTAGCTGTGCATAATCAGATGCTCCCCGCGTGCCATTCCAGAGATCTCTCCGCTGATTGAAAGCAGGTTGTGACCATTCGGGAAACCCGTGTAGGTGACGTGAGCACCAACTCGCATATGCGCCTCCTGAAGAGGACGCAGACGAAGTGGTGTTCGCTCTGCAATCTCAGGCACCAATAGGATAGCGTAATCCAATTCGTGGTTAGTCATCAAAGGTGTACCGAAATAGCCAAGACCATCCGGTGTTGTGATGATAACTGATTGTGCATTTTGCACAACGTGAGCAGCAGTGATTACAATAAACTGACCATCAACTCGGAACAATGTTCCAGACCCTTGAGCCTGGAAGTCTTCTCCAATGTTGACAACCTTTACTGCTGCAGCGCGGGCGCGATCGCTAACGTTACTTAGACGGTCAAATGCCTCGCGGAATGTAAGCTCATCAGACGTTTCTTGCGCAGGACTCGGAAGGTTAACCTCCAAAGGCCCAGTGCAACTCGCTGACGTAATAACAAAAAAGGACATCACCAAGCTCATTACGAACTCGATGAATGTCCTTTTGCGTGATAAATTCTCCATTTACCAACCCCCCTATTTTAACTAGGGGTCAGAAACAGAAATCTCTCTTATAACTTAATTCTGTCAATGATATATGGGTGCTGGAAGGCGAGATCCTTGTATAGTTTCTTTAAAATCCTTTTTGAAATATCAGCAACATCTGCTTTTATACCTTTGGTTTTTAATAGCTTTTTTAATTCTTTTTCCACAACGGGCCCTAATGATTTTTTAAATCTTTTTTCAAAAGATTCAACTTCGGAGGAAATCATTTTTTTTATTTGACTTTTGTCAGATTTTGATAATTCTTCAATTATCATATCTTTTAGCGCAGCCTCAGTTAACTTCATCTTAAACCTCCTTGTGGAAATAAAATATGACAGGTAATTGTTCCAGGCCAACGTGCTTTGCTGCCATAACTATTTCGGCGTCTCTATCAATTATAGCTTTCCCATTCTTTCCTACATCAATTCTTACCGCACTCATTGGCGTGCCCTCTTGAACAAGCTGTTGGGACAAAAAATGAAAGTCCGTCTTGTTGGTTCCTCTTTCAATATGAAACTCAAGATCTTTAGTTGGAAGCATGACGTGATATGCAATCCCATTTGCATTATTGAAGTCGGTATAAAATCTAACGTTCTCATGAACCCAGCAATCAACAACATCATTTATCAAAGGCGGTGGCCCATAAAGAGGGTCCATTCCCACATCATATTGGTCACCTTTTCGATATCTTCTCCAGCCTTCAAATAGTTTAAATACGTCACGCATACATTCTTAATACTTCTTTTGCTCTAGAGATCATGTTCTCCAAGCCTGGTATCACATCATAATTAGTTAATTCTTCCGGATAAACCCAAGCAAAATCTAAATGTTCAAAGTCTATCTCTACTTCGCCACTATATTTTGTAGTTGTGAAGTAAACTACATTCATGTCTGAGATATGAAATTCTATAGGATTGCCAATGTCAAGTGTTGTCTCCTCTTTGACTTCGCGAATGGCAGCTTCAATTGGTTTCTCACCCTCGTCTATACCGCCGCCAGGCAGTCCCCACTTGAGCGGCATCCACTCCATCTCTTCTGTTCGTTTGAGAATAAGAACTCTCCCCTCTCTATCGAATATAATAACAACAGCTCCTAGCATTTCTCTCTCTTCTTTCTCCGCTTCTGCGAATAATCCTAAATCTATATATCTCTTAATCTTAGCTTTTTTAAATAAAGGTTTTTTATTCTCGTTTAAAAACTGTCGCCAGTTTTCAAGCAATACTTTCATCGTGTTGTTCCCTAAACTCTTTCTTAATTAGTTCGTTAATGGGAACAGCTTCCCCATCACCGTCAATTCTCACAAAGGTCATATCAGTTGTACAGACAACTTTCTGAGACGCATTGTATGGGCTGTGGCGTCTCGCTTCTAGTTTCATGGTGATGGAAGTGTTACCATAACGCATTACCTTACCATAGATTTTAATAATCTGTCCAGGACGGCAAGGCTTTTTAAATATGACTTCTGCAATTTTAACTGTGACCATCCGAGGAGAGCCACACTTTTCTGCAGCAAATGCAGCTCCTGCCTCGTCAAGCCAACTTAATAAAGTTCCGCCAAAAAGATTACCATGATATCCTACGTTACCTGTTTTAACAAAGTGAGTAGAAATTAGTTGCATTATCTACGGCGTCTCTCTCGGTTCCCATCGCGACTTCGGCGACGATTATTGTTGTTACTAGAAGTTGTTGTCCTTCGGCGAGTTGTAGTCTCAGTACGTACCGTGCGCCTTTCTTGAGGGGGCGCAGTGGTTCGCGTCGAACCATAGGTGACCACCGACCTTCGCGGACGCTGAGGCTGCGTGTATCGCCTTACAGGCGGATTATAGTTATAGGTCCTGATTGTTGTACGAGGAAGAATTCTGCCATCCCATTCAAATGTAATACGGGGCTGTGGGTGTGGGTAATAGTTGTAGTAGCGTCGGGGCACAAGTCGATTTACATTTAGATAGTGTGTGTTGTACTGCAGCCAATTGTCCCAGTGGGCATAATAAATACCGTTTGCAACATGAAATAACTTGGTGGGATAGTCGTTATTAAAGAAAAACCGATAATGGTCGCGACAAGTGTGGACTGTAACCGGGCGTGAATGGATTATGTGAACCTCGCCAAAGGGCGCACGGACAGCACAGACATAGCTGTCAGAATTTGTGTAATATGTGTAATTGTGGGGTGTGCTCTGGGCATGGGCCTCACGTACTAATAAAAACGTCAGCAACACACTCGCTGCGATAACGATAAACTTTTTCATAGATTCTCCTTTATTGTTCTACTAGTTCAAGATATTCAATTGGGATTACTTGTTCTTCAACATAATCCGGGTTGTTGTCTGGGGAGATAGCAATCTTGGCCATTATAGCACCAACCTCATTATCTGTATACACATCAAGCACCATCATGGTTACATCAAAGCTTGGAAAGGCAACACCCGTATCGGGATCTGTTCCAAATTCAACGATTGACCCCCTCGTGATACGAGGGGGTATATATCGATCAAACCAATGGTCTGGGCCCACCACCACATTAGACATTACTTCGCAACCTGGTCGATACCGCCAACGTTGTATACAATCAAACCCTTAACTCTTTTCAACGTTGGTATGAGAATTTTTCTCCTAAAATCTTTGGGTTGCTCACCCTTGCTAAGTTCAAACTTAACTAAAACGGTGGAGTAATAATTGCTATCATCTTCCCTAACAGTCCCCAAAACGTCCGAAACTGTAGTGACACTTTCTATACCTCTAATCTCATTAAAGGTATCAGTCTTATCACCTCCCAATGTTTTGCTTATTGAGCACCTAACTGGTGTTACAAAGAGTTTTAATTCGTACCCTGGGTCTTGGGCTACTTCTTTTAAAAGAATATCCTCCACCTCTTGGAAAACCATCTCCTCAATGATATCAATATCCATTTTTGAATCACTATTCATTTTCAAAAACTCCAATGCATTCTATAATTAGTTGCCGTTAACAACAAAAGGCGACCAAAGCCGCCTTTTGCATTAAGTGACTACAGGTATTATTCAATAACAATTTCACGAGATACTCGTGCGATGTCTGGGACCGGTACGTTAAGAGTTAGAATTCCTTGTTCGTACTTTCCAGCAACACCTTCCACATCTGCGCTTTCTGGGAGCCTCCAAGTCTTATTAAAAGATGATAGAATTAGAGAAGTTTCGTATTCTTTCGGAGCCTCATATGACACCTCTAGGATATTATCCTCTACGCTTATTTTAAAATCTTCTTTCTTTCGACCAGGGGCAGCAATTGAAATATCGTAACCATTTTTAACTTCAGTGACGTTATAAATCGCACTAATTGGCTCTACTTTCTTTCGCTTAGGTGCAGCCCAGACATCATCAAAGAATGAATCCAGGGCATTATAAAAATTATTAGGTCTGTGAATTGGTAATGTAATGGCAAAAGTCATATTTTGTGTTTCCTTTCTTTAAACATAAAGCCGGCTACACAAACAATATATTCATCATTCTTTCTCTGTCAACTCTTTAGTATCTTTTTTCTTTTTTTTCTCTGTGTAATCTTTTTTCAGATAATCAATAAGTTCACTCGCACCACCAATAAACTCCTCCTCAACAAGGCCGTCACAGTAAAGTATAATTGGCACAGTATTATGTGCATATGCCGTTTTCAACAATGCGGTGTATGTTTTACTTTGATCTAGTATAGTTAAAATATACTCGTGACCCAAAGAGTTTAATATTGTGATTGCTTCAAGGCAATACGGGCACTCCAAGGTGCCATAAATGTGAAAATATTTATTCACTCTAACCTCTTAATACTTTTCTACTGTGTCTTAGCTTCTCCTCTACAATTGAGGGGTTACCAACAACTGTAATGTTAAAGCCTCCATGGCCGCTGGCCATTTGTATACGAGTGAATTCTTGTCTAGTGTCTAGCTCAGACGGTAGTTTGTTTTCTAGTAATTTTTTTTTGACCATTTCATCTGGTCTTAAACAAATAACATGTTCTGGATTGACAAAGACTTCTCTCAAAACATATTTCTTATGAGCGCCAACTCCCAGTTCTTCAGAAACCTCTACTAATTTAATAACCATGTTACTCCCTTACGTTATATACTTTTTCTTTATTAACCCACCAAGAGGAGCCATTGTAAAAAACTTGAACCTCTATGTTTTTCTTCCCAAGACAGACCACATTAACGGGCTTATCTGTTTTAATAAACGTTTTATAGTTTGTAAGGAGAACTTGAGATGGAATATAGACGAGGTCTCCAACCTCGGTTTGGTGACTAATCATAGCTCCTCTTCTGCCCGTATCCTTACCGGTCCTGGGCGGGATTGACGAACTCCCAATCCTAGCTCTAATTTTTTAGCCTCTTCTTCCTCGGCCTCATCAGCTAACCTCTTAAGCAACGTTAGGTATCCCGTTAAGATGGTTGTGCAATCTTCAAGTCTAGTATCAGTTCTTTGCAAATTGTATCTCATGTTCTTAATGTTATCGAATGCAGTTGTAAAATCACCAACTTCAACCTGCTCACCAAGGAGTTTTAGTTTTTCAGAAAGATCCCACTGAACCTCTTCAATTAATTTCTGAAGCTCGTCTGGAATCTCACTTAGCTCTACTGCGTAAGAAATTCCTACTTTCATATTACCTCGCTTATGTTAATAATAAATCCCAGACTGTTTTTAAAACCAGAGCCCCCACCGTAGTTGCAAGAAACCAAGTGGTTCTTGATGTGGCATCCCTCCATTGTTCTAAAGATCTTAATCGAGCATAGAGGCCTGAGTCTGGGTTATATACAGCCTCTTTGATCTTAGAAATGTGCTCGCCTATCTCTTCTTGTTGTTTTTTAACCGTGTCGATATTATCATTTAATCGATCGATCTTGCCATGAAGAGTAGCGAGAGCTGCTTGGTCTATCTGATCCATATCTATAACTAGTCCAATAACTCGTTAAGACTTTATGATTGCATAATTTGTCGTAATTAAAGTGCCAGCGGCAGACACCGCGTTCTGTAAAGCACACCGTGTTACTTTAACTGGGTCAATTATGCCATTCTCAACAAGATCACAACTTGTTTGATTTCTAAAATCAAAGCCTTGGTTTTCTTCCAGGTTTGTTACAACCGTCTGGATTATGTCTGGTGATTCGCCGCAATTAAGAGCCATTTGTCTCAAGGGGCCAAACACGGCCTTCCTAACGATATCTACACCTATTGCCTGGTCTTCGTTGTCAACCTCGAACTCTGTCTTGCCCATAGCTCTAATTAAAGCAACGCCACCGCCAGGGACAATGCCTTCTTCGCGGGCAGAGCGTACAGCTTCGAGGGCGTCTTCAATTCGATGCTTCTTTTCTATCATCTCAACTTCAGTAGATGCACCGACACGAATAATTGCAATACCACTAGCGAGGCGCGTAATTCTTTCTTGAATTCGCTCGCAATCATGGATTGATTCAGTGCCCTCAAGCATTGTTTTGAGATCCCCAATCCTTTCCTCAATCTCACTTGTTTTTCCCTTTCCGCCCATTATAGTTGTTTCATTCTTGGTAATCTCAATGGACTTGGCGATACCTAGCTGCTGAAGTTTTACATCCTTGAGTTTAACTCCGCTCTCACGAGACACAAAGAAGGCGCCTACAGAGGTTGCAAGATCCTTAAGTATACCTCGGCGCTCCTCCCCATAACGAGGCGCCTTAATGGCGGCAATCTTCATTGTCCCACGCATTGCATTCATAATTAGTGCAGCGAGCGCCTGTCCTTCAATTTCCTCAGCGACAATTACGAAAGGTCGAGACTCCCGTGCCACTAACTCCAAAATGGGTAATACCTGCTCAACAGAGTCAATCTTATAATCAGTAACCAACAGTAAGGGGCTTTCACTATATTTTACAACTCCCCTTCTCTCGTCATTAATAAACGCAGTGGCAGCGTATCCGGCATCAAATCTAAAACCCTCTACCAAATCTAAAGATGTCTCTAGGGAACGAGCCTCTTCAATAGTTATAGCTCCATTTTTTCCAGCTTTATCTACGGCTGTGGCGATGAGATCTCCAATGGCTTTATCGTTATTTGCAGAAATTGTAGCTATGTTGGCCACCTCCTCAACACTTGAAATTTCCTCAGACATCTCTTTTAGTGTATCCACAATAGAGGCAGCTGCCGAATCCATACCCCTTTTAAGCTCAATCGGAGACACACCAGAAGTTATATATCTTTGAGACTCTTTTAGTATCTCTCTAGCTAACACTGTGGCAGTCGTTGTGCCATCTCCAGCCATTGAATTTGTTTGTGAAGCTGCCTGCTTTATTACCTCGGCTGCTGCATTTTCAAAAGGATCTTCTAAAGTAACAAATTGTGCTACGGTTACGCCATCCTTTGTAATAACTGGATTACCACCAGCTTCTTGTAAGATAACGTTCCTACCCTTTGGCCCCAAAGTTGAAGCCACATTATCTGCTAAAATATTTACGCCATTAAGAATCTTATCGCTAAGAGACGCACCACTATTATAATGCTTTGTCACATTTACTCCTCATTGTTATTTTAAATAATAATATATTTTTTTATTTTTGTCAAGCAAGTTTTTAAATATTTGCTCTTAATTTTTAGGCAACTTGCTTTTTTTAATTTTATTGCCTTTGTTTTTTGATTCTTGATTTCTTTTATTCAACAATCTATCATCAATGACTTCTTCAATCATTTCAAGAAGTTTATTTAAATTTATTTGACTCACTAGTCTGGTTTCCTACAGTAATATAATTAGTTATTAAAATCTGTTTCTAACAGCAGAGTGTAAGTAAACGAATCTCCATGCCTCTGGGCACCTTCATCAACGAGATCCATGAATGTAGCGAAATCATCACTTCGCGCAAACACCTGACACCCAGCACTCCACTTATCAACTTGAACAGAAGCTCGGCCCGCTTTGTGTATATTGATTCCAAAGAAGCCTGTATCAATCTTATCATCTTCCATATCATGGCGGCGATCTCCGTCAGCATCACGATAGACCTGGACGTTTCCCCCGCGCTGGCAGAGAGCTTCGTATTTACCCTGGTGTAAGCCTTTTTTATAAGCGCCACGATATTGATTGGGGACTAAAATTGCAGTGCCATTCACGTTAGTGGGGTGCATTAGCCAATATTGTCCTGGGTCTGTAGTTATATCTGCCGTAAAGACACTCCATTGTTCACCACGCTCCCGGTAGATAACAACTAAAGTGTCATCAAATTTATTAGGAATTGCGTTTTCAACACGACGAACGCCAATAATATTTAAGTTATATGGCTTGTTTCGATCAAAAAACGCATACCCCTTGCGCAACATTGTATTGCGATAGATATCTTTTATCAGTTCGGCCTGAAGGCCCTTAACTATTGTCATTCTAGTCTCCCTTTATAATTCTGTGACTATCGCTATCAAAGTGTTGAGTGGAGAACTCAAAAATCTCAGAGTCCTGTAGAGCTATGAGCTGGTGTCTTAATCCTCTGTAAACATGAAAATTGTCACCGGGGACAAGAGTTTGTATGCCAACATTATCAATGTCGTCCCCATCGGAATATTTAACAATAACTTTTCCAGATTGTACATAAAACACTTCATCTTTAAGAGTGTGATAATGCCACGAGCACCTCTTTCCCTTAACAAGATAGAGTAGTTTGCCACAATACTCCTCGTTATTTACAATCCATTTTTCAAAGCCCCATCCTTTTGGAACATATTTAATGGGTAACTTAGTTTTCATATTTTATACAATGATATCTGCAATACCCAGTTCAACTGCCTCTTCGGCTGACAGATAAATATTCACTTTTCTTTGAAGCATTTTCTTAAGCTGTGCTTGTGACATATCTGTTTCACTAGCTAGCATTTTAATATATTGGCTTTGAACCCAGCGAATCTCGTCCATTTCATTCTCTACATTGTGAAACCCACCATGAACCCCGCCGATCACACTGTGTATCATAACTCTACAGTTTTTACCAATTGTTCTCTTACCTTTCGTTCCGGCTGCTAAAAGCAAAACACCAGCTGACATGACTTTTCCAACGCCAAATGTTTCAATATCACATGCCTCTCTGATTAATCTCATATTATCATATATCGCAAACATTTCTGAGGCATTTCCACCGGGGCTACAGATCATTAGTTGAATTGGGTCTACTGTAGCCACTACACCTTTCGTCAGATCTTCAGGGTCTTCTGGGGCTATAGAAACTTCAGATGATAAAATATGAAGATTGTAGCAAAGCTGCCCAGCCTTTGGTTCGTCTATATCGCCAAACAGTGCAATCAGTCTATTGTCAGATTTGTCCCTAGAAGCAGAATCCATTAAAAGTTGTAGTGCCTCTAACTCTTTTTCGGAGACCGCATCTTCAGTCTCCTCCGCTTCGACCTTTTTCTTGGTTGCTTTTTTAGAAAACATTTGTTTCTCCATTAGTTAAATTGTTTTTTTTTAGCTTGTTGTGTCTCGATATACTTCAGTTGCTTCATAGCGCCTCGCCAGCTTGTAAATTCTATTTGTCTTCTGTATTTACCTGGATAGGCAGCGATGAAGTGAATGATAACACTTTCTTTCCAGGAATCAAACATTTGTCTATCAATATCTTTGATAAATTTTACTTCTTCCTCTGATGTATCTAGTTCTCTCAATAGCTTAATTTTCTTATCTTGTATAAATTCTACATCATTGGCAATAATTTGTAACATTTTCAATGTTTCCAATTCAACGACCCTTATGAAGAGTGCAACATATCCCATGCCCAATGTATCTGAGCAGATTTTGTGAAAGAGCATTCCCACGACAAACGAAAGAAAGCAAAGAACTAGATTTATATCAACCATTATACCTCAAATAAAAACCGCTGCAAGACTTTAACACAAATCTTGCAGCGGTGCAATTGAAACCTTAAAATATTATTTAGCTATTCTTGCGCGCAGCAAGACTCTTTACAAGACGTGTTGTAACTCTCTTGGCAACCTCGTTAATTAGGTCCTCATCCTCGACAATGTCAACTTCCTCAAGGGCTTCCTCGGGCTCTTCAAGGGCTTCTTCTTCGGGCTCAGGAACCATGTCTACCTCTTCTTCGTCATCTTGGACATCAAGAAGTCCAGGCACTAGGTCCTGGATTGTGTCTAAAATGCCTCTGGCAAGGTCTTCAACAGAGGAGGCACCGCCACCAACTGGAGCGTCGTCCTCGACTTCAACGTCGACATCCATGTCACCATCCATGTCATCATCGTCGTCGCGATCGCCAGGAGGCATGCCATACATTTCTTCCATGGGCTCATCTTCTTCGTCTCTCTTGGCTTTGTGGCCCATGTGCTGGGACTCTAAAGTGGCTTGAGTAACTTGAATGTCTTCAGCAGCAACATTCTCAAGAATAGTGCCGTCCTCAAGCTTCATATCATAGTGGGTTACGCGACCAAGCTCTTCGTTATAGTTGTGATTTATGGCTTCACCTGTCTTAATTACACCCTCGTGCTGGACGCCACCGTGATGAACACAGTAGTGGTTAGGTGCGAAGACATCCTCTTCAATAGTCTCACTCTCATCAACCTGGGTCGTCTCATTGATCTTTTCGACAAAGGTATCCGTAAGGGTGTCAACATTCGCAAGCTTCATGAAGCGGCGGACGGTTCCCTCATTTAAAAGATTGTTTTTGCTCATTATGTTTTTTCTCCTATTTTAGGTTTCAATCAGTAAATAGTATATTGGCAAACAAAAGTTACTATTTGTCGTCACTTAAGCCTGTCTATATACAATAAGTATCAACTTAACTTGCAAAAAGCCTTTAAACTTTGTTTTTTGAGGCTAAGTTTCTGCATAGCTGCATCTTGTATTTGCTTTACTCTGACAAAGCTAATTCCGAGCCTGTCTGCAACCTCTCTTAAATTCATTGGGCCGTTTTTTTCTGCGGCTATCAATGTGCAATTTAAATCCTCCTCATAATCAATCCAAAGTCTGCAATCACATTGATCACAAGATTTGTTTTTCATTATTGTAGCAACCTTACAACTTCTCATAATTCTGGGTGTTCCTCTTCTAGTAAGTCAAAGATACTTTCTATTGTATCTTCGTCGAGACCAAACTTCTTTTTAGTCTCTTCTCCCTCTGCGTAAAGGGCTTTTGTTTTTCTAAGAGAAGTTTTGCCCTGTTTGCGAAATAGTTTCTTCTCTGCCTTATAATCATGAATGTAATCTGTGATCCTTGGGTCCTTTTCAAGATACCCAGTCACCATCACACGAAAAAATTCAGATTGTGTAAAGCCGTCATAGTCCAATCTAATTCTTAGGTCAGCATGACGCTTAGTTGTATCATAAAATACAACCTTGCGATCATGTTCCTTGGACATCTTTTTACTTGTCATCGTTTAAGAATATGGGTTGAGCTTTCAGACTGTCCAGCCTGCGTCTGTTGGATAAAATGGGCTCGTGCCTGAAACTCTTCGATACTTCGACTTCCAGTATAAGAGAGCCCACTTCGAATTCCATTAACAAGATCATCGATAATATATTTTACCTTGCCCTTGAATGGAACAAAAGTTGAAATACCTTCGAGAGAAGAGGTGCGACCACGCCATGCCATCTGTGCAGCCTGAGAGGCCATTCCCCGATACTCCTTGACCTTTGAGCCGTCTTCTTTTACAAGAATCTTGCCAGGTGTCTCAGTTGTGCCTGAGAAAAGAGAACCGATCATAACAAAGTCAGCTCCAACACCAATTGCCTTTACAATATCGCCACTAGTTTTAATACCACCATCAGCGATAATTGCATGAGTTCCAGCGTAGCGAGACTTTGCACAGTCAATAACGGAAGCAAGTGTTGGAACACCATGCCCGGTTTGGATACGAGTAGAACAGATAGAACCTCCACCGATTCCAACACGAACAGAGTCAGCGCCCCACTCAACAAGTCTCTCATACCCCTCTTGAGTGGCAACATTGCCAGCCATGATGTGGACATGGCCTGGTAGCTTGGACCTCAAAGCATCCAACGCAGTTTTCATCATGATGTGGTCCCCATGTGCAACATCGATGCACATAAACTTTACACCAACTTGCATTAGCGCCTGAGCCCTCTCAATAAAATCTCCACTAATCGGGATTGCAGCACCAACAGAATTATTATTTACCTGCATGGCCGCCTTGGACGCTATTGAAACCTGCTCTTCAATTGTATTATATCTGTGGATAATTCCAAGTCCTCCAAGATCTGCCATCGCAGCAGCCATTTCTGCCTCAACAATCGTGTCCATTGGGCTTGCAATAATCGGAAGTTCCAGAATATAGTGCCCAAGCTGTGATTGAAGAGAGACTTCTCTTCGACTTTCAATATCTGAATACTGTGGAACCAGTAGAACATCGTCATAACTTAGTGCTTCTTTATACATCTTCATCTTTTACTCCATGAAAATCAGCGACAACTTTTTGTGCCGTCTCCCAACAAGTGGGACAATAAAGGCGAACTGTCTCGTCATCATTTCTAACGACGACACTCCAAGACATTACCATCTCTCTATCCTTCTTGTCAAATGGTTTCGTGCAGGCAGAGCATTCATCAGGCATTTTGCTGAAGAGGAATATCTTTTCAGCCATTTCCTCCTCAACACCATGTTGCTTCTTCAACTCCTTTTTGGCTGCTCGCCTTTGCTTACGGTTCATGACCCAGTGCTACCAAACCCGCCAGCACCACGCTCAGTCATTGCAATCGGATACCAGTTGTATAGTTCACCACCATGGCTTTCAATGGCCCGAAAGTGAACGACAGGAACCATGACAATTTGCGCAATTTTCGTGCCAACCTCAATCTCCTGGGGCTCTGTACCAATGTTGTGAAGGTTGATCAGAACTTCCCCATCATAGCCTGCATCAATAACGCAAGCACCCACAACCAGAGACCGCTTGGACGCCAGTCCGGACCTATTTTTTACTTCCAGCATGTATCCATGAGGCACGCCGAAACGATAGGCAGTCTCAAGAACCGCGCTTTCTCCAGGTTGAATCGTCACCGACTCAAGGTTTTCCGGATTAAAGTAAATGTCTAGCCCAGCGTCACTTGGGTTTGCACGGGTAGGAGGCTTTGCCTCATAGCGCATTCTCGCATATTCAAGAATCATTGTACCCTCCCAGTGCTCGTTGCAAGACCTTCATAGATTGAGATAAACTGATCAATATCAACATCGGCCTTCATCATTCGATAGGCCTTTGTTGTCAGGCTAATCTCGTCGGACGTTAACCAGCCCTGCTCCTTGAACTCTGCGCGCAGCTCGCGCTTCTGCTCTTTATAGGGCTCCATCGCATCCTCGATGGTCCTTAGAGAGCGAATATACTCTAGCATCTTCTCAGCCTTCTTTTCCTCTTCGGAACGAGGCTGCACTTCTCCTACAGATTCGGTAGTCATTGTCATTTCATCTCCTTAATTTGAATTATATTTTATCTGCTTATCAATGTCAAATGGTATGTGGGCTTTCCGAAAAATAAACCGCAATATTGTCAGGAATTTGCGACTTGAGAAAACGCCTAAAGAGGTTTTCATCTTGCACGTTTCTAGTGGCACCACTATCGTTGCGAACTGTCCAAGCGCCGACCTCACGAAGAACATCCATCTTGTTGATTACAAGGTTTGTAACTCCGTTAATCTTGGCTGCCTTCTTTAGAAGGTCAATATTTAGCCAATTGCACTGCCTTGGTCGTCCTGTAGTAGCACCATATTCCTGCCCAACTTCACGGATTTGGGAAAAAATTTTGGCGGCAGTTTCGAACTTCTTATTGCCCACATATGTCTCGTAGCATTTGGCCACTCCCCAAACATGCCTTACCGATCTGGGTGGGACACCATTGAGCATAGCTCCCGCAGTGGTGCAGTGGCTACTAGTAACGTAAGGATAGTCACCCCAGTCGATATCAAGACCAAACCCTTGAGCACCCTCAAAGAGCGCGACAGCTTCATATTTTCCATCATGTAACTCCTGGTAGACATCGACTAGGTAAGACTCTAGTTCCGGGACATCCTCCGCTCTAACTCCCTTGCGCGCATATTTATCACGGTACGCTGGGCCGTTGCCACGCTTGGTTGTACCAATCTTACTGTCTCCAGAATCTTCAGATAGGTGTGCTGATGTAATAATATGAGCGTTTTTTGATATGAACACCAGGCCCTTACAAAATACTCCTTTACTTTCTAGTTCATCTATCTCTTTATAAAACTGTTGTAAGTTCACAACACAGCCGGGGCCAATAATGGACTTAACTCCATAGAAGACCCCAGCAGGAATGGAGTGAGTTACGAACTTCTCCCCATTGTGGTAAATAGTATGTCCTGCATTTGGTCCGCCATTGTATCTAATACAATGTGTGTAATCCCCGTTCTCCAGCAGAGTATGAGTTACTTTGCCTTTTCCACAATCTCCGTATTGGAGATCTACAATAATGTCTGCTATCATTTGCTTTCCTTTCTGTTATATTTTTCTGGGAAATTTAAACAAGCGAATTCGCCGTGCTCTTTAATCGCCACTTTGTCATAAGCTAAGGCTGCTTCCTCTGCCGTTGCAAAGGAGCCTATATATGTTTGTTTTTTATCTATATTGATCTTAGCCTGCCAGCAATTATCGCTGCCGTTTCTTCTAACTCCTTTATAGCCAGAAGCGGTCTTCTTTGAAGGAAGTCTATTACGTCCGTTCTCTACCCGCGTGCAAATACGTAGATTTTCCCTTCTGTTGTCCAGCCCATTATGGTTTATATGGTCGACCATATAGCCTGGGGGTGGATTCATCAGAAAGCGATGCAGGAACATTGATGTTCGTCTGCGTCCGCGACCACTAGTTGGGTTGTCATACCACCCCCCGTCTGGGTGTAGGATGGAGGTCTTTGCGTAAAACCCTCCACGACTGTTTCTCCTAGCCGTAGCATCTATGCACCACTTGTGCTGAGAAACCTTCTCCCAGTCCTCTTCATCAATCAGTATAGTATGTTTTCCGTGCTTCTTGCTTTCAATAATGAATTCTCTTATTTTACTCATTGCTACCCCAACATCTTAAAAGTTCTACCAACCGCCCTTGTCGAGAAACCCCAATCGGGACTATAGTCAAGCTTGGCCATGTAAGGATGATTTAGATGTATCTTATCTCTCTTGGGGTCAACACCCCAGCATCTAACCCTAGTGGTTGTGCTTGTGTCATCGATACATTCAACAATCCAGTAATCCTTACCCTTCTTGGTTTTCTTTGGAATAATCTTGCGAGGAATAAACCACGAAATTAGAAGGTCTGGGTCGTATTCTCCAAGTGGGGGAATACGAAGCTCTTGTAGTTTCCTAAGAACCTCACCAGTTATAACACGTTCCATAGGAAATACGCCAGTTAAACTTACAAGATATTCAATTTTTTCTTCATCGTTGAAGTCGCCCTCCGGATAATATGTCTCAATATTCTCATCAAGCTTCTTCTGGTTACGTGGGCGATCAACAGCTACGGCAGACCAGAAGTGTTTTGCTCCTGTGAATCTGTCATCAATTAGTCCGTCAAGAGTACCCGACCGAATCAAAATATCTATAACCCTCTTGTTTACTTTTGAATATACAATGTCTTCATTAAAGATAAAGTCTTCGATAACTTGATATGGCCTGTTGCCTATGATTTGCTCTATAGCCGCATCTCCGATTCCCTTACAAGAAGATAGAGGTTGGATCAATGTTTTGCCGTCCTCTGAGATCTCCCAGACCTTTCCAGATGTATTAATATTAAGGCCTTCAATTTCAAAGTGAATGCTCTTGGCAATATTAATAGCCTTCTCTTTCCTTGTCTCAGGCTCCTTATCTAGAAACGCTGCAACCCACTCTGCAGGATAATAATTTAGAAGCCACGCACACTGATATGATAGGAAGCAATATGAAACAGCGTGCGACTTGTTAAAGCCATAGCCAGAGAAATATTCAAAGGTCTGCCAAAGCTCCGTTGCTAGATGGGTCTTAATCCCCTTCTCTTCGCAGCCAGCAATGAACTTATCATAAATCTTCTTCTTGGCCCTTGCTCCCTTGCCCGTGCCTTTCTTGGTAAGCACTTTCCTTAGTAGGTTGCCTTCATCGAGAGATACATCCTTGCCAAGCTTGTGTGCAAGCATTGCAATCTGCTCTTGAAAGATTAGAAACCCATAAGTTTCTTTAGTATGTTCTTTCACAATTGGATGTATGTAGCTGATATCTCTTGGGTTTTCCTTTGCCTTGACATATGACTTGTCTACTCCAGCACTCAAGGGGCCAGGTCTATAAATGGAAGTGATTGCAGCTAGGTCGATAATACTAGTCGGCTGCGCTCTCTGACAAAAGTCTTGTGCTCCCTCCTCTGTAAATTGAAAGACTCCTGCCCACATTCCTTTGTGAAAAATATTCTTATATACGTCTTGATTGTTTAAATCAATAGTGTCAGGGTGCAAATGCTTATCATAAAATTCCTTCACATCATCAAAGGTAGGCTCTTTGACTCCCTTGTGACGCTTTAGAATATGTGTAATGGCCCCCTCAATCATTCTTAGTGTCGATAGGCCTAGAATATCAAACTTAATAAAGCCCATTGGCTCCAAGTGGCGCACATTCTGCCCCTCTGACCAGGGAGTCTGTCGGACTCCTTTGCTGTTAATGAGTGGCATGTATCTATCTAGGTTATCAGCAATTACAACACCACCAGCGTGCCTGCTGCAACTTCTAACCTGGCCATACAACACATCAATATGACTGGCCACTTTGGGGTATTGTGTTAGAAAATCTTGAAGTGTTTTGCTGTATTTCTTCACTTCCTCAAAAGTTGGACTGTAAACACCCGCTGTAATTCCATGGTCTTTCTTGGCAAGCGGGGTTGCTTCAGAGAGCATCTTGCCCGTGACCTTATTCACTTCTGTAAAAGGGATCTCGTAAAGCTTACTAATATCTTTAACAAGACTTCGAAGCTGTAGGGTATTCCAATTACTAATAGGAACTACAGTTGTGTCTCCCCACTCCTCCACAAGTTTTTCCTTAAGAGCCATTGGCTCAGCCACATCATAATCAATATCAGGATAATCCTTGGCATCAGAGCGCAGGAAACGAGAGAAGAGAAGCCCATACTTGAGGGGGTCAACTTGAGTTATATTTAGAGCATAAGCTACCAAAGACCCAGCAGCTGAACCTCTGCCTGGTCCTGTAAGCATGCTTTCGTTAGCTCGATCAGCAATGGCCTTCATTGTAAGGAAATATTTACTGAATCCTCTGTCGTCAATAACGTCAAGCTCAATGTTCAGGCGACTAGTGTACTCCTCATCGTCCTGCTTTCCAAGGCGACGTAGCCCCTCAAAGCACATCTTGCGTATTGCTTGGGCTTCTGATATGTCTTCGGGAACCACAAAGTCTGGCAGCCTGACCGTTGTATCAGGCATAAAACGATCGATGCGAGAGTGAGCAATGAAAAATGTCTCAACAATTGAATTGCGCACAAGATCATCATCATATTGAACGTCTACTTGATTAGAATATTTCTTATAAGATTCCCACATCTCATCGCCATTCTTGGGATATAGTTCGTATCCAATCTCTTCAACGCTCAAGGGAAGCTCTCCATCAGAAGCCCACTCCGGTCGGCCCTTTCCTAGCCAGCCCAATCGCTTGTAAAGCTCACGGTCTTTCCAGGCGTCCCTGTTGGGGTAGTGACTATCTGCCGTTGAAATAAGGGGGATGTCAAACTCTTCATGCATCTTAATGATATACTGGTTTAGGTCATGTTGTTCTGGTACATTGTTCCATTGAAGCTCTCCATACCAACGATCACCAAAAATAGAGACCATCTTCTTTGTTGTCTCGCGCATAGCGCTGAGGACAGCCTCCTCGCCCTCATCTCGGTTTGCCCAATAGTTTCCAGCATACACGCCACCAAGACACGCTGATGCAGCGATAATTCCCTCCGAATATTTGTTTAGTAGGTCGTAATCGACACGAGGATAGCGATAAAAGTTTTCAGGCTTGTAGCTGTTTGAAACGAGAAGAAATAGATTCTCCAACCCTTTCTGGTTTTGCGCCAACAACACGAGATGGCGACGACGATTGAGGACACTCTTGACGGCACGTTTGGAGGCAGCTTCATCCTCAACGGTCGCTCCAGACACTTCGCTGTCACTCTTCTTAGTCTTCTTCTCAGCTTTCACTCTCTCATACTCTACACGCCATTCGCTGATTGAAGGAATAAAATAAGCCTCCATTCCAAAGATGGGCTTAAAGTCTTTACCCTCCTCCATCATCTTCTTTGCATGAAGAACTTGATGAGAAAGGCCATTCATGTTCCCATGGTCTGTAAGGGCTAGCGCATCCATTCCATTTTTATAAGCAAATTCCATATGTTCATCAGGATAGCCTAGGCCATCAAAAATTGAACCTGCAACACTGTGTGCGTGCAGGCCAACAAAAGGAATCCCTGGTTCGGCTCTGTTAGTCATCTGGTTCGTATCCAATCCGGTTGTATTCTCTGTATTTTAATATATGTGGCCCTGGTCGTGCAAGCTCTTTTCTATCTTTTGATCCCAAAAAAGAGCAGTACATATCCCAAGAATCTATGGGATAGTACCAAGGAACTTCTGCTTCTAAGGCGTCTTCAATTCTACCGTTTTTAAATACCATGTCAAGAGTGAATTGGGAGGCAGCATTCTTTTTTTCCAACAACTCTGCTTTAATAAGATCGTCTCTTCGAAGTCTCAGCACATCTCTAAATATTTTCCAGTCATCAGCATCAAAAGTGAACCCAAGCTGGGCTCCCGTCCTGATTGTGTTTCCTTGGTGAGCCAAAAAGAATGGTTTGGGTGATGATATTGATTTTCTATGCGATCTTAGAAAATCTGCCCTATAGATTCCATGTGGAAACGATACATAGTATTTTCTCGGCGATAATTGACTGCTTAATCTAGAACAAACAGAAAAACACCTAGCTGCTCCATGAATAACGCTCCATGCCAAACAATCTCTTCTTCCTCTGTCTCTATTGTGAATAGGAACGTAAAAAACCGGTATTCTTCTTTTATTTTCACTAGGATGAACATCAAATCTGTTAAAATAGACCGGATCCATCAAAAAGTCGCCTATTCGATACCTTATCAGGGGAGAAACGTCATCATTGCAGATTATCCATATTGTTTCGCACCCAGCCCATGCACACTCTAGAACAGCGTTCTCAACAGCCGTAAAGTCTGGTGCAATTGGCATAAGGCAATCAGACCAATCCATTCCAAAATCCATTTTTTGGGATGCCACAGGCACAATCCCAGCTAAATGAAATAAGTTTGGATGTTGGTGGCCATTTTTTAACATAGCCGTCTATTAATTGTTTGCAATTGGGAGCTTACATACTCAATGTTTATCTCCTCTTCTTTGCAGACATTGTGAAGGATTGTATCAGTATTTTTATAAATGTCCCTACCTACAGTTTTTACTTCTCTTCGGTCGTGTTCTAATACAATCGCATAATACTGAGTCGCCTGCTTTATTTTACTAAAACCATTTGAATAGCCACGAAGGCCAGCCTCTTTCATCATGTTCTTTGCTTTTAATCTAGCATAATTCTCTGAATAATCCAAATCGTTTATCTGCTCCTCTGTTAAGTAAGACACCGCAACCATATCTCTAGTTGTCTTTTGCGTGCCCTTTCTCTCTGAGGGGTAGAAAAGTACCTGCTTAACAAAGTTGTCACCCGACTCTAGTAACTCTGTCTGGTGCCTAGACATTCCCCTTGTAATCAGCCAATCATAAACTTTATATTCTCTCTTTGCCTTAAATACAGGCGATTCTAGTCCCTGTATTTTATCTTCATCAAAAATTAAAAGACGATTAAATGAGATTTTTATCTTTCTAGAATCTGTATACGCTTCTGCATAGTTTTTTTCAAGTATCCTAAAGCCAGTTAGCTTATCAGAAAAGGGAAGCAGCCCAGCCAGAGACAAGAAAGCCCCAAGCCTATTCCATAGGCCTACCTTGTCAACGTTGTCAAAAATGTTATTATTAGATACTTCGAATCTAAGAGGAATTTTTTTATCAACGTATAGGACCGGCAAGCTATTGCAATATGCATACAGGAATGCAGGAAGTGTCCCGCCTAATACCAAATCATCAAATTTATATAGATGATCCCTAATCCTCTGCATGCCTTATTTCTCTGTATGCACCCACCGTAATTGGCCATAAGTCAGTGGCGATTTCCAGACACGCTTTAGCGACCTGTTGTATTTCCCACTGTGCCCCGTCGTGAGTTCGTAAATCAATAAATTTTAAAAGATTACTAAGATTAACCGTGCCGTAGTATTCGGTATATAGATTTTGTGGCAAAACCCCTCGTGCTTGCTCTCGGCAAACTCCAGACGCAAGGAGGCTATCAAACAAATCCAAAGCATCTTTGTGATGCTTTTTCACCAAGGTTGAGGCAGAGGATTTTACCGGATGAGTCATCTCTGGGTGAGAATGGTAAATATCTGGATCGACTAGTTCTTCTGCGTTCGATGCTTGTCGATTTGACTTATGCTGTGTCCTGAAAGCCAATGGTTCATAAAAGCTGAGGTTGACATCAGTGTATCGCCTGGAGATTTCATTATACGACCAAGTGCGATGACGGTGGTGCTGACTACGAATAAATAAAGGAACGCAAAAACGGAAAGTGACACTGTTATGCTCCAAAGTTGAGGTGTGGCGGTGCCTAATAAGATACTTAATTAGCTTCTTATCTTTATCATCGACAAATTCTTTTTGTTTTCCAAAAGAAACTCTTGCTGAATTAACAACTGTGATGTCCTCGCCCATATGTTGAACGTACTCAACCTTTCCGATGCCATCACCAAAAAGCTCAATACTCTTACTCATTGATCCTCCGTAGCACTAATAATTTCTTGTATTTTTTTTATCTCTAGCTTAATCATATTTTTATGATGCCAAAGGGACTTTCTAGTCCTATTTGGCTCACTCAACATAACTGCACGCTTACTGATTGAGTCGGCTAGTTCTTTAATTGTCTTTGCCATTATACCTCTGCTTGAACAATTCCAAGAATATAATTTTCTAGGATTAAATGGTATGTTGATCCGTCAAGTGAGATCTCTTTTAGCATTGACCTATCAACAACAACAGTATCGCCAGCCATTACTAATTGGGACACATCAGGGGCTGCTGAAACAACGGACACAACAGTGTGTTCGGACTGTGGCTTACGGTAATTTTCAGGTAACAATACTGCCCTCTCCTCCTCTTGGTTTTGTTCCTCTTTTGGAATAACAACAATATGACGATTTCTTGGCTCTAACATTATAATTCACACTCCTTTTCTAGTTTTTCTGCATGCATCTTATATTGCTCACAGGTTATAAAATTGGCAGCTCTTTCTTTGCAATTACTGCACACAAAGCTGACACTCATATAGTCCCCCTGCGTGGCAGTAATGGACACCGGCTTCCATCTATGTACTTTTTTTGTTCCGGGGCAATGGCCCTCGGAAAGATGACGTGGTAATAAGTGATTAAATCTCATTTGCTTCTCCTCTCGCATTATAGCAAATTGATTAGCCTAACTTAACCACATTTTGCATATCCGCAACTGGTGCAAGTTGCACAACCCTCCACATAGATCAATCCTTCGGAGCCACACGAGGGGCAAGTCTTTTCAGAAGCCCGTTCTCCATCCTTGATATAATTCTTGAGAGTACGAGCAATACATCTAGAAAAACTAAACATATCACTTTCTCTATTTTTTTGAAGCTGCTCCACAACATAGTTAATTTTTGCTCCGTGTCTTAGCGATAGTGAGATCATTCTAGTGAAGATTGAATTGTTAGGGTTATCAAAAACCTTTACAACATTTTTAATCAATACTTCATCTTCGTCTGCCCCAAATTTCAAATCATATACAGAATTCATTGTTTTTCGTGGATGTTTGACAAGTGTTCCAGTCTTGTATTTCCTTGGGATTTCAATCAAGTTTGCCAATCCACCCATAACTTCATACGGCTTTCCCTCCCAAAGCCCTACTAGGAATACCCATTTTTCGCCACCGATAGTTGTGTGGTGAATATCACAAGGAAGCTCTTTGGGCCTCTTAGGAGCGCTGTGTTGAGGAAAGTCCTCTTGCTTTGCATCTGTTTCAGTAACGAGTACGCCAGAGCGAGAACCATCTACATAAACTGTAACTCCTTTTAAGCCACGGCGCCACCCCTCCAAATATAGCTCGGCAACAACATCAGGAGAAGTTCCCTTTGGAAGATTAATAGTGGAGCTAATCGAGTGGTCAATATGGCGCTGAATAACTGCTTGGATATTTACTCTCTGTTGCCAATCAATTCCATCACTCTCAGTGAAGAAAGGTGGTACATCGATGTCAGATAGTCCAAACTCAGCTAAATATTCTGCTACGTTATGGTGAAACACTTTAAATTCTTTCCAGCCATCTCCCAATTCATCAACAAAGTCGGCAACCTCGTTTGTATCATTGTGAGAGAGCTTTCGACGTCGAGTATAAGAGTTTCTAAATACTGGCTCTAGTCCGGAGCTTGTTTGGGACATGATTGACACACTGCCAGTAGGAGCATTGGTCAAAATAGAAATATTTCTCCGTCCAAATTCTTTAATAGCTTCTCTTAGTTCGGCGGGGAGAGAGGAAATGAAATTATTATCCTTTTCTGTATCCCAGTCAAAAATTGGGAAAGAGCCCCTTTCTTTAGAGAGATTCACACTTTCGCCGTAAGCATTAATCTTTAAAGTTTCATATATCTTATCAATGATCTCTAATGCCTCTGGTGAATCATAAGCAAAGCCCAAGTTGGCAATAGCGTCAGCAAGCCCGTGAGTACCCAATCCCGTGCGACGACCGTTCTGGCATGCATTTAGCAGATTCGTCCAAAGATCTTTCTCATCTTGTGTGTCAGCTTTGTTTAAAATGTTATTAAGTTTTTCAATTTCTAGTTCAACAAGGTCGTCTGACAATCTCATTGCACTTCTGACAATAGATGCAAATTCTTTAAAATCAAATGTAGCGTGGTCCGTCCATCGGTCCCTTACAAAGTTTTTTAGATTTACAGAAATAAGGCGGCAACTATCGTAGGCCGAGAGAGGGATCTCTCCGCACGGATTAGTTGTCAAGGTTTTAAAGCCCTGGTCAGCATAGGCTTCTGCTGGTAGGTTTTTTGTTATGTTGTCCCACATTAGGATACCCGGTTCTGCTGTTTTTGTTGCAGACTCAACAATTTCTTGCCACACCTCTTTTGCCTTAACAATCGTAGTATATGTTGGATTAGGCGAACCCACTGGGAAATGAAGGTGGTAATTACCATCCTCCATCACCGCCCTCATAAAGTCGTCAGTAATGCGAACAGATACATTTGCCCCAGTGACCTTTGCAAGGTCATGCTTCATTTTAATAAATTCAAAAACATCAGGATGGCGCACGTCAAGACTAATCATCAGTGCTCCACGGCGACCATTCTGGCCAATCATACGACAAACGTAAGAATAGAAATCAGCAAAGCTCCAAGCGCCAGTAGTCGTACCAGCCGAGTTATTGACAGGAGTGTCTTGTGGCCGTAGATTAGAAAGGTCAAGCCCAACACCACAACGCCGTTTAAATAGATTGGCGAGGTGCTTACCAGCATCCATGATGGAAGAAACGTTATCAGCTGGGCTGTCCACCACGACACAATTTGAGAGAGAAACATTAACATGATTATTTCCAATACCCATCATTGGCGACCCTTGCGGAACCACTTTATTAAATCCCTTTAAGAGTTCATAAATTTTATCATAAGAGAGGGCGGAGGGGCCACCAAATTTTTCTTCAATTCTAGAAAACTCCTTTGCCATGCGAATGTGCATGTCGTCAGGAGATAGCTCTGTAAATTGGCTTTGTTTGTTTTTGAGACAATACTTTGTCATAAAAACATTAGTGGCTAACTCATCTCCATTAAAATATTCTAGAGTTTTCTCTCTTACTTCTTCTTCATTGTACATTTACATTTGATCCCTTCTTGAACTTCTTATACTTTTCGTAAAGAACTTGCGATTGTTCCTTTGATGATGGAGCGTTTGTTCCATTTAAGTTTTCTTCTGCCAATTGAGGCAAAACTTTAATGCAGACATTTGATGTATCCATGAATATCGGAAAAACAATCCCATCTGGCCCATTTCTATTTTTAGCAACAAATACTCTACCCCCATTCACTGCCTTGTCTTGAATAGTGCGAGAGATGGAGAAAATAAAGTCTGCAACAAAGCATTTGTTGAACGCCTCTGATATTGACTCCATTGTGATGATTTCCGAGTTTAACCCAGAACGATTTGTTTGTGAAGCTGTCCAGACACAAAATTTAAACTCTTGTGCCATCCCTCGCAAATCTTCATAAAGATTCTCAAGTTCGTGCCTTCTTTCTTTTCGGATATTAACTGGTCGAAGAAGGTCTGCGTAATCTACAATTACCATGTCTACATGAATATCTCGATTCTTCAACTTTTCAATGTGTGTTTTTAGCGTGTTTGTGCTCGCAGACCTTGTTGGATATTCCTTGATGATAAGTTTGCCAGGCAGATCCTTTACCATCTCAAACACTTCTTCCTTCAACGGCCTGAGATCATTCAGCGGCAGTCCGGTTATGCAACTATCAAATCTAGTGCCAACCACAGTGTCTTGAAGCTCCAAAGTATAGTAAACGACCGTTTTGCCAGCCTTAACTGCTTGGGCTCCAATATGAACAAGGGCCATTGACTTTCCAGCCCCAGTAGGGGCGATTACGACACCAAGCTCGCCCTTTCCAAGGCCATCTTTTACGATATTATCCATTTCCTTCCAGCCAGTAGCAATAGGGTTTCGTGCCTTAAAAAGGAATCTCTGCTCAAAGTCTTTTAAATAATCATAACCAAAATTATTATCTGACCCCAGACGAAGGGCCTCGTTGATTGTACTAGCAATCTCCTCAAAAGAAGAATTTTGTAGCAGTTCTACAGACTTAAGCATTGCCTCTTTAAGTTTCTGCTTCTTACAAAATTCTAGAGAGGTATCTTTAATATAATCCGAGTCTTGGATTTCCTGTTCATAAATCCTAGCAAAATAATCTCTAATTTGCTTTTGAACTATCTCAGTCTCGTTCTCAAGGTCAGAACGCAAAATAGTCATCATAATTTTACTAGAAGGGTGAACCCCATACTTGTTACGATAAGAAAATATCTTTCTTACGAATGTCTGAAGGTATTTCAGCTCAAAGAAGCTGTAATCAAGGACCTCAGAGATTTGATCCGCAAACGGCCTATCTTGCAACACAAGTTGGCACAAACTTTCTTGAAACGACTTACCAAACCGACTAAAATCGGCCTTCTCATTAAACTTCATTTGATCCCCTGTTTATACTATGTCACAAAATTTATTACTTTTCAACCGAAATTCTTCTTAAGGTTGTGGAAAGATCCGACCAGTTTAATTCGCCGAATCCTATTCCATACATTGTCTTCATAATGGCTGTTTTATTAAAAGACAAGTCTGCGTTCTCAAGTATATAATTTACTTTTTTTCTACTCTGGACCGATATCGATGGAGAGTAAAGCTGCATCAGTTTATAATTATTTTCTATTACCTTTTTGTTCTCTAAAATAGACGTATGAACCTTAAGTTTTTTCTCTACTTCATCGCAAAAATCATATATGTCTTTAAAAGTAAAAGACTTTTCCTCTTTCAGAAAAACAAATCTTTTTGATACTGTGGTTAAACCCACGCCTTGCACGCCCTTTATGTTGTCGCTAGGGTCTCCTGCGATAGCTCTAGCTAGGGCAAAATTAGTTGGATGAATTCCGTAAGTCTCGATAATTCTTGGCTTATTTAAAATTTGTTTTTGTGACGGCCTGTAAAGTATTACATCGTCATCACATAGTTGAATAAAGTCTTTATCGGACGATACAATGATTTTTTGCCAACCTGAGAACACCGGTGCCTGAGCAACACAGCTTATAATATCGTCAGCCTCAACCTCTGGAAATAAAAGTTGAATTACCGGCATATCGTTTAACATGTCTACTAGCTCTGTTTGTTGCCAGACTTTGTTTTCTAGCTCTTCGTCCACAGACAAAACATGTATATTTCTGTTTAGCTTTATTGGCTTTCTTCCTGATTTATAGTTTTTATTCTGTGTGCGCCTTTTTCTACTCCCACCAGGACCATCCCAACAAATTACAATTCTATCAGGTTTTACCTCGCGGCACATTCTCTGTAGAATTTTGATAAACCCCTTTATACCCCCTATAGGCTGGCCATGGGATGAAACACTGGGGTCACAAATATAAGCTCTATAATAAGAATTGAGGCCATCGATTATCAAAACTCTCTTCATAGCTTAAAGGAACCAATCTCTTCTTCATCAACAGTGTATACAACCTTTTTGATGCCTACGTGTCTCATGGCTGATTCGCACATCGAACAGGGCTTAGACATTCTAAACTCCCCCTTCTTGCCGATACGGGCTACATAAACTGTTGCACCTTGGGTGATAGACCTGTCGACGCCAAGAATACATCCAAGTTCTGCGTGATGGGTAGCGTATCCACAATCACGGTGGCGGAACCTTTGTCCCCATAGCTTATAGCTATTCTTGTTTGCTGATGTATTTAGTACACGATTGCCCTTTACCAGAACTGCGCCATGACGATACTCGTGGAAATCAGACTGATATGCGACCCTCTTGGCCAACTTAATATGTCTCTTGTGTCTGCCGGAAATAACCATGCCCCCTCCTTGATATGCATGTAATATACATCAAGGAGGGGGTGAAGTCAACGCTTTTTAGACTACTCTTCGGGATCAATATTATAGTAGTCCTCTGCGCTTCCCTCTCGTTTTTCAAAATTAAAAATAATCTCTTCATCCATTATGTTGTGAACTCTCTGCTTAAACGAATCATTTTGCATAAGTTCAACCCACTTTGATGATTGAAATTTTTCTTTGGTATCGTTGCCCATATCCAACTCATACCAGGCACCACGTTGATCTAGGTACTTTGAAGACTTAATAGCTTCAAAGAGACTTTCATCATCCTGAATACCAATCTCGTCTCCCCAAAGAATTTTGAAAGTGCACTGTCTCCCTTGGGTTCCAAACCTTGATTTTTCTAACTTTACTTTTACCTCACTTCCGACTCTAAACCCATTCTCATCCACTACAAAACTCTTCTTAGCTTTGCGGCCCGTTAGCCAAATTCTAAGGGAGTAGGCGTAAATCATAGACTTACCACCAGGAGTAACATATGGAGTAGTTAGAGCTTCAGCAGCCACTCTAGTAATGTTTGACTTTAGCTGGTTAAGCACAAGAAATGTTGATTTCGAATTAGCAATCGGCTGTGTCAATTTGGCCATACCTTTGGACAAAATTCTAGCCTTCATGGCCATTGAAGATTGAGGATTAAAATCACCCTCAATATCACTAATAGCTGGTGTTAATGCTAAAGAGTCCCAGATAAATAACATCTTATTGTCATTAGACGACAAGAGCATCTCTATGGTTTCTAACACAAACTCAACTGATGAGGCCTGAACATACATCATATTGTCCAGATCACATCCTGATCGAACTAGAAAAGTTGGATCAATTGCTGATTCAGAATCAAAGTAGAAAACATCAATCCCCATCTTTTGAGCATTGGCTGCTACCTGGGCAGCCATATATGATTTGCCTGTGGCCTCTAATCCGGCAATTTCAATTACTTTACCGACCGGGATACCTGCCAGACGCCCTCGACAAACAATAGAATCAAGCCACCTAGATCCAGTTGGGATCCACTCCTCTACCTCTGTGGGATTATCCTCATTTAAATTAAACGCCACCTCGCAGCCAGCCTGCTTATTAATCAAGCCACGCATCTCATCCATTGACAACTTACCAGTTTTTACTTTTCTCGCTCTTGCCATTATCCCTCCAAGACAAGGGGCCCTCTGGGCCCCAAGTCAAATGTGTTTGAACTATGCGTTCATTAGCTCTTTAAATGCCTGATCAACAGAATTTCCGCTGTTCTTGCCATAGTGAACAGATTCCGAAGATGAGGCCTCCGCATCTACGTCCTTAGACATAAACTCGTCAAGTATCGCCTGGACCTCTTGGGTCGACTTACGTTCAAAAAGCTGTTCAACGTCCGGAATAGCGCTTAGAGTTGCAGCAATTGTGTTTTCGTCTTCCATCATGAGAGAAGTCCTACGTCGAGGCTGGATCTTTGTTTGCGGGAACGAAGCACCAGGTGGCTTGCCGTAACTAAGAACAAGGTCGGTTCCTTCTTCTGGGTCAGTGATATCCCCATAATCAGGATTTAGAACAAGGCTGAGAAGTGTCTCATAGGCCATCTTGCCATAGCCCCACCATCGGGGACCTTCTTGCTCTTCTCCTCGCACCATTACAGGGCTAAAGAATCGCTGCCTTGCAAACAGGCTCTTTGCCATCCTCTTTGAAGCATCATCGTTGTTATCTGACCCTTCACGCCACAGCTTTGATCCAAACTCGCAAATCGGACAGTCATCACCATAGTTACGCTTTGGACAAACAATTCCACCCTTAGCTACATTATAGTGAAAATATACCTCCTTGAAAGGGTCTCCATCCTCTGTTGGAATAATTCGAATAGTCTGGTCGCCGTCCACTGGACGCCAGAAAGCACTCTTACTTGAATCACCACGGTTCTGAACTGCGGCAAGCTTCTCTCGCATTTTGTCTAGATTGATTCCCATTATTTTTCTCCTTGTATAGTAAATTGGGCAAATATCCCCAACTTCTGGTTAATCTAATTGTTGTATCGTTGAAGAATATGCTACGCAATAAACGTAGTCTTCTTCGTATTGAGTAGAGTATATTCCATATGATACCTTCGTGTCAACAGAATTCTCCTTAACTTGAGAAATTATTTTCTTGCGAATATCGCTCGACTCTCTTAATTTCTCCTCATTGATGGCATAATAATAGACCTTTTCCCTAACGCTGTCAACAGGAAAAAATAGTTTCTCTTCCCCTGTTTGAAAATCAACGATTCCATAGGTGCACAGCCTACTAACCTCATGCGGTGATGAAATATTATCCATAATACTATCAGAGCGGTCAAGCACATTTATGATATTAATTGTAGAAATAAGTAAATCATTCAACTTGTCATAAAAGCCTATCACTGGAATATCTCCCAAAATATCTTCAAGCTGATTGTTGTAGGCCAACACCACTTTATTAAAAACTCCAGATCTAGCATATTGCTGAAACACATTTATAGTTAAGCGCTGTTGCATCTTATCCATCTCACCTAGTAATTCTGGGTCTGAACAAACGCACAAGATCGAAGTGTCGTGTGATTTTATTTGTTCAAGAATCCTCAAAGAAGCACCAGAAACAAAGCCAGAAGCTCCAACAACAAATAAAACTTCACCCTGTAACGGCTTGAAGAATCTCTTAAGGCTGCCGATTGATTGCTCAAACTCTTCGGGGGTGCTGGCTTTTTTTATGCCATATGTTCTTGGAGTTCTTTTGAGGCCGACATCCATCTTATAAATATCATATTGAGGGTATTGAGAGAATTTATCAGCTATTCTACAACCCGCTGCACCTAATCCGATTATTGAATCCATTCTCTCATTTCTCCATAATTCTTGCCATAGTTTACATTAACTTTAAAATTTCCTAAAGGCGTATTTGTAAAATATTCAACCAAAACATTGATTAGCTTACACTCAACATCGGTAAGGTCCAAGACTACTTCATCATGCACACAAAATGCAACAAAAGAATCCTTATCCTGCAAGTATTTGTTCAACTTAATCATTTGTCGCAGCACAACATCCGAACAAGTGCTTTGAATTAGATAACTCATGGCATGATAATCGTCTGCTGAAATAGACCTGCCAAAGGGATTTGTAATGCTGTTGTTTTGATAATACTCTTCTATGACCTTTTCTCTACTTTTGCCGTAAATTCTATGAGAAAGGTAATCCTTGGATTCCATATTGTAAAGCCACGCAAAAAACCTTTCCTTTACCTCTTTCCGGCTACCAACTTCATTATAAGCATTGATGCGATTCCACTCATGTACATCTACATCTGGCTGGCTAATTCCTGCGAGTGCTAGAAAAGTTCTTAGTTCAGCGCCATTAAAATCTAGAGATACAAACCAATCGTTTGTTGGCTTGATAATTTTTCTATATCTCTTATCCATTGTAAGTATAGGAAAACTGTTCTTCTTGGTGGTCAATCTGCCTGTCTTTGTTCCAAAAATATTATAATTGCAAGAATGTGAGATGTGACCCAGCTTATAAGCAAATTTTCTAGTTTTCTCCTCGTGCATTAGGTCACGCAATTCAGTTTTATCAATATTCAAATCCCTAAACTTCATGTCATGCGTAATTTTTGCTAGGTTTACCAAAAAATCGTAGTTTTCTGGTTTGTGATAATTGTTTATCACATACTCAGTAATCTTGTTGCGAACAGAGCAGTATTGCTTTAGAAACTTCTGGGGAACTAGGTCAAAAAAGCAGTTTTTGGACAAATCTATTTTAGACTCCTTAAAGGCCGTAAGAAACGCTTTGAGGCGATTGTTGATGGAATCCCACTCATCACCCAAGTGTCTGGGGCACGCCTCGTCTAGGGGCCTCTTAGCATACAGGAATGCATATTCGATACCATCATAGTCCTCTAGAAACGAAGAATAAGACCATGTACGAGTAAGATTATCAGGAACGTTATCAAAATGTAGTTCTCCATTGAGAAATACACCGACACACTCCCTTTTGTTATCGAGTGTTTGGAAAATCATTAATATGTTGGTTTAGTTATTTTTTTATCTTTTTTGAACTGCTGTTTTGCAACTTTTTGAGCAAAAGAGCCTTTGTGATTGTCAAATCCTCGGATTACTGTGTTGATATACTGTTGAGCTGCCCCAGTACCACTTAGTGCTTGTATCGACTTTGCTTCTCGTTTAACGATTTTCATAAAAGCCAGACTCACAGGTTTATGTTGCTCAACATATCTAATATCAACGTAAAAGTCAACCCATTTTCTGTCAGGGTAACTTTCCCCAAATTCTTGTAAGGACAATTCGGCCCTACAGGTCACATCTCTCATACCAAAATCGTTAACTTTTATGTTTTTAGGCTTTTCGCTAATTAACAGGCTATAGGCCCTATAGAACAGACTTTTTAAATTTCCAATGTCCTTCGTGTAGGCCTTGTAATAATAGCCAGACAGTATAGAGTCTTCGCTATCAAATCCGTATCGGGATGAATACCTTAGCATGGATGGGCTGGCTATGTCGGCAGTTAAAATCCAAGGGGCATTTTTGTTTATTGAAAATCCATGTTTTTCGGCAGTCACTTTATAGAATTGAAAATTAGTGCTGTTAATGAATTCTTCTTTTACAGAATCATTTGATGCATCTAAATCAGAAATATGTATTGCTAGGCCCGTGTTTAAAGCTCCAGAATAAATGCTTGTAATATATGAACCAAAAGTTATTGGTAACGATTCTGAGATCTCACTCAAGTATGAAGAAAATAAGACAAAAAAAGAGGAAAAATCGTTAATTGTCTCTCTTCTCTCTTTTGTTAAAAACTTTGTATTAAAAATATTAATAATTTTACTAGTGTAATCTCGATAGCCCTTAACTGGGTCTATAAAGCCCCTATAGGCTTTGACATCAAATAGGTAAGGATCATCAGCGTCTAGTTTCCCAGAAATAGATGCTTTTTGAAATTCAATTATAAAGTTTTCAAAAGCATCTGCAACAAAATTTACAACCATAGTTTGTTTTTTAGGGTCTTTAGTGCTTTTTAAGCTCTTCATTTCGCTCGTATTTAAAGAAATTGCAATATGTTCTTTATTCATTCTTCCATACATTGCTCTTTCTGCAAATTGAAAGTTTTTGATCACTCCTACTAGGCTTTCGTTTGATGGAAAAGCTTGTGATGAATATTTTAGTCTTTCATAAAATAACTTTTTTATAGTTTGTTTGTTTTTGCCTTGAAAGTTAGCCATTATAATAATTATTTCATACTAAGAAATTGAAGTCAATAGTGATTTAATTTCTTTACGTGTTGTAACACAATCAATATCAGCCTCACCAATTTGAGCAACACTTGTTCCCGAATCTGCCAAAGAAGCCCCCGCTGACTCCCATATTGCAGTTATCGTAGTTACATAGAGGCCCCTCTCAATGCGGGAGTGAACTTTTGTCACGACATGATATCCCCCAATTCCTAGAATGCTGGCGGGGGACGATTTGCCACTTCGGGGCACTGGGGAGCCAAACTTTGGAGATAGACCAAGCGGGTTGACATAGATCTTCATGCCTGGGTGGAACATAGTTGTTCCGTAGCACTCTATAGTAACGTTGTAAACGTTCGCCAGAACCGCTAGACCAGTCAATTGACCTAAAAACTCTTGCTCTAGCCTGCTTTCTCTTAAAAATGGAATATCTGTTTTTGAGAATTTAATATTTTTAATTATGCCATATGGTTTTCCTATGCCAAAATGGTAAATTCCCCTTTCTCTGTCTTTGTCTCTATCACCATCCAAGTCTTCAGTGGCCCCAGTATTTATGGCGTAAACTAGCATATAATCATAGGATTTTTGATTTATTTGAGGCTTTGAAAGTATTGGCCTTGGCAAATTTATACCAGGGCCCGCCAGGTTGACCCTGGTGAAGACCGAAGAGGGGTCCTCTTCTATAAAAACTGAGTCCCCACCGCCGCTAGGGACAGAATTTAAGTATGGATATTGAAACAGCTTCTCTTCCTGCCCTCTACTAGAACCAGCTGCAGTAAAAAAATTTGTTCTAAGCTGTAGCTCTTGTCTGGCTACATTTCTCTCTGCTCCGCTTTGTGTTCTCATAGCGTTAGCTATTAGGTCACTAGTTACCTCTCTGATGAAGGACAGGACGGGATATATTGTTCTTTCTTGGGCGACAACCTTGGTTAAAAACCAATCAATAAAGTAGTGGACAGATATAGGAATGTCAGCAAGATTTATATCATATATTAACTCTTGTATGTATTTAGAGGCTATACTCTCTGGAGCCTCACTTTCTGTAACTCTTCTGTTTAATTCATAGCTGATTGGGCCCAATAGAATTCTCATATTTTCTTTTAGCTTGTTTCTCGCTCCATATGAGTCCTCTTGGGGAGTTTGGTCAGAGTGAACAACCTCTAGAGCAGTTTGAAGCAGATCTCCAAAATAAAAAAATTGTAAATGATAGTTCTCGTCATCTTGAGTATATTGAAGCTCCTTTAAAGACTCTAAAATAGTCTCGTTTTCATCAAAATTAGCACCATCTACGCTCTCGGGCATCCTAGATTCCAACTCTTCTTGGGATGCTGGAGCAGCCGCATCTGTGTTAGAGGGGTCAGCCGGATCAAATTCAGCTAAAGGAGTAGACAGGCCAAGCTCTTCTAACATTGGCTGTACAATACCGGAACGGCCCTCGTTTAGGTAAATATCCAAAAAGTCTGTATCTACTTTCGTAAAAAATATTCTATCGTTTTCATATAATCCATTTAGTAACCTCCCCCAACTCTCTGTATTCTGTCTTCTAACTTTTTTCTTGTATTCCTCCTGCAAATCTGCAATATATTGTTCTGGGCAGTTTCCTTTTTGCCTGTCAGCTAAAATTTTGACATACCTGAGTCTATCTCTTCTTCTTTCTGGGGTTGACAAAATATCGGAATCTGGGCCCAAATAAACGCCCTCTTGCCAAGCGAGATATTCTATGGTTAAAGTTACATTGCCTTCGTCATTTATGTCAATCTCGTGGTCATATGCAGCCAAATGAAGAACCATAGTAGAGTTTTTTATGGCGTTTCTTGTTCCCTCACTTAAAAAAGTGCTACTGTCTCCCCTGTCACCAGGGTCGTGCCAACCAACTTCAGCCTCAATCTTGTAATAGTCTGGATCCCATATAAAATTCTTTTCAGGATGGGCCATTCCTATGTTTACTAAATCAACATATCTAAAACTAAATGGATCATCGCCGCCCTGTAATGGTACATCTTGCTGATTATCAACAAACTTTGGATTTGGCGCATTTCGAGTTTTTATAAACTCATCCATAGTTTGAAAAAATAGTGTCAACCTAGCAAATATATCCCTACGGGCCGCAAAAGGATCTCGCCCCTCAAGACGCCATTCAAAACTCTTTATGCCAACTCCCTGGCCCCTATCAAAATCTGAAGTCAGCATGTCTTCTATTTCTTGGGGATTTATAAAACTTTTAAAAGGTATGTTGTGTCTTATTTCCCTACCTCTAATAAAATCTTCGGTTGGTAGGTAACTTGATTTGTATAATCGTATTTTTGGTACAAGGCCAGATAACTCAGATGTTTTGATTGAATCTAATTCTTCTAGAGCAGGGTTATACATTAATTTATTTACTATGGTATCGGTAGGACCATGAACCATAATGAAGTGAGGATCCCCATCGGGGGTAACATATCTTTCGCCTCTTTTTTTATTGATTAGGGCATACCTGTCTAAGTAATCTAATAAAAATGCTTGTTCTGCGAGCCTTCTTTGTTGCGCCAACTGCGCAGGAGGTATTGTTCTTGTGTTATCTACTTGTGCCTCTATATTCTCCTCTAACGTTTCTTCAATATCATCTGTCTCTGCTTCTTCTATCAGGCCAAGCTGTTGTCCAACTACTGTAAGGTCCTCGAAAGCCTGGTCGCCCAAAATCGCTCGCGCTGCAGCTTGGGCTATACTATTATCTGCAGTAGCATCAATACGAGCCTCAGAGACTAGCTCGCGTATTCGGGCATTTTTATATATTTCGGCAAGGCCATTCAGGTCCATGTCGAGCAACACTTCACTCATTAATTGCGTGCCGTCGTTTCCAAGAGATGGATCTACAAATTGTTGAGCCCTGAGTGTATAATAAAGCCATGCAAATTGTTGATATAGATAATTTCGAATTGCAACTTGAAAATTATCTGTCGTTGTAAGTGTTGAATCACCAGTGGCCCATCTGGTATATGCATCTTGCTGATCTTGATTTATATCACCAGGCGCCCCCAGTGTTTCAAGAATCGCTACAAACTTTGTTCTTATAAATTCATCTAGCTGCTCTCTTGTTTTAACCTCTGACTCGGAGTCAGCGTAAAATTGTTGCAAATTTCCCTGTACTTGCTCCACAATGTCACGAGGCACTGGGCCGCTGGGAAACGTGTATATATTTCTAATTCTATTGTGGACGTAGCCATTTCTAGCTACATTTCGAAAAGAGGAGTCGGGATTTGAAGCTATAATTGCAGTCGCCCTCGCAGAGAAACCAGCCGCAACGAATGGCCTTATGTCTCCATTGTTGACGGCCTGAGTCGCGTTATATGCAAGTCGAAAGTCAGGAGATCCACCTATTGTTATATTTAAATTTGATACGTTTGCAAACCATGACCGAGCATTGTTCGTCCTAACCTCAGAATCAAACCACTCTTGCAAGGTTATGAAAACTCCCCTTCTAATTGCTGTGCCTTCATTAATGCTGTTGATTAGACTTTGACGAATTGAGTTTGCTGTGTAGTCTGCTGAATAGCCATTGTTTACGATCCACTGATCGTCGGACAATCTAAGGCCAACGTTGCCTCCTTGTGGTTCAGCTTCATCGTGTCCGTCTTCATGTGCCATCTATTCATACCTCAACATTTCCAGAACCCTATCTAGTGGCAACGGGATTCTAATTAAATCTCCCGTCTCACAGTGCCCCTCTGTTGGTCTTAAGTTGAACCACGCAATAATCCACCATAGGGATGGGTCGCCATAATATCTGTGAGCTAATTTATAAAACCGATCCCCAACTTTCCAGATATGCCTAACTCTCTCAAGAGATGCTCTCTCTTTTATAGTTGGGTGGCGTATTTTTCCACTCCTAAAGTGTCTAATATATTTTACGTTTCTTTCCTTGAAGAATTCTTCGTAAAATTCTGAATCGTTTAAAAATGGAGTTTCATTTGCATATCTAGACATTATATATTACCCTGTTGTTCCAGACCTAGGTCGCAACCAGCCCCTATCGCTTGGCTGTGCCATACCGCCGGCCCCGGCGCCGTCAGTTAGAAGAAGCGCCTCTTCTTCAGTTTCTGCATTAACTCTCTCTGATTCTTCACTGGAGCGCTGTGCCGGTGTTCCATTGGGAGGGGCCACGCTATCATCCACATCGCCACTTGAAGCTCCATTCGCAGCTGGGGAGATCACTCTAGCCTCTGGGGAATTGCCTGGTCTAGGTACAACTGCGTTACCAAAAGGAAAGTCTTGTAATTCTTGTGATTCAAACCCAGAGGATGTTCCCCATCCTAATTGATGCTCGTGAAGCGCAGTAAAGTCCAAGTTTACGGTTATCAACTTAGGGAAAAGTTTTCCCTGACCAGGATCAAAAAACCCACTTGTGTCGTCAAATGATGGAGTAATTGTTATCGCATTAACCGCAGATAAGAGCCCAGACACCCTCGCACCAGCATCATCACCAAGTGAAGAATTTTTTATTAAATTTGCAAATCTTATTCTCATCAAAGGAGGTTTGGATAAAGTTGAGGCGTCTCCATCTAAGTTAGTATAGGCTGGATACATAAATTGGGATAAAAGATTACATCTACCTAAATTTACTTTTGCCTCATCCAAAGAGGCAGCCGGAATGACCCAGCTTACAGAAACTCTTCTTGCTGTGGATTTAAAAGTAGCAATAGGATCATTGCGTCCAAATACTTGCTCTAGATTCCACTCAGTGGACAGTGTCTCACTATAGCTTGTTACGAACGCCTTAAAATTAACTTCTTTTTTGCTAGCTAAATGAAAAAAGCTAAGATACAATGCTTTTTTGTTTGCATAGTTATCAGAACTGTCGCCATTGCTAAATATTGTTTCTGCCATAATAGTATATAATCTAAAGTTTTAAAAAAGACCCGCAGGGCCAAGAGTGGTGTCTTTAATTATTCTTTTTACTGGTGCGTCAAATGCTCTTCCCTCAATTTCTAATACAAACTTTGACCCGCCATTATTGCTTTGAAGAATCGCATTTTTTATTTCTTTTAGCTCATTTATCATATCTAAAGGTTGATCTTTTGCGGCGTTTATGCTATCATTTTTATTTGGAATGGCAACGCTTCCGTCATTCATAACAATTTGCTTTACTTCTCCTGGGCCAAAGTGTGCATCACCAACTCTTGTCCCAACACCAGTAGCAGCTGCACCCCCTAACAATGCAGATCCAATACCAATTACCGCTCCTACTGGACCTCCTGTTGCAAATCCGGCAAGCGCACCAACCAGAGCAACTATTGTCCCCATGCCACCAGGAATGACATTGACAAAATCCAAAAACCCTTGAATTATAACAGCAAAAAGGTCAGCAAGTGGGGTAACTGCAACTGCTAGCTGTATAAATACAAATTGTAGCTTATCCATGGTCGCAGTAGCACTCTTGGTCATCTCTTCCATTTCTGTCATTGAGAAACTAGTATCGCCAATACGCATGGCAACTTGTTCTTGAGAATCACCCAAAATAGCCGCAGCCTGCGCTACATCTCTGATTCCTATAGCATTCGCAATGTATAACTTCTCATATCTCTCTAGGTTCTGGAACTCTACTCCGGATAACCTTAAGCCCTCTTTTATCATCCTTTGTCTTTCAGCGGTATCCGCCATCAACAATTCCATGCCACTAAACACATCTGACCTAAGAGCTTGGTTAAGGCGTCCAGCCGCACCTACAGCACCTTCAAAAGTATTAAACTGGTCTCCAAATATTCCCGTTAAGTCTGAAACTGAAACGCCAGCTTGCCGTGCCGCAACACTAAGTTCCTCAAAAACTCGAACTGCCTGATTGCCAAACTGTGCTAAATGCGGCAGCGCTTGTGCAAAATCACGGGCGATAATCGCAGGAGGTATTTTTAGGGCCTGGCCGAGACCTATTATTTCCCTTTGAGTCCCAGCAGCCTCAGTCGCGGATTGACCAAAAGACATTGTTAAAGTGTTCATGATTGTTGCAGTTGTTCCCGCATCAACACCAAGTTTTTGTAATTGCGCACCCTGTAGAGTTACGCTCTCCCTAACACTATCGGATAGGAATCCAAATTGTGCGAACTGCGTTCTAAGTTGCACTTGAGCTTTTGACATTTCTCCAAAAGATATCGCCAATTCCAGGTTGCTAAAGGTAAGTCTCTCGGCCATCTTCATCGCATCGGATGTATCCGCAGTAACGCCAACAAAACCAGCCCTTACTCGATCAATTTCTACAACAGCGTCTGCTGTCGCTTTGCCTATTGCCATTACGCTTGCAGCGGCAACTCCAGCTGCTGTTGCAAACTTTCCAATATTTGCTGCCGCTCTACCCCAGGCGATTTTAAGAGCTTGAGTTTGATCTTTTGCTCCCAATATGTTTTTTAAAAATTCAGCGCTACCCTTGTTGGAAAGACCAATCTTTGAAGCAATGCTTCCCATAAGATCATCAGTTGAGCTTTGTATGTTTTGTATATCCTGTTGCGTTTTCTTAATCTGCTCATATTTATTTATTTGATCTGCTAAGTCTGCCTCCATGGAAGCGCGCAGCCCTGCACTGAGTTTTTTCTGCTCTTTCTTCAGCTCTATGTTGGCTCGTGAGAGTTTTATCTCTTCTTGTTGATGTTCAAGTATTTTTTCCGCTTCACTAGCGTAGTCCTTACGCTGGGCTGCCAGCCGCTCCTCGATTTTAAGCTGCTCTTTAGAGGCGTTCAGGGCTTTAATTTGATTTTCTAACTGTTCTTTTCTATCGGCCATAATAAATATTCTAGACTGTATGTCTATTAACCCCTTTTGCTTAAATAATTAGTTTTAAATAAAAATAAAGCCAGAACATGTGTCCCGGCTTTATGGTTAAGGTAAGTTAGATGGTATAGTGTGGGTCTTTTTGTTGCTTGAAGCATTTTCTCTTGCTTCTTTTTCGTCTTCTAGTTGTTTTAGAAGTCTTTTTGTAAACCATTCTCTCAAACCAACTGGTAAATTATAGGATTGTTGAAAATCCCACTTACCATGATACATTAAAAAGAAAAACTGCTCGTAAACATTTTCAATATATTTATCTGTTAGGCCAAAAGAAATCCGTTGTAAACGGCACCTCCATTTCTTGCTCATGATTACACTCTGAGCACCTATACGCTTGTGTTAAATCTAAGTTTGGAGTTACTCTCTTGATAGCGCTTCTTATATGACGTGAATCAAATGCCGGCATTAGTTCAACAAACTGATTTACAATAGACCTATCTGTGTCACCATTTAGAGACACAATACACCTAGCCATCTGAGTGGTTAGGCTTGTTTCAAGGGCAGAAGTTTTCTTTCTTCTAACATTATTACGAGTAATAAATGACTCATCTTCACCAGTTAAAAGTCTAAATTCTGCGTTAACTTTTGTCATAGGAAGTGTCGTCGTAAAAGTATAGTGATCCGTTTCATGAATCTCCATATCGCCCAAGTCATCACCTGAATAAATTGATCCGTCATTTAAATTAAATGAAAAAATGTCCTTGTTCCCGCAAGATGGACATGGCGTGTTTGTTTCATAATTTGACCCATACCCTGTGATTCTAGCAGCTACTAGGATAGCGTTTCTATCACCCACCAATAAGGTTGAAGGGTCAATTGATTTATTTACTAAAACATTTTGAAGAAACTTTTCTAAAGCCAAGCCCTTGCGAAGAAGAGTTTGGCTTGTTAAAATATCTTCATCCTTTGCAGTCATGAATCTAATTTCAACTGTTTCTTGGCGATGCAATGGGTGAGATGTATTGTAAAATCTACCATTACTTGGAAGCTCAACAAATTCAGTTGGCGTCACAAAATCTAATACTGATGTTTTAGGCGGTGGGGCCTCTTGTTCTACTGTTTTTTTAGGTTTAGCGCTTTTTGTGCGCCCCGAATTGTTTCTTGCCAATTTATACCTCGTACTTTACATGGCATTATATATCAATAAAATTTGGTTTTTAAATACTAATATACGCAATATTAAATAGGTGAAGGATTATCTGGCGTGAAGATTCTTCTAAGAGAACTCGCTCCAGGAGATTGAGGACGACCGTCTGGGATTACGTAAGAAGCCCAATCATAACGAATTTCCAAATCAACTGTAGAAAGCTCTTCCGCGCTATAATCATAGTTGTTGAAACTAACCCCAACAATAAATGGGTTATTTAGAGTCCACTCCTCTAGGAAATTGCCATCTTCATCTAAGGCACGAATTACGACCTCGCCAAGAGCTGCGTTTGCATTGCCCTTGCCAATCGTAGACATTGATTCATTACCAGATGTCGCATCTAAGTTAGAGGGCACATTGTAGCCACTTCTTCTAAGAATAGAGAGAATGTCACCTGTTGCATCTGGGCTAACTGGGTCAACCAAAGAAACAGTAACTGTGTTCCACTCAACCTTACCGGGATAGTAGAAAGTGTGGTTTAGAAATTTATGGTTTGCTTGCGTAACAGTAAACCCAGGCTTAGTGACGCTGCGAGCATAGAATTGCGCTGCATCGGCCATATTCGGAATACTCACTAAAAATCTAAATTGTCTTTTTGGCTCAACTTGTCCAGAACTCCAGAATGGCATCTCTTGTTTTCTCCTTACAGTTTAAATAGTATTAACTATTGTTTTTCTCTAGTCATCAAATGAAGCACCAGTTCTTGTGATAATAAAGTCTAGCGCGATAAACTCAATGGCACGAGCTGGCTTGAGATAAATCTTCGCGTATAGAATATTTCTATCGATTAGATCATCTGTAGTTGTAGTGGTGTCAAGAACAACCCTAAAGTCTGTGAGGCCAAATCTTGCCTTAACGTCGCCCAGGAAGGGGTTTACTGCAGCAGTAAAACGATCCCATGTTGCCTGGACATTAGGCTCAAACAGAATACCATTTGCAATCTTTGAAATCTCTTTCTTAACAAAGATCATCAAACGACGCACGTTGATTCTATCTAACGCAGACCTAGAAGCTTGCAGTGTCTTTTGTCCGAAAATTACAATACCTTCATTCGGGAATGTGGCAATCGGATTAATATTTACCGCATAAAGATCATCCCTGTCTTTTGAAGTCAGTCTGAGCTTTACGTTTGTAACCGGCACACCAGCAGCACCATCAGTAAGTCCACCTCTTGTAAACCCTGCTGGGGCAAACCAAATCTCTGATCTCGCTTGAGAGCTTCCAAAGGTTCCCAAGGCTGCGACTGAGGGAGGGGAATTGATCAAGCGACCTGTCGCCGTGTCTTTGACTTGGAGCCATGGGAAGAATGCGCAACCATAGCTAGAGTTTAAACTTCTACTCTTTAGGCTCGTAATGGCGCTAGATACATTGGGAAGCCTTGCTGATACGGCGGCTGTACCTTCCGTAAAGGGAACCCAATCATTCTCAAGGTCGATAATTGCAAGAGCGTCTCCTCTATCCTCACACGTATTGATGAGACGGTCTGTTAAGGTAGAATTGTAAATTCCAGGAATGGCCATTATGTTAGCCTCAACAAACTCGGGACTAGCAACAGAATCTATTGCTCTTTCAATGGTGTTATATGCGTAGCTGTTCAGTCTTGTTTTGCCTGATAGGCCAGTGTTTCTGAAAGGCTCTTTCTCCGTCACATCGAGTCCATCAAACCCACCAAACATTGGAGATGTAAATCTATCATATCCAGCAGATAATAGGTCTTTATATCCCCTTCCAGTTAGAGATGTATAAGATTCGCCACGCTTTCTTGAGCCTGAATCGTAGTGATAACCAGAGGTTCCAGAAACTACGTCGTCCATACTAAACCCGAAGGAGTGATCAGTGGCTGTTCCGGCAGTAAATGAATCAATGCCCTTTGGAAGTGCTCTAGTCAGATCATAATAGCTAAAGTCAAACAGCGTGCTAGATGCGTTTCTTGTAGTTTGAAGACCGAAGTAGGCGTCAGTCTCGTCTGTTAGATAGCCATCGCTTGCACTATTCCTGAGTCTCATAGAGGGGAATAAGAAGCTAGCGCTCAGCTGTCCACCGTTATCTGCGATAGCGCCGACAAACTGCTCAGCATTCTGAGAACCACTAAAAGCAATCGTGGCTGCACCCTTTACTGGAGCTTGGCTGGTGCCGCCGTGTTCTCCCAAAACAAACGGAATTGAACTTCCACTTCCAATGGAGAATCCTTTAAATCTAGGCGGCCCAGTATAACCAAACGGAAGAAGCTCTGGATTTATGGCCCCTTCGTCGACACTCTCAGGAACAACGACACGAACATAATCAGAATTATTCGGATATGCTCCAAATTGCCTTAACCTTCTGTCTGTGTCGCTCCATGTGAAATATGAATCTCCAATTCTTCTAGCGATATAGTCAGCAGAATTGGGATTAAGGTTTACGTTATCAAATCTCTCCAGCACGTTAACTTTCTCATCACGATCACGAACCGATCGAAGAACAACTGAGAATGTTCCGTAGGGATCAACATCTGGATAATCGGCTGCCTTTAGATTCTCAATTGAAACTTTAATATTTCTATTTGCCCATTCGCCATATTCTAAAGCAACGAGTTTAAATAATTGTACATTATTTGTTAATTCAAAGTTAGAGAAGATTCCCAAATCTTGCGATCTAAAATAAGGAGTTTCGGCGTTTTGGAATGTAATTTGGTGATCTGCATACTCTAGTGTGGCGTCGGCTGTCCCCTCTAATCCTAGAAGCACACCATGAACATTTCCTGCCTCTGTGGCGGTGCTAGTTGATCCCGTGACTTGTGTTGAAACAAACCCTTCAAATGTTTCACCCAACCAGTAAGTAAAATAGTTTGGGTTGTTACTAGTGGTTACAACATCAGAGTTTGTCTGGGAAGGGTTCGTGTTGAACACTTTACGAATAAACTTTTCACTATCTCTATCAAAGTTGAAGCAAACTTTCTCTGACAAGGTGCCATTGCTAATGGGAGTTCCATCTTTAAAAACCTCCATAACAAATTCTGCCTTTTCGCCGCTGCTCTTGAACATGAGAGCTGTACCGGCGCCATGAGTAACTAGCTCTCCGCCATCTGAGCCATCTACTGGTCTGTTGAAGCCAACAAAGTTTCCACTCAATCTCATTGAGGTCCCTTGTTCCATATACCAAACAGCAGCCAAGGTACCAGTGTTATGTGTTGCCTGAGACCCAGAGTCGACTAGGAACAGCCCATAAGCTCCGCCATTCTTTCCTTTTTCCATCGTTGGCTGTCCTGTAACATCCCAACCAGCGGACCCAGCTGTAACGCGATCGTCGTGATGAGTACCAAGCAAGCGCATCATGGTCACAGGGGCTTCTCCTGAATTCAACCAAGCTTGAGCAGCGTAAGCGCCGTAAGTGGGGCCGTCAAAAGTGCCCTCTCTCCAGTTGTCTCCACCGCCAGCACCAGGTACTGGTTCACCAAAGACTCTCACAAATTCTTCAAAAGACGCGACCTTTGTGGGCACCATTGCTGGGCCTCTCTTTGTTCGTCCAATGATGACTGGGCCTATGGCTGTCGATTCTGCTGGCAATTGTGAACGATCAATCTCGTTTAAATAAACACCAGGGGAAATGAACTTAAATCTTCTAGCTCCACTTGCCATTATTTAATTTCTCCTTGCTCAAATTTGTATACCTTAGTAATTATTACTTGTGGTTCTCGTAGTAAATAGTAACTCTTGAGCGCAAAGTCCAAAATTACTCTCGATAAAAGGCACCAGAAACAGTAGTTGGTATATCTCCCAAGATAACACGTTCTCTAGGAAATTTGACTTCTACAAAATTTTCCCTAACGGCTATCTTGGGGCGATCATCATTATTGTCTGCGCCCAACAGATATCCAAGCACCCTAATATCCATTTTTGTCTCAAATACTCTCTCATCACCTCCAAGATTGGAGACATTATTGTTTTGTGAAAAGTCTTGAGGCAAAAAGCCTTCAAATTTGTGCCCATCAGATGTGATAAAGAAATTGTTTATCTGGCCTGTCTTTACGAGAAAAGGTGTTAGCATTTCATTTATTTGTTGAAAGTATTCACCCTTAAGCATAACAGAGTAGGTTACATTTACATACGTTGGCACTGGTATAGTTAAAGTTTCATATACTATTTTTTTATTTTGAAATTTAAAATTCTGTTGGCCAAAACCATCTCCCTGGGAAGAAAAGCTAGCTTTTGTTTTGTAAGAATCTGCGTTTGCAAAATCGCCCGTCTTGGTTTGATTAATCCTGGTGGATAACACAACCGCTCCACCTTTGGGATCATTTTTGGGTGGTATATTTGCTTGATAGATTCCTTTTCTATTTGGGTCCTTTACAATAGATTTTCTCTCAATTGTTATAAGTGGAAGCTTTAACACGCCATAATCGTCTCTTAGGTCCTTATCGGTTTTCACCTGAAAGGATCTCTCTGCCGACACCCAGATAAGAGGGACCTTCTTCCAACCTTCATTTGTGGTTGAGAAAACATTTAAATTGTCATCAACCCAATCATAAAATGCTTTATCAATGGTCTCCAGAGTGGAGGGCATAATTTTTTTAATTTTAGCTGCCATTAAACACTCCAGGACGAGCCCTTACACATTTTGCTGATATTTCAATGCTATGTTCCACTTGGCCATATATTTTTCTAGGTTCAGCCCAATCAACTAATTCGTAATAAACTCCGCCATAGAGGACAAAATCACCAGTTCTCACGTATATGTTTTGATCCTCTTGCAACCTTCTTTCGTGAAAGTGAACAGTTATTTCAACCCTTTGATCGACACCTATATTGTCTGAGTATTCTGTGCCATACGCATTCCATTCAACGAGTGCATAAACTCTAATTGGAGGAAGAAAGTTTTTTTCAATCGCTTCTCCATAGATTGGATGAAAATTAGTTGTTTCCACGTCTATCGGATAATATAGTACCGCCTGACCAACAACTCTCTCAATAAGCTCATCATTAACTTGCTTTATTAAATCTCTTTCTTTTTTACCAATAAACAATGGAGGAGGTGGATTATCCGGTTGTTTCCATTTATTACTTGACATCTTTGCCCCCTATCCTTGGAAAATTGGCAGTGGAGCTTGCTGCTTTATGGTGGTCATGTTGTTTGCCATGGCAGCGTCCTTCTCAGCAAGTGCCGTATACACCATTTCATCTAGAACGGATTTTAATTCATCTCTTAATGATGTTTGCTCTGTTTGAGCTTGAGACAATAAATCAGAGGCATTCAGGGTTAAACTCTCTCCTGGAATCGGTATAGTTCCAAATTTTCCTCTAATCTGGCCAAGGGTTTCTTTTGATAAAGCAAGTGCAAATCTGCGAATCCATTGCTTGCCAACAGAGTTAATGTTTTCATATGGAATATTTGAAAATGGTATAGTATTGAGATTATTTACACCATCAACTCCATCTTTTCTAGTAGTGTCTACATTCCAAGCATCATCTAGAACTTGAAAAGTAAACCACATCTGCCCAATCTCACTAGTGAGCGGTTGTGGAAAGATTCGTAATCTGTTATCTCTTAATTCGTAAGAAAAATGAGAAGTTCTAGTATAGATCATATCCTCAAAGTTCATTGCCTGGAGCTTGTTTTGCCAAACAGGAATAAGCTCAAAAGTGGAATCATCAGCATATTGCCCATATGTTGCAAGGTTGCCAACCACATTTAAGCCGCCGTAGTAACCATAGAATCTCCACATGGAGCGCGGAGTCTTATAGAAAACCCTATTAACTATAATCCTCTTGCTTGTGTCAATTGAGGCAAAGTCAACACCTCCCGCCGCTGCAGCTGTCGCAACAATAGATTGTAGATCATAGTCCTGGACTTCTTGTTTTATCTCAATCGATGCTGAATATTCCCTCACAACTCCACCCAAGCCAGCATCAAAAGCCACAGCATTGCCAACTCTTCTTGCGTATTCAAAACGAATCTGAGGGTATCTTAGTTCTACTCCTTTGCCACCCAAACTAGAAGACAAACTATCACCGGGTCTAAGCTCCCCTCTGTGGTCAAAAGTCCCAGTCGTAGCACCAAGAATTGTTGATAAAATATTTTTACCTTGATGGGTATTAATTAAATAAGAGTATTCTAAAACAGCCTCCTCAAAGTTTGCATACACATTTTCTGGCGTTAGTTCAATATCTAGAACATCCCCGCCTAGCTTTCTATATGTATACTTGACTTGAGAAGCGGCTCCCGACAAAAACTCCGCCGAGCCAGTGTACATACCAAGGGGTACTGCAGCGGAGACCTTTGCCTCGCTCCCCGTCGCCGGCAATACGATTGGGCTTGTGCTCTGTTTGGGCGATAATGTAGGGACAGACATGCTTAGAATTCTCCTCTACATAATTAGTTACAATAACTATAAAGATCTTCTAGCTTGCTGTTTTTGGTCTAGTTGTTCTTTTTCTTCTAGTTTTCTTAGGTGTAGCTGTAGACACCTCAGAGGTTTTTTTTAGATTTCTTGTTGTTTTTCGGCGAGTAGTTGTCTTCTTGACAGCCTTTATCACCGGGTCCTCTTTCACAACCTCAGTAACTGAAACCTCATTAATAGGTTCTGGTGTAGCTAATACAACAGGTTCAATGACAGGTTCAATGACAGGTTCAATGACGGGCTCCGGAGAGGCCAATACAGTTGATTCTGTTCTCAAGATTGTCTTAGCAACTGTCTCATCATGCTCTTTGGCGTCTTTGTTGAGGCCATATTTTAAACCGTACTTTTTTCCAAACTTATGTGGATATTTTCTATATCTTCTTTTCTTTCCCATGAATCCTCCGTAGTGTGTATTTATCAAAGCTTTCTAACAGAAGCATCGCCAGCCGTGGCCACCTGATTCTTTGAAGCGATAACCAATTTGAATTCATTAGTGTTGACAACATTGCGGAGCGTCTTCATCTGGTCCGCAAACTCATCCTCTGACAGCTCTCCGCTATCTAATCCATCAATTAATTCCACTTTAAGAATATTCCAAACTTGATCGCTAGTAAGCTCCATAGTATGGTCACATGTTATGATTTCCATCTTTTCCCTTTCAGATTGTGATATAATAAATAGTTGTTAATAAAAGAAAAAGCCCCCTCTGTTGAGGGGGCTTTTAGTATTCACAATATAAAAAATATTGTTATTAGACTCCGCCAGTGGTAGAAGCGTTCGCGCTCGGTGCCGGGGTGCCAGTAGTGATTAGTCCCTTAGCCTCAACAAAGACCAAGTTTGCCTCAAGATAGTAGAAGGTGTACATTGAGCCAATTGCTCCACCAGCTCTGTCTACAGCGTCACTGTCAATACGAATTGATTTTGTATTGGTTGTTACTTTAAATGAAATGTTCTCGTCGCCGGCGGCGGCATCAATGGCTCCAAGTTGCAAATTGCCCGTCATAACTGTTGAGCCTCCATTTGCAAATCCAAGCTTAAATTCGGTCCCACTCCAGTCAGCGCAAGCGAAAACTCTGATGATCATGCCTACGTTGCTAGCTGTCGCTTGGGGCAATGTAATATCGCCAGCCTGTGCTGCGCTAGACCACCAGATAAGGTTGGCAGCCGTTGAAGTCAAGTCCTCTGCGCCAGTACCGGACTGCTTAGTTACATTTTTATCAATAATTCCACCAGCATCAACTTGCAGCCCGCCGGCGCCGATGTTAACGCCGTCAGCATCAACAACAACACCATTGCTGCACGTCACTTTTTTGCAGGTGACCTCGGTGGCGCCCAGCGCCAAGCTTCTCTTCAAATTCTCTAATAGTGCTTGCGTTCTCGCAAGACCCAATCTTTTACTTCCCATAGTTAGAAACCCTCCCTTGGCTTTTCGCCATTTATAATCATGTTCGCGCTTTGTTTAACAAAGCGGAGACGGGTCAAAGCCCGCCCAATAACCAGGTAATTGTAAATAGCCCATAGAAAGACAAAACCCTCAGCTCTCCGAAAAGAACTGAGGGTTTGACTGTTTTTTAACTAATCAGTGATTAGCTGACTGCGCCAGCCTCACCAATTAGGCCACGGCAGATGACTAGACCGTACATATCAGGACGGACCATCTTCTTAGCGTAGCGTGTCATCACGCCCTTACGGGGTACGAAGTCCTCAACACCGAAGATGGTGGGAGTGACTTGTAGCGGGACGTAAGGAGCGTAAACATATCCACTCTCTAGGAAGCTTCCGCCTCTGCGGCCAACGAGGACCACGTTACGGGGGAAGTAGGGATCAACATAGACATCCAACTTCTTAGAAAGTTGACCGGTTCTAACCGCGCCAGCTGTTCCTCTGTCTCCATCAACGGTGACAGCAGCTCTGAATCCAGCCGTGAACTCAAGGATAGAAGCAACTTCAGGTGAACACACGATGAAGTTAGCTCCGCCTCTTAGAGTCTTGCGGTGGATTCTAGCAGAGACATCGTTAATGGTCTCTAGAAGAGTCTCATACCACTCGGAAACGGTACCGGTGAAGTCAGGGGCTGCAGATGAAGCTCCTACTTCTTGACCAGTCTCGCGATTCACGAAGAGACCAGGTGAACGTGACCAGTAGAGTGTACCAGCCTCGGCACCCTTGATTAGGTCTTCTAGGATCTCACGGTCAATCTCTAGGGCAATTTGCTCAGAGAGAATGCTCGTAAGCTCGACCTCAGCATCTAGGTTGTGATAAGCATTAAGGTCTTGACCAAGCTCAGGGGTCCACTTCGCCTTGAGCTTCTTGGTCACTGCAGTGACGGCAATGCTATCAACCTTGATGTTGATTTCGGGGATATCTGTCTCATTCTCTAGAGCCCAATCAGTTGCACCTTGAACACCACCAATTGAATCGGCGGCAGTGAAGTTGTCAACAATCGGCCCCTTCAAGACTGAAACACCTGCTGTAACCAACTCGGACAAGAGAGTAGGTGAACCAGCCACAGCTGATCCGGTGGTCTCAAAGGTAAGAAGAATGTTGTTTGAGTCATTAAAGTCCTCAGTCGTTAGACGACGAACGAGTCGTGCATAGTCGCCAGTACCTAGGTTGTCAGTGACGCCTGTTCCTGTGAGACTTAGTGCAACCAAGTTATCAAAGTTAAAGCTTGAACCATTTGAAGAAGACAACTCATTCTTTTGAAGTGAGCAAACTAGGAACGCTGAACCGCTTGTTAGATCAGCGTCAAATTGTAGAATTCTCTCAACCTTGTAAGTTGCGTTGTCGTCTTGGCCAATACCTTCAATTTGCGGAATACCATTATCTTGGATTGTTCCGGAAACCAGGGGTACAAGACCAGGGCCACCTCCCGTTCCATTTGCAGGAACAGAGAAAGATGCCGTGGGTGAAGCGTAGCCATTGTTTAGAGCGTAGAAGCCTAACTCAGCGTTACCCGCCGTTAGATCAACACCTCCGGTGATCTGAGAGCCAACTCGTCCACCACCATACAATGAAGCTCCAGTAGCATTATCTAGTCTTCTGCTATCTCCGTTGATTCCACCATAAGTGAAGTCGAGGAAGAAGATTAGACCAGAGGGTAGGCTCATGGGTTGCACGGACACGAGGTCGTTAGCAATGAGCCCACCGAATACGCGACGAACGATGGGGAATGCTACAGCAGCAAAACCCTCAACGTCACCACCAGCCATGGAGCTAGCGGCCTCACGTAGAAGTTCTTTGGCTTGGTTCTCTAATAGTCGAGCCATGCCATTTTTCTTAGTATCGTTATCGAGACCTTCGAGAAGACCAGTCTTTTCCCACTTGGAGAGAAGAGCAGCGCCTTCCTTCTTCATATCACGGTTAACAATACCTTCAGTTAATTTATTTAAAACAGACATAAAAGTATCACCTCCTTATTAATTTATTTATGTTTAATACCTGCAAGAATTTGCAATCTGTCAATAGCAGTATCGGTAGTTCTTTCAGACTTACGCCTGGGAAGAACAGTAGATGAAGATCTTTGAATTGCTTCGCTTAGGGATTTTGGCATTGACTTCTTGGAAGTTGTGCCCCCTGTGCTTTGAAGTGTATCATATATGACCTTCGCTTCATTTACCGAACCGGCTTTGGAGATAGCTTCGACAATGTTCTCTTTTTGTCGCTCATTCAAGGAGGGGCTACTCAAAATACGATTCGTATATAATAGTTTTGCGTTTGAAACACTTACCTCGTCAAATAAGTCTTTCATTTTCAAAACTGCCTCCTTAAGGGATTTATTAGATCCCTCAAGACGTTCTTTGGATTCAGAAAGCTCTTCGATGGCTTTCTTTAATGCCTCGTTCTCTTCACGGGCCTCAGTTGCAGCTCTGCTAGCTAGTTCTAGCTCAATGTTATACTGCATCTCGGATTCTGGTGTGCCAGCCCATCCGCTCTTTTGAGGTGTGATATCAACAACGAGTTCTTCGACCAGTTTTGCAATGTCATCTTCGTCAAGATCAAGAATGACATCATCAGATTCAGTGGATTCCTTCTTCACGCCTTTTTTGTTGGCAATATTTTTCAAAACATCCGGTGGTAGGTGATCCATTTTTGTCTCTTCTGGATTGTCATCCGCACCAGCCTTGACGCTAGTCATCCCGTCTTCTTCCTCTAGAGTTTCCTCGTCCTCTTCAAGGACTTCTTCTTCGCCTTCCTCTAGGGTTTCATCTTCTTCTTCTGTTGTGAGTTCTTTAGCCATCTCTGTAAGGGCCTCTAGTGTAAGCTCTAGCTCAACGTCTTCTCCATCTTTGGGATTTCCGCCTAGACCTTCCAAAAAGGCAGCAGGGACGTCAACTTCGTCGCCCTCATCCTCAGACACCTCTGCCTCTTGTTGCATGTCGTCCATGCCAATATCAGCACCAAGTTCTTGCTCAAGAAGAGTTTCAACTGCGTTCTTGATTTCTGGGGCGTACTTCTCTATAATAGAAGCCTCTGCGTTCTTAAGTGCCGCCTCTCGTAATGCTGTTGCATCGACGATAGCTTTCTCCAGCATTGATGACATTTATAATCTCCTAATGAATCAATAGTGAACAAAATGTATTTGTATCAAAGGTAAATAGTGCTTTAGGCCTTTAAAGTCAAAAAAAAGAAGGGCGCCCAAATGGACGCCCCTCCAAGCTAAGTGATAGCTTAATTTACCAGACTAGGTAGTTGCTGCCATCAAACATAAGGTTAGCAGCACCGTAGGCAGAGATGATCTGGATGCTTGCGGCACCATCAATGGTCTCTGATCCGGCGGTATTAATCGTAATCGCGTTGGATGCGGCAGAACCGTCGTCCTTGATCACGAAGACCTTACCAGTAGGCATGCTGCTGGGCAGCGTCACTGCGACGGCACCACCAGAGGTGGAGACCTTGACCAAGAAGTGTCCTTGGGTTAGGGTAGCGTCAGAGCTGATAGCGTGTAGGCGACCAGTTAGGCCAGCAGCTGCATAGAGGTCAGCATCAAACTTGAACGCTGAGTCGCTGTCGCTCCAAGTCAAGGACTTGTCAGCGCCATCAATCTTTAGACCGGCGCCATCGGCAGCTGAAGAGTTGGCAGCACCTCTGGCAACCTCAATGGTTAGGTCCTCAACCCTAAGATCTGTGGCACTAACAGTCTCAAGTGTACCAACGACCTGAAGGTCACCGGCAATTTTGACGTGTGAAGAACCACCACCGATGGTTAGGGTGTTTGCACCGAGACTAGCAGCAATACTGGCGTCAGCAGCGGTGAAATCAAGACCGGTTAGACCGGAGAAAGCAGTTGCGCTACCACCGAGTGAAAGGCTCGTGCTACCAACAGTGACGGCACTGTTGGAAAGCTTGGCGTTCGCGATGGAACCAGCGAGCATTGCGTTGGTGATACCAGAAGCCTTGACGCGAAGAGCGTCAGAGTTGATTTCAACAGAGCTATCGTCGACCTTGACGCTAAGCTTACCATCGGCAGCTTCAATGCCGTCACCATCAGCGAAAGCTGAGGCGAGGTCGGCAATGCTCTCCTTCTTGGAGCTGTTGTCAGTTGCATCAATGATAACGATGGAGTCGTTCGCACGATCAACCGCAGCAGCACTTAGCTCATTGAGGTCGAGGGCGAGGACACCAGAGGCAGCGGAAAGACCATTGCCAGCAAGACCGGTAGCAACGTCGTCGTTCATCATTGCGTCAGTAACCTTGGTGGCACCGATTGAGGCAACACCAGCGGCAAGGGTGACGTCACCACTCATTGAGACCCAAGCGAGGTCGGTGCCGTCAGCTTGGAGGAACTGGTGAGCAGAACCAACAGATAGGGCTGCGGGGTCACCAGAAGCGTCACCATAGATGAACTTGCCTCGTGCGAGACCAGCCATCTTGGCTAGGGTGACACCGTTGTCCTTGAGACGTACAGTATCAGAGTCAATTTCAATACCAGTGTCGTCAACCTTGACAGCAAGGACGCCACTAGAATCTTCCAGACCGTCACCAGCCATGGCGTTGGCAAGCTTGTCAAAACGCTCTAGCTGAACGCTGGAGCCGTCTGAGTCAAGCATGAGGAAGTGGTCACCAGCGGCAACATCGACGCGGCTATACTCAGAGAGGTCAAGCTCAAGTCCGGTGATGATATCAACATCGCCAAGCCATTTGAGGCCCGCACCAGCAATAGCGCCACTAAGTGCAACCTTATCGGAGGTAACGTGAACAGCGCCACTTACCGCAACAGCAAGAGCAGAACCAGCTCCACCAGAAAGTCCGTTACCGGCAACTGCGGAGTTGAGGTGAGACACGTTAATACCAGCAGCCTTAACACGAAGAGCATCGGAGTTTAGCTCAACAGTGCTGTCGTCAACGCCAACGGCGAGGACGCCAGAAGAAGCAGCGAGACCATCACCAGCCATGGCGGTGACGAGATCAGCGATGCTCTCTTTTTTAGAGCTGTTGTCAGTGGCATCGATAATGGCGATGCTGTCAGCACTAACTGCGACTGCAGCGGCACTTAGTTCATTAAGATCCATGGCTAGCACACCAGAGGCGGCTTTGAGGCCATCACCAGCGACGGCAGTCATAAGATCAGCAATGCTCTCTTTCTTGGAGCCATTATCAGTGGCATCAATTAGGGCAAGACTGTCATTGGCAACGTCAACCGTAGCAGCAGTTAGTTCGTTAAGGTCAACAGCAACTGAGACGGAAGAACCGAGAGAAACGGAACCACCACCTGAGAGTCCGTCACCAGCAGTAACTGTGACGGCGGAATTTGCTAGCTTGGAGTTAGCAATAGAGCCAGCGAGGTCTGCGTTGTCGACAGAACCTGCTGCGAGATCAATGTCACCAGCGGAGACATCAAGAGTACCGGCAGTCTTAAGAGTACCGATAATTGTTTTATAAGCCATTAAAAAAACCCTCCTATGAGTTCAAAAAAGGTCTAAGGTTTCCCCTAGACCTGGCAATGGTATATAGACGCGGTTTTAGAGAATCTATTTAAATATTTTTGTTAAATTTATGTTAATAGATGTGCCAACCACTACCGTTATAGTAAATGTTTATGGCAGCATAATCAGATTCTAGTTTTACTGATGTTTCTCCATCTATTAAGGATCCATCATATGTGGTAATAGTAATACTATTTGTACCAGCAGAACCGCCTTCGTCCTTTATAACTAACTGTTTTCCTGAGCTGATACTTGCTGCTGTTGGTAGCGTAATCGTAATAGCTGAAGCATTGGTGTCCACGCCTACAAAGTGTTCTGTTGGAACCAAAGTTATATCAGCTGAATATGATTGAAGCTTTGAAGCTTCATCAACTTTAAATTTATCTTCAAATTCTGCTTCTGTTAGCAGATTGTCATCAACAGTTGGGGGAATATACTCAAACTTTTCAGCAAAGGGCCCAGCAGCGGGCATGGTGATACCATAAATATCAAATTGCTCAACAGGTATTTCTGGCATGTAGTATTTAAATCTGCTTCTACTTCCACGTCCCATAATACTAACTACCGCGTGCAGCAGTAATTGCATCAGAAATTTGTTGCCATAAGGCAAGTTTCTGTTCATCAGTGGCGATATTGTCTAATTCTTCAAGAGTAATATTGATTTCTTGCTCTACGGTCTCTGTAGGGAGTCCAGCCATGCTTGTATATTTATTTACAATACTTGTATCTATAATATTCATTATTTAATATTTCCATATCTTAGTAATGTCAATCTTGTTAAGGAAGCAGATACCTCGGTAACCGGTGCCCAAAAGGTAAGATTTCCTATAACAGATCCGGTAAAAGGGCTATTGTCCACAACTACTCCGCCACTAGCGAGAAGTCTTGCTCTACCATAAGTTGTTAGCTCTGTAGGGACTGGTAATCCGCCAACATGTGGGTCTAGTGAGGTTGAGCCAGTCTTATATCTTGTCCAACAAGATCCTTCAAAAATATCTGTTTCTAACACCACATGCGTAACTCCGGGTGTGACGACCCTCTCGTCAACTCCAGTATAGTCCTTTTCGGCATATGTGCCGCCTATTCTAGACCAAATTCTAGGTGTTAGTTTATTACCATTGTTTGAATCTACGTGAATGGCTGCAAACACCCCCTCGGTGGAAATAGGCGTTCCAGAAAAATCTCCAGTTCCTACTTCTGTTGTTATCCCATTTCCAATTGTTGAGTAAAAACCATCTCCGTTGGCCCCAGCACCAGAAATCGTGGTACCACTAATTTCTGCTATCATTCTTAATCTATCTCTTGGGTTAAACCGACCAGGGTCAGTGGCGGTTTTCCCAGCGTTTATGGCTCCAGTTAAATCCAACGAAACTATTACTTGGTCATTTGTGAGACATCGAGCGCTTAGGCCCTGTCCATTAACAATAGATGCCCAAGGGGGACTATCAACTAGGGTTACAAATATTTTTGTTCCATCGCTTAGGGTATTAACACCAGCAGATAAAGATTGGTTCACCATTTCTCTAAAATTTAAATCAAATACAACCTCAGAAGCACCTTTATCATCTCCTAATACCAAACTACTGCCCGTAATTGAAAAACTCATTTTATCCTCTTGCCTCGTTTACGGCAGCAATAATCTGATCAACTAAAGCAATACGTGCGTTATCGGTGGTAATATTGTCAAATTCTTGCAACGAAATTATAATTTGAAAAAACGCCGCATCAGATAAAGCAGAATTTAAAGATTCACAAATCTTTTGTATTCTTATGTTGGCTGTTTTCATTGGTCCACTCCATATCTAAATATGCTTAGCCTCTGTATCGAAGCTGACATCTCTGAAATATTAGGAGAGAATTGCAGCCATACGTGGAAGCTGCCTGTAAATGGGGCCACATAATCGTTTGTTAGCCTTGGCATACTTGTGTTAGTCTGCATTCGTTGTCTAGTTCTATAAGTTATACCACCGGGGGTTGGGAAATCTGTCAAACCATTAGAAGAAGATATATTAAAATCACCGGCTGTATACCAATTATCTTGAACTCCGTCTAATTCTAATCTTACTATAGTAGGCGCTGCGCTAGCTGGGCTTACTACGTTGTGAGTATTCACAGCAGTACCGCCTCCCATTGAGTGTATTGCACCGAAAATAAATTTATCCGATACAACAGAGTTGTTTCGCTCAGCATAAGAAAACACATAAGAATCGTATGTTTGTGTCCCCTCGTCAGCAGCGACATACCCATTAGAAAGCCCAGCGTATATCGTATTCCCCGGGCCACCAACGCCACCAAATGTAGTAACAAAATATTGAGCTACCACTCTTATTCTATCTGTTGTGTCTATTTGTGGAAACGTTCCAGTTAGATCTAAAAAAACTCTTAAAAGCTTATTTTGTGTTCCACGGAAAGCTAATCCGGTACCATTGACAATATTCACCCATTCAGGCGAACTTACTTTATCTATATAAAATGGAAATCCTCCAATACTATTAGTTGCATCATCAGTCAAACTTTGATTTGGAAGTTTGGTAAAATCAAGATCCATGAGGACCTCAGCACCAGTATTTTTTCTTTGTACCAGACTACTGCCGCTTAGCGTCAGACTGGTCAATGAGCCAGTCAGTATTGTCATTATCTTGTTCCTGCAATAAAATACTCAGATCCATCACAGAATAGCATGACAGATCCAGAGTTAGCAGCTATAATTAAATTAGCCTGCCTGTCAATAAACTCAGAACCGTTCGGCTCGATTGTGATGTTGTTTGCTCCAGCAGTTCCTTTAATATCCTTAATTATTAACATTCTTCCAGTGCCAGCGGAACTAGCGGCCTGTAGGTTTATTTGCACTGCGCCACCACTTGTGTCAACGCCAATTATATAATCGCTTGCAACAACGCTATATGGGCTGTCTCCATTGTCTTTAGAACGATATTTAACAGTTCCAGCAGTCTGATTGACCACACCTGGGGTTGTTCCGCCGATTGTAGTCCCGTCGACAGTTCCCTGAGTAATCGCAACGCTATTAATGTTGAGAGTTCCAAAGTTACCAATAGACCCGCTAAACCCTACCGAAGCAGTCACAGCCGTAAGGAAAGAGGTCCCTGATAGGTGCATGTTACTACCAGAGTGGTGGCTTCCAAAGTGTCCTCCACCATCAGAAGAACCGGAAATATGGAAGATTACAAATGGGCCCTCATCACCAGTTACATTTTGTGTATTAACAAACTTAGCTATAGCATCGGTATTTAGGTCTGATTGCACTTCAAAGGTCGACCCTATTGTGCTGGTATCTTTTCCTATTATGACCTTCCCTTCAGCGTTAGCTATCAACGCCGTCTTTCCTGCACCAGCCACATGCAAGACCCCCTTGGGGTTCTCGGTATTAATTCCAACAACCCCAGTAAATCCATCGGGGGTAGAACCAGTCACGATAATAAGGGGCTTACCATCAGAAATATTATTATGTGTGCCTCCATGGACTACTTGGAACATTGGCTTGGCCATTCCAACAGATCTGCTTATTTCTAGCACTGCATTTGGTGAACTTGTGCCTAATCCAACTCTATCTGTGCTTCCTTGTGCAAAAATGGTATTGTTGTTTCCGCTTGTTTTTACTTGGAAGTCTACATCACCGCCGTCGCCCACGATTACTATGTCTTGAGAATCTTCTGTTAACGTTAATAGTGTTTCATTTCCGGCAATAAGCTCTATCTTATCAGCATCAAATTTTACATGGGTGTCTGTATCTCCCGTATGTACTAATTTTCCAGCGACCGAAATATCATTACCAACTGTTAAAGTAGAACCATCAAACGTTAGATTTGATTCTCCCTGTACTGTGTCAGCGTCTGCAAAAGTTACCACTTGATTATCTGACGGAGTTCCTGTAACATCTATTAAGTTACCGTCCCAAACTTTTGAATCTATTTCGTCAGTGAGAAGTGTACTTCCATTGTAGATAACTACAGTATTATCAGTTCCAGCTGCCACATTGGGTATATTTATAGTTTGCCCAGTTATGGTTGTGTTATTTGAACTAGCGTGACCCAAAACTGTTGATCCAGATACGCTTAACGTGCCCTCTGTAGCAACATTTCCAACAATACTTACATTGTGAGATGCTGATACCGTGTTTGTGACAAGACCTGCGGATGCTGTTAATACGCCGACTTTAAAGGTTGACAAATCCGCGTCAGCCATTGTGTATGAGTCACTGTCTGGGCCCTGAGAACCGACTTTACCCACAATAAAACTACCAGAACTTTGGTCCCAAATAATCGCTTGGTTTAAATTGCCTGCTAATCCAAAAATGATGCCTCGATCGCCAACCGATCCAGTTTGATTAGACCCATCACCAAATCCAAGCCCTATAACTGGATCCCTGACCAGCAAATGGCTAGAAGAAATTACAGTTTTCGCTTGGATATTTTCTACTCTTAGGGTGCCAGAAATAAAAGCAGACCCTGAAACGAGGATGTCGCCCGTGAAGTTAGCTGCGACTTCTTCACCAGCACTAGCAGAAACATGTAACTGGTGAGTTGGCACAACAGTTGGGAAATCTAAACCAATGCCAACTTTATTAGAAGCCGTTGCATAGGCCAGGAACTGAGAACCAGAAAAGGTCGTATCATCTATTATAATGGCAATTGTGCCAGTTACCTCAGACGGCCCTTGAATAGTTTTTAGAACATCTAAGTTTATATATGCCCATCCATAATCTGGCATTAGTTACTCCTAAATTAGCTATGCGGGCCACGGACATCAGTTGTTAAACCAGATCCAGTCAACGCATACATTCTCTCAACAGGAATTTGTGTAAGGCTAGCTGCAATTCTATATTTTCTTGGGGAGCCTGCATCAGGAGACGAAATATAAATTTCTTTACACTTTACGTTTAAGTCAATTGATTGAACAGTTCCGGATAATATATAATAGTGGTGACCAGCGACCACTGCACTAGAGCCAGTTGAATTAAAATGAACCCTTATTTCCTCACATTGTCGCTGATTTGGAAGTGCTGTATCTAACACTGAATAGTTTGTAACTGTTATGTTGTTTGTTACTGATGGAAATGCATAATAACTTTCACCACCGACTGGTCCTGCATCTGACCCTGTAATGTAGGGCTTTCCTGCTACTTGATAAGAACCAACATTATTTAGACCAACTCTATAGTTTTTCAGTACGGACATAGTGTCTGAAGGATTTGCCATTTTTATCTCCTGTTTTTGGAACGCTTATTACTATAATTAGACTCTTCAAGCAAAATAGCTTTTTCTTGACGCACTCGTTTTGCATTTTCTGCAATTCTTCTTCTTTTTTCTGACCTTTTTATTTCAGAGGGCTTTACGTAATACCTTCGCTCTCTTAACTCATCCATTAATTTAATCTTTTTTGTTTTCTTGATAAATCTTCTAATCATTCTATCTGAAGATTCATGTCTATTCTTTGGTGTTACTTTTGCATTAATTGTCATTTTATTTCCGTTATTTTAAATGTGCGGCCCATCTTCCGCCTGCTATCCCCATAATTCCACTTATGTCCACCCCAGGGTCGTTTGCGTCAATATTTGATAAGGGCCCTTGCGCTTGTGGTCCAGATGAGACCTTCCCTCCACCCGAAAGGGGCTCTGTCCCCTCAAACAAATCTATTCCTCCATATGCCTCTGTATTTATTGCAGAAAGAAGTTTATTTTTCTGTTCGCTTAATTGCGCTCTTTTTTGTTCTGCCGCTCTTTGCATGTCTTCGATAGAAGACTGCTGCTGAACCGGAGCCGCTTTAGCTTCTACGATTCTTGGTGCGCCAAGGCCTTGAACGACCTCAGACACAACATTAGAGAGGACACCTTCTTCGAGGATTACCTCTTTAATGCATTCTTTAATAAGTGGCTTTAAAAGCTTTTTTAATTCTTGTTTCTTCATTTAAGATCCTATTTTGTAAATGCTTTCAGTAGTTTGTTAAATTTATCTTCGTGACTTTCATTTATATAGTCTTGAACTGTCTTTGTTTCTTGAAGGGCTGGCTCTAACGCTGGTATCTCTTTGACATTATCGGTATCTTTAGAGGAACCACCAGCAAGTATGGCGTCAAGCCTTGACATAAAGTCGGGAACTTTTATTTCTTCCTCGTCTTCTACTTCTTCCTCTTCTCCGTCAAGAGATATATTTAGTGAGTTGTTTACTATGCCTACAAGCTTTTTGGTCGGAATTGGCCCATATTGTTTAAATTCCCCATCCACCAGGGCTTTCAATATCTTTGTATTTTCTGGGTCCAAGAGGGATCGAAGTACCTTTGTAACTGATTCCTTGGCGTCCTTTTCGGTTATCTTGTACTGTTGCCCCTTAATACCCTCTTGTTCCTTATAAGCGTCCATAACTGCTTTCACAACATCATCAATTGTTTTAGAATCTATAAGCACCGTAACGTCTTCTGGCTTTATGCTTTTTTTAGCTTGCTCTTTTTCTTTGGGTGCAAGGTCTTCGACAGGAGTGGATGTTTTTTCAATTTTATCTTCTGTCTCTTTGGAGGGGACAACCTCCTCAGCTGCTTCCTCAGCGGCTTCTTCAAACTCTTTTTTGTCCTCTGGTTTTGCGACTCTAACTTCATCAGGCTTGCCTTTCTTGACTGTTAGGATGGCCCCTGCAACTTTAATTTCCTCACCTTGGGCCTTCTTAATCTCGCCACGCCTATCATCACGGGCCCTCAAGACAGTTATTCGTTTTTCATCGTCTGGCACCAAGGCTCCAAGATCTTCTAGGGTTTTTGCTTTCTCAATTTTAGCTATTAGATCTCTAGCGCGCGGTTTTTTCTTTGTCGATGTTGAAGGTGTAGCCCCTGCAACTTTAATTTCCTCACCTTTGGCCTGAACTGACTGACGAGCAATAGTTCTGTTTGTTATACCTACTTCTAGTTCTGCGCGGACGTCTCGGCCAGCAGACAATGCTTGAATAACAGAAAGACTCTTTGGATCAATGTCTTGTCCATCATTCACAATACTAATACCGGCCTCCTTTAGGGCCTTTGAGAGTCTTTTTAATTGCGTATCACCGGCTTTCTCTAGCCCCTCTTTACCCACGGTGCCGGCTATCTTTGTCTCATCATCGGTAAGCTTTACTGTTTCTAACCCTGTAAAAATATCGCTCATTGATATTTTCTTTTCACCAGCATCTAACTTCTTTTCAACAGATTTAAGAATAACATCGTGTAGCTTCTCTGGAACTGATTTCATTGTAGTTGGTCGGTACCGGCGAGGTCCCAACTTCACAGAGAATGGGCGATTCATCTTATCTTTTATAGCATCAAGAATTGCATCCTTGTCTAAAGACTCTTCCTTTTCTGCTGCGGCGGGAGCTGGTTCTGGCTCAACTGCGGCCTTCTTAGCTTTTGCCCTACGAGTCGGAATCTTTGTTTTTGCTATTTTTATTTTTGGAAAATCTTGGGTATTCGCCCATTGGCCGAGTGCCCCAAGCAGAGCTTTAATCTGCTGAGAGTTGGCACCGGCCTTTTTAAGGTCGTCAACGATTGCTTTTGTTTGTATAGTAATGCTGCTGTGGGTAGCTTCAAGGATTGCAACATCCATGGCCTTTAGTTGATCCATGACACTGTTTATGACAATTCTTTTTAAAGAGCCATCAACTTTCACACCTTTAAAAGCATCAGTTAAATTTTTTCTATCGCCTCGTTGTAAGAATATAGCAGCGCCTTGCGGGGGCTCTTCTTTTGTTGCAGGTTGGCCCTGTGGCTGCTTGTCTTGGGTCTCGGCCTCTTTGGCTTTTTTTGCCAAAGCTTTTCTCCGATCAATTTTTGCAAACTCCCCTTCAGGTCCAAAAAGCACTGGCTCAAGTTGAGATAAAAATTTCTTGGTTCTTGCACGACTTCGTTCGATGTCTTTTTCAAAACCCTCAAGAATTGTAGAAATACTCTCTGTTTTTGTATTCATTTTAATCCCTTAAAATATCGTTAAAGAGTTGATTTAGTTTATTGCCGCCCTCTCTCAAAGAGGACATTCCCTCATGCTTTTGCTCCATGTAAGCACCAGGGGTGGACGCCTCGGAAACCATATCAAAGCAAATTAGTTGAAAGTCATCTTCAACAATTGTCTGCCCACCCTGCTCTCTAACAGAGCCCATTCCACGAGATGAAATGCCAATTGAACATCCACTATTAACAAGGGCCTTTAAAATATTGCCCGCTGGTGTTGGTAGCACCAATAGTTTTGCATACACATCATTGCCCTCCATCCAGAGGGATATAATCATGTGAGACACCTTCTCAAGACTAACAACTGAGCTATCAGGGTGGTCAAGCTCTCCAAGAGATCTCTTTTGTTCAATTAGTGATTGATACTTTTCAACTTCTCTTGCAAGAATTCGTTCACTATAGATTCGACGATTTCCATTTTCAACCATAGCCCTTTGGCAAACGCCTGTAAGGATCATGTGGCCTTCGCGTACCATAGCTTTTTCGGACTCTGTTAAGAGGTCCTGACAAATTCCACCATCACAAAGTTCGTAATATTCTCTTAATAATTGTTTAGCCATTTTTAATACCTATATTGCGGGCGCCACCCGCATGAGTTTCGATCCTTTACAACAGCGACGGACTGGTTGTAGTCCCCACTTCAGGTTTGTGAATCTCACTTCTTACTCCTTTGTCGCCAACTAGCATGGCAAGTATATATGATGTACCAGAGCTTAAACACCCCAATACAAAAGCATTGTATAAACTATGCTCAAACGTAAATAGTTCTGTTAAACGGTTAGTCACCAACAAAAAAACACCAACCCAGAAGCCAACACACATAGGGCAATGAAAGAAATGATGCTTAGGTCTTATTTTGTTGAAGATAGATCCATAGACTAAAATATTGGTCAACCCAAAAGCACATAGAATAAAGTAAACTAGATTCATTCTACCCTCTAATAACCATAGTAGTTATACATGGATAGTCCATAGGGGCCTCTGGCTAGCGACGGCTTTATAGATCCTTTTTCTGCCGCATGGGGGACTTGCCCAAGTTCCGTTGAGTGAACGGCGTCTGGGTCTGTTAAGTCTAGTACAAAAACATCTTCGTAATTATCTAAGAAATCAATAGAGGGTTTTTCGCTTTCAAGCCATCTGGCAACATTGATAATTGCAACTTTTACTGCTGGTATATTGGGGGCCTCTGGTATTGTGGCCTCCATTGAAGCATATATGGAACCACCCTCCACAGATGTGGGGCTTACTACCCCCTTGTCAATTAAAAAATCGAACAATCTATTTTGTGCCCCATACACAACTCCACTATTTAATTGTTTGGCCAAAGACAATATTTTTCTTTTTGTAGGAATTATAACAATGGTTATATCTGGGTGGTCTGATATTATCAGGTTACCGTCCAAAGTTTTTCTAATATCAAGGCGCACCTTTACATCTGGCGTTTTTGCTAGCTGACTAGCGGTAGTGCCCTCGTCTTCAGCTTTTCCAATTTTGACTCTAATTGCCATTAATCTCAAGTTCCTTTACAAGACTTTGAATTTTTAAAATTTTAGTTATAGTTTCTATGGTTATCTCAGACTTTGAAGATTCATCAACAACATTTATAACCTCTGTGATTTTGCTACACAATGCAGCGTTGTTTTCCTCTGTGGCCTTTTCGTTAGCTACGATCAGAGCCTTCCTTAAATTTGAAATCTCTTCGTTTAAGAAAATTTTTAGTTCTATCGCATTATCATGAAATGATGCAATATATTTGCTTAATAGCTCTTTTTGCTCCTCCAAGAGACCATTGCCGTATTGCTCATTGAATTTTTTAACAAATGTTGAATAAACGATGTTATCAATTGGCACCATTTCACGAGCCCCTTGCTTTGAGTCCAATGACATGCAGCTTACCAGACTCCCTTCAAGAATTACTCTGCTCTTTGCGGAAACATCTGGATTTAGTATCTGTGCTATCGTAGCTAAGTTCTTATAGTTTGGAACAAAATTAGAAAAAACATTTTTTGACAAAAGTTTGTTTATTTTATTTATCAATGCAGTTTGTTCATCAAATATTTGCTTTGAGTCAAGATTGGAATGAGACCTTTTTACCTCTTGTATTAGCTTTTCACACATGTAAGGGTGAATAGATGTACTTTCATAAAGATCTTTAAACAGCTCTAGCTCTTTTCTAAGGGCAGTTTCTTTTGCAAAATGCTCTTTCATAATTGAGATTATGATATTTTTTTTATTATTATTCTTTGACACTATACTCTTAGTAAGCTCTCTAACGAGGGCCTCATAAAGAAAAGCGGTATTTCTTTTTTTATTGTGTCTCGTCTTCGTTAACATCTTTATTTTGCTCCAGGTTTTCTACTAGTCTTCTAATTTCAAAATGAGAGTCAATAATTTTTTTCTCTTCCATATCATAAGTAGATTCTATATTCTCATAAATACCTTTTCCTAGTCCTAACAACTCTTGGGCGCCAGGAGCGATATTTCTCATTGTTGCTTTAGTCTTTTCATTTCCCCACTTTGCTTTGTAGCTACGAAGCCTGGGGCCACTGTCTTTTCTTGCATCATTAGACACCGGTAGATACCATTTTCCTTTAGACTTTGAAGTAGTTGTCATACCATCTTGCCTCATTGCCTTGGAGACGTCCCTCTTGCCAGGAGCATCGCCTCCTGGGCCAACTAGAGGCCTATTAACAATATCCTCTATACTTGTGCCAGCAGCAGGCTCTTCACCGCCAAGCGCAGCGTCTAAATCAGGGGTCTCGTCGGCGGGCGGCTCAGCCATGTCGTCGCCTAGGTTATCAGCTCCTGCTCCCGTGTCCATTCCTGCTGCCTCAGAAGTGGCTGCTTCAAATTGTGCTTGAAGTAGGGCGTCATATTTCTTATCGTATACAAGCTCTCTGGTGTTTCGCAAGAATTCATCTTCCGAGAGGTGGAATAGGTGTTCTGCAATCCAACGACGACTAAAGAATCCTTCTGTAGCCGCTCCAGCCACATCAAATTTAGTTTTCCAATATTCCAGCTCTTGAAGTTCCGCAAGCTTTGAAGGGTTGTTTAGGGACAGGTCAAAGGAGATAATATCATCACCTCTAAACCCAAGAGTGTATAGATGGATAATCCCGATCTTTTCTAGTTCCGAAACGATTGATCGTTGCAGCCTTTGAATTGTTCTGGCAAACCTAATATCCTTTTGCGCCAGTGTTGTCTTATCCTCACTCCCTTCCTCGCCTTGTGTTAGATATGACTGTGGGACCTTAAGGGCGGCAAACAGTTTGTCACGTAGATATTTAACATCGTCTATATCGCTCGACGCAGCTCCACCAGGCAGTGTTTCAATTTTAGATGATGTTCCGCCACGGACTGGGATGAAATAGTCTTCCTCTACTGACATTGGATTGTAACGTAAATCAACTCGTCCAGTGTCACTATCAACAAGCTGGTTTCTCTTCATTTGAGTCATGACTTTTTGCATGTATTGCTCAACGTCCGTTGCATTTATATTTCCAACATCAATATAGAATACGCGCCTTTCTGGTGATCGAACGATTCTATATGCCATCATAGCATCCTCAAGTAGTGTTAGTTGTCTCCATATACGCCTAGCAGGCTCAAGAACCGAAGTTCCATATGGGGCATACTTATCATTTCCTAAGATTCTAAAGTGTCCCACCTGCCAGTTTTCAAAAGTCATTCCCGCTGAATTCCATTGATATTGAACATAGTTTGGATTTGTTTTGTCTTCTCCTTCTAGCCTTTCTATCTCTTCTGCCGGTAATCCAATCGCAGATCTAATTCCCTGATCTTCATCAATGTCGAGATATAAAAAATAATCTCCAAACTTGCACATTGATCTACACCATCCAAATAAATTGAAATCTATGTTTAGAACATTATGATATAAAGTTTCTAAAACAGCCTTTATTTCATCATTGTGGCACCGTATATTTAATAGTGGGGTTAATTCTGACGACGTTGACATTTCATCTGCGTAAATGTCTAGGGCTGATGCTATCTCTGGCATATATTCCATCTGATCGAAGTCGGAATATCTTTCCGATCGGTTTTGGTTAGTATAGGCGTGTGCTTGAAGTTTTTCATAGGAATGATATTCTGACTTTTTAAATTGTTGGCCGCTAGCAGACTTAAAGCTATTGGCATATTTGTCCATATCTCTTCGCTTTATACGTCTCCCAGTTTGACTTCTGTACCTTATCATTGGCCCAGAAAACACTCTGGTTAATTGCTTAAACAGTCTATTTTGTGGATTTTTTGGATTGTCTTTATAATCTGCCATTTATTTTATCCTTTGAATAGCCAAACAAATTCTTTATCAACTTGTTGTATATTATCTTTCTTTTTTAAATCATTTTCAAAATCATATTTAGGATTATAGCCATGCATACCAGGGATTGTAGTATTTATTTTAGTATTGGACATTATCATAGATCCTAAAAACGCTTTTTGATATTCTATATCTCTCTGGCTTGTCTCAAGGGCTGTGTCTCGAACCCAACACGCGATCGCCAAAGCCATTATTAAATCGTCGTTATAACTCCTCATAGCTTGTGGGCGTCCGTTATTCCAGACAAATGTCTTAAACTCATTAGCCGTCCGCAAAGAATATAGAGTAATTAGTTTATTTCTAATGAATTCTTCCAATTTTGCCACGATTAATGGACGAGTCTTCTGGGATGTTGTGAACCCAGCCACAGAATTAGACATAGATTCTGCCTCAAGCTGGTTTATATATTCATGTGTTGATTTGATAGAGTAATAAATATTTGGATATTCCAAGTCTCTTAATTTATCCAAAACTGCAAATCCAACAGAGTTATTTTCAACCACTAACAAGCAATTACCATATTCTTTCCCTGACGAATATAACATACTAGCATAAACATCTGGTGCTGGCTTTCCTTGGTACTCTGCGATAACTTCCATAGTTTCAAGTTTTATAACATGAAACACAGAATAATCCTTTCCATCGCCGCGAGCAACGTCTGCAACAAGCATATAGGTGCAGTCTTCCTTGTGTTCTTCCCAAATCCAATAGTTTCTGTCAAAGCCAGTCCTATGTTTTGGATCCCTTACAGAATCAAAGATTCTTTTTATATCATCAGGATGAACCACTGTCTCACCTGACGTATTGAAGTTGCATTCCAATTCTTGGGCAATTTGTCGACGAGACATGTTTCTTGTCTCTTTTTCAAACCACCCCTGGTCCCTATCGGGGTGCACTTGCCAAGGCAGATTTGTTGGATAAAAATCATTTATGCCCTGTTCCGCTTCCGTGTATGCTTTGTGGAACCAATTACCCACGCCATTGGGTGTAGACAGGGCTATACATCTTCCACCAGTTGAAAGAGTTGGATACAAGCCAGTCCATAATTCTTTGAGGCCCTCTACGTGCGCGGCCTCATCAATCACTAGTAAAGACAATGCTTCTGAACGACCTGCATCACCAGAGGTTGATGAGGCTTTTATTTGAGATCCATTTGAAAGTTCAAAAGAAGATCGATTATCAATAGTAATATCTGAAATTTGTAGAAAGTCTGGTACATTCTTTAAAATGTTTTTTACTTTCTTAACAAGATTCGAAGCTGTTCCAAACTTGGTTGCGATGACTAACACATTTTTATCACGATGAAAAAGCATAAGCCAGACAATGTATCCCGCTGTAATAGTTGAGATACCTAATTGCCTGGCTTTTAAAATAATATTAAAACGGTAGTTGTTAAAATCGCTTAGAAGGTCCGACTGAAAGTCATAAGTTTTAAATGGAATTAGTCCTCTTTGCGGATGGGATATTCTTGCATAATTGTTTATAAAGTAAACAGGGTCCTTACCACACTTTAAAACTTCTCTATAAATTTCTTTCTTGGTAAGTTGATAAGCCATTCTTCATTTTTAATTGCTGTTTCCCAAGCTGAGGAAATCTTTAAATCGATCTCTTAAGTCTTTCTCTTCTTCGGTAACTTCAACAACCTCTTGAATGCCTCCAATTTTAAACATGCATTGTGCTTGAACCCAAGTCCAAACCTTTGATCTGTTTTGAACAATCATATCAGCATCCCCCATCTTTGTTAAGGATAGGGTGGATCCGGTAACAGCCTTATACTCCTTTTTTAAGAACTTTGCTACTTCAGCTATTCTTTGCTCTATTTCGCTCTCAAAACCATTAGCGTACACTTCTTTAAGCTGCAATTCACTAGAATAAGTGATACAGAGTACGTTACCCATAAACTTAACGCCAAACCCATCAATCACTCGACGGTCGTTAATCATGTGGCCCTCTTCTCTTCGCAGTCCCGCGCTTCTGGGCTCACCGTCGCCATGAATGCCCTCGTGGGCTCCGTCGTATCCTATGTTTGCCGCTGCTTGTGAAATTCCTCGGATAATCTCAAGTGTCGTTGCCATTATTTGGTCTCCATCCAGATTGCCATCTTTCTTCTCGGTCCTCTACCCACTGTATATAGCACTTATAGCAACAATCATGTTTGTTCATGTAAACATCATCACGAACATCGAATGAATAAACGTTACACACAGCACAGGTGCGATTAGACTCTTTATTAAGTAGTTTCTTGGGTACTAAAACACCATTAACCTCTACTTTCTGATCTTTCTCAATTAAGCCATATTCCTTTTCTGACAATTTGCGCATCTGTTTAAGATATTCTTCTTCTTTTTCATCAGTCCAATTGTCTTTAGGATTTTGAATTGCATCGTTGCCATATTTCTTACTGATGGCCTGTTCTATTTTTGCTATTTTGTTCCAGTCTTTGTTACTCACTACGACCCCTGATTAATTTCTCTTGCTGCAAAGAAGATTGCAATTGAGGTAACTGCGCCAGCAACAAATCCTCCCGCAAAAAACCAATGGCTATGACGGTTAGGGTGCTTGCGAACAGCCTCTCGAAGATCAATTATTTCTTGATCTTTTAGGCTAGAGAGTGCTGTACTACGCTCTTCAAGTGAATCATACCGCACTTGTAAGAGATTGTATTCCAAGTCGCGGCGAGCCGTTAAGAGATTAATCTCATAATTTACACGCAAGTCACAGTCCGTGAGTCGAAACTCACGATCTGCAATCAACTGTGCAGTTGCAGTTGGGTTGAATAAGGTGCCAGCAAATGGTGCTGGTTCACCTTCTTCTAGCTGAGTAAACTGTGGCTCTTCTTGTGCTAACAGGTCTACTGGAAATAAACTAAAAATTGCTATCAATACTAGGATTCTACTCAACATTCTTAAACCCGAATTCCTTTTCTAAAGCTTCTGAGAGGGATCCAGGATCTTGATGAAAGTTTTCCACAAGCTCCTTAACCCTTTTACGCCTTTCTCTATCAAGTGAACTACTAGACTCATCATGTTGTCGCTCAATCTGTCGTATCGTTTCATCAAATTTTATCCTGACTTCTTCTGACCTTCTTATTTCATTCTCACGACTTTCTTCTAGAACTTTGACTCTATTTTCATAGTTCTTGCGGTTCTTGTCCATTAGATCCAAAATGGGATTAACAGCGTCACCTTTGGTAAAAATGGTAAGTAAGGCAGCGGTAATAAAAAGCACAGGCACATACCAATGAGTTTTGGTCCATGCCCATGCTTTTAATAGGAGAGTTTTTATTGTGAGCAAGCTCACACTAACCCGCATTCTTCAGAGCGACTACAGTGTCAACAACGCCTTGAGAGCCGATGTATACCACTGAAATTGTCACCCAATCACTAGATGTCACAAACCCTAGAAATGCCAGGGCCGTGGCCGTGCCCCAAACCAATAGCTTTCTTGAAGTTAACTTGCCAAGAATTCTATCAGCCAAAGGAGCTTTTTGTATTTGTGCTTCTGTCATATTGCCTCCGTAGACATTTAATAAATAGTTAGTTGCTAACTAAAGCGTACCCATCTTGTTTGTCAATGACTACCTGCGTGTCTACGCAATCCTTTAAATAATCAAGATGCGAAATAAGTAGAATTGTTTTAAATTTTGATTTAATCATATCTAAAATTCTAACAAACCCATCCATGTTGTCCTTGTCTAAAGCGGTACCAGGCTCATCTAAAATAAACACATCGCTCTTAGGCAAGCTAGATACTGTTAGCAACGCAAGCCTAATTGCCATCGAGGCCACAGTCTTTTCTGCTCCAGAGCCCATTTCAATTGGTCTGCCAATGTAACGTGGGTGTTTAATAAAAATATCTAGCCTTTTATCTCCACTTTCCATGTACACTTCAAAGTCTACCACATTTGTTAGAACTTTTGAAATCTCCTCGTTAATAGCAGGAAGCTTCTTCTTAATAATATCATAGGCAATTCCATTACTATGCATACACTTCATATAAAGATCATACGCAGAATATTCCGTTCTTAAATCTTCTAGCTCTTGCTTTTGCTCACGAAGATTAATTAGCTTCTGCTCATATGATCCATGCTGGAGATAAAACTCTCTCAAACGAACTTCACAACTTTCTAGCTTCTTGTTCAATCTTTTGATATCAGAATCTAGAGATGATCTTTCCGCATTATAATCTTTGGCCTTTTTTAAACCCTCTTTGTCTTTCTCGAAAGATTCTACTTCCTTAAACAGGCCCTCTCGATTTACAAGCAATTCGTTTCTGCGGGAAATAACTGTCTGCATCTCTAATGAGATGTACTCTAGGTCTTTTTTTAGCTGTGTGTTTTTTAGAGAAAGTTGTTCGTGCTTTCGTATAAGACCACGAACATTTTCAATGTCAGAGACACCTATTTCAGCAGAAACTGAATCATGTTTTTTATTTAGATCTGCAAGGCTGCCTTTATTATCTTCAAGCGTGCCCTTTGCTTTATGGGCGTCCTTGATAAATTTACACTTAGGAAACTCATTTCCGCATGGAACTTCAGAAAGAAGCTTTAGCTTCTTTTCATCATTTTTAATTAAGCCTTCGCTTTTCTTAATTTGGGATAAGAGCCCTTGGAGTTCGTCAGTCTTGACCTCAAGAAACTCTTGCTGCTCCTTCAAATCCATAATATTAAGGCTGCTTAAAAATTCTGCAATCTTTGTTCGAGCATCATTTTTAGTAGTGACCTTTTCCGACAGTTGCTGCTCTTTCTTTTTTAGCGAATCTATTTCTTTATCACAGTATCCAAGACGTTCTCGTGCCATGACTAACTTGGATGCCGAATCTGGTGCTGCAGCGATGCGCGACTTTAACTCAGATAACTCAGCATTTTTAGATGCCAATTGTCTTTTAAGACTCTCTGACTCTTCAGAGCAAGAATCTAAAAGGTCTTTGTTCTCTTGAAATTTAGATGATACTTCCGTGATCCTCTCTGTATAATCGTTGCCCTCTAAACGCTTCAAGGCAGCCTTAAGTTCTGACGAATCTTTCTTGGCAAGTTTAAACTTGTCTTCGAACACAACTAGGTCCAAAAACTTGGCAAGAATCTCTTTTCTTTTTGTTGATCCTTCGCCAATAAAAGACAGGGCCCCAAATTGAGCAGCCATCGATGTTAAGAGAAAATCTTCCATTGTTCCAAAAGTCTTTTTGATATTATGGTCTGTTTCTGCTCGTGTCATGCCATTTAGACTCTGTTCGTCATCGCCATCAATCTTGGCAAAGTTTACATTGGTTTTGGCCTCGGTAACCTCGTTACCCTTGACTTTTTTGGTGTACTTCTCCGAGTCTCTAGTTATCTTGTACTTGTCATCACCAATGGTGGCCACGAGCACAGCATTGCCATCATCTCTATTTTGATTAATAACATTTAGATTTTTTCGTTCGTTTTTTGAGGTAGAATTGAACATGCCATAGAGAAGGCTATCAATAATACTGCTCTTACCAGAGTAGTTCTTTCCAAAAATGCCTACGATGCCATTTAGCTTATCAAAGTCAATCTTGTTACCTTCACCATAATTAAAAAGGTTGTCCCACTCCAAAGAGTTTAGCTTCCAATTAACATTGCGCGAAACATCATTTTCAGTATTAATCATAGAATTGTATTTGCGATTTAAGGCAAATATTTGATCAAGAGTTTTTTGGTTAATCTCAAAATCTTTTAGATACTCTGTGATTAGCTTTTCCTGAACTGCCATGTCTCTTAGGTTTTCCTTATTGAGACCACTCGTAAGTTTTTCAACATTACCTCGTGAGTCAAGAGACTTATTAAGGAAAGTCACACTTTCAGGAGAATACTTGTGCTTTGCACTATCGATGGCTTTGCGAAGCTTGTCGATAGGAATATTATTATTGCCAATAAGCCTCAAGCGAGCATTGGGCGGAACTTTGGCTTTATTTGGAAGCCTGCCCTTTGGAGTTAGGATGAGCGTCACAAAGGGCTTGGGATTAATAAGTTTATGGTGCTTGACAGTAAAATCATCTTTACTATCAATTTCCCAAGTCAAAAATCCTTTATCATTAGTCTCACCATGATTTTGTTGTACGATTGAACCGCAGTATCTTACACGTCCCTCGGTATCTACGATTTGATTTGTTTTATGTATGTCTCCAAGCATAGCAAAGTCGTGATCCTCAAAGATTGAGCAATCATGATCTCCATGAGTTAAGACAAAGCCAGTATCTGTTTCGACACCAGCAATCGCACCATGGTAAAGAGCAATGTTAATCTTGTTGGGGTCGCTAGGTTTAACCCAGCCGTCCTCGTCGAAGATGGACAAGACATTAAAAGTAATGTCGTCACTTACCTGGTGTTCTCCAGATCCACGAAGAAGGTGCAGATTTGGGTTTTTAAGTGCCTTTACAATGGGAGTAATTGCATCTTGTCTGGTTGAGTTACGCAAATTGCCGTCGTGATTGCCAAGAATCACATAAGTTGGGGCAATATTGGCCAGATTTGTAAAGAAGTCAGAGCAAATTTCAACAAATTCAGGTGAAATTTGGGTCTTTGTGTGGGCTATATCGCCCCCAATATAGATACAATCTACGTTCTCATCACGTAAAATATCATACATTTGTGCAAAAACGTGCCTATACTCATAATGATACTTGAGATTTTTAATATGCACGTCCGCACAGTGTGCGATTTTGAATGTCATAAGGCTCCTAAACCGCGCTTAGAGCGCGATAGTAAAGATAATTGTCCGAAGACATGAAGAGTGCCTGTTCTTTTCTCTTTTGATACTCTCGCTTGGTCATTGACCCTACATCATCATATCCAGAGATGTCAACCTTATAAAGCTCAACATCGTACTTCATCAGTGCTGAAATAAGTTTGTTTGACTTCTTTTCTGCGTCAGGGTCAAGAGCAATATATATTGGTGTGTCATGTTTGACAATCGCTTGGAACAATTTAGACCGCTCATTCAAGGTTGACCCCAGAATAGGAACGGCATTGGGCCCAGCAACAATGGCATCAAAGGCTCCTTCAACTATTGTTAGGTCGCTGTCCCAATCAAGAAACAACTCATTAAAAACAATGTCTCTACTGACTGGTGGATTCTTATATCGCATCCAATCATCGTTATACGCACGAGCAATGAAATAGTTTACCTCTCCATTCATGTTGAACGACGGGATTATAACACGGTTTGCATACTCACCGCTAGTACAAAATCCAATCTTCCAATTTACAAGGTCCTTTTCTGTTAGGCCTCTACTTTTTAAGTATTGTCTAGCAGCCAAAGAGGACAAGGAAATATTTCTATTGGCCAAGGATATGAAAGAGTCTGGCAATTTTATGGTCTCTTCGGCCACCACATCTTCATAGTCTCCAAAAAGCTCGTCAAACGCGCTCAGAGAGACGCGACCAGTAATCGCATCCCACTCCTGCAGTTGATCGAAAGAGCCCACACGTCGTATTACACGGCGAACATCAGGGCTTTTCCAGTCACATACCCAACACTTTGCTCCTCGATTAAGATTAACAGAGAATTTTGGCTTGTGATGTTTACAAAATGGGCAGGCAAAAAGATATTCGGAACCGGTCCTTCGAAACCTTCCGAGAACTGCTTTTAAGATGGAGAGTTTTTGTTCTTCCATAAGTTATAACCAGCCTTAGCAATGACAATACTGTCTGCTCGATCGTAGGAATCCGGCTTTGGATTGCCTTGTCGAGTATATTCTATGCTGAACTCTGGTTCATTGTCAAGCAGGTATTCAAGCACAACTTGCTTTGCCTTTGAGCCCTTTGGAACCTTGATCCCACAAGATTTTCTAGCAGTAGTGGCAGCCACATACATTGGCTCTAACAAAAATACTTGATAACATATCCAAGATATTATGCCGTTATAACGAGATAGGGTTGATAAAGTTTGGGCCGATGAAAACCCAGATCTAAAAGAATGCAGAGATTGCTCTATATAGATTTCTTTAACTTTATATTTTTTTTGAATATCAATCAGCCGCTCTTCAATCCAAGTGGCTTTTGAGATGAGTGTTGGGAAATACTTTTTATTCCTAGTATCCCAGGCTACATTACAGACGACATCTCCGTCTTCATTAACAACTGTTGCCCCGGTTATGCTGGTGCTTACATCTAATCCTAAAATCATTAAAAATCCAGTTTTAATTTAAACGTAAGCTCTCTCTCTTCTGTTTTTTTAACCGGAGTTGCAACCTTAGCTATAGCAATCAAATTCTTATCTTTATCAAAAATTCCAACCTTTGATATGAAAGTTTGAGGCATGTAACTACCAGTAGGGCTTACATACGGTGATTTTATAGTATTTTTAATTCCTTGTTTATCATTTTCTATATATCCAGCAGAACTAGTATAAAAAACAAATGCGCCTGCGCTAGACTGGTCTATGTATGATGGGTTACTTGAGTAATTAAGCTCATTTCTTGGAGCATGAGCCAACATTGTCTTAACGGGAACGTAATTGGTGCCAGAAAACTGAGAGTCATAGCTGGCGGATAGTCTTGATATCGCCGGGTTTGTTGTATTACCGGGGTGCGCGGGTATATTATCGTTTGCCCCAACATTGAAATATAACCATGAAGACTTTGAAGCCTTGTTGGCGTTTGTATAATCATAACCAGCGTGCTCTAGTGGCCAACTTCCTGTTAGCATTAGGAACCCCTCATCATATAGAGCAACCCCAGCTACGCTTCCTGACCCATTACTCCCTGGTGGCCCGACTTGTATTAGTTCGCCATTGTAGTTCTCATCTCGAAGCTCACCTATCAAGGTTCCAGTTATATAGAACTTTAAGTCAACTGTTCCCTTTTTTATTGTAGAGCCGTAAAAGATTGACGGAATGCTAATTAAATTTATGGCCTGCTGGCCTTTATCCCAATTTCCGTTTGAAGAACTAAACTCATACTGATTGCTTAGTGGAGTATAATAATCCAATGTTGTCTTTAAAGCATTTATTTTATTTGCTCGATTGCGGCTTTCACCGACAGGACAAGCTTCAAATAAATCTCTCTCTATGCTTGCAGTAAGAGGGTAAGACCCCGTTACACTTTCTCCTATTTCTGTCCTATAAAAACTTGAAGTGCTTATAGTTCGAAATGCAGTTAGGTTTGAATCACGCTCAACAAACGGATTTATTAAAGCTGGGGCTGGACCCATGCTGAGGTCGTGTCTGTCAACATTAAGCTCATACAGGCTGACATATCCCGTAGGTGCGTTTGGTATACTTCCTGTAAAAGTTCCACTAATTTTGGATTGATTATCTAAAAAGATTGAAGAGTTGTAGACAAAAAACTTCTTTTGCGGGTGTGCTTTTATGCGATTAAAGTAAATATCGCTTTGTTTGAATTTATAATATGGCATAACATAAATAAATAGCTTATGTTAATAATCTAAACGCACTCTTAGTGTAAATTCGTCAGTTGGGTCCTTTTTAATTGGTTCAGAAAGTTTTGCAGTTGCTAAAAGTTCGTTATCGGGACTATACAACCCAACAGTTGTTGCATAAGCAAGCGGAGGGTCAGAAGCATTATCTTTTACCCGTAGTTTACTAGCTGATAAGTAAGATGGGTTTGAAGAATAATTAAAATCATTATTGTTCGCTCTACAGAAATAGATTGTTGAATTTAGCTCTGTTGTGTTATTAAAGTTAAGGTTTTCATACCTATGCCTAAATCCTTCAGCGGCAGCAGAGATCGTAGACCCAGACATAACAGCACTTACAGTTTCTTCAGAGGCGTTAAATCGGAGAGGCTCTCCAGGGCCACCTGAGCCAGATAGAAGCCCAAGAGGCTCAGTTTGCTGGCTAGCAAAAATAGATCCAGTTATTACTGCAACGCCGGCTTGATAAAATATCAGCCCTGCTTTAATAGCTGTTGTTCCTGCTGTTGGGTTGATTAGCTCTGTTCCGGCCACATTTGTTGCATACAATATTGAATATTCTCCAGCAGGAGAGTTCACTTTAAAGCTTGTGGCTGCATTCGTATCTGCTAATTGTACTCTCTGGACAAATGCGCCAAAATCGTTATATGCACCACTAACTCCTAGAGTCAAAGCAAACGTGCCCTTTTTAATTTCATCCTTTGTCAACAATCTTGCGAAATTAACAAAGAAGCACTCGCGCATTTTAGAGCCACCACTTAGATCTCCGTCTTCATCAAATTCATGGACGGACCCTGTGTGATCAAAACCCATGAGGACTTGGGCCATTTGATTATAGATATTAATCTTTTTTGCATTTTGCGCTACAAGAGATGACTTAGAAAGAGCAGAATTGGCGGAATACCCCATTGTTAAATCAAAAATATGATTTGCAGATGAGCTTAAATACGGATAATCATACACACTTTGGAACATACCGTGTGTATAGTCCCTAATATTTGTTTCAGTGCCCGCGTATCCTCCTTGAACATAGGTTCCCGAAACTATCGATCCAGTAATTGGAATTGCTTCGTGTAAGAGAGATCTTGTCGACGTAACGTCTTTTGCGCCTAATGTTTTAAATGTGGTAGCCATTTTCTATCCTTTTTAAGATGGTGATCTAATAAATCTAATTGGAATATCTAGTCTATATCCTGTGTTTACGCCCGTAACTCTAACTGTGGCGTCAATATAATTTACATTGACAGTTCCTCCGCCAGATGCAGCATCCACGGACATCGTGTTTCCGCCTAGTTTTGTAAACAAGTGGGTACTAGTAGCGAGTTCCACCGAAGAAGCTATTTTAAATACAAGACTCGAACCTCGTGGGCCAGCCAACGAAGACAAGACTTTTGGATTTGTTATATTTTCAAAATAACTCCTGTCAGATTTGATGCTAAAATAATATGTGGCAATGTTGTCATCATCAAGGAAAGAGTAGGTTGCTGGGACGCCTTGAGGGCTAACTATGCTGCCCAGTCTGTTGTCTACCTCAATCATATAAGATGTTTCGATCAAGCTTGAATCGAGGGCTCGATTTGAAGAAATCTCATCTGTATCCAGCCCCTGGTGAATAGTGATGGGATTATTGTTCTCAAAACCACTTGCTCCATAAAGGATTCCATCAACATCCATTTTGATAGAATTAGAAATTTTTGAATCTTGTGTTGCCTCATTTACGGCGACAAGATATGCATTTACGCTTGAATAAAAGGGTTCCCTTTTTTGTGCCCCCTGGGCCAGTTTTAGCACTGGTAAATATAAAATATTTGATCGGGGTATTGTTACTAGCTTTGATTTTAAGAAAGATGTGTTGTTTGTGAACGCCTCTAGGACTGGTGTCTGCAAAATCTCAAGGTCGTAATAAGCGCTGCCGCTGGGATGGTTCTTATTGTAAAGAGTGTAATCAATCTCGTCGTCCGCTAAAGCAAACTTTGTAATTCTAAAGCTGCCGTCACCTCTGGCTAGGCGTTGTCTACCTAGATCAGTCAAGACTGCATCAAGAATAATATCTCCTGAATTGTTCAAAAAAGCCATATTATTTCCTCGTTATAAATATAATTAGTGATTTTCTAATCATTTTTCCCGTTTTTCTTTTAAATAGTCTCATACCTATTAATCGTCCCGGTAGCGGCGATTCTTCGGATCATCAACTGATGACTGTTGATGGGTCCGCGGGGGAGTGCGTGGGGGAGGAGCGGGAGGAAAATCCCGAAAGACTCTGCCGCCGGCAGGCATTGAATCTCTACCAAAGCTTGGATCTCCTGGTGGGCGCCGAGTGTTTACGTTTCCTAATGTTTCGCGTGGAATCATACTAGGCGCGCTAGTATCAGGTCGCAATTCTGGGGGAAGTGTGCCAAGTGTAAGCTCAACTTCCTTTAAAGGAGGCGCGCTAGTATCAGGTCGCAATTCTGGGGGCAGCGTGCCAGGTATAAACTCAGTTTCCTTCAAAGGAGGGCTGACTTCAGATTCATCGGGGACATCCGGTGGTGTATATGTCGATTCTGGTGTAGTCGTGACTGGCTCCGCTGGGCTGGTAGCCTCATCATAAACAATGTCAGGAGCCTCGTCAGGAAGCGTATTATCATATTCTTTATTAAAATTGATATTTAAGTCAATTTTCCTACCAGTTTTTCGTCCTGTCAACCTAATTTTAAAACTTTTGTCCCAAAGACTTAGGGTTTGAACCCCAAGAGGAAGACTATCTTCCCTTGGTGCAGTAGCCGGGGGACCAGAGGTTATGCTTAGATCTCCCAGAACACTTTGCAAAAAAGTGGGACTAATTTTTAAAAATCTATTTAATTTTTTAATTTTAGACTTTCTTTGTAATTGCGACTCAAACTCAAAGCTTCTTATGATCGGATATACTGCCCCTTGATCGTCTATTAATTCAATTTGATACACTGGGCTTGGATGAGATACGTGCCCATGAATATCAACCGCCCTAAACATGTAATAATATACCGTATTTGGCTGAATAAAGTTTCGATACCCAACTGACGACGCTTGCCTGTATCCTATTAATTCATCTATAGAGCTAACCTCGGCTAAAAGGTTTCCTTTAAAATCATTATACGAAGTGGGTTTTCTCTCTAATCTATAAACTTCAAATATAGTTGATGGATCATCGTTCTCATATAAAATTTCATCTGTATCCGACCCTGGATTGTTTAGCCTAATCCTATCTATAAAATTTTGTTCTTCGCTATTGAAAGATATTGGCAAGAACTCTCTTGAGCCAGCTCCAGTATTTAGTAAAAATAGAAGATGGTCATTAACACCAGTATATGGGAGCACCTCAACCTCTGGTGGCATGGGAGGGTCGTCCAACATAGTTCTTCGCAAAACGTTAATCCCAGCCGTTATAGATGAAACATAAGGAAGTTCAATGAGCTGTATTGAAGGCACAAGTTGAATGTCAACATCAACCAAATTTATTTGGCCCCCAGAGGAATAAAACTCAGCTGGGAGTGGTTCGAAACTAATTGGGGGTGTCCCCCCTGAGCCAGGGCCTCCGCCTGGGCCGATTGGTGGGGTTGTTGGCGTGGTTGCTTCATCTATAAAAGAAACTTCACCAGCAACAACGGGCCTAAACACGCCAGAAACCATAAAGCCAGGCTCCCCATCTGTTCGTATTCTAAAACTATCAGGTCTAAAATATCTAGCAGATGTTATTCGTGTCTTGGTCCCATACACCAGCCTACATGTGTTAATTTCATATTCATATGTTTCGCCATACTTTAACTGCGTATCTATAAGATTAACCACACTTCTATTATGCTCGTCATTCACAAGATAAAAACTTTGAATGGGCGTCGAAGAGCGGACTCCGCTTGGCGAAATAGCAAATTTGCTAACTTTAAAAAACACATCTTCAGAGTAGGCCCTATTTCCAGACAATATGTCTCTATAAGTTCTCCGGTGATTGTTGTACGCATTAAGTAATGTATTTCTTAAATTAGGCAGGATGTCTGCTAAAACAAAATCCTCAACTAAGACATCAGAATTTCTTCTTATTGTAATCAGATCAGATAATGTTGTTTCAGCTTCTTCAGAAGCAAAATTTTGTAAAAATATGTAATCTGATTCGTTGTAATCAATGGATTCTTCTCCGAGAGCCCAATCTCCCAAATTAAAAACTCTTCTAGTTGCGTTTCCAGCAGTAGGCAAAAGAGAAGGGTTACCTAGTGAGTCTGGGTATGCTTGTTCGTGGTTTTCTGCAAAATTCTTAACTGTTGAAAATACGTTTATCCCGCCAACTCTGCTTAGGGCTATAAAATCAGAAATAACATCTCTCATTAAATTATTAAAAATTGAAAAATTAGCATCATCATCTGGTGTGTCTGTTAGGCTTTGAACCACTTTGTTCGGAGACGTTTGTGAAAATTGTATATCTGCAAACATAGGGAACAACTCTTTATACGAATTGTAGCTTGAATGAATTCTATCCTCAGTGGTCAAAGGTATAATTACATTTTTATACTTGTCTGTAAGTTTGTCTATTCCGATTCGAATCAGCGTTGAGCCAGCTGCTGTTTCAACAGAGCCTGCCAGGGCATTTGGATATCTATCTGCCCAAACATCAAAATATTCTCCCCTATCTATTTCTCCAATTTTTTCAGAGCTAACCGATGTTTCTCTTATTAAATTTATAAAAATGCGCTGCTCTTCTATTGGCCTATTTAGTGTGATAAAATCATGGTATATCCACTGTTCACTATACCCTTCCTGATCAATTCTGGGGTCAAGGTAAGAAGCATCGACTATATCGCCGTAAAATGGACTATCTCCTCCCTCTAGTGCCCTTTCTTTTTCTAAATAAAAAGTGTATATATGGGGATATATTGTCTCAGGTATCGTATATCTGCCTACATTCTCTTCGTATAATTTTGTATAAAAATTGTAATCAAACGCGACCTGGGAAGTCAATTGGTGGGACATCCCGCTTGTATCCCCATAAAGAGCTTGGTTTTGTTCTGGCGTAAACGCTTCAAAATATTCTAAAGCGTGGTCAAAATATTCTCTACCAACGTTGGCGAATCCATTTGCTAAAAGATAGCTAAGAAAAGCTTCTGGGTCGTCACCTAAGAAATTATCTTTATACGTAATTCTTATCGTCTCTTCTCTAACGCCATATGGAAAAAGTTCAGATGGCACACCATCATCAGTTGACGTTCTATATTCAATATTGTTTATTCTTGCAGACTCTACTAGGCTATCATGTCTTCCATCTCTGATCCAAGCTAATGTTTGATTCGGTAAACCACTCTCTTCAAAGGTGGCCCAATGGGCGAGCGAGTCTCTTCTAATTGGGTCTGTATTTGGACTTAGAGACAAAGAGGCGTTCTCTTTGTCAACAACAATAACATTTTTTGCATGCTCTGAGCCATTTCTTAATCCCGGAAAATCACCAGCAATCGATGGCTCCGTTGCGGATGGACCTAGGTCGGGCAAAGTGGGCCCAGAGCCCCCGCCTGGTGGTGGATACGGACCTGGTCCTGATGGAGGTATTGTAGACATTAATAAGACCCTCCTGAAGATCTGGTTATTCTACGTCCCCTTGTTGAGGATCTTGAAACAGGTGCACCACTAGCCCCCGATCTAGGTGCGTCTGCTCTTTGTTCAACTTGAGAAGATTGATTTGTTATATTCTTAGCTTTTCCAATACCTGTTGTTCTCCTAAACGCACTAGTGGGAGCCCTGGGGATTTGTGTCATAAGATATTGTACCTCCCCGTTTGTGTTAAATTCCAGAGACGTTAGTCGCAATAATTCGTCAATGACCCCCCTCTGTGTTCCATTATATAACAACTGTGTGTTATCGGTATAACTTAGGCCAGTTTGAGTTGCGGCCTGTCTACTATTCATACCAGCGCTATCTCCATTTAAAGTAATTGTAAAATACTCATTATAAACTGGGAGGCTGTTAACAAGCTCGTAACTTCCTATATTTAAAAGAGGCTCATCATATTTTTTTATTCTACACAATAAGGTGCCTGCGGTAGAGGCTATATTTTGAAATGTCAGCTTTTTCCAAATTTCATCTTTAATTGAGTTATTTTTAAAGCCACTCAAATATTCTACTCTTCTTAACATTCCAAAATTGTATATAAATCCGTCTGACTTTACATCGTCATCGCTTGATGCCTTTGCGGCTGAGTCATTATATAGCCTATCTTTTTTTAATGTTAATAGCTTCTGTTGATGTGGTATTTCATTTTTAATGAAATCATTAATTTGCTCTGCAGATTTTTTTAAATCGTCACTTTGTTTGGATGGTATTATATTCTTGGAAAGAAAGTTATTTTCCTTACTCAAGTCAAATGAAATATTAGTTGAATCATTTTTGTCAACAAATGATTGTAAATTGGGAGAAACATTTAAAATTTCCAGGACCCTGTTGACAACAGAAATTGCTGTCTCTTGGTCTGTCTTTTCTAACTTAACAGATATTATGTCTGCTGCGGGTTTTGTGCTTGTAAATTTATTATTTGTTCCTAAGTATTTTTCCGAGCTTACTGTTCCAGCATTAATTTGGTTTTTCATATTGGCGTCTTTTACTGAAAAGCCCAGGGTTTTGCTTGTTTTGTTTTGTATATCTTTTATTGCTTTGGTGCGTTTAGCCGAGCTTCCCTTTCCAACCTGATCCAAAACACTTAAAACTTCGTCCGAAGTGCCAACGAACAAGGATCCTGCAGCGTTATCAAACAACAAGTTTTGAGCAACCGCCGTTGCAGATACATAATCTAAAGAATCTACGTTTTGTGACAAAAGGTTAACTCTTTTGCCATCTAGATCAATAAAAGCAGGGGCAATATCTGAGCCCTTAGTATCACTGCCAAACAATGCTTTAACATTTTTGTCCGTTAAAAATTTAAAATTCTTTTTTATTTCACTCTCAGACATTGTATCATTTGCTATTCTTTCGTATTCTCTTTGTATTCTAGAGACAAACTCTTGCCTAGAGACAGATGCAAAGCCGCGCGACGGCTGGGCTCCCAAATAATCAACTCCAGAATTTTTAACTACATTTGAATCATACAAATCTACAAAATTGTAGGAAGTTTTATAGATTGGATATGATCCCCCGCCAGATATTGAACTTCTGTCTTTAGAGTGGGAGCCATAGGGATCAACTATTGCGTGCTCAATTTTACTATAAAGTAGTTTCAATACATTTATAAACTCTTGAATACTATCTAAAGTCGCCGTAGTTGGGCTAACCATGGAATATAAAACATTTGTTAAAGAAACTTTGTCATTATCGCCTACATCGAAAATTAAGTCCAATATCTCTATATATTTTACTATTGCTGAAAACCAATCCTGAACGGTCGTGGGCCCCTTCGTCTTTTGTATCCCGGAATAAATATCTTGTAAAGAATTGGCAGGCAGTATCAAATATTTACTTGAATCAAACTCTGATGAGATAAAAGATTGTTCGAATTTGTCCGTGCCATAATTGTAGTTTTTTGAAAATGATGCCCTTCCTAGATAATCCTCGACATTACTTATAGAAAAATGAAGCTCGGCTAGCTTGTTTTGAATAAATTGTTTTGTTCCATCCTTTATCTGCATGGAAACAGAGTATTGATATATCCCGTCTGTTTTCTCAGATACAGATAGGTCCCTTCCCGAAAACATTCTAAAGTGATTATTGCTTATAGGGACCTCTTGTATTTCACCATATGGCTTAAAGCCATCTGGGACCTCATCTCCACTGAAGACTAGTCTGGCGTTATTGTAAGACTTTTCTCCTTCAAAATAATACTTGACGTTCGGCTTTAGAGTTCCTAAATCATCGTATGATGAAGCAATTACATCGGGCCCCTCCTCTACATTAAAGTCCACAATTCTTTTGGCCGGTGTCTGTAATCGATTGCTTGCCATGTGTGTGCGAACTCTATCTCTATTTATTGATAAATCAATAATTGGAGAAGCCGCCAGCAGCTCTGACACAACCTTTGAATCAGAATTTTTAAATAGATTATTAAAATTGGAATTATTTATCATAAAATTTAGATGATCAAAATTAAATCCAAATAAGGCGTTTCCATCTTTATCTCTTGTAATATAAAGATCAGAAAAATAATTAATTGGAGTGTCAATGGTATTACTAGACAAATTAATATCTAAGTTGCTAAACTTGTCAACAATTGGCTGATAAATTATTTTTGTGTTTTTTTCTGGTCTCTTGATCAGCTTCTTGTGAGGCTTGTTTGTGTGAAAAGACCCCTCCATCCAGCCAGTTGGTTCATGGTAGTGAACCGAGGATGCCCAAATAGCTCCATTGCTGGGGTCAATAAATTTAAACGCCTCTTTCACAATGTTTGAATTTCTTATGACATTTTCAACAATCACCGGACTGTGTGGTATGAGTGGGCTTGCATTGGGAGAATCTCCTATCTGGCACAATACAAAATATGTCAAATGTTTAGGATTCTTTTGAACGTCAAATTTAACACTCTTAACTAGACTAAGGATGTTACTTTTTGATAATGCGTTCTTTTGCTTTACAATGCCGGGCTCCTCATTAGCGCGCGATGATAAAGAAATCTCTTGGATTTGATAATCAATAAACTTATTATACTTATTAAAAACCTCCCCATTGTTTTGGTCAAAAAACTTTCTGCCGCCATTTGACAGCAAGTCTTGCGTTAGTTTTACATTGGAACTTTGAACCACCTTGATAATCATGGGGGACCTGGCACGGCTGTCATCTATCCAATTAAGTTTTTTATTATTTTTATTATCTATAGCAACAACTGACAAATCAATGTGCACATTAAGTGGAGTACCTTGTAATTCTTCATCTTCCTGATTATTTGGAGCACCATAGGACAATGATCCATCAATTCTATTCAGAACAGGAGTAGGTTTCCTTGTATTGTCTGTTAAATTATTTGTTTTTGTAAAAGAGCCTGGAGCCTCAGATATTTTTATTTTACGAATATAAACATTTGGGGCAAGTCCGCTTTTTACGCTTTGTTCATTAATTTTTAACATTTAACATTCTTCTCCCGATGCGTCAGACTCGTAAATATTAAACCTACCAACAGGCAGTATTTCTGGGCAGTCGTATGGTATGTCATCAACCTGAACCCCTCGTGTCTTAAGATGCTGAATTAGTTCACATATTTGCTCTTCCGGAATATCCAGATCCGTATCTATATTAAAATAGTATCTTACCATGTCCTCAGTTGGTGGCCTTTCATCACGAAGTATAGCGGCTCTCTCTTCATTATCTAATAGCAATCCATCAACTACAATTGGAATCTTTTCTCGAAATAGTTTTGGTGTCAAAATTCTTTGTTTACCTACAGTATTTACTTCATATACTTCAATATCATACTCAGTCTCATTAGAAGCATTTTTTTCATCGACACTAAAAATTAATTCAGGGATGCCTTCTGGTAAGTATAGATAAGTTCCATCATTATATGGGCCCCCGATTATATTTCTATCTCCAGGTGCAGGACCCCATCCAATTGCTACTTTGTATGACACATCAAAATCTAGTTGAGGTATTCTTTGAACTTTAGAATTTTCTCCATTGTCGGCTGAACTAGTTAGATAGTTAATGGCTCCCGAAAGTTCTCCCTTTAAGACTCTAATATCCCAAGATGGAGCATTCTCGCTACCAATCTCCATAGATCCAAGTGGCTCAATGAGAGAGTAGTCACCATCTATTAGCGGTGGGAATAGAACCAATTCTTGTTGCCTTATCTCTGGGAAAAAAGCTGCCGCAATCCTATTAGCTGCTACTATTGTGTCAACATTTGTTTCAACGCCCTTATATATGTATTGCGCTTTCCTACTAGGAGTGTTATCCTGTATTCTAGCCTCTATTTCATTTTGTACTTCCCCGGCATTTGCAGCTCCACCGGCATCGTATAAAACATCATCATCAAAAAAAGCGTAATAAACAGGCTCAAAAGACCCCTCCGAAAGAAGTTGTTCTCCAAATGGCGTCAACTCAAGGTCTATAACTTCTTGTTTTTTATTAAAAAACGTCATTTTTTATGATTTTTCCTGGCTGTCTAAGTCGTTTGATATCTCTATTTCTGCGTCTAGTTTAACTAGTTCTACTAAAGAAAAGAAATCATAAGGCCAATTGTAGGTATACTTTGGACTAGAGCCTTTGCTAGAATTTATTCTACCAACATTGGTTAATTTAGAACTATCAAATCTTCCCCCATTGCTTGCATGATCTTTTATGACTTTGTCAAAATAATTCTTTTGCGCTTTTTTCTTGATCTTAAAGACCATCCATCTTAGTTTGCTGGGTATATTGTCTTTATTTAATAATTCCCCAACTAGCAATGGGTGAGATATCTCAACTTCTTTTATAATTTGAGAAGTGTGTGGCCCTTTACCAGAAGTAAACTGAGTCGACTCCGAATCAAAGGCCTGTCCTATTTTTGGTGGCAGTCCTTGCCAAATATCAACTAAATCATCCCGGTCTAGTACATGTTCAAATTCAAATATGTACATCGCAAACGGGTCGACGGCATCAGGGTTTTCTACAAAGTCAAGCTTTGGTGGCAATATATATTTTTGCATAGAATCCACCATCTGCTTTACGCTATTTGAAACTGTCGGGTTGTCTAGCAACGCCTCGTCTACTACTTTTCTAGAAATTTCAAAAAACTTTCTTTCACCACCCTTTTCAATATATGGTATCGCAACGATAGCTTCACTTATTTTTTTGGTCTCCGAAACCTCTCCAAGCCTTTGTTCCTCTGTCTTAAATCCAAGCAAATCGATTAATGAGCCAGTGGAAGCGGGGACGCCACCTAATGCATTTTCAATATAGTTATCTGGTACATCATTTATAGACAAAAATACCCCTATGTCTGGCGATGAAGGTGGCTGAGCGTATTGGTGCCACATGCCCCTGGGTATACTGGCGCTTCCGTGCGTTGGATTGGTGACAGATACTTCTGCAAAATTAAGCATAGGCGTTTCAAACTTTGTTTGGACAGTTAACACTGCCTGTCCACCGTCTTCCGCTATTGTTGGTTTCCCTGTATTGGCGTCATAAATTATTTTCTTAGTCTCAGCTTTTGCTAGCAAATTTAACGACGCATCTAACTGCATTGAGTTCGACTCAATATTATCAGAATGAAGTAAGGTATTCCTTGAAGACACTCCCACAGTGCCCTTACCTGTGGCGTTTGACAGAGCCCAGTCATTTCCAATTCTAATATAGGAGATCGCCAAACTGTTTGAATTTGTGATATCCTCTGCAGTAATATTTCCAGCTTTATCAGCTGTCCAGAATATGTCAGCCCAACATTCACCATAATAGTAAGGCGGAGTAAAGCAAGGATTAAATCCGTTGGTAGAGCCGTAAATAGCTGTTCCTTGTGTTCCTCCACCCACGGGGGGCCCAAATGCGCTAGGACGGCTGTACATAGTGAATGTCTCATGGTAATCAGCCTGCCTCCATAGAGACGCAGGAGTTAGTGGATTGTAGTATCCCTGCGATCCTGTTCTTATCGTAGACTTATTATATGTCTTGCGCATCTTAACTCTCGCAGCATACACTCTTCCTTTTTCAGCAGACTCCCACTGATCCTCTGGTTTTGAACTTATAGTTGTTAATTTACCCTCTGGTAAGAAGAAATCTATACTTTCTGCTAAGAAGTTGCTGGCCATCATCTTATACAAGTTTCCGCCCTGACCTGCCCAAGAAGCAGTAACACTAAGTGCTGCACTTGGGTGTGTTTCCATATCAAAAAGATCAACATCAGATAAATAAGACTCTGGTTCCACCAGGGACTCAAACGGAACTCTATATCCAAAAAGCCCAAGTCCGTTCGTTCCTGATATGTAACTACAAGAATCCTCAGCCGATGCCAGACCATGTGTATCGAAACTAGAGGTCATCACTGGGTAGTCTACCGCTATTCCACTCTTAATAGTATTGTACATAACACCAGGAGCGAACATTGGGGCGTTAAAAGTTCTAAACGCCGTTTCTGGTGCCATGCCAGCTTTTCGATCAAGGTTTAGATAATTTCCATATGATGAAGAAAACATTGAAGCAATTTCCACCGTTCGTTCTGATGGATAAAACCCATTATAAGGAAGGAATTTTAACAAAGCTCCGCATGTGAGTTTTATGGATGATGGAGAACCAGTATCTTTAAGGTCATCGCGAACAACGCCAAAATATTTCAAAAAGTCAGAGTTTGTATATGTTTTAAAGAAATCGCGTTTTGAACTATTATTTTTGTTGCTATCTCCTCCTTCTATTTTCAATAGATCAAGCCTATCAGCTAAGAAATTACTATTATCTGCCTTGTAGTACAACTCTATGTGGTCGCTTATTCTAAACTCTGGAACAATTGAATATTCTTTACCAGCTAGTCTCATTTCTTGAACATAGTCATCATATGAATTATACCATGGGGTTTTTCCAGCTTGAGATGCGGCCTCCCATAGAGCTTGGCCTCCAAACCTATCTTCATCGTGTGATCTCCTATATCCTAGGGGAGACGTATAATAGGTTCCAGTTGCGGGTATATCCAAGCCCTCTGGTCCAACGACAGATCGAACATTTTCTAACGTGTGCCTTCTTGCGTACTGAACCGATCCAAATATTTTAGTTGTATCGCCGTTGTGTATCTGTGAGTAGTTGTTCTGCAAGACACCGGGGCCACCGCTAGTTCCAACTCTAGTATTTGGTTGCCTTGTTGCCCAATCCGTATCTGCGTCTAGAGACCACATGCTAATGTCTGATATAGTTTTGCCAAAACTGAAGACATTTGAGCGTGCTCTTCCGGTTCTGTCATTTCTCCAAAAAGTATTGCTATAGTCCTGCCTCACTCTAACACTAGCGGAAAAAACGTTTATAGAAGATGGGTAAACTCTCTCTTTATATGTTAGTGAGTTAAACTTTTCAATTGGACTATCTGGGTTATTAGTTTGATCGCCAGTGTATAGATTTATTATTTTATCATAGGCGGGAACACTAATTTGCTCAGTTTGATCAGCAAGTAGATTATCCAACTCAGCATTATTAAAGTAGCTTAATGCGTTTCCATAACTTGTTTCAAATGAAGCATTCTTGGTTATTTCTCTACCATCAGATGTAGTTGTTTTTATAGAAACATTATGTGATAATGAATTAAACTTTTTCTGTAGTGGAGCTTCGGTAAAGTTAAACAGCTTTCCCCTTAGCTGCTTTGGCCTTATATTATCTGTTTTTAAGGGGTACTCATACTCTGTTTTGTTAAAGTGTGAAATTATGTTTCTATTTCTCAACAATCTGGTTAGCTTTTTATCTCCCCCTCGTATTTGTGTCCATGTGTTAACTCCATATGGGCCATTCCTATGCAGCAATAAAGCGTTTAAAACCTCACCAGCTGCAAACGTAGTAGACAAGTTATCATCTTTAAAGTCTATGTTTATATAATCACCCAATCGGCCTTTTCCAGAGCTTCCACTTGCGATATTGTTTTCTACGTCTATATTTTCAACAATTAGAGTGTTTAAGCCAACAAAATCTACAACTATTGGCTTACCAGACGTAGCACTAACAGTATTGTGGCTTTGCGACAAAAACAATATGGCTTGCTGGAATCCTCCCACAGAACTTGAAATAACGCTATCTCCATAAGCGTGCCCATAGATTCTCTCAAAAGGAGCTGCTGAAGCAGATATCCAGGAATACTGGTGATCACCTCTCGGTATTGCATGAGATATAAACCCATTATCATAAATTGTGCCGGTCACATAAGAATTGTCTGATGGACTCTTATCCCCATTGATCTCTATCCTCCTTACAGGATTTCTATTTACTTTGTGCCAAGAAGGAACTGATGCATATTCATCGGTGGGGATTGTTGCATTTAGCCCGGTTCCGAAAGAACCTGCATGCTCTTTCAGCAGAGTTCTTAATCCAATTCTTCTATTTAAATTGTCTGCTCGTATTGCGGCTGCCTCACCGCTACCAGAGGTAAGAACGGATAGATTTCTAAATGGTAAAGCGTTGTAAGCTGACTTTTCTGCCGCTGCGATATCTAAATAGCTTACGGTATTTACTTCTGGGCCTCCTGGGGCGGAAAACCTATTTACAAATATAGATTTTGTAGCCGACCCTGTTCGCATAATCGTATCAAAATTTCCTAAAATTTCATACCTGTTGCTGACATCTAGAGCCCCATCGGACGCCAGCTTGACTCCAAAGTAGTTACCCAAAGATGTGTATCCAAATTTTAACCCAAGCAAGGTGGACAAAGTGTTTGTTTGCGGAAGTGCAGCTTTTAGATCAAGCGGGGAGGTCGGCAAAGAGATACCCTCATTGGCCACAAAATATTTATTGTTAATGCTTCTACCAGCAGTTTGAAATATTTCATAATTATTTGAGTAATTGCCCACTACATTTGACGCAGTCGTATAATTTATGTTTCTAATGTTTACTGGTCTTTTTGCACCAACGTTTCTGTATCTTGACGCCTTTTTAAATAAAGTATACGGATACGGGCCCACAGGATATGGGTAGTCTGGGCCTGTTATACCCAACATAGTCGTATCAGTCCCATATTCGGTGCCTATTAGGATTCTCCATGCCTCCGGTCGAGTTTCCTGATTATCAATTTTGTCTATTGTAGCTTTCAGCGGATCGAAGCGGTTTATGTCTATGTGCCTAGATTGATGGCCACCAACATGTGCATCTGTAAACGGTCCCTGTAAAGATCTCTCATTAGTTACAAACGTATCCTCGTGCAAATTTGTTAGTATCGTTCCAGTTTTAAAGTTTTCAGCTATTAACTTGTTATATCCTGTTGTAATTGATCCACTAACTAATCTAAATGGGGCTGCTATGTCTCCCTTTAGAACCGAGGTATATGTGTTATTGTTTACATATTGTAGGCCAGTCTCGTCTTCCCTGCGTATTCTACAGGTGAAGGAATAAAATTTCTTCTTATTTGGATCTAAAATGTCGTCTATGTTTTCAAAATTTTGAACTTCAGTATCGTTAACAAGCATTACATTTAGGGGAACTCCAGACGTCGCTTGGGGCCCATCTGGGGATGTTGCGTTAAAAATAATATCTTTCTTTTTTATCTTCGGATAGTTTGTACCACCATGAAAAGTTTTATCAACTTTTTTATTTAATACAAAAGGTCTACTAATATCTCGATCGTACCCAGACTGTAAAGCATTTAAGATTGTTTGCTTATCATTATCAACGCCTGTAATTCCAGTCGCTAGCGGCGATTCAGTTCTTGATGCTCTCTTTTTCCAATATGACGCATGTTTAGTTTCAACATATGGTATTGGGGCGCTGTCGAGTACAGCATTCGCTCCATCGCGAGAACGATATGGGCTATCGCTAGTTCCTCCCCCCAATGATGCTGCTGCAGTTACTAGCCCAGACGGCCCTCCAGGGACCTTTTTCTCTAGCGTTGGAAATTTAGTCCAATATTTATTTCTCTCTAATATATGGCTTTCAATCAATGTTCTAATTTGGTTTGACGACTTAGCAGATGCGGGAATTAGCTGGTACAAGAAATTTGATAAAGAAGAATCAATCCATTTGTAAAAATCAATGAATTTATCTAAACTTGGAACATTTTCCACATCTTCAAAATAAAGACTCCTAGCTTTTTCAAGTATTTTATAATCTTGACGGTATCTGTTAACAGGGTCTCCTATTAGGTTGTTGAATTCAACTATTGTTGCAAACGTATTTAATATTTCGTCAGAAATTACCTGATACATACTTTTTTCAATAGAGAAATAATAATTTACTGGCCTCTGGTCTCTCGTGAAAACCTCATCATCACGAGACAATATGTTAACCATCTCTGATGACTGCACATTTTCTGGTAATGATTGTTTTGCTGTATGGATAAACTCTCTATTTATGACTTTTTTATCATCAAATGGGAAACCAAACCCAACTGCAGTATGTTGGGCTTTCACTACTTTTCCAAGCCAACCATACCTATCTTGTAATTCTAGTGAACCAGAAGAACTATCAAGCACCTCTAGTCTACCAGTGGGGCTTGAGCCTGTCAGGTTATCAAAGCTCCAATTAAGGGCTAACGTTTCTATTTCTGGTATATATGTCCCAATAGCTGTCGACTGGTTTAAAAACGCATTCCTATGTGGGAAAAATGTTCCGTAATTACTTGTATCTCTAGCATGTGCCTTTATAACATCATTTGAGATTTGATTGGCCCAGTACCTAACACTGGATAGTTTTACGTCACTAAACTGGAGTATTGAGCCTGTAAAATTAGTCCTGTGGGCGCCAGCAAAAACCCTCTTGTCGCTTCTTAAAACATTTACGGCATCTTGTGTGCTAATATCTCCAGTTATATAAAATTCGTCTTCTGTGACATCAAGTGTTTGGTTGACCCCATAAAACTCCAACTTATATCCTGTATCACTTCCTGAGACCCCTGTAACAACGTCGCCTAAAGGATACTTGTCATTTATAATCCTTATAGCAAAATTCCATTTATTATTGTTGTAGACATCTTTGTAAGTGTCGGTTGTTAAAGTAGGGAGACCCGCAAATGATGAGGTAACCATAAAATATGCGTCATCTTCATTAAAATCCCCACCAGGCCTAATGGCTACAACTCTAATATCAGCATAATCATTTTCGGGCCAAGTAGTGTCAGCGGGAGTATATCCATTTGCCCCATGCATTCCAAACAACGACGATGTTACTATTGGGTTTCCTATGCTAGCTGTTGTCTCACAGATACCAGGGGTCGTAGGGAAAAGAATCTCACTTTCCAAAGTAAAGCCAATGAAGTCTTCTTTACCAGTAGCTCCCGAACCAGTTATAAATGAGACGCTATCACTATTATTTGAGGCACTCATTTGGAAAATGGTTCCCTGGTTTTTTCCTGGCCCGGTGAAATCTACTAAATTCTTCGCTACAACAGATGATCTAAAATTGTCTTTTAGTTCATATGTTACTTCGTCCCCATACATGTTCATTCTTATGAGGCTTTCATCTACCCCATAACAATGAATAAGATTCCTAAATGCCTTTTCTGTCCCTTTTGTCTTGTTTATGTAAATAAGGTTATTATAAATGTTTTGATAGATTCTATTTCTTATCTCATCAAAATCTAAATCAAAATTCCTATCTTCATCACGAGACATTATTTCTTCTATTATGTTAGAATCAATAAACATCTCAGACGCAAACATTCCCGTGCTGTTAACCAACTCTGAAGCAAACGCGGGGGAGGCGTAGCTAGAGCTTAAATAACTTATATTTTTTATTCTTGGCAATTCTCTAATTTGGTTCTGCAGCCTATCAAAATAGCTTGCTACAATTTGCACCAAATTTTGTAAATCACCATTTGTGTCACTCTCAACGATCCATGCTGGCATAGAGTTTATTATTGAAGAGTTGTTTTCCTGATCATATACCCTACCCTCTAGTTTCAATTCAGATAAAATAGACTCCACGTCCGGATGGCTGGAATATATGATTGGATCCTTGAATTCAGACGAAGCTGCTCTAGATAGGACAATTGCAGACCCACTATTTCTTGATTGGCTATCATACCCAGTCCACGAACCATTTGATATCCTACCGGAATAATCTAAAACGGTTGAATCTGCTGAGTCTTCTCCAGTAACACCCTCATTGAATTTAAAATATACTCCAAGATCAACGTTCGCGTCGTCTGTGTTAGTGCCTCCGCGCACTTGTGTAAACCAGTTCCTCCCTATGTCTTTGGCAGACCGCTCTATCTTCCAATATCTGAATTCATCTAAATCGGCGGAAAGTTTGCCCCAACCTATGTTTGGTGCATCAGTTCCAATTGGTGGCTCATACATAAGAGAACCGATATTGGCTCTAAATGCGCCAGTTACTTCATTCATGGTCCCAATTGCTGCATAATCCCTAGAATCATCTAATTCGCCATTTATATACAATTTGGCGTTCAACCCTTCATCAGAAGATGAAACAACAGTAATAGCGTAATGCGCCCATGTGTTATCTGCTATCGAAGATGTGGTCAAGGAAGTAGAACCAATTACTTGATTACTTATACCAGTTGTGCCAGACAGATATGTTAAACGAAAAGGATTTAGACCGCCGCGACCAGTAGCGTCTTGAGAAGCGTGACCACTAGCACTAATTTCTATCATAAAGCGGCCATAGCTAGAATCGGCGCGAACACCATTTCCATTCCATATATCTAAGATGACCTCTTTTTTAGTCAATGCCGGCAAAAACGCAGACTTATTTAACCAGAACTCAACTGTAGAGCCACTAGTCGGATTTAAAGCAAGGTTTGACCCTCTCTTTTTTGATAAATCAAAAATATTGTTTTGATTATGAGATGAAGAGAACGCGCTGGCGATTGATTCATTGGTGTTGTAAGATGTGTTTGGTCCACCATAAAATGTTATATATTCATATGAGCTTGTAGCTGGTGCTCCGTAGTCCCCGGATGAGTCAACAAGAGACCCCCATGAGTTTTTTGTAGCAAATCTAGCGAACCCATTTGTTCTCGGATATCTTTTATTAAAAATGTATTGATCAAGAAATGAGGAACTTAAAATATATTCATTTATTTCCTTCTCGGACCCATCATACGGATACTCTAAATAAACTCTTTTTACTGCGTCCGTGTAATATTTTTCAGCCGATCCATAAACAGCAAAGTTTGAAGCAGTGGAATAATCAATTGGAGGTAAAAAGACTTTTAACCTATTCTTTTTTGCTATGATATTTTCTGCAGATTCAGCATCAGTCCCAAGATCTGCCATGCTTTTTGCTGAGATTGTTTTAGGTCCTGAATTAAATTGATCACTACTGCTCATCTCTAACCTTCTTCAACTCTGAATTTAAATTCTTGCGTTTGTTCTTGCCAGCCGCCGATAGAACCATTGTAGAAAGCAAGCTTGATCTTGTAAGCATAGCCTGGCTCCAACATACTCATATCCAAGTCAAAATAACTGCCCGAAACATCAAAGGACATCTGAGTATGTAAAGCACTACCTGTTCCAAAACTAATAGCTCTATAATTGTCAACAACTCTTGTAACTGAATATGAGCCACTTTCTATTATAAATGGCGGCACAGTGGCAACTGCCTTAGTATAAATAGATGGATACCAATTCTTTTGTCTCGTGAAAACTCTAAATCTAGCGGTCTCTAGATTTGAATATGATGGCCTTAAGTTTGTTATTTTTGAAACAAAAGCGGTGGACGGATTCTCTGGATGCAGCATTAGTCTTTTTGGCTCTATTGTGCCAGTTTGATACTGCACCGTTGCATCCAAAGCATTGTTTATTTCGCCAACTCCGCCCTTGAACCAGACATCATACAAAGTCTCTAGTGCTTTAGGTTTTGACCCAGTTATTGCAAAAGATGCAGAGTATATGCCGGTAGAAACATGACCTCCCGTAACAACAGTAGGCGAGGCAGCCAACACATGGGTTCCATCAGCAACTAGATGCAGAGCCTCTCTACCGGAGCCTTCGTCTGACATCGAACCAGAGAATATAGAGACATATATTTTACCTCCCTGTATTTCTGGTATATTTCTAAGCTGGCCTCTAAAATAGTTATACAAGTAAAGAGTATTTAAATTTTCATCAGCGGTTGCCAAAGAACTGCTATAATAAAAGTTTCCTCTATCATCTTTCGTTGCGGAGTCCCATCTTGCCTCTATAATAGGGCGCCTGTAAAAGAACTCAGAACTTCTTGCAAAGAATTTTTTTGTGTAATATGATCTTTTTGAACCGCCATCATTGGCGGGAACATTTGTTGCTGCATCTGCCGTTGCAATATATGCTTCTTGCGAGGCTGATAATCGCAATCCAAGTCCATAGTTCGGTATAGTCCCTAAGACGTTTCCATCACTGTTTACCCACTGTTCTACTAAAGTAGTGATATCAATTTCAAGGTTTTCTACACCAGTATCAAAAGATTGCTTAAATGTAGATTTAGCATTATCAATATAAATGCCCCCCACCGTGGGTGAGGCCTGATTTCCCCACTTTACAACTCCTAAAGTGCTGCTAGAGCCCATATTTATCCAGTTGGACCCTTCGCCATTACGAGTTATATCGGTATACCCGTCCATATCTATACCGTGACCCTCTTGCCAATTAAAATCGATAGAGGCATGAATGCTGGTACTAGCCCCAGAAACAGCGGCAGCAACAAGCGTAAAATTACGAGGAACGGTAAAAGGGGTCACGGCATTTGTCATTTTTAAATGAAAGCTAACACTGCCAGATACAGGTATTGTCCCGTTTGTTCTATCTGTTGATATGGCGTCAGTGTCAAAATGCACTAAAACTCTAGATAATTCGGAAGACCCAGAACTCTCCTGTCCATAAATGGAAAACACCTCAAGACTATCGGCACGACCCATGTTTGAACCAGTGCCTCTTGTTCTCAAGTTGGATTTAAAAGCATTTGTAATAGTTGTGTCGCTAGCAGCGACATATCTTTTGATAGCCATTATTTCAACGTTCCTATTATATCGGTATCTAAGTATTTAATTTCCAATACTACATTCTTTGGCACTTCAACAAATCTGTTTTCTGCATCAGTATATTCAGCCGTGTTGTAAGAAATGTTTGAATACGCACCACCAAACTTATTTACCAGCCTAACATTCCTTACACCATCAACTCCTGGTAGTTTTGTGAGAATTTTCCTTACCTCATCTAAATCGAAGTTTTCCCCTATGTCAAATTTTCTAGAAAATCTTTTTTTGAGGGCGCTATTTGCTTTGACAATAAGCTCTAGTGAATCTCTAATGCTATAGGATAGGAGGGTGTACCTTAATTGGACATTAACTACCTTTGCATCCAAAATGTCAATAGTATCATTGATCATCTTACTTTGGCCTATCCAAGTTTTTAAATTTTCTTTTACTTGTGAATTTGTCTCTACAAGATAATCATCCTTATCAGAAGAAATGACATACAAATTCAAATTTCTTCTAAACGCATCAGTGTCTCTATAGATAGCACATCTTGTTATTGACCCGAACCTTCCTGGCATTGTGTATATAAAGGCTTTGTAATCTTGCTCGGTAACTATTCTATCTTGAGCGGAAAAATTATCCATTATTTGTTGCCTAAGCTCATCTAATCCAGGGTTTGATGATTCGCCAGATATTGGCTTTAAATTGGTCACTGCTAAAGAGTTTGCAACAGAGGATCTAGAGTTTGTGTTTAAAGAGGTGGGATTTTGAAAGATCACCCTTGAACTAACAATGTTTGTCACTGATCCTGCTGATGCATTTGCATTTGTGATTGTATTTCTTCTAAAGTTAATTCTTAAAGTTGTATTAGACGGAGAAACTCCAAATTTATCTGAATCTAAAAGCTTGGATGGATCAAAAGATGTATCATTAATGTAGTTCTTTCCTATCTTTTGCAATACAACGTTTGTTGGTTCTGCAACAGATGCTTCGTTGGTCTCGTCTTCAGAGCCATATCCAAACTGGAGAGAAGTCCTCCTAGATGTTCTTTTTATAACAAATCTCCTAGGAACAACAAAAGGCTTGATAATAGATGCGGGCGCAGTATTATCTGCCTGATTACGATTTGGAATACCTCTGTGTATTACGTTTTGCGACAAGAATGGGACTTCGTAGTAAACATTACCTTCCGAATCTGTTACAGATATTATTTCAACTATATCAAGAGCTTTTAAATCTAGCTTCTTAAATCTTTCAAAAGAGCCCACATTTATAGTTTCTGTTCCCAACTCTCCAGAGACAACACTTCCAAACGCCTGGATACCCCAAAAAGTTGTTTGATTAGTCGTTGTATTTTGTTCTAGGCTGACAATTTCATTTGTTGGGTTATTAAAATCAACATCCTCAAGTAGTATGAAGGTCGCCCCTCCAGTAGAGGAAACAGTGGCACCCTTCTTTAATATTGGAACATAGGAAGTATCTGGTCCAATTCCTGATGTGTTTGAGGGGATCTTTACATAGAACGCACACACCCCGTATGAGGATGCAGGGCCTTTAAATTTATACCCCATTTGCTCGCCTATGTTGATAACGTTGTTGTATTCGATGGCAGAGTTTAGAAACGTTTCGTTAACCTGGTAATCTAAGTAAAAAGACAAGATATCGCCTATGTAGGCAACGCTATCTATCATTAGAGACCCAAACGAAGCATCACTAAAGTCTCTAAACGTTTCAGAATAATATCTCTTTGCGTAATCGATCAAATCTCTTCTAATCGATTCAAAGTCTCGGCTGGTGTATTTAATCGGCACCTTATTTTTTGTCATCAAAAGCCCTCGGTTATTAATATAAATAGTTGTTTTCTTAGGTTAATGGCAAGGAAAGAATTCCCGAACTCTTGAAAACTTTGTTAAAGTAAGAAATTTTAATTTGTAAAGTATTTTCATCAACCTCTTTATTACTAAGTGAGGAGACAAATTCAACATTTTTTATAACTAAATATGGCAAATACTTTTGTTGTTGTTGCAACAACCTACTCTTAAAAAGTTGAAAAGTTTCCTCAGTGAGCTGTTCAAAAAGATATCTTCTAGCGCCAACACCAAAATCAGGATCCATTATCCTTTCCCCAGGGACTGTTAATATCAGCATTTTAAGGTTTTGGGCGACTACATCATCATAGTTTTTTAATAATCCAAACCCGTCTTCTTGGTCTCTTATAAGTGGTAGTTGTACAGCGATTCCCGACATAAAGTATCCCTCTTTCTTTAATTAGTGGCTGTCGGAGTTTCTTTTTCATAATGTGCGCTAGTCTATGATATGTCCTCACACAAATTAGTTCGAGAGGGGCCCGCAGGACCAGTAGCACCAGGAGCATCGACCCAACTTACACCAACTATAGTATCCCTATCCTCGGCAGCGAGAGCTTCTGCTTCTGATAGTGTCATTATTTGATAGTATGTACCTTCTAACCTAGTATTGTAGTATGTAACACAAACATATGTTCGCGCGTCTACGGCTCTCTCTCCCCTCCCGCCAAGGTGGTCTCCCGTAGTATCTCTCCTTCTTGGGCCAGATGGCGAGCCTCCGTCGTCGCTGGAGGTGTCCCCACTATCGCTAGACGAAGTATCCCCCTCTCTGTCTGAGGGGCTAAAACAAAGTGGATTCTCAAATATAATTCTAGACCTTGTTTCCGGTGTCAGGCCATCAGTCCAAGAATCTGCATTTGCGTTTCTGGATTCCTCGCTAATTTCATCTTGTTGGCTATTAATGTTTGCGAAGGGATCATAAGTAAAATCATTTGACCTATAAAGCAAATTGAACATCCTCTTCAGTTTTCGCTTCATTTGTGGAAAGGCTTTCTTGTTCCAATTATTAAAGTTTGCTAAAGGTATCGCAACGGGAGGCCCAAGAGGTAATTCGGGCAAAACTAAAGTATTGGCAGCCCACCCATCATCGCGACCTATGGAATATAAAAAGGATTCTATATTATAAATTGTGTTTAAAGATTGCATTGTGTTAACTGGGACGGCATATTCAAAAATTGATTTATATTGTGAGGTGTTCAACATTAACTCTACCAATAGAGGCCAATTAAACTCCTCAGCCCTATCTATAGACTGCAGTTGCAAAGAAGTGATTGAGGCAGCGCTAACAAAATCGTTAAAACTTTCTCCCTCAAATTCAATTTCAATAAATTCAGAAGAAACCATTGGAATGGAGTATCTATTATCTGACCCATCGGATGGGTGTCTGAACAGCCTTGTGATTGGATCCGATTGATCAAGGAGCCTGACTAAACCTCCCCCCGAAGACTCAAAATCAGATACTTCCTGATCTCCTAAAACATAAACAAGCCTAAGTCCATATTTAAAAGACGAAAATATAGAGTTTATCTGTGGGTATGCCGACAGTAGAGAGGCAGATGCATCTTCTTGGATATATTCCCTCATCTCACGAAGACCAAAAAGAGAGGCTGTTGAAGTTCGAGATTGCATTCTCTCATAGAAGTCTCTTTCTGGGCCAGATAACCCTGTGGGATCTCCAACCAATACCGGCCTCACATAAGACTGCAGAATAAAGTGCCCCTTCTCCTCAAATGACAAATCAGGGTTTCGAAGGCCATCTAAGATATCTTCGTCAAACATTGGAATATCAAAAACATTTCTATTTTCTATGTAATAGCCATTTTTAAGAAAATCTATACCAATGTTGGAGACCCAACCGCCCCCAGGAGTTGGGAAGATTTCATCTATTGTTTGAGATATTCTATTAAATTCTTCCTTTACTAAATGTCTTAAAATAACAATTGCCTCGTCTTCAGTTTGTTGAATTGCCTTTATATTCTCATCTCTTCTCAATTTTTTAAGAGTAATCCCAGGCCTAGATGTTCGGGCTTCTCTGAGGTCTCCTCTTTGGGGGTATCTATATTGCGCAGAAAAGCTACTTATCGATCTAAGTGCGGCGTCTGCCGCCGCTGTTATTGTTATTCGTCCAGAATTCGCACGATTTATATACACCTGAACAGCTTGTTCAAGAAATTCATTCCAGTATCCATAAAGGTCGGTGCCCTGAGATGCTGGGAACTGCGGGGTGGGGCGCTGCGTTCTAAGGCCGCCCCTCATTTTTTTGCTAACATAATCTGCTAGTAAATCAGAATAAGCAGATGGGATATTTGTCTTATACTTACTGAAACTTGCATAGCCATTCAACATGCATTCGATTATATGTGTTCTTATGGTTGCTACAACGACACCCTCCATACAAGCAGCAGTGGTCCTGCCTAAAATATGTGCATACGGAGCCTCCCTTACTGTTCGTGGGTTTTCGTTTAATCTTGGATCCTCAGACAAAGATTCAAAAGAGCTTAAAGCCGCGCTCTTAATTGATTGAACATCTAGCAAGTCTCTCCTGTCAGGACAGCAATATTCACTTTGCCTCTCGGGCAAAAGAATGTCTTTTAATTCAAGCCACCCTCCTTTCCTTGGTGGCACCACTACTATATTTCCATCATCTAGATAAAATACATCATAACCCCTTTCAGTGAGGGCTGGGTCAACGGATGGAATAAGTTGTGTATCCGATACTTCATCAAATATGTATTCTCCATATGCAAACGCATTAGAATTATACGTTATTGATTTTGCTAAAGATAGGAGCACTCTGGCTCTAAGTGTTTTTATAAAAGAAGCTACATTCACTGCTATACTTGAAAAATTCGTACCATACAAACCAGGCGAAAGAGGATCAACAACGCCAGTTGAAGACAAGTTATGTAGTATAACCGATGAACCTATTGTAAGTGGAGTCGGCGAACTTGCTAAAGATGGAAAAAATGGCCTAGCAAGCTCGATTGGGGATATTCCGGATGAATTATTATTTAGATATTCCTGCACTTCCCCAAAAGTTTCATCTGATTCTGGGGCCACAAGTCTCATAGACCCCGGTCCCAGGGTCGTGCTGTCCTGGTTTCTCTCAATCCCAAGAGCACTATATCTTGTTAAAGACGCTTCATTTGTAATAAAATTATAATTTAAATTAAATATTGGTAATTCTATTGGGCCATCATAAGTTAATTCGATATAATCGTTTGAAAAATCAGAAGAAAATGAAAAATATTCTCCATTATTAAAAACATCTAATAGCTGAGAGCCAATTGTCCCTGGTTTTTCAGTGGGCCTTTCTCCAGTGTCCGGTCCAAAAAAATCCATCCTTAAACTGCTAATAATCTCCTCTGCTGCACCTCCCCCGCCTGGTAACATGGCAGACATTGGTCCAAAGGCTAGAGATGAAAGTGCTCGAAATGCGGTAAACTGGCCTTTTAGTGGCACTGCCTTCTTATTAGATAAGACTGCGTTTAGATACCCACAATTCCCATTTGGAGCTACCGGCGCCAGTAATCCTCTTGAGTAAGATGAATATAGAGGGTCAAACATACTATCAACAACCTGTTTTACCAAAATTACATTTGTAGGGTCGTCTTTAGGTACTACACTTGCTAAGGTATTTTGAATTGTGTCTTCCATGGAACTATCAAAGCCACTTGACATTATGGAGGTCAAATCATCTACTGTTTGTTCCACCCTCCTTCTAAATGATTCTATCTGTTGCTGTATCTGTTCCTCTGATATGTTATCTCCACACTCTTCTCGAAGCGCCTGCTCTAGTCCAGATATATCAGGATCAATATCACAAGTCGTAACTATATCTCCTCGGTTTGCCCCAAAAGTTTCCAAACTATCTCTAGTTTCGTTTAGGAATTCATCAGTAAACGAAGTTGAGAGGTTTACAAAAAATGATCTTACTGATGCTTCATCAAATAAGAAATCTGAAAATTCAGGGCAATCATTCCTTGATATACTTAATACAACCTGAACTACGCTTTCACTAGCGTCTCCTTGTAGTAGGTCTAGCAATTGATCCATTCTAAGGCGTCTAGATAATGAATCTATCAAAGAGCAAGAAGAATCAGGAGTGCCGCCCTCAACCAAAGAAGAGATGGTTGAGAAGGCCTGGTCAGCTGCCTGCTCTGGGGTGGTAGAGGGTCCGCAGAAGGCCTCAGCAAACAAGTTGCCTATATTCCCTGGGGGAATGTACACCTGTGTTGCTACATTTCCAGCTATGGATCCCTCGATAGCCGATGAGATATTGCTTTTTGCAGCCTCACATAGAGCGCCCTTTAAAACTCCAGTTGTTTTACTTATGATTTTCAACAAAGTATTTAATAAAATCTTTATTAATAAATTTCTAATAACAGGCAAAAGAGCATTTAGAAAAGCCGCCTTTAGCGTCCTGGTATTCAAAGAAGAATTAAGCTTTGCCTCAATATCTGGCAATGTCAAAGATTTTAATCCTCCTATAATATCACATATGTCTCCTTTAAAACCATTTTGTAGATTATTTTGTATTGATCCTACGTTAAGTTCTTGCCCATTAGATATTAACTTTATATCAACAGCACATTTTGCTATTTCTGGAACTGATTTAATTAATGCACCGACAACAGGCAAGTCGCCAGTCTGTTCTAGCAGCTCATCAAAGCTCAATAAGTCCCCCAATGTCTCCACAAATATTTCAATTGAAATCTTAAATGTATCGGCAACAAGCCCACCAGCCAACCTGCCAAAGGCGCTAGAGTTTACATTTGGAGAATTAGTTTCTAATCTCTCAGCATCAGTTAATACATCCGATCTGCGAGGAGGAACAATTGAGTTTGGGTCTCCTGGTATTCCTAGCTCTACATCTCCTCTGGCAGCTACATACCCAGCCCAAAAAGATCCTTCATCAAACTGTCCGGATGATAAATCTATTTCCTCCTCGTCCTCCGAAAGTGGGTCATACTCTAAGCCAGCACGATATCCGGCCCTATAAGAATTTACGTACCTAGATTGTGTTTGCTCCAGTGATGGAGAAGTAAACAAAGAACCATCATATATTATTCTGTTTTCTCTGGAGTCTCTCTCTGCTTGCCTGTTTTGCTCCTCTAGATCCCATGGGAATGCAGTTGATCCATTATATCCACTATCCTCAATAAACTGTCTAAATCTTTCTGAGTAGTTATCAAGTAACTCATTTTTTGTATTTTCTGGCAGTCCTTCATATATTCTTCGCAATACGCCCGTGTCTATATTTTTTAAAGATGATTTTATAGCTACTGTCAAGATGGCCTCTGGCGATAGCCCACAGAAGTCTACTTTTGCAATTGTTTCTATTGTTTTTGTTACAAGATTAAATAAGCCACATGCGGTCATTTTATCAAACAAGTTTGCCCAAGCAGCTTTAACCACATCCTCACTATTGTTGATTGATTTTATGAGCCTATCAATATTCGCTATGAGCGGATCTTGTAGAAAAACATTTTTTAAATTCTGCTCGCTTACAATATCTTTAAGACTCTCCAGAGATGAAAGATAATCGCGCTCCTTTTGTGCCACTTGTTCAGATGTCATACACAAATTACTAGCAAACTTGCCAACAAACTCATTTGCAGAATCAACTAAGCTATCTAATATCGAATTGGTAACATCTTCAAGAACTCCACCTGAGCAATTGTCTGGAAGAAGTGTGGGCTCTGAGATTCCCGATTGATACGAAATACGAACAGCAGGTTGATGATATTTTTGTAAGAATGGTAGTAACTGCAACTCTTGGCTATTATTGTAATCAAGGATTATGTCATTTAAGTTTGCCAAGTAGGACACCATTGTCTGATTTCGAAGAGCGCTGTCTTCTGGCAAAAGCCTCTCATTTAATTGTAAATAATCAGAGCCATCACCACGCACAAAAATAGATACAAAATTATATTGTTCGTCATAAACGATCTTTAGACTGTCAGCCGCTACGCCACTATCTGGTATGGGGAATTGAGACCCTGCAGCCTGTTCAACCACTGCTGGTGGGAAAACGTAATTATTTGAATTTAAAAAGTCAGTTATTGCAGTCTTAAGGGTTAGTATGTTGCGCGACTCTTGTAAGATGTCTGCCTCTCTCGCTGTACCAGTAATTATAATTTTCGCTTTCTCTGATGACCAGAGATCTACCTGTTGTGGTCCTATAATTTCTAAAATTAATTTTAATGTATCAAGATCTGAAAGTAAGCTTGAAGAAGAAAATTCCACATCGCTTCCCGCATTTGGAGATTCGTTAATTGAGGGGGAATTTCTGTCATCAAGCTTTAGTGCTTTAACCAGAGCAAACGGCCACCTGTATAATAACTTAAGATCAACATTTGGAGCTTTATCAAAGTCATAGTATAATTCTTCTAAAACAAAATTTACTAGTATATTTGTCTGTTGCTCGGTAGCTTCCTTGTTCAAAAAGTCAAGTAAACTTTGAACGGCTTGTTCAGAAAATTCTCTTGCATATTCTGCCAGTCCATCCCCTCCTGGGCACCCATATGGGGTTTGGACAGGAACATAATATTCACAAACTCTGGAATTCAAAAAAGAACGCATCTCCGCTGTCCATTCTGGTTCCAAAAAACTACTATCTGGCGTGCATACTGGTTCTCTTATAAACTCCTCTGTTAAATCTGTTTCAGGACATGGGTGCCTAGCCTGTAGAGTTGGAGGAATTCCTGCCTCCCCTGCTCCAAGAAACGTTGGATCCGGGAGTATCGGACATGCTATCTCTCTAACGCCAGGGTATCGATAAGTTGTATAATCATAGCTACCATGCTCAGTTCCAATTGAACTGTATTCTGTGACCTCTACCTCCTCCTCCTGTGGGAATGCATTTTCAGTCCATGCAGTAAAGTACGCTGGATTTATCGGAAATGGGCACGCGCCATCTCGGCGATCTGGGTGATTCTCTATCCCAACACGGGTTGAATAAGAAAATACTCCTGCTGGCTCTCCATGTGGAGGATACCCTAATGCCTTAAATCTCGATGTGAAATAAGTCGTAGAGAATTTAACAGGCATTTTATCTGGATATGAATATAGTTCTGGGTTCTGCCTCTCCTCTCTAGAGACGCAACCATACCCATCATCAAATATCAAAAGCGTCCTTACGACTTTTGAAGCATTAATAATTTGTACGTCTATGTCCGGGGCTGCTGGGCCAAGAGTGGTGTGGCGGATGCCTAGGTTATCGAAAAAATTTGTGTTAACTCCAGAGGAATAGTCTCTCATAGCCGCCATTGTCGCTGTGCCCCAATTATTCCCCAGCATTTCATCGTACTTATCTAGCGGACCATAGACGTTAGTAAGATAAGTAAGAGCTTGAAATATTCTTGGGGACATGGTATTTGCAAGCCAGGAGATAAGTTCTGAGTCGCTCCATTCGCTTAAAAACCTTATGCGCCACTCTGAATAGACCCTAAATGTTGGCCCATCCTCTGGATTTATAAACTCTAAATCTTCATTTTGAAAATAAGGATCGTATGGATCACGGCCACCGTCACCATAAACAATAACCTCGCCGTTTACATAACCATCTGCCCGATTTGACTGTAGGGGATCACCAGTACCTAAGTCTTCAAAAAATCTTCTAATGTATGTGCTAGCAAAAAGAGGCTCAATGATCTCTTGCAACCACCTCACTCTCTTGATATAACTGCCTACTTCAACTGTCATAATGCCAATTCCCTAGTTAGTTTTGTTAAACATACTTCCAAACCATTTATTGCCCGTTGGTTCTAAACGATTAGTAACAAAATTATTTCCCATCTTGATGCCAAGTTTATATAATTTGCTATTCACTTGGTCCATTTTTTGCGCTTCATATATAGATGTGAATGATGCCAACTCTCCTGAAGGGGTGGCCTGGACACCTGCAACTTGATGCGTATGTGCCCCTATAACCTGGTTTATCTTTGTTTGCTTTGCAGAGAGCGCATCGACAATACCTCTTAAATCCATAATTTCATCTACTAAAATCTTCAACGTATCCGCAAGCCTGTAGGCTTTCACTAAGGGCTCTAAAGGGTTTGCGCCAACATCATTTGCCCCTATTAATTCAATACCTTCCTTGCTCTCCAGCGGGCGCCCCAAAGAGTCAAGCTCTTTGCCTAATGCTTTATTTTTACCAGCACCGGAAACTATTTTAACACCCCTTCTTCCAATTATTCTGACGCCATCTGCCTTAATACCGATTCCTGACATTCCCTCGTGCTGTGTATCTCCAACTAATTTAAAATAATCGTCAATGTCTGCCTTCTGACTGATGTAAATTCTAGCTGAATCAGCAAAGAAATTAGGATCTACCCTAATACCCCCTTTGGGGGTCTCTTTTAGGTTTCCCATCCTACCGACAACAATGTCAATCGCACCGGCTTGGGTGTTCGCTTTACCTCCATATCCAGACATGGAATCATGTGGCCTATCTCGACCTAAAATGATCCATGTATTGTTTTTTCCAGATATTTTAGTTTCACAGCCACCAAACAACCCACGTTGATAATTTGGAACTGCCTCTTTTAAGGGACTGTTGCCAACACCAGATGTTCTAGCATTCTCATCCCCTGTGAGCCCTGCGGCCCACATTTTTTGCTCTTTTGGGTCTAGCCCAGAAAAATCTCTTGATTTTCTTTTGTCGTTACTCATTTTTACTCCGCCGTTTCCGTGGGTTCGCTAGCAGCTTCTTCTGTTTCTCTTGATATTCCCAGCTCCTCTAAAAGAGGTTGCATGTCTTGTCTAGCACTTTGAATTATTGATATTACCTCTTCTGGACTAGTTGACGATGAGGCCCTGTTACCAGCGCTATCTCTACAATATGCGCTGTCTCCTCTATTACAACCAGTTTCTTCGTAGTAATATTGCAATGGTATGGAGGCCCAAATATATGCTACAACTTGAGCAGCTCTTTCTGAATTATCGTATTTACTTAGTAAATAATTTCCTAAGTTTTTATTATCTGAAAGCAATAAATCGGCACATAGTCTTTTCTGAGTGTTTTCATTAAAAATCGTATTTGTAGGGCAGCCGGCCCTATTTTTAATTCTTTTTAAAGTTTCGGGTATCATCTGATACGCACCAACAGCAAGAAACCCTGGTCTTTCACTAGGGGTTACTCCAGTCGCGCGGACTGGGGTCATATCAACATTCTGTGTATAAGACCCTCCCTTTTGAAGCTCAATGACTTTAGAAATGTTCATCTCTGTTAAATTCTGAGGATTTTCAATAATATAATCACGCGCATCCCCAGGAGAGTCTCCGCCTCGGCCACGATTTACAGCATTAAAGTTGTTTAAACTTTCTTTGCTTGAAAGGTAGTTTAGAATTTTTTCCAGGCCACCCTTTTCTACAATTGTTCCTAATTGGTCCCAAGTAAATATAGATGCGGGCTCTTCTGAGGCCTGCCCTGGAGCATTAAGCCTGGTTCTCTCTGATGAGAGTATTTCGCCCATGGTTGCATTTTCAGTATCAGAAACAAAAACTCTTGCTAATTGTTCTGAGTCTTCCCCGTTTTCAGAGTCACCTCTTATGGTTGCCTTCTGATAAATTTTTAAAATGTGCCCATCAATCTGCATCCCGTGCCCAGGGCCTTTGTTGAATTGAACCAATATTACATCGCCCTCGCCTATAGTTGACAATTCTCCCTCAGACCTAGCTACAAAAGTTGGGTGCATCTCTATTATGCCCTTATTTTTTATAGCATCTTCGCTGGAAGGTGGGATCATTTTGGGTTTTGGGATCATCTTGTGCAATACTGGTATTCTTGCTTGAACTGATATGAAATCCCTTTCATTTTCTCCTGTCCCTGAGAAAACGGCCCTTCTTTTTACGGTAGATCTATCACCATTTACTCTTAATACAGTGGCTTGGAACGTTTTTGTGTCTTCAAAGTAGTTTTTTCTCTGGTTTTCTAATGCCGATTCCTTAATAATCTTATGTGGCATATCTTCGCCAGAGGCAAGGGCAAGTGGGTCAGCAGTCGATCTATATGGGTTTGACCTCTTATCATTATGCTCTTCATCTAAAGATACAACAGTTATAGATTCGTCTGCCATTACTGTGATTCCTTAATCAAGTCAAATAGATCATCCTTATCTTTATCAGATAGGCCAAGGTGGCCTACGGCGCTCTCTCGCTTATGTATAATAGTGCTGACTTTTACCAACTGCTCGTTTGATCTTTGAAGCGTTTCAACATATTTAGCTGCTGTTTGTCCAACTTCTTTGTGACTATTCTCGTCCTTAGACATGTATTGCATTACATCGTCAAGCAGTTCTTTTGTTACTTCTCGGTCTTTTCTAATATTTTCTATAGCTTCAGCAAGATATGCGTTTAAGTCTCTCATTAAATGTCCCCGCGATTCCATTTACCTTTGAAAACACGGTACTTAATACGCATCTTATTTAAATTATTTACGACTTGTTTTGTATTGAGGCCGGTTATTTCACGAAGGTATAAATAAATAGCCTTTTTATTAAAAATTTCAATTTCGTCTGGGCTTGAAAGTATTATCTTTACAGCTTCTAAAACTTTTTTTTCATTTTCTTTTAAAGATATGCTGTCCCAGGTGTCTATCTCTTTCCACAAAAAATGCCAAAATTCCTTATCCTCTCTATCGTGGTGATAGGGGTTGTATGATGACAGGTATCTTTGCTCTATATCACCTGTTATATCTTCAAGATCTGTCTCTCTTCTAGAACGGGCAGTTGTTTTTTTTACTTTATGTATGAACCAATTTTTCGTTATTACTGAAAAGTATGAAAATGCCTTTGACCCCTTGGACGGGTCATATTTATCAAGTATTGTCGTTAGCCAAACCTTACATTCCTCTCTCAAGGCGTCTATGTTTGGTAAAGATGTAAACTTATAAGTAAAAACTACTTTATCAACCATTTCACTAAAGGCTGGCTCTATATATTCAATATATAGCTCTGTTCTCTTACGAACATCTCTTGTGTTGGCATATTGAACTATTGCGTTTTCGTGCTCTTTGGTAAAATAGTATTGCTTATTTTTTGATCTTTTACGACCTTTTCTAGCTGCCATCTACTCTTGTTCCTCAAAATTTTGTTCTTCTTCGGAACCCTCTTCATCTTCTAAAATAAAACTATCATTAAATTGTTTCATAGAACTAACTAGATCTTTTGAATGTTTAATTAAAGAATCTAGAGTATCGTCCCCATAAAACATCTCAAGCTGATAGACGCTATTCAAATGAGTATCAAAAAGATTTAACTTATTCTCTAACTCAATAACATTCTTGGTAAAAAACACAAACTGCCTGGTTAGTCTTCGACAATACCAGACTAAAAGAACGTTAATTCCAAGAGATATAAAAAGTATTATGGACAGTGTTATCATTTAATTTTATACTCTTTTGAAGACAATTGTTCTTTTTGCTCTTTTAATTCTTGTTTTACATCTTTAATATAATCATTAACTATGTTGCCAACTTTAGGCTTAGAGGGATTGGATCTAGATACCATATTCATACTTTTAGGCAGAACCTTAGTAACATGCTCTGAATCGCATTTAACACATTTGTCTATTGTCTCACTCATTAAATGAAATTCATCAAATATGTGGTCACACTCTATGCACTTATATGTATAAGTTGGCATCTATTCACTATCTGAATCTTCTACTTCATCATAGAGGGCCATTCCGTCTGCCTCATACTTAACCAACGGAGGATTATTTACAACCAAGCCGCTATCAGTCGGAACAAAATTCATTTCCTTTAAAACAGGAACAATGTCAGACTGCTCCATTAGGGACTTTTGCAAAGCCATCATAACTGCTCCCAGTGCTTGATCGGAAAGATTAAAGACTTGCATTTCTATTCTCCCTTACTAAATCAATTATTTTTTTCATATCTTCTCGAATAAGCTTTTGAGTCATTGACAGATCGTTCTCTAGAGATGCAATCTTATCGGCCATGGTGCTAATTCTCTTACTAAGTGAAGTGTACTTGTTTTCCATATTATTATCCTTTTTTGTTGCTCTTGGCATTTTATTTACCTTTCTTTTTTATAAATTATCTTTTAAAGATTTAAAACAGCTTCTTATTCCACTGTTTATCTGATTTCTTGGACGCCATCCAAGATCACGAAGGGGTTGAATATTTGCCTTTGTGTGCATAACGTCGCCTGGGCGGTCTTCAACATATTTAAAATTAGTATCCGGAAAATATTCTAGAACAATTTTTTTAATATCGTTTAGTGAAATATTGTCTCCCGTACCAACATCAAAAAAAGATCCACCAAATGGTCCTTCGTGATTCATACAAAATATATTTGCAGAGACAACATCTTCAAGGTGCGCCATATCTCGGGTCTGCTCTCCGTCTCCCGTAATGTATGGATCCCTATCTTGGCGTATAAACTCCATAAAATTTGCTATTGCAGTGGCATACGGACCTGATGCGTTTTGACACGGCGAATATACGTTAAAGTATCTAAGGCACACAGTATCTATGCCGTATAAAGAAGACCAAACATTGCACATGCTTTCAGGCATATATTTTGACGCAGCGTAAGGGCTTTCAGGCCCGTTTCCATTCCCTCTTACGGATGAAGAGCTAGAATAAATAACTCGTTTGGCTCCAACATGTCTTGCAAACTCTAGAATATAGAGGCTGCTTAATAGGTTGTTCTCTATTACATGGACTGGTTGCTCGATGCTGTATACAACTCTTGGAATAGCTGCAAAATGAAATATATATTCTGGTTTAAACGACGCCCAGTGCGGATGAAATTTTCCATCAGTATCTGGTTTTAGGCGGATTAATATATCATGCCCATCCTGCAAGTCTATGCCCATTACTTCGTGGCCTCTGTCCTGCAAGGCTGCATATACTTTGGAGCCTATGTATCCACGGTGTCCCGTAACCAAACATCTACTCATTTTCTTCTCCTTTAGATACGGCGCCCTCGATGCTTCTCCAATCGTACTCTTGTCGAACTTCTAAATTTTTGTCCCAAACAGACGTCATAACTTTTGGATCAACACCCACTTGTTTAAACAATCCGATAAAAGCATTTAAATCTTTAGGAAAGCACTTGCCTCCAAAGCCGTTATATCCGTCATGTCCTGGAACATCTAGATGAGAATTGCCTATTCTTCCATCAGTTATAAGGCCTCGCATCGCATCATCCCAGTCAACGTTTAGCACGTTTGCTGCTTGCTTCATTTCATTCATAAATGAAACTTTTGTTGCAAAGAAACAATTTGCCATATACTTTATAAATTGGGCTGTTGTTACATCGGTTTTAATTACTTGTATGTATGGGAATCTTTCCCTTAGAAGACCCTCCACCTCGTCTAAGAGGGGTGGATCCCCGCCTAAAATAATTCTAGACGCATTAATAAAATCAAGTCTGGCGCTTCGTTCAGTTAAGAATTCAGGACTATGAATTATATTTAATAGCGGATATCTTTCTATTAATTTTTCCATGGTACCCGGAACAATTGTGGATTTGACAATAAAAATATTATCGTCTCTATCGTTAATTTCTGATATTTCATCAAAGACGGAGTACATAATGGAAGTATCAATGTCCCCGCCTAATACGTTTTTCATAGGCGTAGGAACAGAGACAAAAATAAACTTAGAGCCATTTACAACCTCTGCTATAGAGTGTGTTGACTTAATTGGGTCTAGGTCATAAATCCTAATATTTCCATGCAATGAGAACCCATGGGCTATAGCAGACCCAACAAAGCCGTTCCCGATGATACCTATATTTTCCATTCTTTATACTCCGGTTGTTTTGTTTTGTTAGTATTGTGCATTCTATATCTGTAGAATGGCATTCTGAGGTGGTGTATTTTGTAAAAACTTCCTAGTCTTTTTCTCAGTTCTTCTTCTTCTTTATGGCGCATATCAGAATTATATCCGCCAGACTCAATGAGCAGATCTCTCCTATACATGATACCACAAGAAATATTATCTTTTTCAGCATATTTTCTTTCAATTAAATTCTCATGATCATCAACTAAAATATAATCACATGAGACACAAAAGGCATCATGGTTATCTACTAAATATCTTTTCATAATGTAGCACGTATCTGAATTTATAAAGTCATCTGCGTCTACCCTTATTACAAATTGAGCTTTTGCCGCCCTTATTCCTACATTTGACGACTCAGCCACGCCCACATTTTTCTTATTAACTATCAGATTTATATCATCTTTAAAAGTGGACAATGTTTCTAATGAATTGTCATCGCTACAATCATCAACAACAACTACTTCAACGTTTATGTGTTTCTGCGCAAGGCAACTGCGCACTGCCCTAGTTACATATTTTCCATAGTTATAATTTGTTATAATTACAGACACGTCTGGTGATTTATTTTTCATACAAAATTACTTTTTCTGATTTATTGCTTGAATAGTCAAAATTTAAAAAACTGCTTTCCTTGGATCTATGCCTGTCTTTGTTGGAAAAAATATCTTTAAATATTGTGTCACTATTATATCGATTCGTATCCTCTAAAGAGGAGAGCCTTAATTCATCTCCATGTAATATAGAATATTGTTTGGCATCAAATGCGCCATAGGGGTTTATTTCATCGAGGCCATATAATTTTAATCTATGAAATATATCATCATCTGCTCCGCCCCAATGTAGTCTGCTTTCATCCATGCCGCAAATATTAAAATAATCTTCCGCATGAACAATAAAATTCCCATAATTTATTTCTGGTCTTATTCTTTTTGGATTACTTGCCGCTGTATCCTTGCGTCTCGTGGTAACAAACGTGGATCCTTTTTCAATTTTTGCCGACCAGTGCAGCAAATAATCCATACTAAGAAGAACGTCTACATCTGTAAACGCTAGGACATCGTCTCTACTACAATAAGAGGCGCCTAAGTTTTTTGACTTTTTGGTGCTAAACTTCAAGTCTTCTAGTAGGTTTATGGAAACTATCTTTTTTAAATAAGGAGAAAACGAGTCTTTTCTAAAGCCTATTTGTTCTTTTATAGCTTCTTGTAGCCCGTCATTGGAGTGGTAATCAACTATAAAAAGCTCATAATCAACTCCATATTGGGAAACCATAAATGGAAACGTTTTTAGAAAATGTTCTAATCTATTTTTTATAATTGTAATAAGCTTCACTTTATTCTTCATCCATTTCCCTAATAATACCATTATTTCGTAATAATTTAATATATTCTTGGCACTTATGAAACGGTATTTCAATTTTATTGGATAAGTCAATTAGATCGTGATCCCCGTCACAATAAAACATGACGTTCATCATATCTCTAACATTCTTCCTCATATCTTCCTTTCCTCCAGAGTGTCTATTGTGCCAATCTTTTGGACGTAGATCTCTCTTGCTCATTTTTGGTTCACAAGTTATACAATTCTCGTATTTAACATTAATTTCTAAGGCTTCTAAGCATTTCTTCGCAATACTAAAACCACCAGCTAGGCCCTCTGGGCTGACAAAGTTTAGATCATCTTTTGATGTATGGTACTCTGGAAATGTTCCGTATTTTGACCTCATGATCGAAACCAGCGGAAGATCAACTTTTGGATGACAATACTGCCTCTCATCTGAGCCCTTGTATAAAAATGAATGCTTTGTGTATGACTCAACATAGTTCTCTAAGACATGTTGAACAGTTTTATCTGCTAAGGTATTTCCAAGCCTGGATGGCATGAAAGAGTATCCTCTATTGTCTCCCACACAACTTAAATTAAAACCAGCAATAACGTTGTTTGTTAAAGCATCATAATTCTTGCTTATGTAGATAATGGCTCCTATTGTTTCTGGGGCGAACACAATCCTGTAGGTATACTTGTTATTTCTATTCATCAACCATTTTGCCAAGAATGTTAAGACTGCAGGGCCAGAACACTCATTGTTCGCCATAGAAGGGTGACATATATAAGATGTTAAAAATATTTCCTCATCTGTCTCACCAGGTATTATAAGTTCTCCATACGATAGGGAGCCGTCTACATGATCGCTATCAATATAAACCTTATATTTTCCATCTACTAGGCTTTTCCTTTGTGTTTCTGATAAGCAAAATCCCCATTTTCTATCATAATACGAGGTAACGTAGGGAATTGCGTCTGGTAACTTTGCAGTAGAATGCAAATGCTCTTGTAACTCAGAGAGATCAATTTCCATATCAACTGGTATTGAATAATTTACAACGTGAAGATTGTTTTTCTTAAAGTCTATTATTTTCTCACCACCAGGGCTTAAAACATAAGCATCCTTTATCTTCCATTCTTTTGGAACCTCCCAATCATACGCTGTGTATCCAGTAGGGACTTCATGTATTTGAATAGGAATGTGCTCCCGTATTAACGATAGGGTCTGACGGTTGCCATCTCCCATTATACTCCTACAAATTGGAAAAATTTGCTTTACAAAATCATATATGCTGTTTCCTAGCACTGACAATCCTTTTTTATATTACTCTTGATTATCTAACAATCCTATTTTCTTATTTTTGTCCCAGGCTGAGGTGCTCACAATTTTATCCAAATCGCACCTATCTTTATATTTAGAGGCGATCTCCTCAACCTCTCTTAGTAATCCGTTTTCTAGTGTTGTTGGGTTAAGGCCTAGAGATAAGAAGTTATCATTACAAACTTTCAAATCGTTTCTAACTGCTTCATTTCTAGGATTCTTGTAAAACTTGATTTCAGCTCCCGTAAACTTAGAGACTCTACGAGCTAAATCAATAATCCTATGTGTTTCGGTGGTTTGATTGAAGATCTTAACTTTATCCTCTTTATTGGGTGGATTTTTAATCGCAAGCTCAATACACCTAACCGTGTCTGAGATGTGTATAAATGCCCTAGTTTGCCCACCTGTGCCGTGCACTGTAAGGGGGTGCCCAACTGCGGCTTGAACCAAGAACCTGTTTAGAACGGTGCCATAGTCCCCATCGTAGTCGAATCTATTAATTAGCCTTTCATCAAGCATGGTCTCGTTTGTATTCGTGCCCCAAACAATTCCTTGGTGTAGGTCAGTAATTCTCAATTTATCGTTTTTATTATAATAATTAAAAAACAGTGCGTCTTGCGTTTTTGTCATGTGATAAACACTACCTGGATTAGCAGGATACATAATGTTTAATTCTTTTTCTCCGTCTGGTGCATCAACCTTAACATCCAAGTACCCCTCCGGGATTGTTAGACCCACAGAGCTATAACCATATACGCCCATGGTACCAAGGTGAACAAGGGCCACATCCAATCCTGATTCGACAATAGAGCAAAGTACATTGTGAGTTGAATTAAGGTTGTTATTGACTGTGTATCTCTTATTCTTTGCAGACTTCATAGAATAAGGAGCAGCACGTTGTTCTGCAAAGTGTACCAACGTATCCGGACGCTCATGCTTCAAAAGTGAGAGAAAATTGTCGTACTCTGTTGCTATATTTATATTATAAAAAGAAATTGTTTTACCAGTTATTTCTTTCCACGCATTAATTCTAGTTTCAATATTGCTTATTGGAGTTAACGATTGACAAAAAAGTTCATTATCAATATTTCTTCTAGAAAGATTGTCAACTATAACAACATCATATCCATTATTAGAAAGGTGTAAGGATGTGGGCCAACCACAAAAGCCATCTCCACCTAGTACAAAAACTTTATTACCCATTATTTCCTCCCGTGTGTTTATCACACAAATTTCTTAACTCTGCTAACTCTTCCATAACCATAGAACAAGTGTGTGCCCCCTCGGTCTTGCTCTGGAGGCCCTTGTCTATTGTAAAATGTTTTTCTAGTATCTTTGCCCCTCGTTTAACAGCCTCAACACAAGCCTCAATGCTGTCTGTGTGGTCGCTGTATCCGACTAGACGATCATCAAATCTATCAGGCATTAATGCTAGTGCCTCATCAATTGTATGTGGATACTTTGATACACAGTGAAAATATTTTACATTCTCTTGTTCAAAGGGGTAACCCTCTCCATCCCAGCGTCCGAGAGAGCAGTATGTTAACATGCCGCTGTCAATCATTTCCCTGCAAAGGGTAGGGTCATGATTTACCAGCATACTTGCAATTTTATTTGTTTGCAATCCTGCGTCCAAAATCCACTGGAACCTATCAGGATGAAAAGCAGATGCAAAAAAGTCTATATTTAGAGAATCGGAAAAATCTTTAAGATGTAGGAACTGCTCCTTGGTCATCGAGAGGTACTCCCAAATTTGACGATTCTCTCCCGGCATTCGATATGTGTCGTATAGTTGAACTTTTACAGCATCGGCACCAGCAAGTTTTGATTGTAGTATCATCTGCTCCGTTCTTCGGATAGATCCACCCCATTGGCCACACAGTTCGCTGATTATATAAATATCTGTCACGTTCTTCTCCTTTTTTTCTCTATTTGTTTTACATCATCCAAGGTATGAACATCCTCTAGTGGGCAAACGAAAACACCACAACATGTGCTCAAATCCTCTTGAAAAACATAATCGCCTCTAAAAACTCGGAAGGCTGCGTTTTGCATTAAATTCTCATCAACACTAATAATTTCTTTTCTATTGTGTTTTAGGAGAACATCGATAGCATCGTCTATGTTTTCAGAATGTATGTTTGGCGAATTTGCTTGTAGTGATATATAAATATCTTTTTTACCCTCTAAGTTATTAATTTTACTAGCAGCATCTCGTATGACTGCTTGTTTAAAAGTCTTATCATCAGCTAAAGAATCGTCTCTAGTCACCACTTTTGCTCCGTATTGTTTAGCAATATTTGCAATTTCTGTATCTTCAGTGCTAACCCAAACATCAATATCATAATTTGATTGCTTACAAGCTAAAATTGACCAATATAGCATTGGCTTTCCCCATATTGGGTATATGTTTTTTCTTTTTAATCTTTTGCTTCCGCCCCTAGCAGGTATAATTGCAACTATTTTCACTATAATCCTAGTCGATCTAAAATTCTTTTTGATGAATTGCCACTAAATAAATGACTTTTTATTGATAAATCAAATATATCATCTAACGGTCTTGTCGTCAACTCTTTAATTGCATTTTTTATCTGCTGTTCGTTTGCATCTTTTTTAAGATTACGACAATATTCATAATCATACAAGAATGGCAAACACATCTTAAATGGCTTAATGTCAAAGTTTACCACTGGTCTTCTAAGCATGACTATTTCTTTAATAACAGAGGAACTAAAGTTTACCACTATATTGGAGGCTTCCATTAGCTCCATTGAAGTGTGTGGGTGCCAACTATTGTCTGTAAAATATCGATCCCCTCTAAGATTATTGGGAATTGGGTCTTTTCCTCTTGTTTTTACTAAAATATCGTATCCTTCATTTTTAAAAATTTTGTATATTCTTGATAGATCTATTTTATTAAGATCTCTTAATTTTGGCGCTATAAAAAGGGCCTTTTTGTTGTCAGTTAAGTTATACTTTTTATTTATTTCTTCCTTATTCAAGACAATATCGTATTTTGGAACTCCAAGACATAAATCCTTTTCTGTTCTTTTTAGGTTGTAAAAATCAACCATAAACTCACTAGGATATACTATGTAATCAACTTTGTCTCTGTACGTGTGAGCATGATAAGAAAAAGTTGTTGTATAAGATAAAGAAACTTTTTTCTGATTGGGGTTCAATAGATCTATGGCCGTTGCCTCAATTAAGAAAAAATATCCATTATATTCTTTTGCTTTAGAGGCTTCTATAATTTCAAAATTATATTCCCTTGAAAGTTCAAGTAACACTCCCTTGAATCTTAGTGGACAATTGTACTTATGACTTGGGCCAACAAAAACTTTTGATTTTATACCCCTTTTGTTACCCTCTGCAATAAGAGGTATATAATATCGTAAGAACGTCATCTCAACTAGAATAAAATTCACAATTAAACCTTCGTTGCCTTTATCAAAACATATAACTGTGGGCTGTCTGGCCATAAAGATAGCAAGCTAAATTGAATATTAAAAAGATTCGATAACTTTGTAAGGTGCAGCACTTCTGGGACTTCTTCAAAAATTGCTTTCTTCACGTCTGTATATCCATATCTCTCGACATATGATGAAAACCTCTGGTAATGGGGGCTTAGCAAGAATTGATCATCCCAAACAGTTGACCATAAAAAATTACCCTCTTCATACGCATGCTCCTGTTCACCGTTTTTAATCCAACCAATTTTATAATCTTGAAATCTCCAGTGGTCTCCTAGTCCAAAATCAACGTAAAGAGAGCCTCCTTCTTTTAAGGAGTCGTGGCATTTTTTAAAAAAAGAGCTGAGATCTTTTGAAAAGTAAGCACATCGTGTACATATGATAGTATCATATTTTCTTGGCAAAACCCAATCAGAATTAATATCCCAATTTTTTAGTTGTAAATCATATAAGTCACCATAAAATTTATTATTGTCGGTAAACCCTAATAAGGCAACGTCCCCACTGGGCTTTATATGGCTCCCCCAAAACTGTTTTAAATATGGATCACTTCTTCCCATGGGGCCCTGCCTTTTATATTAAATCTTTTAGAAAACAAAACTCAAAGTTGCCATGGTTATCGTTCAAAAAAGTTGACAGCTCGTTAGATTTTCCAACACTTAAGTAATTTTCTAACCATTCGCAGGCATGATACACTATTTCAGTTTTTGGTGTTAAGCTGAGTGGAGAATAAGGTGGACAACTTGTTACATATACAACATCATCTTTTTTCTTGTGTTCATCATCATACGTTGAAAGATACTGCTTCAGATTATTTAAGGCCAACACCTCAAACCCAGTGTCTCGAAAAGCTTTTATTGCCTCTGCAGACATTTGAAAAGCCGGTGGCCTGAATAATTTTTTAAACGGCAACCCTGTTGATTCAGCAAAAGCCTTCATTAGATCTATTTTGTGTATGGCTTGATTATAATTTAAATGTTTAAACTCGTCATTGTTATTCCTGCTTTCCGGGATCCCATGATAATGACCATGATACCCTATCTCAAAATGATCTTTTGAGAGTCCCCTTAAAGTATCACAGAACTGTGTATCTTCGTGAATATACATGGGTTTTCCGGTAATCGCCTTTGGCGTTCCCGATGTACGCCAATAAGCTGTTGGTATAAACAGTGTAAATTTAATGTTTGGGTGCTTCTCTATAAGAGAAAAACATTGATCAAGAACCCTAGTTGATGAAAGAGGGTGAGGAGAAACATCATCAATGCTAATGTTTATTTTGTTTTCTTCGCTCATCGTCTTGAAACCTCTAAAATTATCTCAAGGTACTTGTTCTTGACTTGTTCAATGTTGTTATCATAAGATAATACTTTTGCTTTATACGTCTTGTACTCCTGCGCCATTTGATCAATCTTTTGAATCATTTCATCAAAACTTGAAAATTTAAGCCCGTAATCTTCGCAATAATTTACAATACTTCCGCCATCCTTGTGAAAAACCACGGGAAGGCCGCATGCCATTGCCTCTAGGACGTGGTTTGCGCCAGCTTCTTCTATAGAGGCAGTGATGTATATATGATGCTTAGGAAGCTCAGCAGCGAGCCTTTCAGCGCCTATTGGTTGAATGTAATTGGTAAAGCTGTAGCTGTCTGGTTTTCTTCCAATATAAGAAAATTCATATTTGTTTGTTTTTTGAATATAATTTTCCAGTTGTTTGTAAAAGTGAAAACCCTTTTTCGGATTTGTAGACCAGTGGTGCGTAACCAGTTTTACTTTATCACCTATTTCAACAGCTGTGTTTTTGAACTGATGGAACTGTTTCATGGGGCAATTGTGCACTACTTGAAAATTATTACCTTGAAAATTAATCCACTCTTTTGCCCACTCGCTAGGGAATATTAAGAAGTCTGAATACTGAACTGTTTGCTTTACCAGGCTCGTTAGCTCTGGTTTGCTATGAGTTCCAACATCTCCCACTCTATGGACTATTTTTGTTCCGAACTGGTTTTTGTAGTTTAAGAAATGTTGATACCATTCTCCATATTTATTTGGCCTCGGATCTATACAAAAAATAACGTCTATGTCGTGACATAACCTAAAGACAACTTCATGCCCAGCTGATTTTAGCGATTCAACAAGCGCTATGACTGTTTTTGCACCGCCGCCCCAAGGGCCATATACCGGCTCCCTATTTACATATATTTTCATTTACTTCCTCAACAATCAAAAAACTTTTTATCGTTAATCCCTTTATCATCAATGTAAAGATCACCTTGTGGTTTTCCTAAAAATAGATCGTGATACTTTACACCCCATGAATCTAGCTGTTCTTTGGTTAACTCATACAAACTATTAATTGCTTTAATTTGATTATTCTTATGTCTTCCCATGCCCCTAGCAGTCAAAAACAAAATTGTATGCCCTTGATCATAAAGTGCGTTTATCTTGTTTATCCTATCTGGGTAGGGCGAAGATAGCTCGTAGTTTGGCCCGCTATTCGTGCAAATAGTGCCATCTATGTCAAAAACGTAAGTTACTTTATCCATTTTTCAAAATCAGATAGAAATCCATTAACAGACTCGTCTGTCTTAACGTGTGCCATTGCCTTCTTTACAACATTGCTCCCGGCTGTAACAATATGTGCCCCTGCATTCCAGCAATCTTCCAGATCATAAGAGTTTCTAATGCTACCTGCAATAATTTCTGAATTTAAATTGTTTTGTTCAATAAATTCACGAGTTCTTGTTAACACCTCCAGGGGATTTCCCCCCACATCTATGAGTCTGTTATAAAACAGGGAAACATACCTAGCACCAGAGGCTGCGGCAAGTTGCATTTGTGTCGTCGTAAAGCAACATGTACAGTTAACCCTAACTCCTTCCTTGGACAGAGTATTGATAGCTGCTAGTTCCTCGTAGCCCACAGGAATTTTAATATTTACATTATCATAATCCAAAGTATTAACAATCCTCATTGCCTGATCAACCATTGCTCTAGGCTCCTTGGCAAAAACTTCCACACTTAGTGGGCACCCATTGCCTCTAGAGGAGCATAGATCTGCGATCTTCTGTATGTGTTCGTAAAAGTCAGCCTTTGGCTCCTTTGATAACAAGGACGGATTTGTAGTTACACCAGAGATGGCCCCAGTTCTAAATGCGTCTTCAATTTGTTCAATATTTGCTGTGTCTAAAAAAAGCTTCATTATATTATTCCTCTATGTGTTTATATGTTTTTCCATCTTCCACAATATGAGAGTCTGCATCATCATCTAGTGTAGAAAATTCAATGATTGTTGTGTCTTCTAAGGCTATCCTCATATGCATAAAACCTACTGGAATGTGGAATACATCTCCCTCGTTTAAGATCAATGAGGTATTTTTTGCCCTACCAATTCGAGTTCCAACCTTAAGGCGACCTGTTTCTATGTAATATGCTTCTTGTTTGTTAACATGGTACTCCATGCTACTCTGTGTACCAGCGCGCATATAAATCCTCTTCACAGTATACTGATCATTTTCAAAAAGAGTTTTTATATTGCCCCAATATTTATCGATATCCTTGATTACCCCGCTCACCGGAGGAAGTTCTTGGCGACCGTACTTTGCCTCATTGGCCATAATATTTTTTATCTCCGTGTTTTCTATCAAAATGTTTCCGTAAAATATATTTTGGCAAAGATCGCTTATGCCCTAGCAGCCTAGTGTGATACGCCATCTCTGCAACCTTTTCTAAAACAAAAGCATTTTCCAGAGCTTTTTCAACAGTTTCGCCCCAACAAAAAACACCGTGGCCTCCTATTAATGCACCCGGCACTCTTAACGGGTCTATCTTTTTGTCCTCGAAGTATTCCACTATACAATATCCGGTGTAAGTCTCATAATTATCTTTAACTTTTTTAGGTGTTGGTGGCCTTATGCAAGGTACTGACCCATCAAAATAATCTGCATGTGTTGTTCCAAAGCATGGAATATTTTTATAGGCTTGAGCCCATATTGTAGCATACTTTGAATGAGTGTGTACAACGGACCCAATGTTTTTAAAATTATGATACAAACAAACGTGAGTTGGCGTATCTACTGATGGCTTTTTTCCAGAAATATAATTCTCGGAGAGGCTTAACTCAGACATGTCTTCGGGAGTAGCAGTTTTTAAATCAATACCAGAAGGCTTGATAATTACTCTTTGCCTATCTGTAGATAATGCGCTTACATTTCCCCAAGTTAATGATACAAGTCCTGTAGACACAATCCACTGATTTGCCTCTAGGACCATCTTTTTAACAGAATGGCTCATTTAGATCCTCCACTTGTGGACATGTTGTCCCAAGCTTTGTTGTGGCAAGTGATGCCCATTTATTACAAAATTTAAGATTATTGTCCCCCAAGCAAGCAGAGAATGCGGCCAAAAACGAATCACCAGCGCCACATGGATCCATCACATTTACTTTACTTGGTGGTTCACGAAAAATATCCACACCATCACTAAAAATGGACCCTTTGTCTCCCAGAGTTACACAAACATTGGAATTTAAAATAGAGACAAGTTGTATTATTGTATCATCACTCGGAGAAAAATTTCTTAAATTAGAGGAAGCCTCAGCTTGGTTCATGCAAATATACGTTGAGTTTTTAAAGTAAGGATATCGATTACATCCATCTGAAATTTGAGAACTAGAGACGGTTGGAACTCCCACCTTTTTAGCCGCAATAATAAGATTTTCTATATATTGTGAATCTAAAAATATGCCATTATTATAGTCAACTAAGACAATGGCGTCTACATTTTTTATACATTCTTCATAAATGGAATACAATTTTTTAAATTCATTTTTTTTTAATTTATCTTTATCACCCCTGTTTATTTGCAAGTATTTATAACTTACATTTCCGCGCTCTACCCAATATCTGCTCTTTACTACATTTTGCCTTTTTGTAATCAGGGGGCGCAATCGTAACGATTTGGACTTCCAATCTTCATAATATTTAAGATACTCATCATTACCTAAAACCGTTAGGAAAGTGCATTCACACCCTAACGCCAACAAATTTTTGACTACATTGGCAGCGCCTCCAAGTGCGATCTCCCTCCCCACCTCTTTGGTTTTCAGGGTAGGAGATTCCAATGAAAGCCCTATTGTTTGGCATTTAACCGTTTTATCTAAAATGGTATCGCCCAATACCAAAACTCGTTTTTGAGATATTTTATTAAGAATTTCCACTTTTCTGCCACCCATCGATAGTCTTTATTTTTTTTAGAACATTTGTAGTGGAATAATCGGCCACAAGAGGGTAGATTTTTATATTTATATTACCAGGAACCTCATCTCGGATCCTTACTTGGTCGGCAGTCCACTCCCCGCCTTTTACAAGCACATCAGGACACACAGAGGCAATTACAGACTTGGTGTCTGTATCATCAAAAACAACAACTTCATCAACGCAGTCTATTGATTCTAGCATTTTCTTTCTATCACTCTCGTTATTTATGGGACGTGTTGGCCCCTTGAGGGCCTTTACTGCTCGGTCTGAGTTAATCCCAACTACAAGCTTACCTCCCAAGCTTTTAGCAAATCGCAAAAGCTCAAGGTGACCAGTATGAAGAATATCAAAAACTCCATTTGCAAAAACAATTTCATCCTCACCCTTTTTGGAAATTTTTTCAATTCTTTTTACATGGCGACCTTCACCAAACGGCGTATCCATCCATAGGCTAAGAATTTCTTCACTCTCCGCTTCGGAGGTTACCCAAGATCCTAAGCACAAAACATTAGAATTATTGTGCTCTCTACATTTTGGAGCAGTAAGAACATTATGAACCAAAGCCGCCCTAATCTCGGAAAACCTATTAGCAGCGATGCTCATTCCAACTCCGGTGCCACAAATTAAAATTCCTCGATCAGCGTCACCATTAGCTATAATTTGGCAAAGTTGGTTTGCATAGTCAACATAGTCTACCTTTTTAGAATGATCAAATGGCCCAATATCTAAACAAATATAACCCTTTTGTTTTAAAAAAGTAGAAAGACTTTTTTTAAGGCTGATACCATTGTGGTCAGAAGCGAGGACTACTGGCTTTTTGTTCATTCCAAACCCCTTAAAAATTCCATAGCTTTTTCAGCTATTTCGCTTTCATCGTGCATGTGTATATCTTGAACGCATTCTTTGCAAAGTATCTTAAACCCACAGGGGCCATGGTTGCCTATATAAACGTTTATATTCTGTGGGTATGACCAGAGAACTGGAGACTGGTATCCTGTCATAACTATTAATGCTGTTGTATTCACTGCTGTGCTGGCATGAGCTAAACCTCCCTCAGTGCTTAGGAACAATTCGGATCTTCCAATCACTCCAGCACACTCCCTAAAGGTAGTTGATCCCACCATATTAACAACATTTTCTAAAATTGGCATATCCTTGTTGCCGACCTGGACAATTTGTATCTCTTTTGAAAGCACGTTGACTATTTTCTGCCACTTTTCAAAAGAATATTCTTTATTTGGAGTATATGATTTCTTTGAATGTGGTTCAATTGTTATAAACCTCTCACTAAGGCCTGAGATTATTTTGTCTACATCTCTGTGTTCTTCGTCAGAAAAAAATAAATCACATTTTATTTCTGGATCTTTTAATCCATAGAAATCACACATTTGTTCAATGCAGTGCTTATCGGCTCGTTGAACGCACCTTACAGCGTCATCATATTTACAATAACTTATTTCTCGATTATTTAAAGGCAAGACTGCGGCTTGCTTTTCTATAAGCTCTTGTCTGTCTGTAGACAAGTATGGATTATTAAGCCATATTGGGCTCTTCACTTCCTTATATTTATTCCCATGCACTTCAGATGGAAATAGTTTTTTTGCTTTATTGTTTTTAACTAGCTCTCTTGCAACAGCAGTCCAAGTTAAATATCCACCTAATCCCATTGTGCTACCTATTATCTGTTCTTATATCAATTTTACCAAATATTATTGCTTGGTGGCTTGGGTTTCCACTCGCAGCCTCCCCAACATTATAAACTTTACATCTATTGTAATATGTGCAAAGTTTTTCTATGTCATCAAAGCATCCAAATCGATGATCAAAATCATCAAAAACCCAAACACACTCATCTGCCTGCACATCTTGTAAATTATAAACATCTCTTAAAACAGAAAGCTTGTCATGAGCGCCATCAATATAAAACATATCTATCTTATTGTCACCAACTATATCTTTCAAAGTTTCACTTCGTCCATAATGAAAAGTAGTGTTGTTGTCGTATTTTTCGATTGATTCTTGATGTCTAACGTCTCTTATATCACAGCTCCAAACGTGGCCCTTGACACCTTTTGCATACTCGGCAAATGAGAAATATTGCCACCCTTGAGAAGTGCCAACCTCTAGTATATTTTTCGCATTAAAAAACTTTGCAACCTTCACTAAGTAAAAAGCTCTTTTATGTAAGCCCTCAAAGCATTTTAGTGCATGCTCTTCGGTGAGGCGATAATTATTGGCTTTCTGTACTTGAATTGGTAAATTTATTTTATTCCAAAGTTCCATATAATTATCTGGAACCACGGTGTCCTTTATCTCTCCAACCTCTTTCGAGAACTGGGCTAACTCTTGGTCATTTTGAATTAATACCTCCCAATTATCATAAAATTGTTGATACCGATCTTTAACTAAATCATCCCCAAACGCATAATGTGTCCAATCGTAACTGCTCATAATTTTACTACCCTTACCCTTTAAGCCATATCCTAGTACCGTTAGGATCTATATCATCAGAGTTTGAAGTTAAAAGATTAAAGTTGCTCTCAATTAGATTATAATACTTTGCCCTTTCGGAAGTTGCAGATTTTAGGTCTGGGCCAGGGTCATCCATTTCTTCCATATTGAGTTTAACAAAATTTTCTAAATACAGTGCCCCAGGGTTCATCTGATTAACTACATTGGTGATTGTTTCTACAGGACTAAGAACATGTTCCAAAACTTCGAATATTATAAACCTATCAATTGGCTTGTGATATTCGGGGAGACTGTTTGCTGTGACAGGTTTCACATAAAGGTTGACATTTTTAAGTCCCCTTTCTTTAATAATCTTTTTCAATTTCCACTCGGCAAAATACAGGTGTTCTGATTCCACAACATCAGAAATAGAGATATCAATATTGAAATCTTCGCCACAGTTTAAAAGAAGAGTCGTTGAAAAAGGAGCAACGCCACACCCGTATTCGCAAAGGTGTATGCCAGGAGAAGCCATTATTTTTAACACGGATCTGTGCATGCCAGCAAGCTCTAAGTGTCTAACAGTTTGCCTAAACGTACTCCAAGCACCTTGGTCTTTGTAGAACTGGAATATCTGTTCTGGGGTCTCTCTTTCTTGAAGTTCCCAAATATCCTCAAAAGTCATATCAGAAACCGGATCGCAGGTTTTTGAACCGGGAAGGGTTGGCTTTCTACCAAATTTTCTGGTTCCAAGCTCCAAAGCTTGGTCTGGAGTTACATCGTAATATTCACACAAGAAATGATACCATTCATATGACTTTTGTTGTGAAATTATTTCTTCGTAATTTGGCACCTTAAATTCAAAGCTCATTTTTATTTCCAATCTTTTTTAATACAACTAGGCCAGTGCTGCAGTCTGTTCTTTCAACTATTTCGTAATTATCTTTAACAATTTTGCTATACTTCTGGGTGATGCCTTTTGGATAATCTCTATCAAAATCGTCCACGATAACCACCGATTCATCATGTAAAAGAGGCAGGGCATTTTCTAAACACTTCTCCCTCATTCTTCCATCAACTAAGACAACATCAAAAGACTTAATGCCAGTTGCTTGTGATATGCCTTCTATTGCAGAGGGGTAAGTAGTGTTTTCGGGCCCCTGACCATAGGGTGGCATAAAAGACCCTGCAATACTAATATTGTCAATGTTGAGAATAGAGGACACCATACTTATCTTAGATAACCAAAATGGATCGCTTTCAACAGAAAAAACAAATCTACAAATTTTAGCAAAGTGAATTGTACTATACCCAGATCCCCACTCAAACATTAAAGTGTCCTTATTTAGGTACTTTTTTATTATTTCGTACTTTTCAGGTTGGACATTTGACGGCATCAAAAATAGTTTTTCAAAAACATCATTTATCTTGCAGTATTCATCATAATCAAAAAGATAAATTTTTTCAATCATGGATATCATTAGCAAGGCTGCAGCGTTCCTAACAGGGCTTTTAATATTTTCATTAAATAAGACACCATAAGACTTATCTCGAATATGGGGACTATTCCAAAATTGAGTCTCCCAATCATCAAATTTGCCCTCATTTTTTTTCTCTTGAAATAGAGTTTCGAAGGCCTGTTTTCTCTGTTCAAAAGTTTTTTTATCTAACATTTAATTTCCCTAGAGACAGTATTTTATCATTAATTTGTGTGCATCGTTAACATATCTTTTGTACCCAGCGTGTTTTAATATATATTCCCTTGGGCTAATTCGAAGGTCTATTTCTCCACTGAGAAAAGAGGATATCTTTTCGTAATACTTTATATGTGCGTCTTCTTTCCTCTTGATATATTTATCAGTCATTTTATCAGTATCATGCACCCAAAAATTAGTGTCAAAAATGCTTGGAGTATTGTGCGGAGAGCCAATAATTGGAGTATTCATGAACATAGATTCATAAGTTGCTATGCCGGGGCACTCATCAAGACTCAAGTTTATACAGCACCTTGACTCCAAGAGGGCATCAAAATATTCTTGTCTTTTATAATCTCCATAAGTTAATTCTACAAAAGATATATTATTTTCATTCAAAAGACCAATAAGGCCACCATGAAACTGTTCATAGTTATCATCATATCTTCTTTTTTTAGAGTACACCAGGCAATCATATTTAATTGTTTTGTTTTCTATAATTGATGGATCTATATCAAATGTCACACATTTATCAAGATAATCTGCTTTGTGTACAAGGTCTGGTCTTATAAACTTCTTAACATGATTGTTATAATACTCTACCTGATCAATGTATAAATCAAACTCAACATTGCCTAAGAACCATTCATCCCACGGATCAGCAGCTCCAACATCCGGCTTATCTAGAAGGATGTTTGGGCCAAAAACAAACTTTTTATGTGGATAATTTTCTTTTAAAAACAAATACGTTCTGGGGTCAAAACCCTTTGCATAAAACCAAAAAACATCATAATTGTTAATTTCATTTTGATCAGAAATTTTCCACAATTCATTGACGTAAAACCTGCCTTTTTCATCTTCGTTCAAAGCCTTTACGTGGTGGCCATAAGTTAGCCCAGGACCACGGTCGCCTCCTGGTCTAGAACACATTAGAATATTAATAAGTTTGTTGTTTCTAATCATTTTTATTTTATTCTCTCATATTTTTTCTTTTTTCTTATCTCTTGGGCGGTGTCATATTGTAGCTTTTGCTTTATTTTGTCAACATTGAGAGGGTTCTCTTTATTATACACATGTAAAACAGAATTAACATATTTTACCCTATCAGAAGCCATCTCAAGCAACGGAAGCATTATAGCTTGGTCGTAAGAAACGCTGTAGAAATTACCATCTTTATCTTTTAGGTCATCAACATCAATTCTATTCCAAACATGATATTTGAATGTTCTCAAATGCGAAGCTCTCCATTTATCTTGTCTATAAAGATTGTTGTCTACAACCTCTTTCGGGTACCTGGATGGCTCGGGGCCAAGGATTCCGTGAGGGTGCATAATATAGCTACCATAGGTGACCAAGCAGTCTTCGTTGTACGCCTCGTTCAAAGCATTTAAAGTTTTGCTTGACGATAACCAGTCATCCCCATCTAAAAGTATAACGACGTCCTCATCATCTATTTCTTCATCCAACAGGGAGTGATAAATATTTTTTAAGGCATATCCTTTTTGTGCATTTCTTTTCAAAATAAACCTGGGGTCACCTGAGATCAGATCATCAATAATTTCATTAGAATTATCAGTTGACATGTCATCAATTAAAATACATTTAAATTTTGTATGCCTCTGTCTCTTTATGCTTGTTATGCACTTTGTCAAAAATGGTGCCGCATTAAAGAAGGGAATTATAAAAATATATTTTTGGTCAGACTGGAACTCGCTTGAGGGGAGACAGCCTATTTCCTCCTCTAGAGAATTCCAAAAAGAAGAAGTCCTCTCCCTAAGATAGTTAAAACAAGAATCTCTAGTTTCAAACCATGATTCGCCCACATGTTGAACATTCTCGTTTAAAATTAAATCACAATTCAATAATTTTGCCTCTATAACCATCCTTGGGCATGTGTCCCCAGCTTTTGGAAAGAAGATAAGTCCCCTTGAGCGGGCTAACTTTCTAAGCAACTCTTTGTGACTAATCCCCCAAACAAGCTCATATTCTAGATCGTTCTCTTTAGCATAATTAACTGCATCTTCAACGCCTTTTATCCAAGATTTTGAATCTAAAATAACCCACTTTTCTTGTTTCTTGGAAATATCTAAAGATTGGATAAAATCTAAGGTCTCGTCTGAGAAAACAGAGCTTAATACGTTGCCCCCTAAAAAGGGGAATTTTTCAATATATTGATTTTTTTGATTTTTAGACATCCACCATAACTTGTTAGCAGAATTTAAAAATAAAGATATTAGTTTTCCCCTTTTTGTCTGGTGGCAATCACAGATTCCATCGGCAGCCGCATGCTTACCAGGTGATCTAAAACTACAATATTTATAATCGTACTCAAGCACTGAGTAATTCAAATTTTTAATAGCATATAGAATACAATCAAATTTTAAATTTTGAAAATTTCCAAATACAAAAAAATGATTTTTATTTTGCTTTAACAACTCAACTGTAATTTGTTGAGACAACACCTTTACGTTTGGCAGTAAGCACGAAGAGATTATACTTTCAGTAGTAAGTTCTGCGCCCCCATTAAAATGTTCAACAAATGCATCTGCCACAAAAACTATCATTTTTGCTGCATCGCAAACTCAAACATAGAATCCACTTCATCATCAATCAATAATCCACAGGCGGTTTTAACAGAATGAGAAAACTCATTGTACTTGTCTTGCTCATTAAAATTATTAATCAGTGATTTTTTCAAAGATTTAGATTGATTTTTATACCTATTGTAATTTGAATAAACATCACGAAGCCTAGACTTGTAGCTTTCTTTCTTTGCGTAACACCAACTTGAGTCCTCCTGTAGAACACCTTTCCAGACAACCTGCTTTTGAATTGGCTTTATATCATACTCAACTTTTCCGAAGTGAGCTTTTATTTTTGTAACCGTTTTACCCTTCTTTTTGTGTTTTTTGGGTGCGTACAAAAAGTCCTTATGGCCACTCCAATCTGGTGCTATTACAGGCAACTCGTTGTATGCTGCCTCAAATAATGGCAATCCAAAACCCTCGCCATGCGTGAGGCTGGTCATGCACTTTATATCTGGGTGCCTATAGAGGCCTGTTAATTCTTCAGCAGTCATGTTTCCATGGATAAGGTAAACTTTGCACTTTGTGTCCTTATAATCTGCTATGACCTTTTTCATTCTTTCTAGTGTGTGCTCTCTATCAATAATACTAGTTTTATATAAGCTGGTCTTAACTACGAGTCCAACTTCTTCGTCCTTAAATTCCTCAATCCACCATCTAACAGTATTTTCTAGATTCTTTCTAGGTCCCCATTGTGCTACCACTAAAAAGTTAAAGTCATAATCTAGATCAATTTTAATATCTTCTTGTTTGTGATTTCTAACTCCATAATGGACAACATCGATCGGAGTTTCGCATCTAACTTTAAATACTTGATCTGAGTCGCTCATTCTGGCGTCATAAGATGTTTCTAGATACACATTTTTAGAATGATTAGAGATAGTAATAATTCTATCCATTAATCTAGATTTTTCTATCCACTCTGGACTTACCTTTGTTGTTTCTATCCCAGCGGTATAACCTATATTTATAGGTGCTACCTTTTCCCACTCGTTGGGTATTGTTACTTGAAGGCTGGCATCAAAGTGGCCGTTACTTTGACCATACAACATAGTTTTCCTAATTAACATGTCAATCCAGTTGCGATCTTCGCTATCAAAAGGTATCCAGCTACTCTTTCCCCAAGGAACGGGCTTCAGATAAACATCAAAATCTTCCTGATTAGACATCAGCGCCCTAAGTGCAAATCTACATTGTTCTCCGTATCCCGTTTGCGACAGAGCGGGACCGACTACTATGATTTTTTTCTTCATTTTACTTCCATAAACTCCCAAGAATTATAATTTTTCCTTGTTTCCCAAGACCCACAGCGAGCATGCACTCTTGTTAGAGTTTCATCCCATCTTTTTGCGAACTGCTCCATACTGTAATTTTTCAGTATGTGCTCTCTACCCTGCCTGCCAAGAGTGGCACGCTCTTCTTTTGTCATATTTGTTATTTTAATTAACGCTTGTACAAAGTCCTCTTTTGAAACACGGTCTTCGTAAATAAAGGGAACGTCTTGAGACCCAATAACTGCCTTTGATGAAGGTTCAATTCCTATACCAAACCACCTTTCTCCATCAGTGACCTGTTCTTGTAGTCCTCCGGTCATATTTACTACAATAGGGGTCTCACAAGCTAAAGATTCAAATGTTGCCAATCCAAAGCCCTCTGCATCTGAAATATTAACAGTGCAATCAGCCATATTGTAAATCATAGCTAATTGCTCTGGTGGAATTTTTTCCCTAGATAGCAACACTTGGCCCTGATTTAAGCCCAACTCAGATAAAATTGCGACCAAGTCTTGTCCGTGAGGGTCCACAGGATCCGTGTGCATCAGCAAAAACGCCTTATCGTGCCCAACTTGGTCCAAATATTCTTTAAACCAAAAAATTAAAGAGCCAGACATTTTTCTACGTGCGTTTCGATTATTCCAAAAAAACAAAAGTTTGTCAGAGGTATCGCTTGCTTTTAGTGCCTCTTGTTTAAATTTAAGAACTGCGTTCTCGTCTTGTTTCTTAAATATGTTTGTATTAATCATGTGTGGAATATAAGTTTCCTCCACTTCTGGGCAGACAGTTTTAACTATGTCACTTGTAACTTTAGAAATTGTTGCTACCGCGTCATTAGACCTGTACCATGAATTATTAAATGATGGATATGGATAATTGTCCCATACATGATAGTACACCATTGGTACAACATCTCTTACCTCATTCTCGATTTCCCACAACCATCCGTAAAAACGAGGGTCAGTCATAAACCACAAGATATCAGGCTTGTGCTTTATCATCATTCCACGAATCATGTCCTGGGTTCCGTATCCGTCTACAGGGTATATTACCCAATCATTCGGGTAAGGATTAACCTGTATTGGGGTATAGTTTTGGTGCTTTACTGCACCACCTAAACAAATAAAGCGATACTTACCAGTCTTAAGCATCGCTTCAATGAAATATCTTGTTTGAGTTCCTACCCCTGAAGGGGAAAGTGGATGGTCTGACAAAACCATCACGGTTAACTTATTATTATCCATATATTCTATCCACAGTGTTTAGTTTTATAGAATTCACACCTGCTGCATGAAAGTCTATTTTTAATGTGCTTTTTTCTTTTTATATTATACAAGGCTTGATTCAACAATTTAAGTGCGTTTTGCGTTTTTCTGGCCCCACTTGTAACTCGAAAAATTTCCACCCTATCTTTCTGGGCTGTTCTTTTTAGTAAAGCAAAATGTGTTTCAATCATTTTAGGGTCCAAGCCGTGCTTCTGAGAAAAATAGTGTTTATACAGTGTTAATTGGTAGGTTACCATTGGATCGGACCTTCTGCGTGCGTCCCAGCCCCACGAAGTTGTCTTCCAATCAATGATGTGATATTTGTCATCCGATGTCTTAATGACCAGATCGATATACCCCTTAAAAAAATAATCAACCTCTTCAATTGGCTCATATAACTTTTCCTCGGCTGATATGACCTTGTAATCTCCAAATTTCTTTGTTAGAGCAGGCACAGCCAATGGAGCCAAATTAACTCCTTGGGCCTCCATTTGCGTTACAAGCTCTTGCTCAAGAGAAACTTTATCTATGATTAGAGAGGCAATTTCTTTTTCAAATGTTTCTAAAAATAATTTTGCTTCATCTCCCTTAGTCAATTGGCCTAAAACACCTTTTTCACAAACTTCGTGTAAAGCTGTGCCAAACGCAGTATGTTCGCTACCAACAAAGCCTTTAAGTTTGTCGATATTTACAAGTTTGTGATAAAAGGCACACTTAGCCCAGTTTTTAAGTTCGGAAAAGGAAATGTGTTGCATTTATTGTTTTTTTGTTCTTTTTCTAGTTGTTTTTTTTATGGGAGGTTTTTTTTTCAAAAAAACCCAAGTTCCCTTGTTTGAAACACCTTCTTTATAATTTTTTAACCTTTTATGTGGCTCACTAGTTTCAATAAATTGTAGGCCTTGTTGTAAAAGATAGTTAACAACGTCTTTTGTATCTACATAGATTTTTTTTCTACAAAATCTTCCTAAAGGTGTTATCTCTACAGTACAAGTTATATTATCATTATTCTCGGATATAGCAACATTTATTTTGTTTAAGTTTTCAGAAAGCATCTTTAATTTCCAATAGTTCTTTTATTTTTAAATGACAAAGGGGAGATATGCTCTTTACTGTTTTTTGATCCCTTAAAACATAAAATTCAAAAGCCTCAGCAAAATATTCTGCCAAGCTTGTTGTTCCATAAGGAGTTAAAAACAAACCAACAGTTAATTGTGTAAGCATCGGATATCCGACTTTTTCAAGCAAAAACATATCAAATTCAAAAGAATAGTCAAGATTCATAAAGTCTTTTGGGGAGACATCAAAACCTTCCTCTTTTAGCATATAAAAGAGCTTCTGCCTTTTTCCTAAAAACTCTCTTGATACACTTTGATCTCCATAAATATCTGCTCCATAAGTCTTTTCAGCTAAATGGGCTATTTCGTGCACCAAATCATCAATAAAATCATCATCAGTCTCTTGGTCATTTGTAATATATATGGCGCCATCTCTATAAAAAGCGTTTATTTGCTGCTTTTCAAATTCAGGGAATTGACCAACAAAAATTGAATCCAAACCATATACTAAGTGTTTTGGTATTCTAACCTCCACCTCTCTTAGGCAGGCGTGCAAATCAATGTCATGTGGAACAGGATCTTTTACTAAAACTAAAATGTCCCCAAAAAAATAATATTCTTTTCTTCTTGATAAATTGTGGGTGGCACTCTCCTTAATATAGATACTAAGGTTACGCCTTGTTATGTTTATTTTCATTGGATTCCGTCTCAAGATCGCAAAGTGCCTGGTGATACCCTCTAAGGAAGTTTTCTCCAGCAACAGCTAGCGTAAACTCAGGAAACTCTTCAGCCAATGTTACTACAATCATTTCTACAGTGACATTGCCGTCCTCTGGTTCATGTTTGTTCCCAACATACTCCACAAGCCACGACTTTAACTCGTTGTCTTCTTCGACCACTTTTCTAAGGTCGGGATTATCCCATTCATCAAATTTTTCAGCGTTTAGTTCTTCCATATTATAAGATTTTAGCTGCCAAGCTAGCAACTTTTGACCTCTCTCCCCTTTTTAACGTAACGTGGCCGGATAGATCATATGCTTTAAATTTTTCTACCGCATATGTTAGCCCATTTGACGATTGATCAATATAAGCGTTGTCTATTTGTTCAATGTCTCCTGTTAAAACTATTTTTGTTCCTTCGCCAACTCTAGTAATTATAGTCTTTAATTCGTGGCTTGTTAAATTCTGAGCTTCGTCAATTATGATGAAGGCACTTGCTATTGATCTTCCACGAATATATGTAAGAGCCTCAATCTCTATTAGGCCACGCTCTAGATACATATCTAAAGTATCCTTGTCTCCATCCATCAGAAATTCTAAATTATCCCTAATTGGTGCTAGCCATGGCATCATCTTCTCCTCCAGAGTACCTGGTAGGAAGCCTATATCTTTACCCATAGGTTGAACGGGGCGAGACACAATAAGTTTATTATATGTCTTGCTGCCCAAGCATTGCTCCATACCAGCAGCGATTGCACACAAGGTTTTTCCACAGCCTGCGCGGCCAACTAATGAGATTATAGGAATCTCGGGGTTCATTAAAATATCTAGAGCAAATGATTGTTCCTTGTTTCTAGCACGGACTCCCCACACGCCATCTTTAAGTTCGTTCACCCTAACCAATGGAACGTGGGGGTTTATGTATCTAGCTAAAGCGGATTTCTTCTCGTTTGCATTCGAAACCAACATGATGAATTCATTTGGGCAAGCCCCTAACTCTTCATCCAAAGATATTGGTTCTCCATTATAAAATTGGTCGATTATTTGATCGTCCACCAAAACACTAGCAAATCCAGAATATAGCTGTGAGTCTTTATCTAAAACCTTCTCGGCTTTAAAATCCTCCGCAACAACGCCCACAGAGTCACATATAACGCGCATGTTCACGTCTTTGGATACAACTATCACCTTTCGACTAGGATTCTCTATGCTCTCGGTTAAGGCAGCTCCAATGATGATATTATCAGCTAGATTTGGGTTCAAGTCTGACGGCAGTTCTGTGAGTGCGTGGTAACCCTTAACCCTAAGAATTCCCTTACCTTTTTCTATTCTCACACCTTTTTGTAGATTTCCTTTAGCCCTCAACTCATCAAGAATTCTTATAATTTTTCTTGCATGAGAACCAACACCATCTTGGCGTTTTTTGTGTTTATCTATTTCTTCTAGAACTTTAAGTGGAATGACAATATCGTTATTGCCAAATTGGTAGATCGCTTGAGCGTCAGTTAGATAGACACTAGTGTCGATCACATAAATTTTTTTCTTAGCCATTTGCCCTCCGAGGCATTATTAACTAGTTTTCAGACAAAAGAAAACCCGCTAAATGCGGGTTAGAAACTTTTGACATTGATTGACTGCCTCATACAAGACAATATTTGTAGCTTGCGACGTATTTAAACAAAAGCCAACACCAGGCATTGGTATATAGACAATATCGCTATTAAATAATATCTCATTTGGAATACCAGATGTTTCATGGCCCGCCACTATACAAATCTTTGATGAAAAATCAAAACTATACTCTTGAAGTGTCTTGGCGCCAGATTCTAGCTCGACTGATACAAGGTTAATATTGTTTTTCCTTTTATACTCCATAAAATCAGACGGAGTTGAAAACTGCCTTATCTGCACATAGTCTAACGTACTACCGCTTAATTGATTAATAATCCTTCTTGGCGGCGTTGAGCCTATAACATTAATAACTGGAATGCCAAAACATGCTGCTGCCCTAACAAGGTAGGCCAAATTAACATCATGGTGAAAATTAACTGTCGCTAATTCAATTGGGAATTTTTGCGCTAGATTAAGTTTTTTATCGTAACGCTCTCTTCTGGTTTCTATTCTCACTTAAAACTTTCACAAAAGTTAATATCATAACCAGCATCATTTAGAGCCTTTTGGTGATCTAGACCCCCCTTATAAGAGCCAGGGAGTTCAAGAAAGCTTTTAATTTTTCCTAGTTCGTCTGAACCAAAAATAAAAGTCTCTCCAGTCATATTATCATAATTGTCTTTACAATCCTTAGCTGCTGATACCACAACATATTCATATCCCATGAGTGGATCTGATAATTTATAGAGACAGGCTCGACCTTTTGCCTCTTTGATATTCTTAATTGCTACTGCACTTTTTCTAAAATCTCTCAATTTATTTCTCCTTGGAGCCGCCTGTCGGATTCGAACCGACGACCTGCTGATTACAAATCAGCTGCTCTGGCCAACTGAGCTAAGGCGGCATAACTCCGACAGTAGGGTTCGAACCTACGACCTAGCGGTTAACAGCCGCTTGCTCTACCAACTGAGCTATATCGGATCAACTTAGTACCGATGGCGAGACTCGAACTCGCACGCCCCTACAGGCAACGGATTTTGAATCCGTCGTGTCTACCATTCCACCACATCGGCTTATGGGAATATAATATGTTTAATTGGAGCCGCTGTCAAGCGGAAAAGTGAAGAGACATCAATGACGCCATGCCTCCCTGTGCGAGAAGTAAAAGTCCTTTGCCAGGGCAGGGGGTTAGGGGGGTTGGCTAGAGACTTTAAAACTTCTAGTCAGCTTTTGTAACTGACTTAAAGATTATATAGATTGCATACCTGTTTGTTAAATTATTTCGTCAACTAATCCATATTCTAGACAAGTATCCGCATCCCACCATAGATCTCTCTTAAGTAGATCCTTTAATTCACTTCTTGGGATGCGAGTCCTCTCCTCATATATCCTTATAATAGTCTCCATAAGTAGTTCACTATTTTTCATATCATCCTTCATTTCCTCAAACTTTCCCCACATGGCCGAGGAGAGTTGGTGGATTAGCATGAAAGAATGTTTGTGCATAATCCTATGGTGGCCTACTACACTCATGATAGTGGCGGCAGACGCAGCACATCCATCAATTATAGTTGTTACCGGGACTTTGCTATTGAGGATATAATCTACAGACGATAAGCCAGCAAATACGCTTCCTCCAAATGAATTTATGTGAACATAGATTCTTCCAGGGTCCATCTGAAGAGATTGGCCACGGTTATACAAAGTGTTCCCCAGAGAAACAATGGACTTATTTAAAGCAAGATTTTTAGGACGATTCACTTCAGAATAAAAGTAAATTCTATTTCTTCCTATATCAACTTTGTTATTTTCTGAGTTCGAGGCCGCTTCACTTACGGCCTCTGCTTTATTCTCCCATAGGAGATCTTTTTTGTACATCATATATAAATAGGTTCCTAAAAATAAAATGGTACATCCTACAGGACTCGAACCTGTGACCTACGGCTTAGAAGGCCGTTGCTCTATCCAACTGAGCTAAGGATGCTTAATCTTCAAAGGGGGGTGAAAGACCCTCTTCAACTTTATAAACTTTTTTGATATTTTTTTTCTTATTTTGCTTTTCTAGGATGAGTTCATCCAGCGCCCCCCTATTTTCAGCCCAGAGCCAAAACTGCAGACGCTCCATATTACCGTAGTCGGCTGTTATTTTAAACCACATTGTCTTGTTAATTGGGCAGGCGGGATTCGAACCCGCGACCGGTGCTTTATAAGAACACTACTCTTACCGCTGAGTTACTGCCCCAAAAGTTGACAACAACCTACTACGGTATTGAGTAGACGTCAAGATAATTTTTCCAATGATCGTGAAGATTATCTGAACGTCTTTTTAGCATTCCTGGTCCTGATAGTGGTTGAGGCTCCTTTAACAGCCTCATGCCGGCCTGTTCCGGTGTCCTGTTACCTTTTTTTTGGTTACAGGGCTTACATGCTGCAACAATATTCTTCCAAGACTTTTGGCCCCCTTGGGACTTAGGTTTTATATGGTCCATTGTTAGGTCATCAGATGAGAACTCTTGACTGCAATATTGGCATATATTGTTATCTCTAAGAATAATATTTTTTCTGCTACACACTGGTTTTAAAAAATCAATATTAATATATTTTTTTAAAGCTATTACTGATGGAAGCTGAAAGACTTGCCTGGCGGAACGCACATATGTTTCATACAACTCAACAGCATAAGCCTTTTCAGTTATAACTAACACAAGTGCATCCCGCCAGGAAACAATCCCAACGGGTTTGTAAGCTGAATCTAGTTTTAGAGTCATTAGCTCCATCATTATTAACTAGTATTTTATAGTAAGTTCGTAAGCAAAAGAACACCAACAGCGTCGGCGGCCAAGACGACCCACCATGCTGCACGATGATCGCCACGAACTAATTCGCCACAAACATGGCTCACTTCATCACGTAGTCTATTTAACATAATTTTCTTCCTTTCTGGTGGAGATGGTGGGAGTCGAACCCACGTCCACAATAATTATTTTTTCAAGTCATTCACAAGCTTATCTGATTTAACTTAAATCAGCAAATTCGCCACTAATTCCAACACCTCCCCGTGGTCAAAGGTGAGGCACACCTACAAAGTAGGGATCCAATTTAATTTTCCCCTCTTGGACACTGGGCTCAGGGAAGCCCAGGAATTAAGCTGCTAGAGCTAATTCAGAGTAATTGCTGTTATTGGCAATTGATTTTTAAAATTAAGTTTTAAACCATTGATTTTATTAGGTTGCTTGCACTATCCAACTTCCTTATCCTGTCGAAACCATTTCATCCCCATGATTTTAATTAGTCTTCTTCTTCGTTTGAGAAAAAACTCTCAACTTCATAATTTTTTGATATTTCAAAAAAGTTCTTAGGTTTAAGCCCAAGAAAATTCATACATTCTGTCTTGGTCCTGCTAGCAGAAAACGCATATTTAAAGACTGCCTCCCTAACAATAAAGGGCATTCCATTCCACAAGGCCAACCCAAACAATTTGTTGTCAACTGCACTTGACGCTAGTTCTAATTTCAATCCTATAAGTTCTTCTAAGCTTATAGAATTTAACATCATTTCAAACTCTTCGGTTGTCCTGCCCTCTCTTCTGAGTTTTCTAGCTAAACTGTAATTCTTGTTGGTCCCGTACAGTTTCTTCTTCTTCTTCCAACTCATTGGCTGTACCTAATATGCCATACCCTGCAATATCTTGCCAAGGGTTTTCTCCAAATGCATCTTTCTTATTAGCTATTCTAAATAATTTATCTACTACTCTTGTTATAGCTAACATATCTTTATACTGAGAAGGTTGAACTCCATTAGGATAAAGAATTTTTAAAATTTCTTGTGATCTTTCAAATGAGCTTCCATAAGCTTCATTCTTCTCTTGTACTAGGTGACCAATTGTAGCCCCTATATTAGTATAAACTTCTTTCATAAAAAGATTATACAATAGAAGAAAATATATTTTTAGATTAAAATAAATTAAAGATTAGATAATAATTCATCAAGATCAACAAACTCTTCTAATCCCACTACCTCTTCTTCCTGTTCTTCTTCAGGGATTTCTGGAATTTCTGGAATCTCCGTGTCGGCTGCCTCTGGCTCAGTAGCTAAAGTTTCTTCTGCTTTAGAGATACTAGACAACAGATCTTCCGGATCATTGTTAGGATCCAAAGCTTGTGCAGCCTTTAGTTTATCGTTCAAGGTGGGCCAGAATTTACTTTTAAATTGGCTTGCGTCTTGTGATTGTCCTGGTCCATATTTATTGTAAGCATCTGTTACTTGGTTCTTTATCATTGCATTAAAAACATCCACGGCCTGGCTTAATCCTCTTGTGTCAAGCTTTTCTGGCATCTCAAATCCTAGTTCTTTTGCAAACCTAATTGCCTCCGGGGTATCTTCCGGATCTTCTGGCTCCTGCAGAGGGTCTCCCTCAAATTCATCTTTTATGTCTACCTCTATTTCTTCGCCCAAAGTGTTAAGAACCTCTGCTAACTTATCCACACCTAGTCTGTCTTGTTTTACATCAAGTTCTTGAAATAAGTTTATTATTGCAAATTTTAAAACTGCCATAAAAGTTAACTTTTGAGTATCACTAGTTTGTAGTTCCCTATATGAGTCTATAATGTTTTTAGCGTTAGTATCCATGTACTTGCTAAGGTCATTTTCGCCTGTGGTGTCATATATTTGCTTTTCCTTGGCCTCAGCGACCATGCCACGAATAACCTTACGAAGTGTTTGTTCCTCTAAACGCTCACGCTCGCTTTCCTTAGAGCGGCGATCTAGTACAACCCTGATTGCTTTTCGAATGTTCTCTCTCAGTAGAATTTCTTCTTGACTTCGTTCTTTATCTGGCATAGTATAAACTCCCGTATTAATGTAAATAGTTACTTAATAATAAGATAGAATTATCTTTTTTGTTTAGGTGGGTCAGGTCGCACAATCCTTCTGCGGGTGCTTCTCTTTCGTGGCATACCTAAGCTTCCGAGGGGACCACCCGGTGCTCCACCAAGGCCGACACCCGTGCTAATCTCTTCGACCGTATCCTTCTCATCGAGCACTTCTTCAATTAATTCAGTTATCTTAGTCAAGAGTTTTTTTATTTGCTCTTTTTTATCCATTGTATGTTTTTCCTTTAAAAATTTCAGAAAAGTAATAAAAATTGGGTGATTGACTTACATCCCAATAAACGGCCCACTTTCCTTTGGATAGAAGAGAGTACATATAATTTAAAGCTTTATCTTTTGTGTAAAACCGTTTGTATACTTTTCTTCCTTGATCGTTTTTTGTTGTTACCCCATGGTCCCATTTTTCATGCAAATTAGGTCCCCCCTAAAATATTATTTTTTAATCCACCGATTCATCAGGGATTTGTAAAGATTGTTTTGATACCACTCATCATTAGAGACAGGCTTATTATCAACAGGCTTTTCATTTCCTTTTATAACTTTTTTATCTTGTGTTTCTTTAGACACTTTTGGTAGCTCCTTTGTATATTCTTTGTTTTCGTGCAAGTTCCACTTTTGTTTATCTTCCCAGTCCCTGAACATCATATTCCCTCTTTCGTATGCATCCCTCTCCAATTCTCTCATGCGGAGATCCTTTTGGGCATATCCAGGGCCTGTTTTAAACGGCTTGTCAAACTCTCCGTTACAGTTTTGGTCATGGTGTACTATTTCGTGGGCGATGGACCTTAGAATGTCTTTTAGGTGCCTTCCATCGGTGTATACTGTGATGGTGTGTGAATTCGGGCTGTAATGGGCAGTCTTTCCCAAGGTCATTTGAGCATTGTCCTGGTCTGAATAGAAGTGCACGCCTGCTGGCTTATCAAAGCCCATCTCTGTGTGCATATGAGAATACAAACTTCTTAACAACGGTAATGCTGTAGACATATCCAAATTCGAACTATTTTTAACTTTACATTTCATTATCATTAATTAGTGTTTTCTAGTTTCCAAATCCTTTAAATTGTTAAAAGTGCTTAATTTATCTACTAAAACCCATAAGTAGCTTTTTGCATGAATCCAATAAACTTTTGCAAATTCATCATCAATTAAGATCACTATACCTATTCCATTTGGAACTACCTTTTTTTCCCTATATCGAGACACTATCTCCTTTATAGCTCGGTAAGTAACAAGATCTCCTTGTTTTACGCCTATTGTGTCCTTGAAACTATTTTTAGACATGCAAGAAAAATCTCTATTTCTTTTCCCGCATCAGTGCCGCTACCCAGCGGAATAACCTTGGCCATTGCAACATCTCTACCCCCCCGGAAATCAATGTATACTTTAGTAATTATGCCAACATTTTCGATATACTCTCTTTCTCCGTCTCTTTTTAGAGTATGCCATCGAACTATGTCGCCTGTATTAATTTTGTTTATCTTCGAGTTTCCAAAAATATTTTGTTTTGGTTCCATTAATTATCGCCTACAGAGAACAGCTCCTCCTCCGGGACAAGAATATATATTGTTCCGACTTGGACAAGGTGTCGTCCCTTGCTATCTGTGCTCAAAGAGATTTTCTTTGCAACTGACCCTCTGTAGATCCTCTCCATAGACCTAGTTTCTGGGTTTAAAAACCAGGCATCACCGCTACCAGAAACAACTACGCTTGGGTAAGTTGTAGCTTTGCCTTTATATAATTCTTCTATCAGTGGGTCTTTTGTCATAAAAATTCTCCCCTATTATAAAATAGGGGGTTAAATTAATTAAGTTTTTGTTTTTAACAAGCTTTTTTCTAGTTTTTTCCAAACATCTTTTATTTTTTGAGAAACTCCAGACTCTGCTGCGGCTTCTACCTTTTGCACCGCTGAAGTTAGATCTTTGTCAGGATCTACCTTGTCAGGATCTAGCAAATCTAATAATTCTGTTTTAGCCAAGTCTCTAGGGCGGATCGCTCCAAACCTTAAAAGATAATCCATGTCTTCTTCATCAGGGAAGATTGTTTCAAGTTCTTTTATTTCGTCAGGGCCTAGGGTGTCAGCCCATGCTTGAATACCATCAATTGTTTCAGCCTTAGCCCATCCTGGCTTACTTACAATCGACTGGCGCTCCATTTCTGATTTTATATTCTCTATTTCTTGTCTTTCTGGAGTGTCGTACATTGGGTCTGATACAAAACCTAAAGGGTATCCTTTTTCTGTTGGCACGCCTGTAGGGGGTGAGATACCGGGAGACTTTTTGGGTTTTTTTGTGGCACCACCCCCAGGATAAGCTCTTGCAAGTGCACTTTTATATGATGGCGAAAAGGGATCACCCAAAAGATCGGACACCTCAAAGACATACTTCTCTATTTCTTCTTTGATTATTTGTTTAACTTGCTCTTTTGTAAACTTCATGGTACATT
>UEXM01000032.1_pt1 | contig 168910 bp, 229 predicted proteins | sample 1796661 | NCBI WGS metagenome assembly UEXM01 (sample SAMEA4772469, study PRJEB27181) | metagenome | reverse complement strand
ACTTAATTTAGTGGAATCACCCTGATATACTTTTTGTTTTCACAAGAAAAACACGTTGGATCGCCGGATCGCCGGATCGCCACGGGGGGTCTGCACTTTCTGAAATCAGGATTTGGCTAAACCCTTGTTATTTGTAGTTGTTACTATCCATTTTGGTTGTTATGCATAGTTATAGTCCGCACTTTTGGTTGTTTGGTGTAAGTAAGGTTAGTTAGGTATTGTTACCTATTTATTCAGAGGCTTTAGGGGTTAGAAGCCAAGAAAAACGTCTAAAATTAGACGCTGGGGTTTTGAAACCTTTTCCGCAAAGTTTAAGTAGGGACTTGCGATTTTGCGGATTTGGATCGCCACTTGCATTTGGATCGCCAGTTGGATCGCCACTTGGATCGCCACTTGCTGGGCGTCAGAAGATATAAGTAGGTGGTGAACTTAGTAGGTATTATGCTTGAGGTTGTGAGGCAAAGATTTCTCCTACTTTCGTCAGGCCATAGGCAAGAGGTTGCCACCCCTTCAGTTCTAAGAAATGTTTTCTTGAGTGATATTGCTAAGGAACTTAACATTCTAAGTGATGAGGCTGAGGCTTACCTTAACATGGTAGTTGCTGCTGATAATCATGATGTCTCTGCTTTGATTGATATGATGGGTATTGATACTGAGTCTATTGGACATTTGTCAGGACTTGATAGGCAACGACAGTTTGTTGATTGGCACAACGAAATGGTTTTGCTACCACAGGCAGAGTCATTGATGATTCGTAGTCGTATGGAGCAGGGTATGTCATACCATGAGGCCAAGTCAAAGGAGATCGCACCAGATGATCTTAGAAGGACAATGCACACCCTCATATCCAAACAAATGTTCTTTTTCCCTCGCCCAGATATTACATCAAAGGATGAGGAAGATAAGAAAAGATCCTTGCTATTAGTAGATATTCCTGAAATGCTAAGTAAGCACCCTAAGGGGTTAAGTAAGACAGGTTTGCTTAAGTTGCTTGGAAAAGATAACCCTTCTTGGCGTTCTGATGCTGATGATGTTTTGACATATCTAAATACGATCCAAAAGGTTCGTTTAGTTGGTAAAGTATATTATCATATCGAAGATGCCCCTCAGATCTATGAAACCGATATGCACCGACGTGTTTATGAGGCAGTTCTTGATGGTAATAAATCAGTTTCCGCAATTGCTAAAGCGATCAGTTATGATAATTCTCGTGGCCGAAAGAGAGTTGCCGTGATTTTGGATATGCTATCACAAGAGAATCTATTACAAAGTAATGATAATAATACCTATCAACGGTGGTCTATTACTAATTAACCAAAACAATCCAAAGGTATATAAAGGTAGTGTCAGTAAACACTAACTATGTCATCGGGCGTATACTTGACAATCAAAGAGTGTGCTGATATCCTTAAGGTATCAGAACAAACCATTAGAAATTATATCAAGAGGGGCGATCTTAAGAGTTATAAGTTTGGCGCATCCCATCGTGCACCACGAAGAATATTGGAATCTGATTTCAATGAGTTCATCGGTGTAAATGTATATAAAGGAGACAGCACAGATGATAATTCACAAGGAGATGAGTCAGATGAGTGAATGTATTTCTATGGAGTTTGAGGTCGAAGTTGATGGTGAAGCAATCAAGAATTGGTTTACACAAAAAGGTGTAAATTATGATGCTGATACAGGTGTTCTAAGTGACGGCACTAATGAGGCTTACATGACTATCTATTCTAAGGTAGGTAATGTTTTCTTCCGTGAGTGGAATCAAGAGTTCCCTGATTTCATCTTCGAGTTTGTGTTTGCACATCCATGTAAGGTTCTTTCCTTGCTATCTGTTGATGATCGAGGCTATCCCGATCCAGACACAGCATCACAATTCACTCACGAAGAGTTTTGCACTCTTCTTGCTACTGATGGAGGCGATGAATGATGACAACATATTGGAAATGTAATAGTGAAGGATGCACAGATACAGTAACCTATCGATTCAAAGGTTTGTGCCGTTCTTGCACCACTTATGAATTGGGTGAGCCCAAGACAGCAGTTTACCGAGAAAGGGTCAATGCTGATGGTAGCGAATACCATAAAATCGAAGGTATGCGTGTTGGCCAATTCGTTACTCGCCGTCAAAAGATGGAAATGGATAAGCAATACTCTAAAGATCGAAAGATGTCCACCAAGATGCGAAAGGCTCGTCAAATTATGCGTGAAGAAGGTATTGATATCAGTAAGGAAGAACTGATGCAAATCGGTGAAACTGTTGATCTTGAACAATTGGTAGGTGAGGAAGAATGATGCTTTACATAGCCCTTGTTGTTGCTATCAGTCTTTTCTTTGACCTTATGCTTTACTTACACTTCAATGCTTTGTTTGAGAATCAGTTTGATTTGACTAATAAACTACTTAAGATGTCTGGTGAGACAGTAGATTCTGAAGATGAGAATCAAACCACACTCGACTCATTTATTAATGAGGAGGAATAATTATGGAAAATGAAAATACCCCTATGAACCCAATGGAATTGCCTGCAGAAATTAGAGTTAACGTTTTGTTAAACGAGATGTTAAACTTGGTTGAACATATGACCCAACTAAAACAAATGATTGATCATACCATGGCTGAATTGGCAGGTAACGATCCTCACGCACACGTTCACGATGAAAATTGTAACCACGATCACGACCCCATCAAAGCAGATGATGGATGCTGTGGAGATCCAGAGTGCCCTTCTAAAGAGGAGGAGTAACTGTGACTGGTGCTGAACTTGTCGCTTTTTTGTCAGGACTCGGTTTGCTCTACATTGTTCAGTATTTTGTATTTAAGGAGGAATCACTTTGAGTATTCATGATGAGATGCGATCGTGGAGAGCCCATTTGAGAGAATCACGAAAGGATGTTCTGCCAGTTGAGTTGACCTATTTAGTCTATTCGCTGATGGAGGAACAAGAAGTTCCACTTACTGATGAGGAAAGGAAAGCATACCTTAGGTTTGTTCACAAAAGCATCAAGGAAGTATCTGAATTATACTTTCAAGGGATCGGTGAATAATTATGACAGATAACTTTCAACGGGAACTCGCCAAGAATGTTTGGTTAAGTGATGTTTTTCGATTGATTGCAAAATCAGTTGATCATATTCCAGAAGATGCAGATGTTAATGTTAATGGAGCAATATATAATTGCCGTGAAGCCCTTTGTGCTTATCTTAGCGTTCAGATCCCTATTGAGATTGAAGGTTGGCATGATGCTGTTGAGGTGATTCCTTGAAGCAGATTATTCATATTAATCAACACCACATTAAGTGGAATCGTAAGCACCCTGAAGAAGAGGCTAAACCAGTTATTACCTGTAAGACTTACAAAGATAACCAATATCACCATGGGATCAAGTTGATCGATAATAGTGGTAATGTTATTGGCAGGGTCAAATATCAACCTGACAATCCGTTGGCTTGTGGTGCTCACGTTTGGATCGAGATCGATACCGATGTTATCAAAATTGAAGGAGAGTGAATAATATGGCTACTTGGATTAAGACTGATGGAAGGGTTGATCAGGTATTTCTTCCAAAGGATTCTACGGATAGGATGCGTTTTATTCAAAAGTATGTCGGCGGATATTATGCAGTTATCTCACTTAGTAATGGCAAGGTGATGCTGGTTAACGAAGGTGGGATCCCTTTGGGATTACCTCCCAATCCAAAAGCATCTGCTATTGCTGCTGCGGGGAAATATGAGGAGATGTTTCCTGATGCTATCAATGAACACACATTAGGTAATAAAACAGGGACGTCAATCGTTGGAAACGTTCTTATTCTTGACGCAGGAGAGGCTCTAAGTGGAAATAATTGAATGCGATGTTTGTAAGGCCATACTTACTCACAATAGCCAATGCTTGTGCATCCACCCTAAAGATTACTTATATGGTGTTTCCTACACCCCGGCTCAAGAAGAAGAGTAATGTATATATAGGTCCCCACATCAAAGATAGGTTATGACAAGATCTTCTGAACTGGATACATGGCTTAATCACTGGAGTGGGCAAATAGACGAATGGGAACAACGCACAGGTAACACTTTACTTGGTATTTCTTCTAATCGTGGTTCATTTGAAAAGTGGTGTGATCGACACAATCATAAAATGGCACTTGTCAGAACCATGATGTCTACATTGGCTGCTTTGGCATCTTTGGCAGTATTGTGGAAGGTTTGGTAATATGGATCTTAATGATTATCAGGCTCTGGCTCGATCCACCGCCATTTATCCTGATCAACATAGAGTAGTCTATCCTGCTTTGGGATTGGCAGGAGAATCAGGAGAGGTAGCCGAGAAGATTAAAAAAATGCTTCGAGACGACATTCCAGAAGAGACCGTAAGAGAGTCCTTAGTTAAGGAACTCGGAGATGTTCTATGGTATGTTGCTAATTTGGCCCATGACCTTTCTATCACTCTTGATGAAGTTGCCCATGCTAATGTTTCTAAATTGTTAGATCGTAGTGAAAGAGGAGTTCTTCAAGGATCTGGAGATAATAGGTGATTGGATGAAAAACGAATGGAATTGGATGATAGTTCCTGAAAAGGAGGAAGAGGAATGATTGGTTGGATTTTATTCGTCAGTTTGATAAGTATGCTTTTGTGGTGGTTGGGTGGTATAATGATGCCTCAGCACACTCCAATTATTCAAGAACCCAATAATCTGTTGAGGAGGGATAATGAATGAGAAGTCGAACCCTTAGTAAAATAACCAGTCCTTTCTTTGTCCCACTTAGGCGTTTAATCGTTTGGTTGGATGAAAAAATAGGCACTTGTGATCATCAATTGGTGCTACAACCCAGACCTTGTTTTGTTACTTTTGAAACCGATCCAGTTCCACAAATCTCTGAATTAGAAAAGAAGGTTTCTAAGGATAAGGCTAACCTTAAAGGCTTAGGAAATCAAGAATATCAGGACAACTTTTGATACATCTGTCGGAGTGGCTGAGTTGGTCAAAGGCGCAGGGCTTAAACTCCTGTCACGATTGTGTTCGCAGGTTCGAATCCTGCCTCCGACACTTCAAAAGAAACCTATAAATAGGTAGTAACCATAGTATATATTATGCCTACTCAAGTAGAAATGCTTATGCACCACTTTGACAATGTAGATTCCATTTCACCGATGGAAGCCCACACTGTTTACAAGATACGATCCTTGCCTCGACGCATTATGGATCTAAAAGTAAAGGGTTATGAGTTCCGATCTGAATGGAATAAAGACCTTAGTGGACAACGATATAAGCGATACTATTTGACGGCAAACCCCAACAAAGGTGATGAATGATGATGAAAGCACAAGTAACAGATAACAAGGAAATGGCTCTAAATGCCTCGCAAGAATGGATTGACACTAACGGACTTACTGATGTCTGTAAGGCTAAGAACTTTGTAATGAAAGTTCCTGTCAATAAAAATTATCAAATGCCACAAGCATTTATGTTCCTCACACCTTCTGATGAAGTCAAAAACAACTTGGTTGACAAGGCTGATGAAATCACTGCCAAGAAACTTACTAAGATTCAAGAACTTGAAGAAGAGGCTGCTGCCCTTCGAGCAAGTATGATGTCAGCCCCAGTTATCGAAGATCTGGATGTGAATGCACTGGAAGATTACAGTCGGCCACCACACCCACCAATTGGTCAACCAATGGTCGGACACAACTCTTTTGTTTGATTAGTATGACACCTCTACGACCAATGCCTAATGGTTGTCCTAAATGTGGTTCACACGATTTGAATCAGCAATCCACAGATGCTTTCGGAGGATCGACACTTCTAAAAGAGTGTCGTAGTTGCGGTTGGACAGACATTAAGCAAAGGTGATTATTTTGGATAAGAAATTGATGTTCAGTAGCCATACTGATCAATGGGCCACACCTCAGACAGTTTATGACAATGTCATTAGTCACCTTAATCTCGACCCACAGTGGGATCTGGCCGCCGATCAGATTAATTCTAAATGCACACATTTTATTGATGAATCACAAGATAGCCTAAAAACCAAATGGCCTCTTGGTGAAGTCTGTTGGTTGAACCCACCATATGGTAAATTACTCAAGAAGTTTGTTGATAAATGTATTACGGAATTAGAAGGCTCAGCCCCACCTTCCAAAGTTATTTGGCTACTTCCTGCCAGAACTGATACTAAATGGTTTAACAGTCTGAGTAAGCACCCTAACTGTTCTAAGGTTATCTTCCTTAAAGGACGTATCAAGTTTGGTAGTGAAACCACAGATGCACCCTTCCCTTCAGTAGTCATTGTTATGGATTCCAATCATTCAGGATCGCCTGAAGTTCAATTTAATGTTGAAGTTCGAAAGTAAGGTATAAATAGGTGCTACCACAAGTCTATAATATGGACACCGATCTATTGCTAACTGCTGAAGACATGACAACTAATGAAATCCGAGATCTTATCAATGCTCTCAAAGCCCTCCTTGAAGAAAAGGAGACTGAAGATATTGAGGTCAAGATTGGCGATCAGGTTGAGTTTGAAATCAAGAAAGGAGTTACTGCATCAGGAACTGTTATTGCAGTTACCCCTAAGCGTGTTACCGTTAAGGTTCACGAGGCAGACGGAGAAACATCCGCACCTATGAATGCTATCACCGTGACTTTCTCAGCACCAGAAGCAGTAGATAACAATTACGATGAGGAGTGATATTCTTGACCCATAAATATGGCGGGCGAAAACCCATGACAATTGCTGACAATCCTGATCTTCCGATCCATCCACTTAATTGTGTCCCTGATAATCGACCCAAGGGTTCATGGACTAATGGTGTCAAGGCTTATCATAAGGATGGTTCTGTGGCAGGGTGGTTTCACCCACCAAGAACTCGTAATCAAGGGCACAAAACACGTTATGGGCTCACACCCCGCCAAATGACACTCGAAGAGGAGTGATTTGAATGGATGATGAAAGTTTTGATTGTGAGTGTGAAGAGGACATTCGTCATTACCTCCATAACCTTGATTTCTTTGCGGGCGTTGCTGATAAGATGAAGCATATAGCACTGACAAAGTCAGAAGTCTTGGCTTTGTTTGATCGATGGATGGATGCTTATGCTGTATCAGAACATACTCCTGAGAATTATGAACCACAAAATCCATTTATGGATATGATCCGGGGCTTTATGCGTGATGCTGCTGATGGCGTTGAAATCAACCTCACAGATCTGGATAATCCTAACTTTACGTTTAACATGGAGCCTTCTGATTTGGATGAGGACGATGATGATCAATGAGTCGCTACATAGCCCTTGATATCGAAACTGCTAATCTTGACATGGAGGCCGAAGGTCTTGAGTTTGGCAATCCCAAAGGATGGAAAACATCCTGTGTTTGTCTTTATGACTTCTGGATTGATGAAGGGGTAGAGATGGGCAGAGGTTATTACTATGTTTCCGATCCTGAGGATATTATCAAGATTCATCCACAATTAGCAGGATACGCTATAAGACCCTTAGAATCCTTACAATTAGACCTTACAAACTACTTTAAACAAGATTATACCTTAGTTACAAAGAATGGTTTAGGCTTTGATTTGCCTATCCTTGCTAAGCATATTAATGATGGTGGTGCTAACTGTGATACCATTATTGATGATTATAATAATAGTGATCGACACTTGGATATCTGTCAATTGCTTCGAAATCAATATGGTTTTAGATTCTCCTTGGCTTCTTTAGTTTCAGGATTGTATGGCGATACTGATGCTAAGACCATGGCTGCCGCAGCAGCACCTATTCAATGGGCTGAGAAGCAATACCAAACTGTTTTGGACTATTGTATGCATGATAGTATCTTGACAGCAAAGGTCTTTGTAGATGCCCCCACCCGTAGTTTCGAGGCCACTGGTAAAAAGAACGGTCGATCGCAGGTCATGATGATCACACCATCTTGGACATAGATATAAGTAGGAAAGACTGATATCTCTTTCTATGGAATTGACAGAGTCACAAGTTCACCGCCAGATGCTAAGGATCCGTGAAGGTATCTTTGACAATTATGTTATTGTAGATGATGAGTCTGAGGCATATACTGGCGAGTTAAAACCTGAAATAAAGGAGATAATTCATAGTAGCATTATTATCGATAAAGTTCTTAGTGAAGAGGATTTCCAAAAGTTGTTTGCGGGCACTGCCAAGAAAATGATGGAATGGATTCTTTCCAATGTGGATGGTGTCGATACCCCGGTTGTTCAGATCTTCTGTGTGGATTTATTGGAGCAAACCTTGTCTCGTGTATACTCAGTAGAAGAGGTTGATTCTCATCCCAGCGATGATATCATGTATGGCTGATAATATAAATAGGTGGTATCATCATTTATAATTATGGATCAGTGTAAGGTTTGTAGTAAGTCATATACGATGGGCAAGTCAAGTCGTAACTATTCTTACGATAATTTTTGTAGCCGTTATTGTTATGAGCATGATAAACGAGGGCTTTCTAATAAGAAGTGGCCAGCCATAGAAGTCATTTGTCAAACCTGTGCCGATCCATTCTCCCTTATTAGACAACATAATCAATATGCCCACTCTCACTTTTGCTCTATTGAGTGCCGCAAATCCATGCAGAATCATGATCGTAAGGGCGAGAGGGATTATCATTATCTATTACCAGTTTATCAATCCACAGTGGGCTTGACTGCTGCTGACGTTTCTGAGAAAAACAAATATCGATGGTATAATTCTAAGGGTGCTGCTTCAGCATCCTATGTTCTCAACCTTTGGCATAAGCGTGGGATCCTACATAGATACAAGACCTCCCGTTACTTACCCTATACTTACGAATGGCGTTCTAAGCATCCAACTGTTAAGGCCATGATCACCAGAGAGTAAAGATATATAAGGGTGCTATCAATAACTATCATATACAGGAAATGGTTCACCCTGAGCAAGATGTAAGCAAAAAACTATTGCGACGACACTACACCAACAGAACCATCACAATCCATGGGAGTTTACCAAAATCAAAACCGAGAAGTTCACCTCTCATCCGGTCGGGGCGTTACCTTCTTTTCTTCCGTCCTCTCGGTTCTCCCACCCACACTCCATAAAGTCCCTTAGTGTAGCGGTCCATCATGGAGGATTCTGGTTCCTCCGACCTCGGTTCAAATCCGAGAGGGACTACTAACTTACATATAGTAGAAAGCATAAGATTATCTTAATGTCTCGTTTCGTTAAGTGGCCCCGTATTGATGGGCCAATAGATTCACTCCACCCTTTCTGGGATCGTAAAGAAAAATGGGTAGCCTCAGATGACAAGACCAGATATTCCACCCACCTCACAGATTGGCAAAAGGAGTGGCGGCGTCGATTACACTTTCCATATTCTAACCGACATGACAATACTGGCGGTCCCAACAGAATCCGCCCATCAAATCCCGATATGAAAATAGAAGAGAAGTTGCCCCCGGGCCCCTTTGTTATGAAAAATATCTGGGAGTTCCGTAGCCCACATAATGTTTCACCCAATAATAGACTTACTGATTGCAGGGTTCAGTTAGATAATCAAAAGGATATTTGGTTAGATGCTGATAAAGGAAAAATACAACAAGGTCATCGTTGGTGGTCCCTACGAGGAACTTATGGTGGAGAGAATTGGATCGCAACAGGATTTATGGACAATGGCATAGTATCATTTGATGGCATGGGTATCATGTTTGATAATGGCTCCAAATATACCGATCGTCAGGCTTATGATATTTTAGATTCTCTTTATACTACCCCTATGTCTATAAATCAAAGAACATATAAATAGGTAGTATTACCATTACCAGATATGAAGACCGCTCTGATAACAGGTGTCAATGGCATGGATGGATCTCATCTTGCAGATTTGTTACTAACTAAGGGATATAAGGTTTGGGGCTTAGAAAGAAGGACCAGTCATCGTAATAGAGTAAATACTTCTCATCTTGCTAACCATGCTAACTTTAATTTTATCGATGGCGATCTGACTGATCAGAACTCCTTGCTTCGAGCCCTTCAGAAATCTGATCCTGATGAGGTCTATAACTTAGCCGCTCAATCCTTTGTCGGTGTTTCATGGGACATACCTGAAAGCACAGGTGATGTTAATGCCTTGGGTTGCCTCAGAATGCTTGAAGCCATTAGAGAGTATAATCCTAAGATTAAGTTCTATCAGGCCTGCACTTCAGAAATGTATGGTAAGATGGTAGAGAACCCTGCTAATGAAAACACACCCTTCTATCCCCGATCACCTTATGGAGTAGCCAAACTTTATGCTTATTGGATTACCAAGAACTATCGTGAGTCTTATAATATGTTTGCTTGTTCTGGTATCTTATTTAATCACGAGTCTGAAAGACGTGGGATCGAGTTTGTCACCAGAAAGATAACTGATGGAGTTGCCCGCATTCATTTGGGATTAGCAGATACTATTAGCCTCGGCAATTTAGATTCTAAAAGGGATTGGGGTTATGCCCCAGATTATGTAGAGGGTATGTGGAGGATGCTTCAGCAAGACCATCCTGATGACTTTGTCTTGGCTACTGGAGATGCTTATTCTATTAGAGATTTCTTAGATCTGGCTTTTGATGCTATCGGAATAGCAGAGTGGGAATCTTATGTTACTATCGATCCACAATATTATCGACCTGCTGAAGTAGATGTTTTAAGGGGCGATTATAGTAAGGCTAAGGATATGTTGGATTGGCAACCTAAGGTAAAACTTAAGGAAATGGTAAGTAAAATGGTAGCAAATGACCTTAGAATGCTAAGGGGTAAGTGATAACTATGCTAACGGGTATAAGGTTTCTTTATGTAAGCAGGCTTTGGTTACCCTTTGCAGGAGGGGCAGAATTAGAAGCCCATCACTTTGTTTCTCGTTTAATATCACAGGGAGCAGATGTTGAAGTAGTTTGTTTTACTCCTGAAGATGCTATCGAAAGTAAGACTTTACTTACTTATCCAATTACTCGAATTGTTCATCCTGACATATCTTATGAGAAACATCAGGCAGACATGAGTATTGGTAATCAATACTATGATTGGAATCGATCTCAATTGCATGACTATTTATTGGAGGGTAGTCAGCAAGACAAATGGGACGTAGTCATCCATTTTGGAGACTTGGGACCCAGCGATTTCAACTATGGAAAGCAACGGATATTCAAGGAATGGCTCAACATCGGCAGGATCTGGGATCCGCCAGCAGGGCTCAATCAAGGATGGCAGGATTGGCCATGGCGTTTAGAATACGATATGATGCTATTTCCGACGCAGTATCACGTTTCTGCAACTGAGCATTATAATAAAGAACCTAAAATGGTGATACCTCCAGCCAATACTGAAGTCACCGATCCTATTGAATCACTTGACGGGTGGAATGATCGTCCCTATGATTTCGGATTTGTAAATGCCCTACCTCACAAGGGACTACTGATGGTAATGAAGTTAATTGGTAGAATGCCCGATAAGAAGTTTTTGATAAAGCGTGGTAATTATGGAAACCAGCAAATGGTAGATTACATGGATAAGTGGTTTGATAATGTAACCGTAGCAGGATGGTATGATGATATGAATGATTATTATCGCTCTTGTAAGTCTATCCTTTACCCATCCTTACAAGAAGGCTTTGGTATGGTTAGTTATGAGGCTATGGCTAACGGTTGCCTTACCTTTGCTAACTCTCACCCCGTCATGCTATCGGCTTGCCCCAAAGGACCTATCTATATCGATGCCTATCCAGAAGAAACCAAGTTGAATTACTATCGATACCAAGTCACCACCCCTCCTGAAAAGATCGACAGCGATATGGATCTCGCCTCGGAATGGTGGGAAGATGAAATTAGAGATGTTTTATCAGATCAGGATCGAATTGACCACCATCAAAAAGCGGGTCTTGAAGTCATATTGGATTTAGAGAGGCATATTGAAAATTGTTATAATAATTTTTTTAATTTTGTTCTCGCAAACTATAAGTAGGTCCAAGCACTAAGATTCAAATAGTCGAAAAGACAACTTGTGAGTATTATGATTGATGTCGCAGAAGAGAAAAATAAGGTTTATGGCCTTCTTTTTGAGAATTGGAAATCAGGCACATCTAATCGTATTTCTATTACTGCTGAAGATATTATTCGATCAGCCTTCCGAACCAACATCAAAGAGATGTCTTTGGCACAACTCAACTTTTGCGTCACTCAAGCCATTCACCATCTTTTAGATTATTGTGAATTATCCGATCCAAGTATTGACTTGGAAATTGCCCGAAGCATGATTAGTAAGTTTGTTATCAAGGCCACAGGGTATGAATCATTTTGGGAACAACTTTCAGAAGCAGGTTTAGTAACCATAGAAAGTTTTGATGAGTGGATTTAAGATGGGAAAAAACCGTAAAGGCCCTGCGAAGGGTAAGAGACCTGATCAAGATCGTGAGGCCAAACCCCGGCATAATCGAACACCTGATGTTCCAGCAGATTATGTTGATTATGAGATGTTACAAATCAGGCAGATGCTCGCCCGTCAAAGAGGCAATACCCTTTGTCAGTGTGGGCATGAGTATTCAGGAGAACTAAAACAATGTCCCGTTTGTGCTTAAGTATATAAGGGTGGTTACGATAGTCTTTAAATATGACCAACAAAATTGTCAACGTTGTAGCCAGCACCCAATTAACAGATACCCTCGATTTATATGATATTGCTGATATCTTGGACAAGGATTATGAGGCTGAGCAATTTCCCGGCCTAACCTACCGTGTTGAAGATCCAAAAGTTTGTGTTCTTCTCTTCCGTTCTGGCAAGGCAGTTGCTACTGGAGCAAAATCTGTTGAAGACATTCACGCTGCTTTCAGCAAGGTTCACAGTGAACTAACCGAGGCTGGATTTACCTTGTGGGAAGAAAAAGATATTGATGTTGATATTCAAAACCTCGTTGTCACTCACAATTACGGTAGCAAATTGGATCTAAGTGAACTCATCATTACTATGCCTTTCGACAAGACTGAATATGAGCCTGAGGTTTTCCCCGGTTTGATTTACCGTATTGACGATCCAAAATCAGTTTGCTTGGTTTTCTCATCAGGTAAGTGTGTCATCACAGGATGCAAATCTATGGAAGAGGCAGACGAAGCCACTGAACACCTCATTGAAGAATTGAACCTCTTACCCTGAGGTGAATCCTCATGGGTTATCGAAAGTTTAACTTTTCTGATGGGGCGAAGTCCCAATACTCTTCAGCATGGATGGCTGAGGCCAAAGACTATGTGGATCAGATTGTGAAAGCCCCAAATGTTGGAGAAACTGAGCAATCAGGAACTTTGCCCAATATCGTTAACTTGTTTTCAGAGCGTTTTGAAGAGTTATCTAAAATCCTTAGGTATGAATGGGGGTTCCATAGTGTTGGCACTATTAGAGAAATCAGAAAGAATCGTGCAGTCTTTAAACAAAAAAATATTAATTTAATTGGTATGGTTTGCGATGTTCGTCGGACTAAGTCGGGCGGACGTATGTTAGAGATGGAAGATAAGACTGGAAGGATGTCTGTTTTCGTTCCCAAAGAACATCCAGCGATCGATACGCTTTTGCCAGATGATGTCATTGGTATTACTGGAAGATACATGAGAGCAGGAGAAGATTTCTTTATTGCTTCCCGTGTTCAATATCCTGAAGTTGCCAATCATCAAAATCGTGGTGGCGATGATTTCGATCCTGTTTCCGTGGCCTTTACATCAGATGTTCATTTTGGATCTAAGTATCACCTAAGCAAAGAATGGGGTCGTATGATGGATTGGTTAAACTCAGACCATACTGTGGCCAAAAATATTAAATATTTAGTTTGCTCTGGAGACATGGCCGATGGCATTGGAGTATACCCCGGCCAAGACAACAATCTTTCTATCACTGACGTTTACGACCAATACGAATATTGCGCTCGTCAATTCGATTTACTTCCAGATCATATCACTCCGATTATGCTACCCGGAAATCACGATGTCGTGCGCCCTGCAGAACCACAACCTGTTTTAGAATCAGAGATTCAAAAGATGTTTTCTGATTGTGTTCATATGGGCAATCCTGCCCGCATCACCCTAAATCACGGCGGAGAGTCCGATCCATTTGAAATCCTATCTTATCATGGTAAGGGTATTGATGACATGGTTCCTCGTATGGCACACGTTACTTATGAAAAGCCTGCTGAAGCCATGAAAGAAATGTTAAAGAAAAGACATTTGGCTCCAATGTGGGGCGAAAGAAATGCTCTCAGCCCTGAGGAAACCGATCAGATGGTTATCAATCGTAAACCAGATTTGATGGTTACAGGACATACCCACGCTCATCAGATGGAGTGGTATCGTGGAACTCCTTTAGTAGTCTCTTCGACTTTCCAAGGTCAATCTGATTTCATGCGAATGCTGGGATACAAACCTAAGATGGGCTATCTCTCAGTATATAATTTGCAGAACCGAGAGATGAAGTGTGTTGGATTTGCAGATCAAGACAACCCCTCTGCTGGCTACTCTTCCCAGCAGTAGATATAAATAGGTTGTAACTGCCTTACAATCTATGGCCGAAGTCATTCATCAAGGAACTTACTCTCGTTTTTTGCAACATATTAACGCTGATCAAATCAATACGGTTTGTGAACTTGGATCGCGGGATGGCTTAGATGCCGTTCATCTTGCTGAGTATTTTGATGCTGATGTAGTGGCTTGGGAATGCAATCCACCCGCTATCGAACTTTGCCGAGAAAATATTGGTGATCACGATCGAGTGACGTTAGTTGACAAGGCTTGTTGGTCCCACGCCAAAACTCTCACCTTTTATCCAGTTACCAACGGGAATGTTGGAGCCTCCAGTGCTTTTCAATTTAATACCGAATATCCTCACGAAAAGTTAGAACAATCACAGATTAAAGTTGAAGCCGTTAGAGTAGATGAATGGTGGGAAGCCAATCGAAGTGATTCCATAGATTTGTTAGCCATGGATCTTCAAGGAGCCGAGTTAGAAGCCCTCCAAGGAATGGGTAATTTGTTGAATGATGTCAAGTATATTATTACTGAGGGACAGCACAATTTTGTTTATCATGATACTCCCTTAATCAGTGAAATCGAAACTTACTTGGCGCAATTTGGTTTCGTTAAAATGTATCAAGTTAATCACAACAAGTGGTTTGGAGACTTCGTTTTTGGTAAGGCAGGGTTCCACGATTCAGAAGGAATAACCTATTTTAACCACGCTTATAACACCACTATTATGAATGAAAGGTGCATGGAGATTCCATTGGCTTTGGATTTCATCGAGAAACATAAAGATTATGTTGAAGTTGGAGCAGTGTTACCTTACTATGGTTATGATACCGACGTTGTTATCGATCCATTTGATGAAAAGGGCACCGATCCTCGAAGATTAGCAGAGTGCGATCTGACTGGAAAAAACGTGGTTTGCATTTCTACATTAGAACACATCGGCAGGGCTGAATACGGAAACCAAGATTTTAACACCCATGAGGCTTTCGAAGGTTTAATGCAAATCATTGATCAGGCTGACAATTATTTTATCACCATTCCTGTTGGTTACAATACTGCACTCGATCATGAAATAGAATGGATTTTGGAAGATTTGAATTGTTATGGAATGCACCGTCAAAATGGATTGGATGAGCCACCACGCTGGATAAAGGTAGATCCAATTGCTCATTTAGCATATCATTATAATTATCCTTTTAATGCTGCCAATTTTGTTCTTATCATTACCAACAAAACTATATAAGGGTAGTCGAACACACTAAGGGTATGGATTACTGGGAGTGGATGACGGCGATTATGGTGGTCTTAGTTTTGGCTAATCTGATCCGCATGAATATTTGGCTCATGGCTATTGGCCAACAGTTAACTTACCTCTATGATAAAAAGGTAGAGGAAACGCAATTCCAAGAACACATCTATCAGAGAATCCATGATCAAATCAATAAACCTCAAGAGAAAAACAATGCTCAAGAAATTAAGGAATGGGATGAATCATGAAACCTGCTAAAATTATGGAAGAGTTTGGCCCAGTTGCTTGGCGATGGGATTACATCATGTGGGTTACATTTATTATCATTTTAACACTTGCTTTCGGAGCACCATTAGGATCGTGAAAAATATGCCATATATAAACCCAGAAGATAGAGATGAACTTGACCCCTATATTGATTATCTAATTGATCAGATCGATTATAGCAATATTGGTGAAATTAATTATATTATCACCAGATTGTGTGATGCCATGTTGAAAGAAGTCAGATATAGTAAAATCAATGCTTTGATTGGCGTCTTGGAATGTGCTAAGTTGGAATTGTATCGAAGAGTGGCAGCACCCTATGAAAATGACAAAATTGATGAAAATGGCGACGTTTACGGAGTCTAAAATCAACAATCACGGGTCTTGAATACAGGAGGGTAAAAATTATGAAGTTTGAAGTAAAAGGTAAAACAGAGGATGGTAAATGGATTCTATGGAATTATTATACCTGCAATACGATCGATGATCTAAAATCCAAATTGTCTAACTTGTTGCTGGTGAGTAAATACATCGGTGTCGATGCTACCAGAATTGAATAAACTACAAATAGGTGATAACAATCACTTCTTATCGGGTAGTATGAATGTCTTGGCTATTTATCCCGGATTTGGAGCGTCCCTCTTGGGAGCGTTCCTCAGTCGAGGCGATGCGATCCAACCCCAAGTTATTATCGAGAACAGGGATTATGCCGTGGCCAATCTCATCTCGCACATGGAATCGGGACACTTACCTTCAGTTCCTATCTGGGATGACCTTGCCACCTTCAATGCTATACCGTGGTCTCAACGAGTGGATCTCGTCCTCGCCAACTTCGCCCACTTGGGACTTGAAGACATCCCACTCAATCTGGGAGAGTTGTTGGTCGGACTCGGATCACCCCGAGTTATCATGGAGTTCCGTCCCGAAGTTCTCACCTCACGAGATGGATTTATTGCTTTCTGTGGCCGACTACAATCGTTGGATTTCGAGTTATCTATCACAGAAATCTCAGCGTCAGACCTCGGACTCCAACACGGGAGAAAACGACTCTTCATGGTCCTCACCCCTGTTAGCACAGGGAGCCATGTGGCCAACCCCCGGCAACAGGGAATGGAAAGGCGGAGCAGGCTGGGAACGAACTCTCAAGAAAATCAAGCAGGGCAAAGGTCCAGACTCATTGGCGACAGCGACCCGTCTATGGATCGAGTTGAACGACTTATCCGTCAATTACCCGTCCCTCCCGCACCAAGGGATACAGAAGATTGGAAACACGTCTTGGAGTCATGGCCCGATTTCAGTCCCACACTCCCAGAGTCGGTTGATGGCCACTTTCACGGAATGGCTGATGGGATATCCGATCGCATGGAGCGTTTGTGGATCTTAGGAACCAGTTCAGTCCCTCAAGTTTGGGCAACTATGATCGAATCTGTATATAATTGATAGCCGCCCGAAACATAGACTCATCACTCAAATTGGCTAATCGATATATTCCTTTGGGAATCAAAGTCACAGCAGAAAAATTGCCATCACCAGTATTTACTCCCGGCGAATCACCAGACCTTCCAATACCAAGGTTACCTACCACTGATTTTGGATCTTCTATCATTACACCCTCACTCGGGGTCGCTCCATCATCCTCACCAATAAATCTTATTGTATAGTCCGTATCGGCACCCACCAAAACTTCTATGGTAGTATTGTAACTTGTAATTATAATTAGTTCCTCAACATCCTTTTCTTGATCCATAATGTAGCCAAAAACATACGGAGCCTCTTCTCCACCAATTTGCATATCCCACCCAGTCATAACCTTTGGAGGAACGTTTTTCTTAATCCAATTCCAATGTTTGCTGGACCACCGCCATGTTATCATTTTTTCCATGGCACGAATCCATTCCAGATTGATATCAACACCTGCTGTGTGTCCAGCATTAAATCTATTATCTACCTGATTACTATCATAACCATGGGCTTTTTGTGCCCACGGTTCTTTCCACGGATCGTTGGAGAATAATGAAGCCACAAAAAACTCAAATAGAGATTGATCATAGTTTCGTAATTCTCTCATCCACTTTAAGTCTATAACAATAACCGCAGGATCATTTAGATTCCCCCGTTCAGTTATTATTAGGCTATTACTCATATCTTGTGATTATACCATCAACTATATAAAGATAGTCACTTCTGATTTATTTATGGATGCTCATGTAGGACTTATTGCTGGTCGACACCCTCAACCTGTCGAGGGATATATTTGGACAGATACTGTTACCGATCCTCTTGATTTCGATGCTTTGGAATCTCATGCTGAAACATGGATCGATGATGTCGTGAAATACGATCTTGATAACCAAGTTATAGATACCATGTTTTTGTATCTCTCTGGTTTGACTTCATGCACCATTTCTTTCTTAAAAGCATGGGAACGAAAAGGATACACTTTGGCCGATAATTTGGTATTGATGTATCATGATCGAGATACTAATTTATACAACCCACAAGTGTGGAAGGTTTGACCATAAGCCTTATAAGGGTAACAGCATGGATGAGTTATTATGTCCCGACTTGGTTACGCTTGTATCAACATGACTCTCGGTGGCCCCGATGTTAAGCCTAAGCGCACTCGTGTTACCACCAACCGTTCCTTAATTCTTGCTACTGCTCGTAATCGTGGTTTGCCATATATTGCTTCTTTGGCCTACCAAAATGTTCTTGACCTTGAGCAAATTGTTCACTGGAATCACCAGCAAGGTATCACCCTTTACCGTTTGTCTTCTGATATTTTCCCCTTCATGTCTCACCCCGAGTTCAATTATACTATTCAGGATCTTGACGACCTCCTACCTGACGACATTTCTATTGTTGCTGTCATGCAGCGGATCGGTGCATTTGTTCTTGCCAACGGACACCGTCTTTCTACTCACCCCGGTCCTTACAATGTTTTGGCTTCGCCCAAGCCCGAAGTAGTTGACAAGGCTATTCTTGACCTTAATGCTCATGCTCATATTTTTGACACTCTCGGTTTGCCTGCTGACAATAACACCAAGATTAACATTCACGTTGGCGGTGCTTACGGCGACAAGGTATCAGCCATGCAGCGTTTTACCACCAATTTTGGTCGTTTGGGTTCTACTACTCAGGCTCGCCTGACAGTAGAAAACGACGATCGGGCTTCTATGTATTCTGTGCAGGATCTTTATGACGGCATTTATTCTGTTATCGGCATTCCTATTGTTTTCGATTATCACCATCATCAGTTTTGCACTGGCGGATTATCCGAGCAACAGGCTCTTGAGTTGGCTATGAGCACTTGGCCTGCCGACATTATTCCCACCGTCCATTATTCTGAGTCCCGTGAGGTGCACGATAACTCTGGCGACCCAACCCCCGCCCATTCCTATCTTATCCATGCTTTGCCTGATACCTATGGCCACCACATTGATATCATGGTCGAAGCCAAGGGCAAGGAACTTGCTATCTTACCCTTCATGGGTCTTGAAGACAAGGTGGTCATTTGAAGGTTTGGATAAAATCCTTAATTAGACCTATCTATGGCACTGTGGCTTTTCAGCCCTTTGCTTTACTTTTTTGTTGGTTTACAGGCATGGATTATCTTACCCTCATGGGTCCACTGACCATCTATTCTATGATTTGTTTTATTCCCATTTATCATTATTATGATCATTGGTGGGATCTCCACCCAAATCTAATAGACGAAGAATAGATATAGTTGGATTACTCAGTTATCCATATGGTCTATCGATTTTGTCCTTGTGGAAAGGGGCAAATTATTGGTGAATTGCGATCCGCAATTAAAACCAAAGAACCTGAAATCAACTGTGATGTTTGCAAAAATAATTTTATTTTTAAGAATTATATGAAGCGAGATCCATGGGAAGGTAACTATTGGTATGAGTGGTTTTTAATTAGCAAAATATAAGTAGTCGGGCAGTATTATAATAAGTATGGTGGTTTCTTGTGAAATCTGCGGAAAGCAGTTTGATTCATTCCGTGGTCTTAATGGACACAGGAATGCCCATATCAAAAGAGCAGAAAGTTTTACACCACCGGCTTCTGCAGTCAAGGCCGCTAAAAAGGGATTATCCCAAAGAAAAGAATGGGGTCGTGGAGGACTTTCCCCGTCAGAGGCGAAGGCTCAGGGGATTGATTCAGGAGTTACTCGGGCCCGTAAGATAGCATCAGGATCGGTAAGCCGTCATGATGTTCGCCGTATGAGTGCTTTTAATCGCCATCGTAAGAATAATCGACCTGATAAGAAAATGCCTGATGGTGGGCCTACTGCTGGAACGATCGCATGGAATCTTTGGGGCGGAACTTCAGGTGTCAATTGGGCTAAGAAAAAGTCTGCGGCTATGAATGCTGAATCAGTTGAGGCTGAAACTCTTGATTATAACAGTTTTACTAATGACATGGAGGCTCTACTTGCCAAATATTCTCAACTCCTTTTAACTTATGAGACTGAATATCAATCTAAAGAAAGAGGCGGCGATGGAATCATGGAAGTTTTTATGAGATTTAAACCTTACAATGCCTATTTCGACGATGTTGATTTTGATGCCGAATCTTTTGGACCCGTAGATGAGGAAGGCCAATTGGCCAAAGCCCTTGCTGCTGTCAGAGAAAAATCCAAGAGATATGCACCCACACCTCTCAGACTTACCAAGTTACCACACCCAGATCAGAAAACCTTAAAGGATTTTGAAGCCGATGAATGGAAGTTACTTCCTCGTGATGCTAAAGGTCGATGGCAAAAACCCGTCCGATCTGAATCTATAAATGAGTTGCGTGATAGTCTACAAACATCTGTTCCTGCTATCTCTGAACTTTTAGAGATGTATGGTGGAGATACTCCCAATAACCGATACAAACTTTATAATGATCTTCAATCTTTAAAAATTGATGCCATGGATTCTGCCCTTCCTGATGATAGCACTGCAAGTTTGGATATGAATGATATGTCTTGGATGACACCCAGCGAATATTACCAATATGTGTTGGAAGAGCCACTTGATATTTCAGACGATATAGAAGACGATACTCAAACTATTGAGTTCCAAGATCGTTTTGTTCGTTATACTGCTATGACTATGTCACCTCAAGTTATCGATGCCCTGATTGAAGAAAATGAATTAGAAATAGTTTCCGATCTTTTTGCCGATCCAGCAGAAGCAGAAGGCGAGATAGCATTCTTAAAAGCCGTTAAGAGATATCAGAGATTTTCAGAAGAATATTCTGCGGAGTGATAACTATGTTCGGGCACAATTCTTTTAACTTTTCAGCCCCCTATAAAAGTGAAGGTGCTGGCGTTGTTAGTGATGAAAGCCTTATAGTGGAAAACTTTTTGTTAAGTATTACACCAAGGCCAGACTTTGACACCTCAGAAGATCCTGAAGCAATCATGGAGAGATGGATACAAGATCAGCAGAAAATTACACAAATACTAAAATCTATCATAGGGACTCCGGGCGGTAAAAAAGTGGAGGGTAAATCACTTACTTGGTGTTATCAAAATCAATATGGGCCATATATTCATTGGGAAATTAAATCGAAAGATTCTGAAGGTAATTATACTGTCAAATATAAAAATGGAAAAGAAGATGTTAGTTTTCTTGATGAGGGTAAAGTATTTCTACTAATGTCGGGACTGCCAAAACTTGTTATTGGGGATTTTTATAGTTCCAGAGTTAATTGTGATGATCTTGGAATTGCTAAAACTGATATAACGGGTTGTATGCGAGTTGACGCTATTAACTATAATCCTGATGCCACTATCGGTGATGATTCTTGTGAATATGCCACGAAATCTCTTCCCACTACTAATTCCGATCCTGTTGAAACCAAAACTCAAGAACCCGTAGTTGAAACTGAATCTAAAACTCCCTATCTAAGTATAATTGCATTTTTAGTAGCCTCAGGTGTCTTAGGAAACGGAATTATTCACCATTATCAAATTACTGATCGTATTAAATCTCTTATCGCAAAATATAAGTAGTTGGGCAATAGATATCTTAGTATGTCACCTATACGTTACGCTACTGCTACCTTTGCTGTTGGATCGCTTATGATGTTTATTCCACTCCCAATGGATCTGGATAAGTCATCTGCTTGGCCATTTGTCGGCACTTTTATTGCAGGACTTGGCGGATATTATTTGGCTAATATGTGATATGCAGGCCATAAGATATAAGTAGTAAGGATGTTCAACATTCTGCATGGAATCTATGGGCGACTATTGTGTAGTTTGTGGACAACTTATTCCTGCTGGAGATGTTTCTGTCACCATGCTTTATCGTCGTGCTCATGTAAGGTGTGCCGATAACCGTTATTCTACCAATGCTGGAATGCCAACTATTAAGTTAGTTGCCAAGAAAAAATCATGATCACAAAGTTTATATAGGTGATGGTGTAATCAATAAATATGAAACTTCGTGTTTTAGACTTATTTGCTGGCGAAAAAGGATGGTCACAAGCCTTTGCTGATGCTGGACACATAGTTGTAACGGTGGAACTAAACCCCGCCCAAAACCCAACTATTTGTGCTGATATTACTACTTTAGATGCTGATACTATTCGCCAAGCCTTTGGAGGACACGATCCAGACATCATTTTGGCTTCGCCACCTTGCACTGCTTTTAGCGTGGCTTCGATCGGACATCACTGGCAAGGTGGATTCCGTGCTTATGTTCCCAAAACTGATGCTGCTAAGTTTTCTCTTTTGATGGTTCAAAAGACTTTGGATCTTATCGATGAGTTGAGTCCAAAATGGTGGTGGCTCGAAAACCCAAGAGGAGTTCTCAGAAAACTACCAATTATGGCTCCTTTTGAACGCACAACGATTCATTTTTGTAAGTATGGCGAAACCCGAATGAAACCCACAGATTTGTGGGGTGTTTGGCCAACTGAATGGACTCCCCGAGTTCCATGTCGCAATCGTGTTAGCAAAAGAACGGAAACTGATGAACACGGCATTGAATGGCGGATCGATGAAAACGGTGATCGATGTCACCACGCTGCTCCAAGAAGCACGACTAAACAAGGCACTCAAAGCATTAAGGGTGCTAATATTCGTGCTATCGTTCCCTATGAACTTTCTGATGAGGTCCGAATTGCTTGTGAAAAGGCCATGTCGGTGATATTAGCATGAATGCTGCAGATACTTTCGCCTTAGTTTTTTTGATCGGCATCTTTTTGATTATGTTGTTAGGATTTATTTTCCGTTGGTTTGAAGAATAGTATATAATGGTGGTCACAATAAGACTCATCGTGAACGATAAGTTATTGCAAGAGATCAAACGGATCGAAGCGCATATTATTGGCCATGAAAACAGTATTCGCAATCTTAAGAAAAAGATTGCTCGATTAACCAAGGAGATGAAACCATGAACCGACACTTACCCGCTATTTTGATGACGCTTTTATTTACCACTATTAGTATTTCTGGTTGTCTTGGAAGCGAAGAGCCTTTGCCAGCCATCGAAGTAAGTGAGCCACAAAATGCCGAATATAATCACACCTTCTCGTATCAGTTTAATAATTATGCTCCTATGGGATATGGTAATGAAACCACAGTAACTCTCAATGCGACTAATATGTCAGTTTGGTTAGATGTAAATATTACTTCTGGTTTTCACCAACCCCTTCTTTGGGATCAGGGTTCGATAAACATTTCTATTTTAGATGACAATGAAACTCTTCTATGGAGTAATAAATCTTCAGAGGGTCAAGATAATCACACTATTCTTCTTTCTGATAATTTTACTTGGAACGGCAATCTAACTTTGAGAACTACGGCTGATGGCAGCGATAACGCCACTGATGGCGAAGTGGCTGATTGGTATGTTGTTAGAGTAAAAATTATGTGTCAGTGGGAGGCTTGATTTATGAATCGACTTAAGGGACTTCGTTGTTATTTGGCAGGCCCGATCGATCACGCTGAAGATGATGGTGTGGGTTGGAGAAACACGGCTAAATTATGGTTGGAACAGCGAGGAGTTATTCCTATGGATCCTTGTGATAAGCCAACTGATCAGGCCGAACACCGTGAAATTGGCGAAGAAAAGATTCAATTGATGAAATTAAAACAGGAACGTCGTTTTGATGAATTGACAACCTATATGAAAGGAATTGCTCACATTGACCTCCGTATGTTGGATCGCAGCGATTTCGTTATTGTTTACATTGACATGGATGCCAAACCTTTTGGAACTATTTGGGAACTTCAACAATCCCTCAATCAACGTAAACCAACCTTGGTTTTTCTCAAAGCAGGAAAAGAAAGTTGCTCTCTTTGGCTTTACGGTGTCATGAATCATAATTATATGTTTGATACTATGGGTGAATTGTTTACCTATCTCAACGACATCGATAAGGGACTACGCAATCCCGATTTGACTCGTTGGGTGTTCTTTGATGAAGCCTAATCGTTTACAAAGTTGCCCTGAACTTTGCGCCCTTTGCAAAGAAAAACCTTGGGAGCATCGTCTGGACCATGGTGATTGGAATTATGGATTCTGTTCGGCTTGTTATCAAGAATACCATTGGACTTGTCCTGATTGTAGTAGATCTTTTTGGACAGGTTTTAACAAAGGCTACAAACCCCGGCATTTTAGAGAAGTCGATGAATTAGATCATCGTTGGCGACGAAAGCGATATGTGTGCGAAGGTTGGAAGAAACCGGGGCGAAAGGCTGTCGATCGAAGATATGGTTGGAATCTTAGAGAACAACCTAAGCGAGCAGGCCCTGTCATACACGATCCAGATAATCATAAAAAATACCCAAAGTATAAGTAGTTGTCCTGCCCATCATTTATTATGTTCCCAATCCCGATGACGAACTTCCCACCACAGGAGGTTTTGCAGTCTATGGATTCTGGAGAAACTTATCCTATTGAATGGTGGTGGAATAATTACGTTCTCACAGGTAATCCTGATGGCACCTATACTGCCAACACTAAGTTTTCTAATGGCATCCCACCGATGACTCTCCGACGGATCGAATCACCACCTCGGCCCTTTTTGGGTCTTGAAGACACAGTGTCCTATCGTAGCGAGGCAGATGGATCGATTAAGATCGGTTGCGGAGATGGTAATTCTAAGAGTTATAATCCTGATGTCGAAGTTCATGATATTGATCAATGCGGAGAATGTTTACCGGGCTACACCCGAAATGCAGATACTCATTGTTGGAAAGTCGGTTGGAGATTAGTAGATTGTAAAACAGGAGAGATTTACTACGCCCCTCAAGGTGTTCAGCAAGTTGATGGATCTTACCTTCACGGTAGCGATTCTTGGAATTATTATGCTGGAAACGAATCTCTTGGAACCACCCATTTGGGAAAGGATGTTGTTAACACTAAAGATAACTGGAAAAGGGGTTGGGGATATAAAAATGGTAATGACAAGACTAACTACATCAAAAAAGTTCGCCCAGATATAAAAATCAAACCTCGTGCTGGATCTCCTATCAAAATTGCTACGTCGGGTTATTGGGCCAACTCGCAACGAACTATTAAAGCAATTCGAAACGATGGTTCTTCGGTTGTCACCAGTGGCCAAGGTTCAAAAACTAATTGGCCCGGAATAGATTACTCAGTTCTCATTAAGAACCTCCGAGATAAAGGTTGTGAAGGTAATTGGGTAGAGTTATCAGATGATGATCGTGCCAAAGTTCCTAACTTTTTAGGTCAAGGGGCTGGCTTAGGAGCCACAAAAGTCATTCTTTTAGATGACGTCGAAGATGATGAAACTCAAGCCCCAGTTACCGATCCGCTGCAAGGTGGACCCACAGAGCCAGAACCAGAAAAGACTAACTGGACACCGATCGCCTTAATTGCTGCTGGTGTTATCGCCCTCCCTATTTTATTAGGGGGTAGAAAGTAATGGTATTTGGACACAGTAACTTTGATCGCTATGAACTCAGATCAGAAGATGATTCTGACATCGATACTAAACCCACATTCTTTAAAAAACCCTACATGCCAAAGCGTTGGAAGTTCTTTAGAACTACGGGGAAAAATCCTGTGTTTACCTACAAGGGATCAGCAGTAAAAACTAATTCTGTGGCTTTTAAGTTACCTAAATGGATGCGACCCTATCTTCGAGATGCTCAAGGAAATAGTTATCCCACAACCCCGCTTGGTTACACTGAACTAACTCTTGGATCGGGAGATTATCTAACTATGGGTGGAATAACCACTGTTAGTATGCAAGATGCTGATACACGAAACCAAGTTTCAACCTCTTTCCCACAACTATCTTTTTCACAAGACGGTGTAGAATATGCTTTACGCTGGAATGCATTTTCACAAGAGCGAAGGATTTCAAAAGGTAGTTATCGTCAGAACTGGGGTTATGCTCGGGCAGGAAGACCAGTTCGTGGTCTCGCCTCAGTTACAGACATGAATCTCGAACTCGATTGGAACTCCAAGAAAAAGTTTTGGATGATAGCAGCAGGAGTAGCAGCATTAGCATCTGGACTCTTCTTTTGGAAGCGGTAGATTTAAATAGTTGAAGATCGAAATATTACCTGCGCCTCCTAATGGGTATTGTCTTTTTAGTTGTTTGATCCGTTGTGTTCTGTTGTTTCTTTTTGTATAGACCATGAATGATAAACCGAAGATAGTCTTTCGGGATGAAAATAGGTTGTCATGGGGGTAGCATCCTTACTCTAAGTAGACGAAAGTATAAGTAGTTGAGCAAAGAAACTATAATTATGTTTGGTTATGATGTGTTTAACGCCGTTTCTTTTATTAACATCCCCGGGGCTCCAACCACCGATACTTTTAAAGAAGTCTTGACAGGATATCCCACGGCTGATAGCAGTTTTGGAAACAATAGGGGATACACAGGCCCAAGTGGCTATGTTTGGAGCCAAGTTGATGTTGAGGAGAATAATGGTAACGAAAACCATTTGAAAAACCTGACTGATTCAGCCGTTGCGGATCTCTTTGAGTGGTCCAATGGATCAGATTCGGGAGATTGGTTGCTACTTTACCCTAATGATGCTTTTCACATCAAAGGATCTGATGCCACTACTTCAGACTATGAAATCAGGTTTGTTACAAACTCTAAGAATACCTCAAAAGCCTATGATTATGTTGTTAACATGAAAAAGGGTGGCAGCAGTTCAGGGCAATCTCTTCCTGCTGCTTGTAATTCTTCCACCGTTACATGTTTTAGCAACTACGTTCGAGATGATGCTGCAGGATATGTTGCTTTCCGTGTTAAATTATCTTCTTCCAGTGATTACCTTAGTTTCGATGTCGGAAAAACTAACTCTTCAGCAGGTGCTCGTGATAATAAAGATGCAATCCACGCAGCAAGAATAAAAACTCAATGTGGAACGTGGGAACGCCATGATAACAACGAGTTCCAAGACAAGGGCGGTTCTCGTATTCAAATCAGATTACTTAGTGTCACTAAAAACGAAGTCCAAGGTTGCATAGATCCATTGGCCAAAAACACTGATGATGATGCTACTGTCGACGACGGTTCTTGCCAATATACTACTACCTCAATTAGTAGTTTCACAGTCACCCCTGCCACAATTAAGATCGGAGAACCAGTTACTGTTTCTTGGAACCTTGCATCACCTAAGTTTTCTAATGTTTCTGTTCTGTATAATGGTTCCGAGATTGTTCCTTCTGATAAGGCCAACGCCATCAATCCGGTTCCTTTCTCGTTCACTCCGACCTCAGTAGGACCTGCCACATTTGACCTCACGGTGACTTGGGACAAACCCAACTCCCAGACGAGACGGGATGATGCACAGGTTACTGTTCAATCTGCTACTTCCTTTGTTGAATGCACTGATTCAAATCGTGTTAAAGATAGTAACGGCGAGTGTGCTGATTGTAAAACAGGATACTTCCTTGATAACACTACGGGACTTTGTTCACAATGTTCTGACCCCAACCGATCCAAAAATACTGATGGTTCGTGTGGAGATTGTATCGATCGTTACGAATTAACTGCTGCTGGTATCTGTGAGCCAGTGATATCAGGAGGAAATGATTGCACGGATAGTAATCGAGAGACTAACTCCGATGGATCATGCGCTTCATCATGTAAATCAGGGTATTCTTTTGATTCTTCTAACTATTGTCAATCTGATTCTGGTTCAACTAAAGCCTCACCAATGGGAATCACTGGTATTCTTGTAGGGGTCGGACTTTTGACGGCTGTTGCTCTAATTGCATAGACAACTATAAATAGTTGGCATGATCATATAATAGTATGAGTCACGTTATTGGACAAGGAACTATTGCTTCCAATCACTATCGCACATCAGAATATCGTGCGAGTCAGTATCAACCACAACCTGTTGCACAGCCTGTCGCACAATCCGCAGAGCAATTTAATTCAGAAACAGTAGAGTTTGAGGCTGCGGAACGTAGATCAATCCTCAGATGGTTTAGAAATCGTGGAAAGGGTAAAATAGACGAGGCCACCCAAGAATCTATTGACAAGACTATCAAGAACATGGAAACAATTCTGCCAGACGCTCGAAAGGCTGCTGCTGCGGGTGAGTTCAGCGACGAGGCCAAAAAAATGTTCGATACTTATGATAATGAGGAAATCATTGGTCGACTAAGGAATTATTTCAATGCAGGCGGCACCCCCGATTCGGGAGATGTTCAATGGTTAAGAACTCTACTGAAGGGAGGAGATGATCTCGACGAATTGGCCACCAATAAAAGCATGTGGAATAGAATCGGTTCCAGTATAAATGGTAGGCGTTTCGATCCCGGATCTTATGCTGGCCTTAATAAGAAATCTATCGATGCTGCTACTGATGCAGCGGAAGAAACTATAAAAAATGCTCCTATGAGTGATTTTAAACGCCGAATTACTAACGGAGGTCTGGTAATTGGTGGAGGAGTAGCCTTAATTGGATCATTCATGGGTTTTGGTGGAAACGAGGCCCTTCAAAAGTGGGTAGATCAAGTCACTGGCAGAGATTGTGGGCCTAAAGCAGAGGCTCAAAAACTTGAAGGTGATGCATATTCGGCCTCTGTTGAAGCCTGCCAACAAGGATCATTAGATGCACTTTACAAACTCGGTGTTGGTGCTCTTGCTATTGCAGGATTCATTGGAGTAATTGCTGTTACTCGTGCCATTCCTAAGAAAAAGGCACCTGAAGAAGAGGACTCCGAAGACGAGGAGTGATTTAAGTGACTTGGGCACGACAACAAGGCTTTGAACCTATTGATGTTGGAGGCGGGTTACAATTTGTTCTCGATACTGCTGGTTCCGTAGCCTGTGAAACTGATTTTAAGACTGCCGTTAGGATTCTCGATCCTAATGGTGATTCAGTGTCTATGGAGAAAAAGGAAGATATTCCGTATTTTTCAGACATTCCCGAAGGATCTGTTTTAGAGTGGGAAGCCACGACGATGGATAGTAAAGGACTCACCAAAGGCAAAGAAGAAGGCACTCCTGATCGTATCAACATTGATATCACTGCTATGGACCCCTCATATATGGCCCGTGTTTCTGATATGGCTATCGATGCTATGACTGATGAAGAAGTAGTTGGTATTTTACACGGCGATACTTCAGGAATGACTCGTTATTTAGAAGCCAATCCTAATCTTATCGATCCTGAATTAGCACAAGTTACTTTTTATTCTCAGACTGTCGAGACTAATAGTGATGGCATAGCCAGTGGGAGGATTCCTATCGATCCTGCATGGGGTAAATCATTATTTAGTATGAATATCCACTATGGCTATTCTAAATTAGCAGAAGCGTCAACAGAATCTAAGACTGAACGTCGATGGACCGAAGAAATAGGACCTATTTTAGTTGAGGTCTTAGCCACGGTTGCTCTCGCTGCTATCACAGGAGGGGCTGCCTTAGCAATCCGAGCAGGATGGTTAGCAAGAGCAGGCGCAGGAGCAATCAAAATTGACAAAGTAAAAACTAAAATCAAGAAAGCCCAGAAAATTGCTTTCGCTATTGAAATGGCTCAAATGGCTAAAGCCTACTTCCGAGATGGTTTTGGAATCGTCGGAATGAATCGCCAAGGATGTTCCTTCCCCTTAGTCGGTTTTAATCACGTTTATTCTTTTGATACGGATTACCTTGTTTCGTTGACTGATGAATCTGGAGAAATTGATTTCTCTACCTTGGATGAAAACAAGATCGAATCTCTGATTCAACAAAATCTGGCTCGTAATTTAGCAGTAGCGTCACTAATGACAGGCTTACTAATCTGGGCATTATCGAGGTGATCACATGGTTAAAGAATTATCTACTAAACTTCTCGGATCGAAAGTTATCGAATTAGCCACAGATTCTGATAAGATCGATACTTATTCGCTTTGTGCTTCTAAACACGAAGCATGGATCTATGTTACTGACGAGGATGAGGACGGCGTTCCAAATGCTCAAGACGATTCTATTATCGTGGCTTTTACTGCTTTAGACTCCTCAGGAGCAGGTTGCATCGATGAAATCTTTGACGGTGTTATCACTTTCGTTACCGATCCTACCGAATGGCGTGATACCATTAACGAGGGATATGATGTCTTAAATCAAAGAAGAAAAGATTGTTCTGGTATTGGAGATTGCACCTCTGATTATGTTCAATGGGGAGTCTATTCAGGAGTGGCAGGAGTTACTACTGGTCTTTCTTATGTCGGTCAAGGCACGGCTTATGTGGTCAGTGGTGCTTATAATGCCACCAAAGATGCCGTTTGTGGAAAATACAATCCCTTTTGTGCCGAAGATGAATCCGAATATATCCGCCGTATGGTTCTAAAAGCCGATTCTTCTCAAAGTGAACTTACTTCTTGTAATCCTTTAGATGGTGAGTTTTACGGAACAGCATATCATAATTCTAATGGTGGCGAACATAAAGTAAAAATAACTATTGATAAACTATACCAAGGTAAAACAACCACTGTTTACCAAAGTGAATTAGCAGGATCAGATAGTTATAAGAAAAAAGATGGTGCTCTCTTGTTCGAACCTGCCTATCGTAAGTTCAAACTTAATGGGCCCGGGACTTATACTGTTATCGTTCAATCACTTGCTGCTAACATGGACTGTGGCAACCCCGATTTAGATCTCACGACCTCAGTAGTTGTTGCCGAATCCCCCGACGCAGGAACGATCGAAAACACCGTTAGCACACTTAATGAAGGTGTCGCAGGAATCACTGAAGCCACAGGTTCCAGACCACTTTACATTTACGGAGGGGCTGTTTTATTGGGAGGATTATTTATCTCCAAATATCTTAAATTGTTATCTGGATCGGGTGATGGCGATGAATCTGAGTAAGTGGTTACCTACCACTGATTTTGGATCTAAGACTTGGCAAAGGTTTTGGAACTCCGTTCCTAACAATGCTAACGCCATGCTAAATGTAGAAATCTATAAAGAAACCGAGGACTTATCTTGGGTCTATCTGGGTGATGGAAAGCCAGATATTAAGAAGATTTTGTCAGGAATTACTGTCGATAATTATACCTTTCCAATTCAATATGATCAGAACTTAATGAGAAAAACTATTCAGGGAAGTCATCGACACACCAACAAAGTTCAGATCTGGATTGGAACTGCAGACAATCGTGTTACTGAAAAATCTGGTTTTTTTAAAGTAGTTTACGATCCAGCAACTGACAAACATAATCTTTCCGCACATGCCGATAATGCTAATGTTCTTTGGAATCTGGGATTTGATGAAGGTGTTGCCCCCTCTCCAATGGCCATTAACTATAAGTAGGTGCGTCACTTAATCATCTGCATGGTCGGAGTAAATTGCCCGCATTGTGGGTGGTCAATGAAAGTCAACAAAGACTGGGTCGATGCTGACGGATATCATGGACAATTTACTTGTCGTTATGGCACTTGTCAAGTAGAGGTCGTCGTTTCCACTAATCTTTTCTGGGCCTATGAAAATAAAAAAATATCTTTAGATTTGCGATCAGAAGCCCACGATATTTTGTTTAGTCGTGGTATGATTGCTACACCCCCTTGAGATGATATTATGTATGTTTTAGTCGATGGTGGTTTCTTTGTTTCTCGTTTAGCCCGTAATTGGGCCCCTAAAGGTCGTTTCCGCCGATGGATGAATAAAGTTGAACGTGGGCGCATGGCCAAAGGTCATTTTTATCAAAAGGCTCGCAAGTCTTTTTACGGAGAATTAAATTATCTTCAAATGAGGATCAAGCAAGCCGGATATGGATCGGCAGAAATCAATGTTATGTTTGATGGCACGGAAAGCCGTCATGCCCGAGGAAAAATCTATTCTCAATATAAGGCCAATCGAGTTCCACCCTCTGTGGAACAATATGATGCTGCTGAGTATTCTATTAGAGATTCCCGATTAGAACTTCGTTCGGTAGGTATGGATCCTGATAATCTCAGGTCGGGATGGATTAGCCATTACGATCCTAACAAAGAAGCCGATGATTTGATTGCCGAGTTTGTCGCCGCTAATCCTGAAGAAAATATAATTATTTTTACCCAAGATTCCGATCTCTATCAATTGGTCGCCCTCAATGAAAACCTACGATTCCACAATTTCACTGAAGAGGTTAACCCTCTTAACGCTCATGGATTCTCTTTCGATCATTATGCTGACTGGAAAGCGTTAGCAGGAGATTCTTCTGACAATATCCCCGGCGTTTCTAATCTTGGACCTCGAAAGGCCACCGAGTTGATCATCAATTATGGAGAATTAGAAAATGTTCCTGTTTCTGTTTTTACTTATTACACTTGCACCGAAACTTCAGCCATGGTTTTAAGTGGTAAAATCAAGATGTATCAAGAAGAAAATAGTATTACTGAGGCCACCTTAAAGCGAAAATGGGGTGCTGCCATTATCTCTCTTAAAGCAGGAGAAACAGTGCGACTCAATCAATCGAAGTTTGATAAACTAATGACTTGTGAGGCCTTAGATGAAAATTATTTTGAAAAGCATTCTGACAAGGAAACCATTTTTGATTACCGCACCATTATCAAATTACCAAGTCCCCTTTACAAAGATATATAAGGGTAAGCGGCATAACTACAATTATGCCTGCTGAGATTCGAATTGATCTGGATCGCCTTAACGAGTTTATTGATATGACTGAAAGTGGCCCTTACCAACACAAATTACTCTATTATTTATTAAAAAGTATGCGAAACATGGGTGCCAGATGGCGAGATCCACCAATTATTGTTCTCACCGTTGATGATGTCGAAGCCGATTTCGATGAGGATCTACAAGCCACTTTGGATAAATACACGGGGTTGGAAAGTTGACCTGTCCCTGTTGCACCACTCCTCATAAGACTAAAGAAATGGAACTGAGGGATGGTTTCTGGTATTGTGGTTGCGGTTATGCCGTATCATCCGAAAAGTGATCCCAACCCCTCCCATCCATCATCATCTTTAGGTGGGTCTATAAATCCTAAAATATCTTGACGGTTAATACTTTGCATATCAATCTCAAACCATTTTTCCATTTTATCAATCACTTTGCTTACTTGTGAAAGTGGATTTAAAAAGTCTGATATGTCATCTCTACTTGGCCCGAGCGCATCCTTTGGATATTTTATACGAAGGATCGACCCATCTTTTAAATCTTGTGGCCATTCTTTTGTAAGTTCTATGGTAAAATAATCTTTAATTGTAGTGGGGTTGAAAAGAGATCCCAAACCCCGAAAGCCACTATCTTCAATAATAGTCGGAGATGAAAAATCCCACTTTGATCCCACGGATAATGGTAATCTTTTTATTTTTGCCGAACGATCATTAAAGGCAATACTGATGTAATTATTACTTAATTTTATTTCCACACTGTTCAGCGAAAACCATAAGTTATAAAGAGTTGCAATATCCACAGGCTGGCCCGTTCCTTGTTGCAGTATTGATTCGATTTCTCTCGGCCACAACTTTTGTATATCTTCATACTTGCGATCGTCAGCAATTGTGTGAGCCATCATTTCAGGCCACCCATCATCCATTAACCTCTTTTTGGTTGCGGATTTGACTACCATTATATCACCTTCTTATTGATGGCGGAATGAAAAGCATTATAGGGAAACCAAGGTTTCCACGCCCAGATACCCGTTCCAGCGATCCCATCATCAAACCATTCTCCCGGTGCTTCATTTTCCAGATAGTATCTCAAGTTTCCAAAATAGTCTTCAGGAACCTCAGTATAAGGTCGCTGTCCACTCAAATCACCCATCCTGTATTCTGTGCCTAATGGATCATGAAACGGCTGGACCCACTCTTGATACCATGCCCATTCATCAGGATCGGCAAAATATTTTAAATCACCATTATAGGCTCGATGTAATCGTTGTAAAAAACCCTGAAATGATGCTCTTACAGGTGCTTCACTAATCATAGTTTCGTCAGTAGCATAAGGATCTCCAAAAGCACCTTGAAGCCACCACTCAGCAGCCGTCATTTCACCATACCAACGTAAATCATTTCCATCTTTAAAACGATTGTGAATAATATCCCAAATATGTGGCCTAAACATTAGATCGCCTCTTTATTGATAGCGGCTTGAAAAATATTCGTTTTAGCCGCAACTTGAATTAGCATTTTTAATTCACCCTCCTCAGGATCGATATCTCTTAGTAATAATTCTCGATAAGCAAAAGATGATATATCTTTCCATTCTGATACTACATAACTTACTCCCGGCTTGCCATTATTGTTCCAATTCGAAGGGTCGATACCATCAACAGTAGTCCAAATATAACTGTTTTCTGAGGCTGCTTCAGCATATCTGCCTTTACCAACACCTTGAGCCACTTGATCTTCATCGGGTATGGGTCGGGAATGCCCGCCAAATCCATGAGTTCGCTCAACTAATTTCCAAGTATCATCGCCCTGACGATTCCTGACATAAATATCTTTTACCTTTAACATATCATAGATTTTATCATTGGTCGGTCCAGTAAATCCTGAGGCGATCAAGTGGCTGTATGCCTCATCTAAAAAAACATGAAAAGCATATTGAATTGTTGGCACAAACCAATCACCATTAGAATCCATTATTTCAACAAATGATATCCAATACCCATTTTTAGGAACTTGTCCAACAATAGCGTCATCAAGTTGTTTTAACTTGAATCCCAACATTCCTGCCGAGTTATTACCATTCCAATAAGTGTCCCCATCCAGCGTGTTAGGAGTAATTTCAGATAAATCATATGGCATCCCATCCAGCATCAATTTGGGCACCATATTTTTATTTACACCTACCAACTATATGTATTTATAGGTGATAGCAGTCATAGTAATCATGGACGAAGTTATCTCCAAAACAATTGCTATCAGTGTAGATTCCAAAGAATCCGAAAACACTAAGCAAATCTTTCAAATGCTTCTCAATGCTGACATAGAAAATCTCAGCGAAGGCGACATCAAAATCTATGACTACGATAACCCCGCCGATTGTTCTCTTTTTGAACGTAAAACATGGTCTGATGCTTATACCTCTTGGACGTCCAAGCGAATGCAAGAGCAAATTAGTCGTTTAGTTACCAATCCCAGTCGCAACTATTTGATCATCGAAGGCAGCCCCCGTGATATCTTTACGGCTAATAAAAACCAGATCCAATCCCTCCAACAGTTTTTGAATCGTATGTCTTCGGAAGTCCTACCTGTAATTTATACTGCCGATTTGGATGAAACTATTCGCTTTAGCCGATCCCATGCTCTACGAATGGAACAAGGAGAACTTCATCAATTAGTTCGTCCAGTTACCGTCGTTACTTCTACCAGCAATAAGCACCATGCTCTTTTGGAACAGATCCCCCGCATTGGTAAAAAACTTGCTAAAGAGATTTATCAGAATTATGGATCGCTGGGAGATTTCGTAGTTAATTTTGCTGAGACTTCTGAAGAAGTAGTCAAGGTTAAACCTAAATCCGTTACTTATCGTAAAATCCATGACTTCTTGACGGAGGTTTGGAATCCCGAAGTAGATCGTGAAATCATCTTTAGGGCAGAGGCTACTGCACCAGTAATCGAACCCGAACAGGGTCTTGAAGACATACAGGATATCGGAGAACAGGAAAAATTATTTTGATGTGATAGAAATGTGTAAGGTATGTGATCGAGAGCCAATCTGGAAGAAGTTCCGTTTCTGGGATCACCACAATTACTGTTCACTATACTGCCAACTTTTCGATAAGTTAGGGCTCAAGAAATATAAGCCCAGTAAAAATAAACATACTAAGCATTTCGAGCATTGGCCACCAATCGAACAGAATTGCGAAAAGTGTGGCCAAACCTTTGAATTACGGTGGCGAGGTGATCACTCAGTAAGAGCATTTTGTTGCCAACCTTGTAATAATTATCATATTAGGAAAAGGGCGGCTCGCCATTATTTCCCACTAAAAGTTCTAAAGCATTACGATGGTGAACTCACAGCACTTGACATCAACGAAAGATTGGGAGAAAATCTGGTTTATCGTTTTAACTCGACTAAAGTCGCTCAGATCTTACGAGCCTATGTTGCCAAGGGATATGTCATCAGAACTCCCGGCCCTGCCTCAACTGATGGTTGGCCGAATACTTATCGCATGACTGATTGGGCTAAAACTCAACCTGTCAAATCACTAATCGTCTGAATCTATAAGTAGGTGGTGTCGATAACATTACCCATGCCCCACAGATTTATCAACAGTGACATCCTTTTAGCCCTCGATGATTTGGCTAAGGAAACGACAGTTGTTCAATCAGCATTTTTCGATCCACCTTACAACATCGGTTTCAAATACTCTGATCGTGTAGATGATAATTTGCCATGGCAAGAATATGCTGATTTCATGGGCGATACGTTTGAAAAACTAAAGCCTATTTTGGCTGCAAATGGTTCTGCTTTCTTAGTGCATTATCCAGAATCATGTGCTCGATTGTTGCCCGTTATCGAAGCCAAAGGTTTTCGACTTCACCAATGGATTTCATGGGTATACCCCACTAACAAAGGACACGGTAAAAAGAAGTTCACTACGGCACATCGCACCTTAATGTGGCTTACCCACCGAGATTGTGAGAAACCATTATTCCACCCTCGTGGCGATCCACAACCTTATCGAGATCCAACCCATCATCGAGTTAAGAAACAAATTGCGAAAGGACTTACGGGAGCCATCCCCTATAATTGGTGGGAAATCAATAAAGTTGTTGGCAATCAACACGGAGGCACTTCAGAACATCAAGGTTGGTATAATCAGATTCCCTATAAGTTATTGAAGCGCATCGTGCTATCAACTACTAATGTCGGTGATATTGTGTTAGATGGTTTTGCAGGTTCTTGTAGCATGTATCCTGTTTGCGAGGATTTCGATCGTCAAGCGATCCTTATTGATCTCGATCCAGCCTCTCAAGATATTTTCGATGAATATGAGTCATCTGAAGATCAGGATTGACGCAAAGGTTAAGTAGGTGCTCCCCTCAGTATTATTCATGAGTCGTCTTCAGGCAAAAATCAGAGTTCCTTTGGCCAAGAATATATTGCGAGCGATGGAAGCCATAAACGAAGAAGGTATTCTCGTCTGGGATTCTGATGGTCTTAGCACCATGCTCGTGGATGGGAATAGATACAAGATGCTTCGTATCTTAGCCCCATCCGATGCTTTCTTATCTTATTCTTTCGTCGGAATCGATCCTATCAAAGTCGGTGTTATCTTTAGTCGTATGGGTCAAATCATCAAAACTCTGACTGCTAAAGATGAATTAGTCTTTACTTATGAAAACGATCGCTTTTACCTGCAAGCCAATGGCATCGAACAAAATATTAAATTATTGCGTCTGGATCTTATGCACCAAGTCGATGCTTGGCCCCATATTAACCACACTTATGACGCCACTATCCCCGGCAAAGCCGCCAACGATTTCATTAGAACCTCAGGCAAAAACCTGACGTTTATTATCAAGGAAAAGTCAGGCGACATTCAGTGGAATACAGGATCGGGCGATGAGGCCATCTCATGGGTTCCTATCGATCAAACTATCACTGGCGCAATTGGAGAATCACAGTTTACAACCGAAGAGGTAAAATCGGTGCTCACCGCAGCCCCGAAAGAAGACCTTGTGTTACGAGGTGGGGACGACACCCCTATCGAGTTTCAGTGGACTGTGGAAAACATCAGCATGACCGCTTTGGTCGCCCCAAGGAAGTGAAACAATGGCTAAGAAAATCATCCGCAAAAAGAACAAACCGACTTCATACCAAGCCGCCAAAAAACTGGTTAGTGTAGAAGAAATAGTAACCGCCCAAATTATGATTGACAGACTCTTTGATCAGGGTCGTCGAGAAATCCCACCGAAGCGATCCCTTTCTGCTTTAATGAAACAAGATCCTGATTTCGTGCAGTTGCCTAAAGCCACTACTCGTGGACCCGCTACTTTTCGTAGGATCGCTTGAGATAACTATATAAGGGTCATAGTAGTAATACTTGACCATGATGTTTGATGAAGGCGATAAGGTATCGCAATACCGTTTAACGAAACTAATGACTGGTCATAATCAGCAAATGTGGCAATCCGAGGAAGCCAACTGGAAAAAGATTGCCCTCACCACGCTTTATGAAGGTGGCCAAGCCGAGGTGTTATCTTCGGTTAACATGAACCAACTTCAGTTCTGTTTGGCTCGAACCGAGACGCAACAACTCCGTTGGATCTGGGATTCCAAGAAAGAAAAGATGATCAGGTTCACTTGTATTGGTCGGCTGGATCTCAAGCCCAAGCGAGAGAAACCCACACCCCCTCCCGCACCCACCCCCGAATCAGCAGAGGCTGATGAAGTAGTCAACGGAGATGAAATCGATGGTTGAAATAGTTTACTGCGTTACTTGTAGCAAAGAAATGTATTCAGATGAATGCGGTATGTCCCTTCTCGGCCCTTCATGTGCCCGATGTCTTTATCCTCACGTTTTTGCGACTGGGCAGGAGGCCACTTCATGAAAAACATTCTCGCTCTTTTTGATGGTATTAGTTGTGGCCAAGTGGCTCTCAATAAAGCAGGGGTTGACTTTGATACCTATTATTCCAGTGAAATCGATGCTAAATGTGTCGAAGTTACAACGGCTAACTATCCCAACACCGTTCATTTGGGAGATGTTACTAATTGGCAATCATGGGATATTGAAGACATTGATTTAATAATGGGTGGTTCACCCTGCCAAGGTTTTTCTTTTGCTGGCAAACAACTTAACTTTAACGATCCACGATCGAAGTTGTTCTTTACGATGGTAGATATCATCAACCATTTTAAGCCCAAGTATTTTCTTTTAGAAAATGTGGTTATGAAGCAATCCTATCAAGATATTATCTCCCAGAAATTAGGAGTCCAACCTGTTTTCATCAATTCTTCTGATATCACCCCTCAAAGTCGACGACGATTATATTGGACCAACATCCCCGGCTTTTCATCAGGTCCGAAACCAAAGATTACGAAACTTTCAGAGATTTTACAATCTGATTCACAAGTCGATCAGAAATATCTGATCACACCCGCTCATCAAAAGCGAATCGATAATTCTGAGGATGTTAAAAAGGGATTCACTAAAATAGATCCTGTTACGGCAGTTTGCATGACGGCACGGCAGTTTGCTAATTGGAAAGGCACTTATATTACCACCCCTAAAGGACTGCGTAAATTAACTCCTGTGGAATGTGAGCGACTCCAAAACCTGCCTGATGATTACACTTCTGCTGTGGCCGACGGTCATCGTTATCGATCTCTTGGCAACGGCTGGACTGTTGACGTTATTACCCATATTTTCTCCCTGATACCTAAGGTATAAATAGGTGGTCCGATTATCATCGGACATGAAGATTCCAGAAATATTCGTCGCCAAAGTTCGAGATTACTTGCTTAATCCTCGTAATGATCGTCTCAAAACGGTTTTGTTAGACTTGATAGATAACTTAGAGGCCGAGGAAACCGATCGAGAGGCTATGCGATGGATGGTCGAGGGAATCGAATCAGGATCGGTTACTCTGGATTATTTGTTTGAAGAGGAATAAGGTTATAAGGGTAATAACATAAATAGGAACTATGACAATTCTAAAAAGCGGAACAGTTATCACAACTCCCGAAGCATCACGAGTGCGAAAGAAATATGCTGATCAGGCTGATGATTCCTTGATGGCTATCAAAGAAATCCTTGATAACATGGTCTTGGCAGGAGCCAAAAAAGTTTTTATAGATTCTGTGATCGATAAAGACCGTCGTTTATTTATGACTTTCCGTGATGATGGACATGGTCTGGAAATGTCACATCTTCAAGAGGCTCTCAAACCATATGGCACATCTGATGGATCGGGCGGTAATGAAAATGGCATTGGAGGATTTGGATCTCTTACTTTGCTGGGTGATTTTGTCCACCTTCGCACTCGCCATGCTAACGATGGTTTTGCTTATGAAGTCACTGATATTAGTCCCGATGTTGTCTCTTGGCAAGAAATCTCCACTACTGGCCCCCAACCATTTTATGAAATCAAACTCGCTAATTGTTTCTCTTACAATACCCGAGCCGAAAAGAATATCTGGAGGAAAATTGCAGATATTTTTAGTAATCATATTGCAGATGGTCTGGTCATAGAACCACGCTATTTTGACACTTCAGGTAGTCCAATCACCAAGCATTTTAATCACAAACTTTACTCCCCTCCAATGCAGTTCCAATATCCAAAAGGTTCTATAAGCACTATTAAGCATTACTCTGATACAACTCTTGGAGTCAAAGTAAGCATTGAGACTAAAGTTCTTGATCCCACACATCACGTTCGAACTCACGCTGTTCCCTGCACTTCAGGTGGTATGAGAATCTATGTTATGCAAGATGGTATTCGCACGGTCTGGGATCGTAATCAACAGGAACTCGCCAAGAAGTGGCGTGGTAAGCCCAACCACCCCCAACTTAATTCGGTTTGTATTTATATTGATTTCACCAAAGGTCGCTGTAAGGCTAAGCCGATTAAAAATCAGTTAATTAAAAGCGATCCTGTTTTCTCTTGGCTACAAGATAAAATAAAAGAACATCTTGATAATGATGTGGGGTTACAACCATTTATTACTGTCATGAATCCCGAGGAACAGATCGAGCAAAACCTCAGCACCAGTTTACTTCCCATAATGGGGCATTCGAATATCCTTCGTCAGCAACCCGATGGTTTTGATGGTAATATGGATATTATTAGTGAAGATGGTTCTATTAAGTGCGTTTGGGAAATTAAAGCCGTCAAGTTTGATCATAAGGCAGTTAGTCAGATGTATTGGTATCTTACTCAAGCAGGTCGTGACCGAGCCTATGCTGTTGGAGTAGGATTCACACCCGCAGCCATCGCTATGATTACCAAACTTCAAGCAACGGGCCACGATGTCGAAATGATAGATCTCACCGATCCAAGATATTCTCATTACCTTCCATAAATGGGTCTTGACACCGACTTATGAGTAACTATACCCAACAACCCAAACAACAGTTAACAAAACTAAGAGATTTTTTTGAGGGTTTAGAAACCACCACAGTTAAGTATAAATAGATGGAAGGGATTACTTCTATTCCATGTCTGATAGATTCTACCTAACCGATGCCTTCGTTGGCAAATATCGCCGCAAGAAAGCCCCTTTTGGTTTTAATGGATTGGGAGAATTGGTTTACAATCGAACTTACTCACGACTCAAGACTGATGGTAAAAACGAACAATGGTGGGAAACCGTTCAGCGAGTAGTCGAAGGAACTTTCAATATGCAAAAAACCCATATTGAACATAATGGCTTAGGATGGAACGCTTGGAAAGCACAACACTCTGCACAGGAAATGTATGATCGAATCTGGAACATGAAGTTCTTGCCACCGGGCCGAGGTCTGTGGGCTATGGGAACTCCAATTACCGAAGAGCGTCAACTCTTTGCTGCGCTCAACAATTGCGCTTTCGTTTCCACTGAAAATCTTCGAGAAGATCTGGCCGCACCCTTTACTTTCTTAATGGATGCTTCTATGCTCGGTGTTGGCGTTGGTTTCGATGTCAAAGGTGCTGGCAACATTATTGTTAAAGGCCCATCTATTAGCCGTAAGCCCGAAGTTTATCTTATCCCTGACACTCGTGAAGGCTGGGTAGAATCCCTCAGAATGCAAATTGAATCCTTTTTCCTTGGCACAGCCCCTGTTACTTTTGATTACTCTGCTATTCGAGAAGCAGGCGCACCGATCCGTGGCTTCGGAGGAGAGTCCTCTGGACCTCGACCTTTAGTAGATCTTCATGAGACTGTCGAAGGCCTCTTGGGGAAAGAAGTTGGATCTCCGATCTCTCAGACTGCTATTGTCGATATTATGAACCTCATTGGAAAGTGCGTTGTCGCAGGCAACGTGAGGCGCACCGCTGAAATCGTCTTTGGGCCTGCAGATTCTGAGGAATACATAGATCTCAAAAACTACGAAGTCAACCCCCATCGTGCTGAATATGGCTGGACTTCTAACAACTCGGTGTTTGCTTCTGTTGGTATGGATTATCGACCCACAGCAGAACGAGTTAAACTCAATGGCGAACCGGGCTACGCTTGGTTAGATAACATGAAAGCCTATGGCCGTATGAAAGATCCTATCAACAACAAAGATCACCGTGCTAAAGGAGGCAACCCCTGTTTGGAACAAACTTTGGAATCTTACGAATTGTGTTGCTTAGTGGAAACCTTCCCTAATAACCACGACTCAGTCGAAGATTATCTCAAGACTCTCAAGTATGCTTATCTTTATGCTAAGACTGTTACCCTTGGAAAGACCCATTGGCCTGAGACCAATCGAGTTATGTTGAGAAACCGTAGGATCGGATGCTCGATGTCTGGAATCGCTCAGTTCCTTGCTGACCGTGGTATGAGCACCCTTATTGATTGGATGGACACTGGTTATGATCATATCCAAAGACTTGATGCCGAGTATTCAGATTGGTTCGCTATTCCTAAGTCGATCAAAACTACCTCTATCAAGCCTTCAGGCACCGTATCACTCTTAGCGGGAGCAACCCCCGGCATTCACTTCCCTGAATCAAGATATTACATCCGCCGTATGAGGCTGGGCAAAATCTCTAATTTAGTTCCTGCTTTGGAAAAGGCAGGTTACAAAGTTGAACCTGCTTTCGGTGCTGAGAAAGATACGGTGGTCGTTGAAGTCCCCGTTGATGTTGGCGAAGGCGTTCGCACCTTGCCCGATGTTTCGATGTGGGAACAATTAGCCTTGTCAGCCGTGGCTCAAAGATACTGGGCTGATAATCAAGTTTCCTCGACGGTAACTTTCGATCCTGTTTCCGAAGGCGATCAGATCGCCAATGCTTTGGATGTTTTCCAATATCAATTAAAGGGTATTTCTTTCCTTCCTCGTTTGGATTATGGGGCTTACCCACAGATGCCTTACGAAGCCATCGACAAAGAATCTTATGATTCTATGATGGCAGGCTTAGGCAAACTATCGTTTGGTAGGATCAAGGGAGAAGAAATCATCGCAGAGCGTTTCTGTGATAATGATGTTTGTGAAATTGACTTTGTTTCTTCAGATCATGAAGAGATAGTTGCTGACGAATAATCGTCATTGTTACCCATAACCCCAACATTTATATAGTATGAGGATATAATATATATCATGGGTCGCAGCAAACAACAATTAATCGAAGACGTAGCCAGACAGGTGCTTTCCAAGAGCCCTGCTACTGCCGAGCAAATCAGACAGAGTATCGTCAATTCAGGCCGAAGGCACGTTCCAACATCCCGTGAAATCACTTTTGCCCTTCGAGGAATTAGAGATTTTATCTTGATCGATAAGGTAGATACTCCCTCCCTTACCCGAGTTAGAAGTCATAAAGTTAATCTCTGGGGAATTAGGAACCGTAAGTATAAACAATAGGTAACAATCACAAAATTGTGGTTACTACCCTTCGTAAACTATAAATAGCAGCGACGGTAGTTTTACCTATGCAGTTTGAACTCGCCGTGCAACAAGTCGGACATTCAGCACAACTGGCACAAGTTCATATTACTACATCTGTCAATCGATTGCACCATTTGGATCAGTGCGCTAAAGTTCTGTTAGCCAAAGCACTTCGGTTTACTAAGGAGTGATCCCGATGACTAACCGTGATAAAATTGAAGAGTTTGTCGAAGACTTCGCCATAATGATGGAAGGCTTCATGGCCGATAATTCAGATTATCGGGTTTCTTTAGAACGTTTAGACCTTACTGTCGGAGATCTCAAGGAAGATATTACTGCCCTACTCAAAGTCGTTCGTGATGGCAACGGCCAACCGCCGATGACTACTCGATTGGCAGTCTTAGAAGAAAAAGTTAGTGAAGTCGATCGTAAAATGGGTCGATGGTGGAGTCTCTTACTTGCCGCCGTCCCGGGTTTCTTAGCCTTCCTTCAAAACATGATGTAAGGTCTTGAAGACAAACTATAAATAGCAGTAAGGACCAGTTTTTATTATGCCTTATTCTGATCCCAAAAAGAAGCGAGCCTATATGGCCCAGTATAATAAGAAATACTATGCTGACAATGCTATCGATATCAAACCTCGATCTAAACTCAATAAAAAGCAACTCCGTCAAGAAAAACATGACTGGTTGGTCAAGGCTTTAGGATCGGCTTGCCCTTTCTGTGGTGAACGCACATGGCAATATCTTCGAGTTAGAAGTAATGATCATGATTTACTCCCTATGCCTGTCGAAGACCAATCATGGGATAAGATTCGCACCCATACTGATCAAGCCCGATTGATTTGCACGGTTTGTGAATTGGATCTTAAGCGGAAGTCGGTTAAGTAACCGTAATCTTTATATAGATGGCAACATCAGTAAAGACTATGAGCAATCTCGTAATCATGGGGCCTTACAGCCTTTACAAGAAAGACAGCACTGGAAAGGTTCGACGTTGGACTATTTCTATTGAAGATGATGGATCGCAACATATCCTAAAAACCTCCCACGGTGTCGTGGGTGGTGCTGTGGTCGAAGACAAAGGAACCAATATTCCAGCAGGAAAAGCAGGCCGCACCCTTGCCGAACAATCCAAACTTCAGTTTGACAGTAAAATAAATAAAAAAATTGATGATGGTTATACTACTAACACCACAGGTATCGGAGTTCTTGCCAGCAAAATGGTAAAAGCCATGTTAGCCCATAACTATGAAAAGCACGGTCATAAAATCGCTTTGCCTGCTATTGCCCAACCTAAACTTGATGGTGTTCGCTGTTTGGCACAAGTGCTACCTAATGGAGATGTTTCCTTAGTTTCTCGTAATAACAAGCCGTTTCCAGAAATGCCCGGGATTCGAGCCGCTATTAAAGCCGTTGGACTTCCTGAAGGCACTATTCTTGATGGCGAACTATATTCCACAACTTTGGGAGCAACCCCCGCCGAAAACTTTCAAAAAGTAGTCGGTTTAACCCGTCGTGCTAAACTCAAGCAGATAGATATTGACGATTCTAAGGAAGTATCCCTTAATATCTTCGATCTGATTCAGTCTGATGATGCTGATATGCCTTTTGTCAATCGTTGGAAGTTAGCCAATAGTTATGCCAAGAAAGATACTACGGGTCGACTAACTATGGTTCCTAATTTCTTGGTTAAGACTAAGCAAGATATTGACAACCTTTTGGCACAGAATCTGGCCAATGGCTACGAAGGGGTTATGATCAGAGATCCAAAATCACCCTATCAAGGCCGCCGATCCTATTATCTGCAAAAGTATAAGAAGTTCGATGATGAAGAGTTTGAAGTCGTTGGTTTCCAAGAAGGACAAGGAAATGATATTGGCACTGTGATTTGGGTCTGTAAGACTCCTGCTGGTAAAACTTTTACGGTTCGACCGATGGGAACTCGTGCTGAAAAGCAGAAGATGTTTCAAAACGCTCAAGATTATATCGGTGAGATGCTAACTGTTAAGTTCCAAGACTACACCGTCGCAGGAATCCCACGTTTCCCTGTGGGCGTAACTTTCCGAGATTACGAGTGAAACTATAAGTAGTTGGCTCTTCCAAGTAATCCTATGGCTGATATAATCAATTGGATTCGATCCACTCCTTTGATTACGGGTCAATACATAGATAATCAGAATCTACTTGAAGATTTAGTTGGAAATTATGTTATCCAGCCATGCCCTGATAATTTACTGCGCCAAGGAAAAGAAAAGTTTATTCTTGACTTTGCCCCCTATAAAGCCTTTAGGTATGGTTTTTCCGAGCAGGCTGAATCTTACGAAGGCGATGACTTTGCTGATTATAGTGCCTATTTTTACTGTCAGACTTGTGGCATTAGACAAGCATTCGATCAGAGTTCCCCCTCAGGCATGGAAAGCAACGATTGGACAAAAATAGTTACTTTAATAGGATTTCATTTAGGCCATGTATGGACTTTTTCTGCTGAGTCTCGTGACGAAGAATTGGCTCAATATTTGTCGATGACGGGATTGGTGTTATAATGGACATCATTAACTGGTTGAGAGATCCTGCCCCCACTTACTATTTGTTTGAATGGCATTCTTGGGATCAAGATGTTCGTAGTGAGTTAAGACTCCAACCACTTTCGGCTCGGGCTTTAGAAAGTTCTTGTGGATTTCCCGATAGTTGGAATCATAGCGAAGCGACAATTACGGCTTATTATTTTACTGACGATCCCAAAACACTTCGTCCCGAAAACTTGACTAATTATCCCACACCCAGTCATAATACTGACGAGGCCATGGTAGAGTTTGAAAAGATGATTTATCGAATTACTGACGGTAAAATATCCCACCTTCGAGTTCATATTTCCAATGATGATGATGATGACATCTATTTATACGGGAGGAAACAACTATGACCACCAACGATGATATATTAAAAGCCATGGCTGCTGAAAAACATAAGATCATGGCTTCGGCCATAAAACCACAACTCAAACCCAACATTACTGATGCAGAAATCGTCAAAGCCCATCGTGACGCTACCAAACCCGGACGAGGTGGTCAAAAAATAGGTGCTGACAGTAAAATGGGAGCACCAAAAACTTCTGCTGATTTATCGATGATTCCCAAAGTAGATATGCATATCCCCGGCTTAAAAGAAATGCTCAAAAACGATCGTCGGTGATTATATGGCTAAATGATAGTTGGCTAAAAACTAATTTTTCTGCTCCTTGGAGTGCTATCAACAAGCGATACATATAAGTAGGTGTTATCACGAGTATGTTTCATGCGATGGTATGATAATTATTTCCGCACGACCCGACACATGACTTTGATGGAGTATCTTCTGAGTCAAATGACTGACACAACAATGCACACCGAACTAATGGAATCCGCTTTGGATGAAGTTTCACCTAAGCCTGAGCCTAAAAAGCCAGAGTTCAAGGTAATTAGCACCAAAACTGTGCGTCGAAACAACAAGGTTTTTCGAGTCACTGTTGAAGAACTGACCGCTGAAGAAGTCTCTGATGATACTGAGACTGTATCCACAGATGAGTCACAGGACTTTGATGATGATATGAAAGAAGACTTGGCGTGATTGCCATGCCATTCGCAGATCCTGAAAAACGCAAGAAATATCAAAAGCAATATCAGCGAACTTATTATCTGCGTAATCGTGAAGAATCTATCAAAAAATCTGTTGCCAATAAAAAGCAGCGTCGATCTGAAAAGAAGGATTGGTTGTTAGCAGAATTAGGTGGCAAATGCAATCGCTGTGATTACTCCACCCCGGCGGGTTTGGATGTTCATCATAATGATCCCTCCTATAAGCAACATTGGGGAACAGTTCGCCCCGGTCAACAAGGTGGATCGGGACTTCTACGCCAAAAGGGAATTACAGACTATTCTTGGAAAGATCTCAAAGCCAAAGTTCACACTTTGGAATTACTTTGTTCTAATTGTCATCGAGAGCACCATGCTGAAGAGTTATTAGATGATTGATACATCACACCCTAAACTATATATAGGAGAAAACGTTTATTCTATGTTAGAGGGAACAGTGGGTTCCCTATGAACAACACATATATAGGAAAACGATTACTATGAAAAATAACAGATTCAAAAATACGATGCTTGCACTACTGACTACCCTGATGCTCGTTATGAGCGCAGGTGTTGGAGCCGCTGACGGTTCTGATCCACTTGACCCCTCCGATGGCGGGGCTGATTGGGATGGAGATGGTTTGACCAACTCTGAAGAACAAAATCATGGCACCAATATGAACAATGCCGATTCCGATGGCGATGGCCTACCTGATGGCTGGGAAGTCTCCAACGGACTTAACCCCACCAATGGTGGCGACGGTAACGCCGATCCCGATGGCGATGGTTTAACCAATGCTCAAGAGTATGCTCAAGGCACAAATCCAAATAACTCTGATACCGACGGCGACGGCAAGGCCGACAACGTTGATCAGTTCCCAACCGATCCGAACGATGGAGAATACTCCGATTCCGACGGTGATGGTATTCCCGATGCTTATGACCCCGATTTCCAAGAATCCGATGCAGGATCTGGTAACGGAGGAACTGAAGGCGGTGGCGAATCCGACGCAGGTGGCGAAGGACAAGGCCAAGGCCAAGGCCAAGGTCAAGGACAGGGTCAGGGCCAAGGACAAGGTCAGGGCCAAGGTCAAGGACAAGGACAGGGCCAAGGGCAGGGTCAAGGTCAAGGACAGGGTCAAGGGCAAGGCCAAGGACAAGGACAAGGTCAGGGCCAAGGTCAAGGACAAGGACAAGGGCAAGGCCAAGGTCAGGGTCAGGGACAGGGCCAAGGACAAGGTCAGGGTCAAGGACAAGGTCAGGGACAACAGGGCCAACAAGGCCAGCAAGGTCAACAAGGCCAGCAAGGTCAGGCTGGACAACAAGGGCAGCAAAGTGGTCAGCAAGGCCAGCAAGGTAACCAAGGTCAATCTGGACAACAGGGTCAGCAACAAGACAACGGCCAAGGTCAACAACAGCAAGGCGGCCAACAAGGCGGCCAACAGTCCGAGCAACAACAACAGGAACAGAATGGTCAAAATAACAATGGCCAGAACCAACAGCAACAGGGACAAACCCAAAACGGTCAACAGGGCCAACAAGGTCAACAGTCCGACACTCAACAAGGCCAACAAGTAGATGGTCAATCGGAAAACGATAATGACGGTGATGGAATCCCTAACGATCTTGATAATGATAATGACAATGATGGCATTCCTAATGACATGGATGATTCACCATTCGATCACGACAACGACGGCATCGCAGATGTTGAAGATGATGACGATGATGGTGATGGAATCAATGACGATGAAGAAGTTCGTGATGGCAACGACCTCACTAACATTTACGACCATGACAACGATGGCATTTCCGACAACGTCGATCTCGACATCGACAATGATGGGATCGACAATTACAAGGATTTTTACGACAACGGATCTTCGGCTATGCGCGATCACGACAATGATGGTATGGACGATGGTGTAGATACTGATGACGACAACGACAACATTCTTGACGTTGATGAAATTGGTGGTGCATGGAGTTCTTACCGCTACGATCACGATAACGATAACATCTGGGACGCTACCGATCTTGATGATGACAACGACGGACTTTCCGACTGGTTTGAGCAAAACGATGGTAACGATGCTACTGGACAATTCGATCATGACAACGATGGTATTGAGGATTACCTTGATAACGACGATGATGGTGACGGCATTCTTGATATCTTAGAAGAATAAGGTGATAGCATGGATTGTGGGACTTGCGAAGTAGCCACTGTGGTTTATCAACCTGAACCCGTTCAGGCCACGATAAGCCTAACCGATCGTGCCATTCAGATGTTATCTGGGGTCGTATCCCAAAAGGAAGCCCTCCTTATAGGAGTTCTTTCTGGTGGTTGCTCGGGCTATATGTATGATCTTCAAGTTATCGAGGATTCTGATAGCCAATGTCAAGAAATCGTAGTCTCTGGATTTAAGGTATTGATACCCAATGCAGCCTCACATCTTTTAGATGGTATCGAAATTGATTATGAGGATAAAATGATGGGTGGTGGGTTTAAAATCAACAACCCTAATGCCGAATCATCGTGTGGATGTGGAGAATCATTTTCCTAAAGTTACATATAGTAGAAAGCCTGATTAGATCCTATGTTGGATGTTTCAACCCTTCCTACCGATCCATCTGAGATACAACAGCAGTTGTATGATAAGATGCAAACACAGGATTTCGTTGACTTTGAGAGAATGCCTTATTCTACCAAACAAAAGTGGGGTGCTGCCATTAGCACCGTCTTTGGACACTTCTGCGGTCTCTATGCTTTGTATGTTTACGCACATACGACTCGAACAATAAGTTATGGAGATCTCTTTAATGAGATTTATGGGCGTTATGGAACACCTAATACTCGAAGAACTACCTTTCCACCCGACTATAAGAGAGAAGGCTTAGGATTAATAAGTTTTGTTGAAAACATGGCCGATTTTTATTTAACAGATATTGATCAAGAAGTTTATGATTGGTATCCCGCATCTGTTTCCAATGGTTGGAATGTTACCTTGGGGAATCCAAAAACCTATCCCGGAGTTACATTAGTTTATGGAAAAACCTCAGCCCCTAACCAAACCGCCACACATGGCCCCTATTTCAATTATGTTTACAAAGCAGGTCGAAAAAACGCGGTTTCACAGAACATCTTGATTTTAAATGAAAGAACTGTGGTTCTGGATTATGCTAAATATAAGGGAGCCCCCGGTTTCCGATCCACACCTTATCCAGTTAGCCAATCTTATCAATCCACACCTCAACGAAGACAAAAGATAAGTTTTGATGATTGGAAAGAAATGCCTTATGATACCACGGGAGGTCGTTATGCTTGGCGAACTATCACGCCAATAACGGGCCGAACTGCAAAAGACCCTATGTTCTATTCCTATCGTGGAGGCAAATCTCAAAAAGTGATTAAACTCCTGCCCACTCTCAACTATGAGTATCGTTATTTAGACTTCTTGTGAAAATATAAATAGTCGTGCTACTAATATTATGCTATGCGAGAGTTTACTAAGGCCGATCTGCAAGAAATCTTCGTTACTTTTGAAGAACACAAGCGATCCTACGAGCGTATGGTCAGTAATCTCAATAAAAGGATCATAACCATGGGTAAACAGGGTAATCTTTCAGGTTCTTTAAAATTATCGGCTGAAATGGCGGTTTATCGAGAAAGATTGGGTTATTGTGTGGCCGTTTTGGCCATGATCAGGTGGATTATGGGTGGAAGGATGCCAAATATGAATCCCACTCGTCGATAAGCAAAACTACATATAGTCGAGACAAGGAGATATATCTATGACCCCTGTTAATTATTTAGGTATTGCTGCTATCATCGGCGGAGGTTATTTTGCCGTTAGCAATCTCAGAACGCTTTATGGTATGGGTTGCCACATTCCCGCAGGAATGCTACTTGGATCAGTAGGAGTAGTTTATCTTGGTTTCTATCTTAAAAACAAAGTCTCCGAAACTGAAGAATCGGAGGAATAATAGTGTCTAACATGGCCGAGTTCATGGCCGCTTTGCGAGCCGAAAGACAAAAGCAACTTCGACAACAGGCTGCTTTAGGAATGACTCAGCGAACTTTGGAACAACCCGATACTCGGTTAATCCCCCTTCCTCCCGATACCACCCCCCTACATCCACAAAATCAACAACCTTCTTGGATCAATCAAGTTAATCATCACATGGATCTTCCTGCCCTGCAAGCCGAATTAGAATTGGAAAAGCGCAAGGAGAAAATTAACGCCACGCTTTACGGTCAAAAGCAACGCACCACCCAAAGTCAGATTAGAACTAAACGGGCCATGCGTCGGCTTGGACATCTTGATGATAGGCGATAACTATGTCTATCATCAACTGGTTGAAACAATCTGATCAGTATATTTCAATTACCACTGAGGAAAAAACGAATCAGGTTTGGGGTCTGGATTGGGCTTTGGCTCATGGAACTACTGAAGTTCAGAAATGGGAATCATTACAGGAGTTTTTTTCATATTTATCCGACTTGGTGTTGCCTCCCGATCCTACTAAAATCCAACGATCTCGGGAAATCGCTCTTTATACCGAAGATCCAAAAGTATTAAATCGACTTAATGTTAGTTCCGATAGTCCTTTTATCATCTTAAGTAAAGGTGCGACGAGTCCTTTAGAATCTATTGCTTTTCGAAACTTTATGTTTCACTATATTGAAGAAACAGGAGTAAGCCCCACTTTTAGAGCCATTTGGTTTGAAGAAAACCCGGTCGAAAATATGCGTCAAGATATCCGAGATCTTTTAATCACCTTAGTTAAGATATAACGAAGTTATAAATAACAGGAATGCTAATATCCCTTTATGCTTAATTGGTTACCACGCCAAGATATCATTTTCGCAGTCACTACTACCTACCCTAACGTTTTTGACGTTGCTATCTTCAACACTCTCTCTCAAGCCCTGAAAACTGCTTTTGTAGTTGCCAACGATATTGAGCGATCACAGACAGGACGAGATTTCGGATCTAAGTATTCGTCGTTGTTAGAAATTATTGAATCGGAATCTCACATCGAAGATTTACCACAACTTGTTGTTAATGGCACAGAATCATCATTAGGCCCTCAATTTGAGGTGCTTTATAATGTTTATTTAGATTATTCTGATGGCACTTACTCTCTTACTATTCAAGTAGGGAAGTTATAAGTAGTTGTGATTACTAAGTAATCGCATGGCAATTCGTCGTCAAGGCTACGAGTTTGATTTCGTAGATTTAGGTAATCTACCTGCTAAAAGATTGGCAGAATTATCAGAGCGTCGTCAATCCGTCTTAGTTGGTGCTGATATCAACGATGGTTTCGGGGTTTTAACCAAATCTCTTTACACTGAGGCCGATGAATATATTGTTCTCGATTATATCGGATCAACCCCCGGCGGTTTTCAAAGAGATGAATTAAAAGGAAAAGACTGGGGGCCTCGTGGGTTCGTTAATGTTATTCTTGATGACACGGCTTATTATCAAACCTTAGATGGCCGAGATTATGATGGTATGTCAGGCATCGGAGCACCCTATCCAATTTCTCGCAATTATCAGCCTGCTTACCGAACTAAAATCCCGATCGAAATCCCGCCCGGTCGTTGGTGGGATATTCGTTATATCGCTTATAACCGTATTATTGACATTCCCGATTCCTTTGTAGGCACTTGTTCCTCTTTTTCACCCACCATTATCAATCCATAGATATAAGTAGCAGCGTCAATTATATTACTCATGGGTATTTCTTTCGATCTCAGTGTAGAAGATCTGCCAGACGGCATTTTTGATGCGGTCGTTGCGGCAGGATACCATAAGCAAGATCCTTATACTATTGGTAGATGGGATGGTATTAGTCCCGTTACGGATTCATGGATCGTCAATGACATACAGGTTGCCAACAACACTGTCTTAATTTGTGGTTCTTATTTGGCACAGTGGGATGCTGCCCAAGCCAGTGAGCGAGCAGGTAGTGGAATATACAAAAACCCAGATACAGGAGAATTGATGCCTGAGTTCCAAACTTACCAACCTTTGACTCTGGCGCAACTAAATCAAACGTGGAGAGATGGATTTTTTGCAGCCGTTAGTTTTGACTGGATCGATAACTTAGCCGCATGGCATTTAGTCTGCACCCGATCAGCCTTAGAACTGGGCCCAGCCATCCAAGGCATGGTCGATGCCACACTTTTAGATGAAGGTGGTTTGTATTCCATGGTTATTGATTACCGAACTTTGGTTCCCGGAGGAGGACAAACTTTTTTGTATGTCACAGCAGTAGGATATACGGGTGTAGGTGGTTTAGATATTTCGGGATATAATTATATTGGTGGTCCACCACCTTTTGATGAAGCAGCCTATACTCCATATGAATACTCTGTTTTTTCGAACCAAGATTATTATCCACAGATGTTTAGTTTTCTGGTTGCTCCTTATGAATCTACCATCAATAATCCCGGAGATACTTGGACGCCTAATGGACGTGTCAACCCTTATTTAAATCCCAAGACTGGACAACCAATTCAACTTAATACGGTTCAATTAGCCTTTACAGGGGTGCAAGATTATTTGAGCACCTTAGATTCGAACTTCTTGGACTTACCACAAGATCAATTAGGTCAAACTATGCATTTAGAATATTTTGATTTTGGCACCACTCCTGCAGGATCGCCACTGGGCGAGGGAATCTTTCCAGCAGATTGGTCACTAAGTTATTTTGTTTATTATGATGTCGCCTTAGCACCCTTAGAACAATATACCTATCGAGGTCACCAAATAGGAGTCACCCAAATGCCTGTGTCACAAGTTCTGGTCGCTAATCCTTATGGTCGTGGTTTACCCGGTCAGGAATATTATCCCACATCTACCTTTTCTATTGCACCAATTATAAAACCTATTGAGTTTACCATGGCAGTTCCGGGATATCAGATTTATGAAGGGCCGGTGCCTGATGATTATCCCCGACATCCTGAAAATGCTCAACGATTTAATGGTTTAAATCGCACATATATACAATCTGATGGTCATATTTGGAGGCATGGATTTATCCCTCGAAAATTAAAATCAATTTACCGAACTCAATCTGTGATTGATTATGCTGGTGGACAACAATTTACGGTCGGAAATGACATCAACGGTCCTTTTGATGCTTTGGGAACTTTGGTTATCGGAGGAGAGTGTTTAGTTCAAGATTATGATGTCCGATCTGTTCCCATAGCCGGACAAGCGAAATCAACAGGAGGGGTTTTAGATTATGAGCCTTTACTATTATATGGACAAAATGGTTTAACGAATGGCACAGAGGCTAATAACAACTTAACAGATATTGGTGTCTTTTTTGCTTTTACCAAACGTAATTTCTGTATTGAGGATGTTACTGCTGGAGGAACTGTCAATTCCAGTTTAGACAATGCTTCTGTTGAACTTATCGCACCTTGTCTCAATGTTAACACCAGTGTAGTCAATAGTTATCCTGTTCTTTTATGTGTTCAAATTACTGATCCTGACAGCAGAGCAGAAATAATGATTTTTCAGCCTGATTTAGTGGCCTTTGGCCAAGGCCAGTCTCCCTTCAAGTTCGTTCAAGATACCAAGGTAGTTGGACCCTACGCTTCTAAAGGTGGTGTCTGGGAAACAGCCACAGGATTGGAACTTGGAACAACATGGCATAATGTGGGATCACAACCCGATCCCTTCACTGAACGAGAATTATCATTCCCCAGTAATAGTTTCAATATTAAGACTTATTCTAATAAAGGCGGTAACATATATGACCCCGTTGGAGCACCCACAGGGAGATCGATTATTCTGGGAGGGAACACTACTCGAAGAACCCCACAGGGCACTTGGGCATTGGCATATGATACAGGTTCTTTAGACGCCCAATACATTCCAATTTTTAATGTTCGAACTCCCCCCACACCCCTTATTAGCCCTCTTGAGGGTTTTAACGTTTTAAAAACGTCAAAAAGCCTGAGTTCTGGAGGCGGTTTTGCACCCCAAGAATTGGATTATTATGACAAAGAATCTAACACTCAATTATTTCAACAACTTTATTTCACCCGATTTTATCACATTCCCAATGAAGGTATGCAATATCAAGTTGCACCTCCCGCAACAGGCTGGGAATGGAGAAACGCCACGGGGGCATTTGGGGGTCTTACCATCAATGGTTATCGATTCGGTTCTACTCGACCCGGTGCTACCCTACCACCACCATCTGGTCTTTATTTTAGCCTTCAGAACTTAGTTGATCAGTTAAATGCTGAATTAGCCTACATTAAATCCGATCTAACTACTGAAGCATACCGATCGACACCCACAGGATTATTGGGAATTACCTTTGCCATAACCTCTGACAATAAAGGCGTTTATGCTGAAACAGATTCTCAATATTTTGTAACGGACCCCTTTTCAGGGTTATTACGAGATCCTACTCAGTTTGAAGGCAAATTAGCCATTTCTGATCCGTTCCAAACTTGGAACGTTCAAGAAAACTACCCTTATTGCACTGACCCAATGCCCGGTGATGGATTGATAGAGTTTCCATGGGATAAATCAGAGTTCGACACATTGGGACAGGCGGCGACAATAGCCCCTCTATCAGCACAAGATTTTGGAGGTTGTTTCTTAGACATTGGAGAACTGTTAGATGATTCTCTTAATCCACCTAAACCAATTACTGTTGGTTCTGAAAGATTCTTTATGAGTGCTGACTATGATAACGATCGTGATCAATGGTTGATTTCTTTAACCGATATAACTGAGAAGTTCACGGTTTTAGCCGCTACCACTGATTTTAGTGAGATTTTAGATCAAACATCCTCTATTGAACAAATACCTGCTAATCGAGGAGAGGGATTGCTATTAGCCTTAAATCAAAAAACTAATGCTTTAGATGGTGTGGCATTTGCAGGAGATTACAAACCGATCCATGGCGTTAGTAATGACAAGGCTTATAAAATTACAGGAACGACGGGACGAACGGTTAAGGTATTCCTTAACTATATGTTGTATGATGGTTTAGATTCCATGATTGCTGTGGAATTATCCAATTTAGGTTTAAGCGTCACTCCTGAAAATGTTTTGTGGTATAAAACCACTATTTTGAATGCTAATGCTGATCAAGAAGTAACCTTGGAAGAAATAGAATCATGGATGGATCTGCAAAAACAACAATATCAAGAGATGCTTAAAAATCGCAAACCGATTCAGAGAGATACTGGATCTGATCCGAAAGTTGATGATTATATTTTAGACGACAAGTCTATTGCAGATTTATTGCCTGAGTTAGATCGCCTCCCTCCAAATCCAGACTCCAATCCTACGGATGCTGATATGATGGGTAATACTTTATCAGGAGATATTCAATCTGTTGAGGAAAAACGTCGAGAATCTGATGTTTGATTACCATATTCAGGTAAATAAAAAGTTATTTTGATGCAGAGAGGGAAAATACTTAAATAGTTGGGAAACAAAATATCACTTGAGACATATGCGTTTCCGAAAAGAGTTTGAAATACCGATGAATAAAACTTCGACTGTTGTTGCCACCATTGAACTTTCTAATGATAATTGTTTAGAACAGATTATTATCCACCCTATTAGCACCTTTAGCGATGAAGATTATGCCACCGTTAACATTAAACTTGGTAACAAGGAATTATACCGTGGAGAGTTAATGGGTGATGGCATGGTCATTGACATGGAAACTTGTTTAATTGGATCGGAAGATCAGGGAGAACTCACTGTTTCAGTAGAGTGTAACTCGCTTTGGACAGCCCTCACTGGAGATTACACTGCTAACGACACTCAAGAAACTTATTGGGTAAAATGTTCCTTAGTCTTCATGGATAACGTAGTGACCTTTGAAGAAACTGAAGATGCTATCGAGCGTTGGCAGACTTCTTTTTCTGCCCAATACATATAAATAGGAAGACCGATAAGGCTTGACTATGACCAAGTTGATCCTTTTCACTGGAAAGGGTGGTGTCGGTAAGTCTACTTCGGCTGCTGCTACGGCTCTGTATCATGCTAATCAAGGTCAAAAAACCTTGTTGGTTTCTTCAGATCCTGCCCATAGCACAGATGATACTGTGGGCACTAAAGTCGGAGAAACGCCCCGAGAAATTAGTTCAAATCTCTTTGCTATGAATATCAATGCCGTTTCCGTTACTGAAGAACGACGCACTCGAATGCAAAATGCTTTTGCGGCTACCTTTGGTAAGATGTTTCCCAGTTTGTTAGATCCCGAAAACGAGGGATTATCCTCCGTGATGTCAATTAACAATGCTATCCCCGGGATCGATGAGTGGGGTGCTTGTGAAGTCATGGGACAACAGTTCCGATCAGGAGAATATGATTTAGTGGTTTTTGATACTGCTCCCACAGGCCACACTCTTAAAGCCTTGGCCTCTCCGAGCCATGTTAAACAATTTATCCTGCAATTGCGCCGATTAAAAAGCAAACTGCTCGGAAAACTATTGCTATTTAAATCCAAAAAGGCTGACGAGTTGGAACTTTGTCTGGCCGAGTTTTGTGATGAGATCGACGAATTGAAATCTTATCTCTCCGATCCATCAAAGACCCAAATCGTTTTGGTTTCTATTCCTACGGAAGCAGGATTTATGGAGTTTTACCGCACCGTAAACTATCTCAAATCTATTGGTCTCTCGGCTCAAACGCTGGTGTTAAACCATATGATACCCGATATGGGAGAAGACACATGGGAAATAGCGGGCACAAACCCCGCCGTTACTATGGTCTATCACGAGTTCCGTAATCAACAACCATGGATTAAACATTATCAAAAGGTATGTGCTGAACATGATTTAAAAATTATTGGGGCAGTTCGTTTGCCGTATGAACCCAAAGGAGTGGCTAAAGACTCCCACCTCAAAGATTTTGCTGAATTGATATGTGGCCCCGATAAAATTAACATGGGTGAATAAATGCTATTAGAAATCTATTTAGTAATTCAAGGATTATTATTGCTTTATTTTGTTCGTTGGGTGCTTTGGCGAAATCAACAACTCACTGATTTAATTGTTTGGAAACATCAAAATGCTGATCGCATGGCAGTTTTAGATCGCTTTAAGACTTCTCGTCCTGCTAACACCACTCCCGTGGCACCCGAAACTCCTGAACCACAAGGGGAAAGATATTCGGTAGATCATCTTGATATCAAACCAATTCAATGGGCTTTAGAAGAGTAAAGTATAAATAGTCGAGCAGATAACTTTACCTTATGTCGTTCTACGTCAACAACTCGTTCGGTAAGTTTAACGCTGAGTCAGATTTCGAATCAAGTATCCCTGCCAATGCAGAATTGATTACTGGATATGAACGTGCTCTTGGTGAGCAACACAAACTCTTTACTGAACTTGATGTCACTGAAGGCCAAACCCCTACTTTAGCCGTTTACAAGCATGGTGTCGAAGGCAGTTTTAAGCATGACCTCGTGGCTATCGAAGGATCTGGCGATACTTACAAACTTCTTGAGCACTATGGAGAGTTTTCTGAAGAATCTGATGCTACTACTAAGTTCGATGAAAAACTTGGTGAATGTGCCGATCCAAATGCAGAATATGATGCTTCTACTGATACTTGTGGTTGTAAAATGGGCTACACTATTAACGCCGATACTGGCGAATGTGATCCTGATGAAGTTTCCTTTGTAGAAGAAAACAAGATGGCTATTGGAGCAGGAGTGGCTTTGGTCGCTCTTCTCGGAGTCTTCTTTCTTCGACGCTAAGTATAAATAGATGGTTACTCCAGTAACTATTATGGCTTATCTTAATTTTGACTGGGATGATATTTTACCCACAGATGATTTAGCCCAAGTTGCCCTTACTGCTTTACAAAATGCTTTTGGAATCGGTAAGGTTTGGCATAGATTATCCTCCTCTCAAACGGGGATGCATATTATGATAGCCGAGTTATCAGAAAATCTTGATTTAGTTCCTTTGAATTATGATCATAGTTTTGTTATCCATTGGAGAAACGTTTTTCTCGATCCACCGTATTCTTTAGAATGTCAAGGTCGTTTGAAAGCCGATCGAGAACGAAGTTCTCATGGTTTTAGAATTGGCAGGATTTTTAAATCCAAAAATGGTGCTACTTCAGGAGAGTGGAAATGCTATGGACTCGAATAGAGAAAGTTCTTGGGAACACACGGCACGATTACTCTTTACGGCTTTATTAGAAACTCAGGATTTTTTTGTCATGGGTGATCGAATAACAGACCCAAAAGATCTCGTAGAGGCTGTTAAAAAAGGTCGTCCTATTATGTCTGTCAACAAAAAGATATAAATAGGTATTCCACTACACCTATATTATGCCTCAAGAATTGCGTTACTGGGATAGAGTTGGATTTTTAGTTACAAGAGAACAAGCCGAAGATGTGGCCACACGAATGAATACTGCCACTGGGAAGCAACTCGACGAAGATATGGAAGAGTATGTCGAAGCCTCTATTGATCTTAACGACGTTATGGTTGAAATAGAAGTCTTGTTTAGTAATCCACCTGCTGATGAAACTATTCTCTCTGATACCAATCAGGCTATCATTGAGATGATGCAATTCGAAAAAGGGAAAAAACAATTTATTATGGATCGCAAGGCCGAGGGTATGGATATAACTGAAGCCAAACAAGCCTATGAGTTTGAAAAGGCCCGTATGGTTCGTGTTGCTTTAGACCTCCCAGACCCTGTTGAAGAAGAGGAGTGATCCTGTTGGGATCATCCAAGCCATTACCTTTAACCGAATCCTTGGTTTTTGATATCGTCGAATACCTTTTGGATAATGAGGGCTATGGCCATTCTACCCAGATTTCTGAAATCATGGTGGCTAACAAGCCCCGCCGTTATACCTCTCGTGAAGTTATTGGAGTCCTTCGTAACCGACCCATGTTTAAACACGCTCAATCTAAAGATCGACGTGGTGGTATCCGATGGCGATTAGATTTGTTAGCCTTGGTAAAATACTTTGAAAATAAAAATTATATTCAGCGAGCCGAGGATCGGGATATCTATGTTAAAATTAGTCAACTTAAATGGCGGCAACTTTTCAAAACTATTGCTGCCATGCAGGAATTGATTCCTGAGATTGATAATCCGCAAACTGAGACGATTGATAGTTGTTATGAAATCTTGGCTAATCTTTGGTCTTGATTGGGATATATCCGATTCCCATATCCGATAGATATAAATAGTTGGACCGAACATCTTATAGTATGCCTTATTTTATTCGCCGGTATCAATCGGGAGTCAAAAACTCTGGCACCAATGATATTTTGACCTCGGAAGTTGAAATCTCAATACCGACTTTTGTTATGCTGGCTGAGTCAACAGGCCCCGGCAAATACCTGCTTTGTCAGCGTGGGCCGGGTATTCGAGGTTTTAAGAAAATCACTGACTGTGTTATCGAAGAACCGATCGTCGAAACAGTTTCTTCTTACGAGCCCGAAGAACTTTTGTTTAATGCCGAAGAATCAGTTTCAGTAAAACGTAATTTATCTCTTAAAGATATGGGAAATGATGATCTTATGGATCTGATGTCCTCTATGGAATCAGCCAATATTAGCACTGAAGAAGAGTTTAAAAAGTTTCGTAAGGATTTAGCCGCCGTTAACCGAGAAATGCGTCGTCGCATGATGGGTAGTGAAATGGCTGCCGAAAATGCTTTTACTGGACCCACCACTTCTAAAATGCCTATTGCTTCTGCAGCCTTTGGCATTAGCCCAACCCAAGCAGGTTTGCTCGGTGTCGCTCTTGGCGGTCTTGGCGGTGTTTTAGGAACAGCGTTTTACTACCGATCCAAGATTGATGGTTTAGGCTCTGAAATGGAATCTGTCAAAAAGATGTTGGCAGAAGCAGAAGTGGCTATTAAGCGCACTGAAGAAACATCTAAGAAGGCAGCGGAATCGGCACAACGAGCAGAGAAAATGAATCAAAATGATTTCTTTGACATGAATCTACTTAGTGGATATCAAAACCGCACACGCCCTCAATACTGAGGTGATTAAGTGAAACCCAAGTTTAAATCCGAAGACTTTAAGTCGATGCTGGCATCGTATACACGATTGCTTGAAAAAGAACGTGATACTGCTGTTAGAAGTCAGTTCGAAGAGTTTATGGAACAAATTGGTGTCGACGATCCAGACTCAATAAAAAATTATTTTAATTCTTTTAACGATATGTTGGCTACGATCGATAAATCAGAAATGCAATTGCACGAAAAACTTCGTCTTTGTGTCGAATCCGATTTCTTTCATGAGGTCTTGACGGCAAAAACCAGCAACCGTGAACGAGAACTTCGTAAAATTACTACTCTTTTATCCGACTTTATCCAAACTTCTGCTGATAATTCAGGAACAGATGAACAATTTGTGCAAAGTTTGTTAGCCCAGAGTCTTAGAACTGCCGCAGGGATGATCGAAATGGATCGAGATGAGCAAGGTTCTATGAATGAAGCATGGGTAGATGCCCTTAGATTAGGATACGATATTTTCCTTGGTTCACGAAAGGTATAAATAGAAGAGTAAACAAAGGTCATACTATGTCCGACTTTGACAATCTTATTAAACCCGCCGATTTCGATGAGGTAGAAAGACTTTTATCTCAAGAAAGGGATACTAAGCGCACTACTACCACGGGTGGAAAAAAGCCTAAACAAAAAACCTTGATGGAGATGTTAGCAGGTAGTAATGATGCGGCGGCTTTGGCTCGTCGACTTAATGTTGATCCCGATATGTCCGAAAAGGTAATTGTCCCCCTCTTAAACTTCCTTGACAAGTATGGTGTCGGAGGAGCGGTATCAGAATCCCCGACGGCTCAAGCCGCTTCAGGACTTATTGAGTTTTTGACAGATATCACCCCTGTTGTTAAAGAATCTATGGATTATTTCGCAGGTCGACAAAAGGAACTTTCGCAAACTGATTTAGATTTCCTTAATCAAATTAAGGAAGCCCAAACCGCTGATATGGATGGTTTGTTTATTGGAGAAACTATGGAAGATGAAGTTCCAGAACCACAACCTGTTGCACCAGCCCAACCTAAACAACAAAAAGGTCAGATTCCTCATGATACCGATCCGTTCCGAGATGGTGTAGATTGGCTATCTGTTATTGGAGATGAACCAAAGCCTAAAGTTATTGTTGATGAGGGACCTTCTGAGGCTTATATCACAGGTTTAGAAAGACTGGCTGCTGAAAGTGGTATGACTATGGATCAAATTAAAAAGTCTGATCGTCAAAATAAAACTAATACCCATGGACGTGGAGAAGTAGAAATAGATTATTCCAATGCCTTTACTATTGATCTGGGATTAGAAAAAATCAATGCGGCTATGGATGGAGAGAAAAAGCGATTGGCCTCACAATCTAAGGTTGAGTTTGATGAAGACTTGCCAACACCAGATTCCGTTGGAGGATACGATCCTCTCGGAGAGCCTAACTATACTATCCCTTCTTTCACAGGAGTCCTTGATACTGTCGACGATTTGGCAGATTCAGCAGGAGTGGATCTTACGGAAACACCATGGAATGAAGATTCCTACGATCCAGCAAGTGATGACATCTCATTAACTACTGATACTGAGGTCGAAACCGATGACAGTGATGAATGATGTCAACCCAATTTGGGCCAGATTCGTTGCAATACAATTAGAATCTTGGATTCAATGGCTTAAAAATATCCATATTAGAAGTTACTTTGATATGATCGAAAGATTTATCCATCTGAACCCTTATTATTACCCTGATAAAAACATTTCTGAATCTGAAATGGGACAGTTGTTCGATCGCATGGTCATCAACAAAGAGTTTATGGAACAAATCTCTGATCGTGGTTTGCTGGTTTGGGGCAACTCAGGCTTTCCAGATTTCGTCATGGCCTTAAAACCATATGGAAAGATTTACCCAGAAATTGCTTTAGTTTGTAGTTTTTTCGAAGAACATATGGGTTGGTTTAGACGTATTTACCAGTTTTTAAGAGCAGAATTAATTATGCAACTCCGTGAAGAGGGTCGCAAGATATAACCCTCAGCACGAAAGTTTATATAGTTGGCAGCAATAGTAATATCTATGCCTACTATGACTGAAGACCAAAGACACGCCCTTCTTGTCTATCTTAACATAGAGGGTGTCCGTGCAGGGGCTATAGAGAAACTTGACAATGACATCGTTGATTTACTTAATGATAATGGATACTCAATCCCAACTTACCAATCAGGTGCTGGTGCAGGAAACCCTATGTTTGGTGGTAATAAAACATATACTAAACATATTCAAAAACATTTCACCGATACCAACATCCAAAATTGGATGGGGCTTGCCGATGAAGGCGAAGCCGATAATTACACTCGTCGTGTTGTTGCCCCTCCTGCCCGAACAGGTAATTCCAAATCGGCTAAACGCAACTCTGTTGGCGACCCACTCCCAACCCGTGTTCTACAACCTGAAAACTTTGATCACAATGGTATGATGGCCAAAAATATTTTGTCTATCGCTTCCACAGGTATGCCTGAAGCAGCGTGGATCGCTGCTGCTAAGAAAGTCGCTGCTGGTGCTAACTACCTTTCTGAGTTCCCTGCGAACCTCGGAGATACTTATGCACTTGGCTCTCGTGGTGTTCATCCATCTATGGGTGCTACCACACCAACTCCAGCACCTGCATCGACACCAACTCCAGTAGTTCCTGCTGCTCCTGCACCGACACAGACCCCTGTTGTCGAAGAGGAAGTCGTCGTAGAAGAACCTGCAGAAGTTATAGAATTGGTTACTGCTCCTGCTGGAACTAAATACTTTGATGGTGATCAGGTTGGAGATGTAATTGTAGATCCTGTTAAAACAGGCCGTGCTCTAAATGATGCTACATGGGCTGCTCGTGATGGCAGCATGGGAGGTAAATACCCCTATGATGTTACCAAACAATCCCTAATAATTAACTTGGCACAACACCCACAAAACGCTCTTCTTCAACCACCTGTAACTGCTAAAAACATTGAACTCGATCTTTTTGGAGATAGTGAAGAACTGACTATTACTGAAGTCGATGCTTCGCCCGAGGCTTTCTTCTTTGTTCAAAATGATTTATTTGGGATTCATTGTGGCCAAAGTGATTTCTTCATGCTTTCCGATACTGTTGAGACAGTCGAAGTTGTCTGGGAACGAAATACCGATAACATCACTGGAGTTGTAGTCAAAGATACCTCTGGCCAAACTCTAATTCAAGTTTCTCAAGGAATAATTACTACCCTTCTAATGGCAGATGCTTCTAATAGTATGGTCGATATGGATGAAGGCACTGACGGTATCTGGTGTTCTCCTGAACTTATTTACGATGTTAGTGAACTCGATCCACTAACCATAATTTACGTTGGTCCAAAAAGAACTGAGACTTATGGAATAAGCACTGTTTCCTCGGCTCGTGATGATTATAACGAGGCTCTAAACGATATTCGAGATCAAGGTTATGGATTTGCTTACTACTCACCTAAAGTCGAAATCATGGGATCTTTAGGAGTCTATGAAGGTGGAGTTACTGATTTCGATTCCACCTTAAGAGATGAAAACTATTGGTTGTCCCGAGTAATTACTGAAACCACGGATGTCGTCGATATGACTCAAACTTATATCGCCGTTAATTTAGTTTTCGATATGGATACCTCTACCACCACCGATCTGTTTAATGGTGGACCTGAAAAGACTAAAATGGAAACTTTGATTTTCCCGGGTGATGAACAAGATCTTGATATCATGTTAACTCCTTACGCTGACAAAAAAACTGTCATGGCCGAATTAAAGATTGATTCCGAAGGACTTCGTGCACTTATGTTAGACAAAATTAACACTTCTCCTGCTACGCCAGCCATGGATGAAGATGGAACGGCTTTAGGATATTCTTTAGTTTCCGACGCTGATTTAAACTTTATCACTATGACTTCCAGCAAAATCCGGAGCATTCACATCCCAAATCCTGATGATGAGTTTGCTGCAGTCGATCTTCTGGGTCAAACCCTACGAGGAAGAGTAGAATCTGTTGAACTTCACACTGGTGATGCTGCGGGTGCTTATCAAAAGCAAAAGGCTATTCGCCGCCAACAACGTATGAGTGAGGCCTTTAATATTCGAAATGGTAGTAAGTCTGATGAAAATGCTACTGCCGCTGTTGCTTTTAGTAAGGGTAACAAATACTATATAGTAGGACGACACAATAAAAAACCAGTGATGGTAGAATTGGAGTTGGATTTCTGAAGGTGATATTATGGATGATGAAATGACCCCTATTGATGAAAGCGAAATGATGGATCTTTTTGGAGATGATGTCGCCACCGACATTCCCGAAATTATTGCTGACGATACCGAAACTTCTTTAAAGCAAGATTTACTGGAACAAACCCCGGCTGAAGAGCAAGAAGTAGAAGTTCTTGAAAAAACTGACGATCAACAGATCGAGGGGATGGAAGAAGATGAAGGTATGGGAACGATCCTGCTTCATCCTGATAATATGCAAGAACTTGCCAACTTTATTGGTGAAGATCAAATTGATCAGATTAGTAAAGTCATCGCAGGAGAGCCCCTTCCCGGCGGCTCCACCTTATTGGGTGATTTAGAATACTCCGATTCTGGTGAGCCTACTTATGTTTCACCTTTAGCCACTACTGTTGTTGAAGATAGTGATTTTGCGTTTCTCCGATCCATTATAGGTGAAGAGGCTGCTACCCTTATTCAAAAGGTAGCCAAGATTCAAGGTAAGTCTTTAAAAGATTTAGTTCGTATCCGTGGCCTACCACGCAACCTCAATCGTATCGATATTTTGGACGATGCTGTGGGAACACCCCACCACCTTCAGATTTTTGATGATCAAGGTAATGATATCACAGACAGTGTCGGTCTTGAACTCGACGATATTGGCCAACTCGCCGTAGATACGGTGTTTTCAGGATCGGCCATGACAAATCTAAAAGAAGGATCTAATACCTACAACGCCCATACTATGGGTAAAGCAGTTACACCAGCCTTCGAGAACTTTTGGCAAATTATGAGTGATCGTGACCGTCGCCAAGTTCGTATTGAAACCCTTCAATGGGTTCGTCAATTGGTTACTCGCCTTAATGGAGTTTTCGGATTCGACGATTATCGACAACTCGAAGCCTTTATTGCTGCTTGGTTAATGAAGAACTCTACTACTCGATTGTCAGGTATTCCCGGAACTGGTAAGACTACGGTCATTAACTGTGCGGCTACCCTATTAGGTAATTCTTATGGATACCATATTAACAAGACTTACTTGGCCAGTGATAATACTATGGCTTATTACCCTCAAGACTATACTGACGAACACCGTTATTCTGACATTAGTCAAATCTTTGCTACTAACGACAGTCTTACTAACACTCACGTTGCTGATGTCGTGCCATCAGGACAATCTTATAACGTCATGTATAACGATCAGCGAAATCAAACTACTTACAGTAATTGGGATGACTGGCGTTTCCGTGATTGGTCTGCTGATAGGGCAGGTTCTGTCAGCCGTTCTGGTGCTTACACCTATGCCTTCAACTTTTTGCGATGCGTAGAAAGATCTCAAACCATTAACGGTATTGAAGATGCTCTCCCTGCTATCGATAATGATGATATCACCAAAAAGTTAATCAATCCTGAAACTTTCCACAAGATTCTTTTCAATTGCTGGGAAGTAGAAGTTCCAGATGATTTCGATTTGAAACTCTGGGAGTCTAAGACAGTAGATCGCCCGCATTGGAAACTTGGAAAAGCCTTTGCCGAAAAGAAAAAGGCTGGAAAAACTCGCATAGTTGTCAAGCCGATTCAGATTCACAATGGATCGGAATTAGTTACTTATAACACTGTTGGAACTCCTAACTATGGTCCTTTCGAAATGTCTCTTCGTTATCCTGACTATGATAGCACGGCTATTGCTATGGCCTTTGATCATGTCGAAGGTATTGATAAATATGTGGCCGCTGTTGGACAGGGTGGTTTATACACCGATACTGGTCGAAACGAAGGTTATTGGTTGCGACATATGATGTGTCATTGGATGCGTGATGTTCGAACTGATGATAAGAAATCTAAAAATGGAAGATTCGATATTTCGGTCGAGATGCTTAATGAGATTGGTGTTGCCAAGATCGACTACGATAAGCGTCCCGATGAAGTTCTTTACGGTCTTGAGATCCGTGCAGTTGAAGCCGTCAACCAATCTGGTGAAACGGTGAACACTTACGAGTTCGAGCCAGTTCCTCGTGAAATCGTTACGCAATCAATTAAGTTCTTTAACGAAGCCAACCGTTCCCAATCTGGTGTAGAAGATGCTGTTCTTGGTCTTATTGCCGAAAAATTGGTCGAATACAGGGGTAAAACGTTCAAATCTCCTGATTTCGTAGCATGGATGGATACCAACCCCCACCAAAAAGGAAACGATTTGGCGTTTACCGATCGTATTGACATGGAACTTCTTTTCAAGTCAGTTTCTCTTGGTGGCCGTTATGATCAATTAGTAAACAAGTTTTCTGGTAAGGGTGGATTAGAACCTAACCAAATCTTAGTCGAATACATGAAAGGTGATGAAGCCGATCCCAATTCCTTCAAGCCGATGCGTATTGGCAATCTCTTTAATGTTTGGAAAATGGTAGGAAAGGAAACTAAGTTTACCAGCCCCGGTTCTTCTTATGATGGTTTCCGTGATATCTCCGTTATCTCGGTGCTGTTCTCACAGATTTTCGCTGCCCGTCCTCTGACTGCTAATGTTGGAACATCGGACGCAGGTGCCAGTTATTCTTTCGCTAATATTGATGATGCTATGTCTTTAGATCTTTATGAATCTCCTCTTTTGGATTATTCTACCACTACTAACACCAACACTTCCGATCGTGGAACTACCTCGCCCGTTCTAAACGATGATACTATGATTTTTGGTAATGCTGATAACCCAACCCAACTGCCAACTGTGTTTACTCGTGTTCTTGGATTCCGATTTACTAACTCTATTGTTAAGTTAGCCCAAGCCTTTGCTTTCCTTCGTGGAAAGGAATCGGTTTCTCGTCAAGAGATTATGGATGCTGTGCCCTATGCAATTGCTCATCGAATGGGTCGTGCTAAAGCCGGTGCTAAGGATATGGAAGGAAACAACAAAGGTCTCGACGGAAACCGTATTGGCTATGTCAACGAACAAGAGTTCGTGCGTGAGATGATTGTTAAAGGATACCTTGAAGGCAAGGTTGATGATGTCAGCATGGAGGATCGAAATCTGATGGATAACGCTGATTACTATTATAACCACTGCCGATCCATTATGGATTCCGTGCCAGCGGTTTGGGAATATGAAGAATTGGTGCTTCGCCCACTCTATGAAGCCATCAGCCCATCTGGCTCCCTGAATGTCGACGGGTTGACTCCGATCCACTGGCATATTGCTACCATGGTTATTGAAGAAGAGCGAAAAGGCCGTGGACGTAAGGTGGCACGAAACTACTCTACCTCTATGGCAGGTCCTAAAGGATCTCCTGCTATTCAGAAAGCCCCTACTAATTACCACGAGATGTATAGTAATTATGAATCATTGATTTTGAACCCAAGTCCAAATGGCGAGCCTTGTCTCTGGGATTATTATCGACTTCGTGGATTTATCGCTCGTGAGCCTAACTTGTTTACCAACGATCGTGAACGTCTTCTAAAGATGTTAGAAGGAGAAGTCAGAATTATTGCAGGTGCTGATGGATTAGAGATTAATATTGAAATGGGCTCAAAAGAAGTCCAGCCATTCCCACAAGGTATCACACCTTTAGGTGCTGATGACAATTTGGTGCAAACAACTTATCGTGAAGTCGGAAAAGGTCCGTGGCCAAGACCAGAGCAAACTTATTGGCATACCTATGATGATGCTCAGGGAACTTTTGGTTCTCTAATTGGAATGGGACAAGTTGAAACTTATGATCTTAACCAATCTTCGACACCACTGGGTATTGATTCCTCTTTTACCCGTGCGGCAGCCAACCAATCTCTGAGAATTACGGGACGTTATCAACAAACTGCCAACCTTAACCAATCTATCAGTCGTTACGACATCAGCAAAACTCTAACTCAGTTTGCTAAGAACTTCCGAACTTCGGTTGGAGCAGGTCTCAACCTTGGACAAGCCTTCCCTCAAAAATCTGACAGTGCTACTGCTATTTCTTTTGATGACTGGATTAAAAAGGCTCAATCTTTCCTGATTTCTAAGATTTCTGACCCAACCCGAGATCCAGAAAAGGATATGTGGGGTTGTTTCGAGTTGAACCACGCTCCAGTAGTTACCCCACAAATGGGACTTCGTGGAGTCAAGGGTAATGACAAACTGCGTTTGTGGCTCCGACTTAGTAACGTTGGACAATCCCAATCTGCATCTGGTGGCGATCTTATTGATATGTTGTTTACTGTCGGTATTACTTCTGCCCCCGCTCTAACAGCCAAGGTCAATGTTGGTTTGGAGGCTCAAGGGCCAGACTTTGAAATCCTTGAAGTTACTAATACCAAACAATATGCTCAAAAACAATGGACGAATGGGGGCTCACAAAAAGGATTTAAAACTAATACGGCTTTAGTGGATTCAGGTAACATGTTGGCGTTGGATCGTCTTTACTACAATAACTTGTTCGCTAACTCCTTAGAGTGAAACCTTATATAGTTGATAGTCGTAGGTAATACTATGGCATCAACAGAGGACCGTGCAGAGAAGCATTTGCCAAAAGCCTTTGTTGAAACCTATAAAGTTTTTAAGAAACTGACAGGTATTCCCAAGGAAACTAATTTCGTGCTTTCTACTTCGCTTCACAATGCTTTTACTAATTCTAAGCAAGTTTGTTTTGGCCCTGAGTGGGTAGATTCCGCCATTCCTGAAAACTTCCATGGTTTTGGATCGGATGTAGCCACCGTTCAATCTATGAATCAATTTGTAGTGGGTCATGAAGTTGGACATCTTTCTGTGCAACCCGGTTGGCAAGCCTCATGGGGCAAAGATATCCGATCATGGCCAATTAATCTGAGTCGTCAAGGAATGTGGAGTAACGTTTACTCTGATGTCTTAGTAAATACCCATATCTTTAAAGCCCGTGATTGGACACGCCCTCCAAAAACCGAGACGGAAACTAAAATTGCGGAATTGATGGAATGGTCTCAACGTTGGCATATGACCTCAAGGATTTGTAAAAATACTACGGGACATGGTCAACTACGAGCCGCAGGAACTGTAACTGATAATCGATTTACCCCTCCCAGCGGTGTTATTGGAGCCTATACCCCGCACGAACCTTCAGATACCTTTACACCCGTCCCCGGAAAGACTCCGATGTTTCAAACACGCCAAGGCCATGGCCGAGGTTATCAAGTATACCCTCCAATTCCTTATGCTTTAGCCAAAGGACTTCCTGCTAATTATCGTCAGGTTAAAGTCCCACAATCTCACAACCTTTTTGAATGCACTGTTACAGGAGAAATTATGTGTGACACCGTTGTGGTTGGCAACAAAAGTCCAAAAGGACATGCTGTCAACAGTGCTGGTTCTATCGCCGCAGGAACTTATGAAGTTACTCAAGCGATCGATATCGAAGGAAAAATCAACAATGATCTGCCCACTATGGGGCATTATTATGTCATCAATGGCCAAAAAGTTCCGGCCCAAATTACCGAAGAACTTTGTCCCGATTGTGGGAAAGATGCTTCTTGTAATATCACTTCAGGATATTCGGGCAAACATTGTAGTGAACAATCGACGCTTTGGCGAATCTTAGTTATGCAAGAATATGCAGGATTCCGTGCTCTTAGCACAGGACATCGTGGAAAAACTGGCTTCGCTGCTGGACATCAATTTATAGAAGATATGACAATTATAGCGCATCATGCGGAAACAATATGCGTTACCAAGGTGATTTAAATGGTCTATGAAAACAACCCTTATCCTTCTAAACAAGGAACTAAATATCTTCAAGGTATTTTTGATTTAATTTTTAGACCCGATCCATCTGACCCTTCTCAATTAGCCAGCGACGGAGTAAAATCTAATCGAGATTTCTTTAATTCCCACAAAGGCGGTTTGGTAAATTATACTAAGCGTTTCATTGGAGGTTATGAGCCCGTTCTCCCCGGCGAATCACAAGATTCAGGAATCTATGTTTGCGATCCTAACAAGGGTGGTTGTGGTCGTGCTGATTTCATGTATAATTGGGAGTTTGTCGACGCAGGCTTATACAACTCTAAAAATTGGCTGGGAACTGTTGATCCCGTTCAGGAAAAATTGTGGTCTCAGAGCGGTTATCCTATTATTACCAGAGTAAGGTGTAATGATTATAATCATTGTTTGGATTGTAATGCTACTTATGCGACGGCCAACAGAGGTGGCGGATCATGTATTTATTGTGGATCTACCAACCTAAAAGGCGGCGGATGTGGTATGGAGCATATGGCTGTGCATCTGGTAAAAGAACAAACTGTTGATCAAATTACGGCCAACACTTTAAACGCTATTAAACCTAACACCTATGTTACAGGAACTGTCAATGGAAAAATGGGGCAATTGCGAACTTCTAAACCATTCGGCTTCCGAATTATCTGTAAAAACCTCAAAAATGATCAGCGAGTCGACAGTTACACACAGGCCGTTGATAGAATCCCTCAATTAGAGATCGGTTATCGTGCTAATTCTGATGGAATCAACTTTTACCGACCTAATCGATTAGTCTCTTCCACGGACAATAAAATTGAAACCTTTTTTGGCGATCCTAAATGGAGAAACAAAACTGATACTACTAAAATTAAGACTGGGCAAACTCCTTCTGATGGGGGCTCATGGAGGTTAGATCCTGCAATTGCAAATCTTGTAGAAATCCTTGATGGAAGTTATTATAGAGGTGGGAAAGATACGGTTATTGGACCTATTATCGAACAGGCTAATTCTAAACCCAGTATTTACCCAATCAGTAAAATGAGGTTTGCTTTTACTTATGATAAGAAAATTATTTGCACTGCTAATTCTTATAGTGGTTCCCGAGGCACCACTCAACTCTGGGGTGAGGCTGGTTATGTGACTTGTGTCGACTGTGGAAAAACTTTTGCACCTTATACCCGAGGCGGCGTTCAAGAGTGTCGAAAATGTAATAGCACTAATGTAATTGGACCTTTCGATTCTCCACGTCCTTTAGAAAATTGTCCTGACTGTGGTCATCAAACCGATCCTACAAATCTTAAAGTAGATCGCGCTGGTGGCACACCTTTTATCTTCCCAAGGAAAAAATTATTAATTCGAACGCAGAAAAGAAAGGGTGAGTTTATTATCCCACTTACTAAACCCGCTTTATCAGGGCCTCTTAATACCTACCAACTGCTGTTAGTAACTGACGATGCGGAAGATGGTTACGCTTATGAAGCCTATATCGATGGAAAATATACCACTATCCCAATTCCAAGATCCTTAAAAGAAGCCAATGATTTACTTGGTATTGATGATGATGCCTCAGGATCGGCATCTTCAGGGTGTCCTAAAGATCCATTTATTGATGCCTTGGGTAATGTTTACAACTCAGGTGGGAATCCACTACCTCCAACTCCTCAAGGAGTTTGTGAACTTCCTGATGGCGATCTAATTATGACCGAACAACTATCTTGTGATGCTATGAATGGTGATTACAAAGGTGATGGTAGCACTTTAGATGACTATATTAGTAGGACTTCCTCTGCCCTTGGCTACCCACAATCAGGTGTTTCATTCCCCGGCTTTTCATGGATTGTTTGTGAGGGTCGCACCCAATCAGCCTATATTGGAGAGCGTCGTCGTTGGATTGACAATTCGGTTAACAATACCACTTACCGAAATCCTGCCACAGCATCTTCAGGAACTAAAAGAACCCACGAAAGATTCTTGCAAGGCCCTTCAGCCGATCCCCGAGTTAAGGCAGGGACTATGTCACCACATCCAAAATATAGATTTATGAATCCTAAGACCCACATTATGATGGATATCTTTAAACATACTTCTATTAACATGGCTCAAGGGACTTCCAGCAATATTGCTAATCACACTCACGATACGATTTTCCAAGGTTTGGTGGAAAATGGTTTGGGTGGCACCGAAATGATCATGAAGTGCCAAACTTGTCTTAAGTATTACAAAACAGGGATGGACTTGGCCTTTAAAAACGATACTGGTGGTTGTGGAAACCCAGATAGTAAGGCATGGACTACTGTTGGCGGTGCTAAAAACCTTGAAGAAGCATGGAATAATGGCAATCCTCAAAAATATTATCCCGGCGTAGAAGTTCTTATCAATCGAAAGCGATATGGATCGATAACTGGCTGGGTCAATGACAAACCAATTTTTATTCCTCGACGTATTAGCACCTATTCCCAACCTGTTTTACACCAAGAAATTGATAACGTGCAATCAGAAAACGGTTGGTGGTTCTGGATTCACGATCAGACCTTGCACGATATGTATCAAAAATGTGATGGAACCTATATTATTTGAGTGATTATTATGAGTGGAATTAGTAGTGCAGCATCTGGCGGACCTTGTAACTTTAGCGCACCGGGGCCTGATTTCGATTTCGATGATGATGAACACGATTTCGTCAACCCATTAGAATATTTTATTTCCGAGATTGCTCCACCATATGTTCCTGCACCCAAGGCCCAAAAATACCCTGAAGTTCCTATTAGAACTACTGATTGGGACGTATCACAAGGAACTAAGCCTGCTATCAAATCCACTTTGGTGCCCTTCCCATTCCCCGGTGTAGGACCTGCTATGAAAGTTGATCAACCCATCCCCCGTGGAACTGATGGACTTAACACTGCTATTATCATTATGGTCGATCGTTCTGGATCGATGACTACCACCGCCTTTCCCGTAGAAGGTCGTTCTCTTAATCGTATCGAAGTAGCCCGTGGATTAGTCTGCGCTCTGATTAGATTAGCCCAAAACCAAGGAGATCATTTCGCTGTCTTGTCATATGGTAGTAGTAAATATACGGAATGGCCACAAAGCCCACCGGGCAACTTGGCTTCATGGAAAACCAGTCTTAGTAAAGATTATGAAACCGCTTTCAATTATTATTCTTCTTATAAGGTAGAAAACTTTGCTGCAGGCCTTCCACCACCCATTCCCTGCACTGATGGAACTGATCACTCTTATGCCGTTGAAGGGATTGTTGAAAAACTTCGAGGCACAGGAATAGACTCCGTAGTTTCCTTTGTAATCACCGATGATATGGCCCAGTCTGGAGCGAACAGAATGTTTAATGGTTTCTTTTCTACCGATCCTATTGCTGAGGTTCCCCGAGACACCATTTTACGCCGTAATGATTCTACTGTCTATTATTTCGGTATTGATAATAAAGGGGCAGAGGATCGATCTCGAACAGCAGCCAAGGAACTAAATGAGTTGATTGATGAACACTATGGTCGCCTCATTAAACCACGACCTGCCCACTTTTTCCCATTAGATCCTTCCGACCCAAAGGCGGCGGAGAAGATGGCAGCACTCATGCTTGAATTAGCCACTACCGACTAACGAATAACTATAAGTAGTTGGAACGCTGAGGATTATCCATGGCTGACAAGGTTATCAACCTACCCGATCGTGTAGTTTTAGGGAATGATATTCATTTCCCTGCCTATGGAAGCGATTCTATTATTTCGCAAGTGATGTTCGTCACAGGTAAGCGTGGATCGGGAAAATCATGGACTGCCGCAGTTATCATGGAAGAGTATGAAAGACTGGGTCTTCAATTCGTTTGTTTCGATGCTTTAGATGCTCACGGTTATTTAGGAGAACAACTATCCAATGTCGTCGCTCTTAGACCCGGCCCTGCCGAAACCATCAATATGAAGGAATTAGTAGAAACCATTCGAGGCACTCCCAAGTCTGTCGTTATTAGTATGGCAGGTATGCCGTTGGCTAAGCAACAAGAAATGATTACTGAATACTGTGAGGCCTTACTCGAAGGCACACTGGGGAAAGGTATAATGACTGTCTTTGAAGAGTGTCAGGACTTTATTCCGCAAATGGGTAAACCTAACTCTGCTGATGCTATTATTCGCTTGTGTAAGTTGGGTCGTGCTTTAGGCTACGGCGCAACCCTAATTTCCCAACGACCTGCGGGAGTGGGCAAGGAGGCTCTTAGCCAAGCCTCGATTTACCTTGTTCACAACGTTATCAACGCCCGAGATCTTAAAGCCCTTGATGATCAACTCTCTTTTGGAACTGATAAGAAAACTATTAAACGCATGTTAGATGGTATCGCTAAGGCCAAAAAAGGAGAAGTTATTGCTTATGCTCCTGAGTTTTATCGAGATCGTGGTTATGTCGTCGTTGGAAAGATCCGTGGCGATCGTCGCACGGAACACAAAGGACACAACATCGAAGTCAAAGATGCTCGATCAGGATTTAAGGAATCTGATACTGGTCCTGCTATCTCTTCTTTGGATCGACCTATTGAAATCAATAAAATGCCCGCAGGAGTTTCCACTATTTCAAGCCCCGTCGCAGGAATGGGCTCTCCTTTCCCCAAGGCTTCACCATCCAAAATGACTCGCTCATTGGCATGGGAGTCCGAACCTGAAGAGCCCGAAATAGAATATGATTTGGAAGCCGAAGTAGAAGTCGAAGAAAAAACTTCCTCTGGCCCCGTAGTGGCTATGTTTGTTGGCGGCACTATTTTGACAGGAACTTTAGGATTCTTGGTTTATCGTGGGTTATCACAAAACTAAACATACAAATAGATGGTATCATTAAGCATGATTCATGTATGAAACTGGATCGGCTTATTTAGATATCCGTTCGCTTAGTTGCCCGACTGATGATTTAACTCTGACGGATGAAGATTTTTTTCACCGTTATCAAGTTAGTAAAACTGATATGCTTTCAAATTGTGAACTGTATTTCTTTGTTCGAAAGACCACTCGTAAAGACGGACAACTTCGAGGAATGTTTGTGAGCAGTAATGAAGGAGTTGCCAAAGCCCGAACTTATGATAGTCTTTGGGGTCCTGTTCCTTGGACGGTCACTACCAGTCCCAAAAGGTGGATTCGAACCAACCCTTATAATCATCCAGTTGATCGTGCCCAGATCGTCAATAACCAACAATTGGTTTTCCCAGACGCCAAGGGAAATCCTTATTCTGCTAATATCCGTTGGCAAACTACGGGAGAATACATGGTTCCCAAAGGAAGGTTTTTTGATTACGACTGTGAGTTTATTACCACTGCCCCGGCGTTTAGAAATGCTAATATGAAGTTTGCAGGAAAATCAAAAATCAAAACAGGGGCTGGATTTTTAGTCAAGGCCTCTGAAGCCTATTACGAACCAAAAGAGTATGATAATCATCGGTATAGTAATCTTGATACTCTACAAGGAAAGCCTCAAGATTTTTATATTCCTATTCAATATGCTCGTCCTAAGGCCATCCCACCCACAACCAAAGCCACAGGAATAACTCTTAATTACCCGATCCATGGGTTTTTACTAACTTTGGAAATGGATATTGAATTGCCTAAACAATATGTTCCTCCCAACACACCTAACCCTTACTTGGAAATGATGCGTGATAAATACTATCCTGATTTTAATAAGTAAAACTATAAATAGTCGGGACGAGATATTACTTACTATGTTGCTCAACGACAACCCTGTAATGCAAGATCGAAATACTTCCGTGGGACTATTCCCTTGGGAAAATGAATCGGGTGCGGTAGATGCTTTTGACCTCACTAACTCACAAGTTATGACGGACTCAACCCTTTCTATGGTTGATGAAATGGATACTCGAACCGAAGCCAATGTTGAAAATGAAAACTCTACTCCTGAAGGTGCTGATGAGGGCCAGACAGGAGATCAAGGCGGCGATGCTGATGGATCTAACTTTGGACAAGACCAAGGATCTCAAGATACTATGGCTGCTGAAGGAATGAGCACAGGTTCTAAGTTTGGAATTGGAGTTGCAGTTGCGGCTCTCGGCATCCTTGGAATGATGTTTGTGTTGGACACTAACTGAGCAAAACTATAAGTAGTCGAAAGGGAAAGGTATTATCATGGCAAACATTATCGGAAAGTCAACGGTCTTACCAGATACCCCTTATTCACCTAAGATGGCAAGTCTACCACAAGTTTCTCTAACTCGTGATACCTTGGCGGCTCACAATGCTATGGGACAATCCCTAACTCAAGCCACACCACGCCCAGCACCTACTATGGTTAATACTCCTAAGTTCAATGTTCCACAAGGACCGGGACTCAGCCTCAACGAAATGTTGATGGGTGGCGGATTCGGTCAAGGTATCGTTGCTAACTCACCACGCCCTGCTGCAAACTTTATGCCAAGCACACCTTCTTTAGATGTTTCGGCTTTGGCTGCTTCCCGTGCTGCTGATTTTACTCTCGATGCTTACGCTATGATGGGACAACGTTTAACTCCTGAAGGACAATACCTTCGCCCTTCTCACATGAGTGAGATTTACGGTGATTTCGATCACACTCCTGATGTTTCCCACCTTAACCGTGTGAAGCCAGAACAAATGATGCCTTCTTTTGATGCTCACCAACCTACTGAAAACCTTGGTGGTAGCCCAGCCTTTGAAGTCGATCGTGCTTCAATCCGCCCTACTAACCCTCGTCTACTAAGTAGTGGTGCTCCACAAGTAAACATCAAGCAGGCTGAACAGCGTATCCCGATCCGTGAACGCCCAGTTATCCCTGCTTCTACTCAGCCCCGTATGAACAACTCATGGGCTAAGAATCTAACTCCTGCCAAGAAGATCCGTATGGAGGCTGAATACCGTGCCCCACCAGTCCGTAACTCGGACATGGGAGGCCTCAGCACATCATTCGGAACCAGTGGCGGTAGAATGTTTGGGGCAGATGCCCACCTAAGGAGTGCTTTTTGATGACTATATTTGGACGAATGGATTCTTTCGCAGGCGACTCTGTGAAACTACTTGCTGATTTAACTGCTTTGGGTATCGTTGCTTTTAGCATCCGCCCAATCTTTAACACTCTTAAAAACCAACAGTGGGATACCCTTCCTATTGTCGGAGTTCCTTTCCTACTTGGAACCTTTGTGCTCGCTGCCCGCAGTGGACACATGGAAACCAATTACGTCGATGTTTCTGATGCCATTGACATCGTAAGAGATGACTTTAGTGATCTTTACGAGGATGTAGTCGGACCCTCAAACCCGGAGATGATTTAAAATGATGAATAAACTATGTGACTGGACCCAAACTGATACTGGATCGCTGATCTGCTCAATAACTGCTACTGTGGGTGGACTTCATCTACTTTTGACCGCCCCACAACCTGTGCTTTCTTTCCTACCTAAGTTCTCAACAACTTTTATGGGTCGTGAAGTCGGTGCACAACAATTGGTTGGAGCCGTTCTAACTGTTTGCGGTATTTGCGCCTTCGGTGCCTGCTGTATGCCTAAGAAAGAAACACTAATCGTGGTGGGTGAATAATTATGTTGAGTAAAATTGTTTCCTTTGCTTCTTCACCTACTGTTGTTGCTACTACTTTGGTGGTAGTCGGTGGATCTGTGTTTATGAACTTTGATATTCTAAGCAAGTCTTTCTTCACCCTACCATACCTTGGCGATGTTTCTATTATCCGTGTTCTCGGTGCTTGCGGTGTTGTCGCTGGTGCTGCTATGTTCATGGGACGTGGCGACATGGTCGGATCAAGGCAATTCGTTGCTGCTGCTGAATCCATGATTGAGGGCGGTTACGCTCACGGTCACCTGTGAGAAAGTATAAATAGTCGGACTGACAACAATAGTCTATGACCTCTATCTCTCGTCGAACTGAAGCAGAAGCCCGTCGTATTTGCGATCGTGGTATGGCTGCTTATATTTCTGATCGACATTCGGTTTATCTTAACAGATCTTTAGCCTATGGAGTTGTTGGTGGCATTATCCCCGCCTCGGCTCTTTTAATTACTTCTGCTTTTATGCCTATTAACCGTCTTTGGATCGGTCTCCCGCTTGGCTTAGGATTAGTTTCTGGATTTGGTTATGGTGTTCTGTCATCTTCATCGAAAGATCCTGAATCTGAGATGGAGTTCGAAATTGTTTGCGATGCTTTAACTCCTGAAGAAGAAGAAGAAGAATCTGATGGTGCTACTGATCAACCCGATGTCGAATAGGCATAAATATATATAGTCGAACAACCTATTTATCTTTACACACAGGTGATTTATTATGACTAAGAGTTCACGAAGCCTCCAAGGTGCCAAAAAATCGACTAAGAAAGCAGGTATGCTGACCGTTGTTCAGCGATACGTTTCAAAATACGGAATTAATGAAGGCGTTAAGCGTTACAAGCAAGATGGCTGGAAGCAGAAGAAGGCTTCTAAGAAAGTTCGTGCTCAAGTTTCCAATGTCAAAGGCGGAACCCGTCGTATCTCTGAAGGAACTACTGGTGTCGGTCAAAAGACTAAAGGTGGTCGTTCTCAACTTTACAAAGATGGAGATCGTGTAGGTTCATGGACACCATCAGGTGGAATGACCAAGTCAAACGCTTCTCGTGGACTATCATGGTTCACAGACCGTGGATACGGTGGTCCAGATAAGCCAATCCCAGACACACCCCTCGCTCGCAAGTTGGGAATCGCTGGTCGAGATGACATCGCTGTTCGTGGACGCCCATTCGTTGAAGATCAAGACTGGGAAGCCAAAGCAAAAGGATTCCTTGGAATGGATGCTGAAGGTTACGACCTCTAAGGGGGTCTAAACTTGACTAACTATCTCGGAATTGCTACTGTTGCTGTTATCGGCATAGCCGTCGGATCTTATCTGACTCGTGATAGTATGTCGGCTGAGGTTATTAAAGTTCCACAAGATGCTTTAGTTACTTCGATCCCATTCCGTGAAGTTGCCGTTGACAATATGACGCTTCGTCAAAATGTTAATGTAGAACTTAACCACCTTTATGGCGGCGTTCCCAATCCAACCCCTATTAATCTCATTGAAATGATTACGGGGGCTACTCTGTGAGCCTTTGGGAAAAAGTGACTTCATTCTTCTCACCAAAAGATTGTGATTGTGAGTCTAAAAACTCCGAGCAGAATGAAGACATGTCTGGTCACAAAGAATCAGTCGATTATCTTAATCCTACGGTAGTTCACGGTGCTCAAGATATCATGGGTGCTGAAACTGCTATCAATCATATTAACCCAGTTGAAGTTCATGGTGCTCAAGATGTTTACGGATCGGAAGGGCAATCACACGGTCGTGTTTTTGGATCTCGAATAGGGAATTACAATTATAATACTCCTGTTGGATCACCTGCCTTATTCATTCCACCCAATCCAAATCAATATCAAACTACTTCTGGTCTTTACCATGATACCTATATGATGGATTATGATGGTAATCTTCGCCCTGCTTATGGAGAGATCTGGGACAATTGGAACGACTCTCTTCCTGAATACAGATTCCCACGTCCATGGAGTCCCTCATACAATCCTCGCTGGGCAGGACGTCCACAAGATTATCAAGTTAATCAAGTCAGTGGTAATGTTACTAATGTGGCTACTCATGCTACTACTGCTTCTGCCGCCCGTCGTAAACTATAAGTAGTCGAGACGACGATAGTATCTTATGGGTAATCATATGGTCGACGCTTATGTTCGACGCGATCCTAATGCTAAGAATCAATTTGATTCTCTGGGATCTTCCGAAGAGGAGTCGTTAGTTTTGCCTGATGGCATTTTGATGTCATCGAAAGCCTTTAAAAATACTGTGCCTCAAACTCAGTATACTTTGGCCGAATTAGGCATAGATATGGCCGCTTCACCCTATGTTGAAGCCCTAACTTACGAAAAACCTGAGGTTTCTGGAGTTATTATCGCCCCTCAAGAAGTTCACCACCATGCTGAAGACCTCGGACCCGGTGGAACTCAACAAACTGAAACTACTTTTATAGGTGTTTCTAATCCTGTTAATTCTATTAACAATGCTGTTAAGGAATATTGGGGTCTATTAGTTTTAGTAGGCGTGGCTATCGGAGCCGGATATTTCGTAGGACGTAGGGGCTGATTGCCCTGCTATCTAATTTTAATATTGGAGATACGATTGTTTCTAATGCGATCGAAGATGACTTTTTAGTAGGCACAATTGTTTACCTTGGTATGGATAGAGCGAGAGTGGTTTGGCCCGATGGGACCAATAGCACGGAGCAATACCAAGATCTTGTCTTGGTGCAACGAGCCGGATCCGACCATCCCGAGTTTTTAGGAATCATGGAAGGTCCTCGGGTGCATGATCAAGATATCAGTCCTGAATATCGTCAGATGTTAGTCGATCAAGGATTATCTGGTAACAGTAAATGGGGTGCTGAAGGAACTTTAAATCCCAGCGGACAAGGAGGACCAACTATCCAAGTCCCCGGCCGAGACTTAACTATGCATGATAATATCACCCTCAGAGCCTTTTGGGATGCTAAAGAAAAGTTTGAAGAGCAACAGATCGCTAAATCATTACTTACGGGAACCACTAATCGTTTAGTTTCTCCATTAGATAGCAGCGTGGCGCATCGTAACATCGCTCAGCCACATTCTGACTGGGAGCCCGGTGATATTGTCTCAGTATCACGCCCCGGCAAAAACGCAGGACATTTGGCTACGGCCCATATTTATCGAGTAACTCCTTATGAGGCTGATTTGATTTGGGTCGATCCTGTTTCGGGCCAAGAAATTACTACTCGGGAATCTATTGCTAATCTGTTGTTTGTGCGTCATGATCGCGCATGGCGAACCAAACGAGAAAAATACGAAAGGTTAGAAGCCGAGGCAATTGGCATCGACAACACTGATTTTTATGGATTTAAAGACTCAGGTTATCCCGTGCAGTTAATTCCCGATCCTATGATGTATGAGTTAAACTATGTGCAAACCAAAACTCGAGATTATTTAGGCAATCAAACTAAAAAGCATTTTGTTGGAGATAATGAGTTATCAGAATATTCAGTTAAAGAATTACAATATGGTGGCGTTCAAAGAGGGTTCCAACCTTTTAATGGTTTCGAACGTTTTGCCGATTATCTGTGGAGGTGATTATTTGTTTTACCCTGCTATCAATTTCGATCTAACGTCTTTTCGACTCCAGTTTTCTGAGTTTGGAAAACAAGTTCGTCGATCCACTCTGCAAAAAAATGAATATGCCATGGCCCCTTATCGACTTTATTTTATCAACAACCGTTACTTTTTTGAACAGGCTGCTGAGGATTTAATTGGCTTGGCTAATTTTTTACAAGATTTGGGAGGCAAATATAATCGAGGCTATTATGATTATCAAAATCGTTGGATAGATAATGCACGAGTGCAGGTAACAGGCAACACGCTTCAAGAAGTTTTAATTGAAAATCTTGAGGACATTAATGTCCATAAGGACCCAACTTCAGATCTGGAGTATTATATACAATGGGCCAAACAGACTTTCATTCCCAACAACTATTTAGGCTATCTTCGTTTATCTTGTAAAAAGACCATCAGTTCTTTTAATCGTGCCTTGCGAGATTCTTATAATTCTATCTTCCATGGCTATGATGATTACTGGGAGGAACGTCATTTTAAATCAATTATGGAGGCTTTCGATAATACCTTACAGTGGTATCGTAGTGAAAAGCCATTACTAAGATTTCGAGAACATTATGATCCCGAAGCCTTTAACGAAGTTCTGATAGAATACCAACACTTAGCAGATGTTTTATCACTTTACAAAGAAGTTTGGTTGCGTGGCACACCCGGATATCCCACTGGAGAAAATCCTGTTCCCACACCCCAATTGGTAAACGAGGCTTTGTTTGAATTAGGAATGGAAGACTCACTACCTGATTGGGATTATGAGATTTGCCCTAAATGTGATAATAAAGGCGTCGTTAATAATCGTCGATGTTCCAAGTGTAAAGGTTTTGGTTATCTCGCTGATCAGCGAATCTATCCCTTAAAATATGCTGGTAGTTTTTCCACAGGAGAACAACGATCCATGAATCGAGAATCGGCATGGCCCGTCAGAAGATTTGGCGTGAGAGACAATCTTAGTTTACCAACATCTGAAAGGCTACGAGAATTAGCATCACGAGCGAAACTATAAATAGTCGTGAGGATTAGTTTCTATCATGATGAAATCGTCGATCTCTTATTTCGTTGGAGCAATCGGAGTCATGGCAGGTCTTGGATGGGCAGTTCGCTCAAATAAGATTTCCTTGGGACCTCTTAATAAAGTTTTCAATGCTGATGAAATTACTGCTTCCCAATATGAAGAAATGCATATTGAAAGGTCGGGAGCAACTTTAGATTACGTTCCACAATCTCTTTCCGAATCTTTTATGGGATACCAATACTTGGATCTGGAGCACACCTCAATGGTGGCTAACGATCTTCCTTTCGGCCCGGGAGTTATTGATCACGAATATCTCTACGAAAATGCCTACGATTTGGGATACAATGATGATGAACTAATTGCTGACATGAATCGTGAAACCCATCCGCTTCAAGAATATGCACCTCAAGAGATGGCCGCAGAAGCCCCCGGCCAAGGAGCACTTTATGGTCGCCTCAAGGAAACCAACAACATTAACCCTGTTTCCATGCAACCCGGAATTGGAGGCTTTGGCTATGGACCTGCCGTTTCAGGATATGGAAAACTCCCTCCTGAAATTAACCGTGATTTCCCTTATTTAGTTTCTTATGTTAATGCTCCTTTCGTGGAAGTAACTTCCGAACAAGATGGTGATAACCGTTTTGGATCGCTCAGTCGTAACTCTACGGATTCTAATATCAATGGACGCTTTGGAGAATTAGCCTTAGATCCTACTATTAACTCTGGATATACAGATGGTAAATCTACTAAGTCGCTTGACGATTGGCGTCGATCCTATCAACTGCTGCGTATCTCCGATACCCAAGTTCGTGGCATCCCAATGTCTGGCGGAGAAGAATTACTACTTCGCCGGGTGTGATTTAATGGAGCAAACTCTGGATTACACTGGTAACTTTTCAGGTTCTCACGATGGTGTTGATTATGATGTTTCCTACGAGTGTTCGCATGACATTGATTTCTCTTATGAAGCAGAGATTAGAGACTATGTAGAAGAAAAGATTTCCAATGGCTACGATTCAGGCTATGAATCTTTTGAGATGTCCACAGGATTTTACGAAGGTGAAATAGAAATTGAAGGCACAGTGACGTGGGAATCTTCCGAAACCTTTGACGCCCCAACAGGTTATACTGAAAGAGGGCCTCGTCCTTTTTACGGTAATCCTCGTAAAATGGCAGTCGATCGCTGGGGTAACCGTCGATTCATTCGTCGTCGAAAAGATGGCACCTATATGAAAAATGTAGATGTGGGTCGTAGCCTCGCTATGGATCGCCGTCGACAATCTCAAACATGGGCACCTGCTGGTTTCCGTGATCAAGGAGATGGATCTCCCTCACTATTAGTTCGCTTACTGGATATGTTTAAGGGCGTCGATGAAGAAGTGCTTATGGCTGAATCTTACTTAATGTCTGCTGAAACTGATGATTATTATCCATCGGTGGCTAACGCTGAGTATTCCCAAGACGGTGAGATCGACCTCAGTGCCTACATCTCCTACGAGTGGTCCATTGATACTCCCGATCAAGTTTTGGAGTTGCCTGAAGCAACCATAAGTCACATCGATTCTGTTATCGAGGATACAATCATTTACAATTACGAGAACTACGGTTCCCAAGCCGAGGAAGATGTTTCCATGGATGTCGACCTCGCTTACTACGATGATAGCATCTCCGTTGAGGTCACCTACTCTTGGCATGTTCACCAGAAGGTTGGATACCGATCCGAATCTGATGCTTATATTTATGCTTATAATGATGGCCACTCTGATGGCCGTTCTAACACTGTTAATTATCGACCTTCCACCACGGATCGAGAACTTACTGCTTTTAAGAAAATCTTTAAACAAGCAGAAGAAGATAATTGGGAAGTTCCTCTTGTTGAAAAAGACCTTTTTTCTCAAGTATACCTTTCTACTCCGCCCACGCCTGAACAAAATGAACTCTTAGATGCTTTTCTCAAATATGATTATTACGATCCAGACCATCATGATGATATTATTATGCGAGGCTTGAGTATTGTAGAGGATGATAACTTCTTAAAACTCTATGACGCCTGCCTTTCTCACGATGGTATTATTGATGGATCTCATCCTGCCGAAGCCTATATTATTGCCATAGATTGTTATAGAGCACTCTATGATCAAAATGAATAAACAAGGCGAAAATATATATAGTCGGCCTGACTATTAACATGCATGGCAAGCAAGCATGAAATGGTTTACATCCTCTCGGAAGATTACTGGGGCTTTGATCCAGCAACTCGTGACGACGCACTTAATTTTTATACCAACGTTTGGACTCTTCCAAAATCACAGTATGATTCTATGACTGATGAAGATGATCGACGTAAACTTTATCGTTGTGCTCTTTTCTATGTGGTCGACAAAACTGACAACCATGGATTTACTCCTCTGGCGATCCAATCCCAAGGTAACACTGTAATGGTTGCGGCTACTGCTGCTGGCGGTGGAATTACCAAGCGTAAGTATGATAGCGGTGCGGATTCAGAATATGAAACTGGAAGTATTATTATGCGTCAAGCCGACAGTAAGGCTACTACTTTTGAGGAACTTCAAGATATGTCGACCTCAACCCCCGGCAAGTTTAAAATCGAAGAGTTTATCTTTGACAATGAAACTGCTATCAAATCTAAAGTAGAAGAACTTCAAGAGGAACTCGGTCAAATTAATGCGGCTGAATCCTATGCTTCAGAATCTGCTCCTGCCGATGTTGCCCTCGATGTTTCTCAACCTCTGGCTGCTAACCCAACTACGGCTGCTATCGCTGGAGCCGATCTCATTACTGATGTCCAAGACACATCTTTGGATCTTTTCGCTGAAGAAACTATGAACTTTGAGTTTAGCAATCTTCCGGGACTTCCTGTCGTTGCTAACGACTTCGGAGAGTCCTCTGCCCTAACTTCTGGTCACAGCGTTCCACAATGGTATGGTGCTGACGGAGAATTGAGTGCGGCTGATAAAATGGCTATTAAGCGTAAGCGTATTATGGAATCCAAGATGCGTGGTATCAACCGTCGCAACGCTCGTAAAGACAAGATGGAACAAATGTCTGCTGAAATGGTATTCGAACAAGTTGGTGGACAAGATGCTCTTGGTGTCGGACTACCAGTAATCGCTAATGATTTTGGTGAAGATTCGGCTGGTGGCAGTGGACACGGTGTTCCACAGCAATATGGTGCTGAAACTGAAATGACTCAACTTATGACTTCTAACGCTCTTGGTCAGGCTGGTGTCAATTATGATCATGAAATCCACTATCGTGCTGACGAATTGAGTGCCGAAGATTTCCCCGGACTTGCCGCTGCTAACGAACAAACCATGGCACTTTCATCTGCTCTACCCGGACTTCCAGTAGTGGCTAACGACTTTGGAGAGGATTCTTCCCTTTCAGGAAATGGAGTTCCACAATGGTATGGCTCGGCTGAAGATAGTCGCAGTCCGAGAAACTATATTTATAATAGAGATAATCAATTAGAAGAAGAGATTGTTCAACATCAACAATGGTTGGATGAAAATGAAAGGAGGGGTGACAACCACCACGGGGAAAACTACGTTCTTCAGGAGAAGATTTACGAACTGATGGAAGAAAGAAAGGCACTTAATAAACTCCATTTGGATGCTGAAGGTCGCAAATACGGAAAGCGTCAACGCTTCGATCATATCAAGGGTAACTCTCGTTACTTGGCTCGTAATGCTAAGGGACAATGGATTAGTAACGTTGGAGTTAGTGGATCTATCAAGCAAGATCTCCGATCCAATGCTAAGAGCCAGCAACCAGTTGGTTTCCGTGGTCTCGGAGATGCCGATGTTCGACAAGCCGAAGGCTCTATGTCTGATGAAGAAGTCATAGAAATTATTGAGGAAGTCAATAACAGTGATTACGGCGTATATGACAAATACCCTGTGGAGAAGGTCCGAATTGCTATGCAATTAGTAAATCAAAGACCTTCTTTGAAAGCATGGGCTAAGAAAACATACAGTGCTGAAGCAGCACCTTCCGTAGTTGACGCTGCTGAGCCTATGGATTACATTCCTTATGAGTTTGCTGACGAAATGGATGTTGGTGAATACATCTCTTCTGATGATTTCATGGTGCTACTCGCAGAAACCGTTGATGGTATGGCTCTTCGCTACAAACCACCAATGTATCGTAGCCCACTTGCTATGGCTGGAGCAGGAGCGATCCTCGCTGTTGTTGGTATGAAGTTACTTAAGAAGTGATTTTGATGAATAATGATATGAGAAAGATAGTCTCAATATCCTTCTTTTTTGGAGGATTCCTACTAACTGAGTGGTTAGTTTCAAATCGACGATCAACCTCTGGTGATTTATTAAAAAGGGTTTTGCCCGCAACAATTGTTGGCGGAATATGTTGGATTGCATATCCATACCTTGCCAAATAACTTAAGTTATAAATAGTCGGAGGGATAAACTCCTTTTATGCCCTATATCCTTTCACCTAAAAAGGATCCTGAATATACCCACCAAGAGAATTATGTTTGGGTTCAAAAAGCCACGACTACAAAACCCGCCGCGTATGTTTTAGAAATCTGGCATGGATATGATCCTGATAAATATATGACAGCAGCACAAAAGAAAAAATGGAAAGCGTTTACGTTTCCCAAAAGGAGTGTTAGTAGTGTCAGAAAAACTGTCGCTGCCTACAAGAAAAAAGGATATGTGGTAGTTACTAATGAAGATATTGCTAAACTTTTCAAAGAGTATGTTCCTCGTTCGTATGCCGCAGCACTTAAATCTAAGAAAATCAATCCCAAATCTCAGTATAGGTTTGAAAAGGATGGATCGGGTTGGGTAGCAGGCGCAGCCCCTATGAATCACATTTGGGACAAACCTTCTGTTGTCTCAGTTTACAATCAGTTTCTGAAATCCATGACTTGGGGTGGCAAAAAACCTAAAAACTCACCAAAAAGTCCCGCCAGTTACTTTTGGGGTTGGAATCGACCTCTTGATTTTTCTGGTTCTCACAGTGTAATACCTATGGTTTATGGCAGCGACACAGTAATGCTTCATAATTATAAGACAGGTAAAGTCGCCGTAGTTACTGATTGTGAAGGTGATGATGACGAAGCCGGAGAATATGTTATGTCTACCGTGGCTTTCGAATGGAAAATGAATCCAAAATTAGTAGCGGCTATGAAAACCACAACTAAGGCAAAGCCCAAACCCAAAGCAAAAGCCTCTAAGCCAAAGGCCAAGCCAAAAACCAAATATATTTTAGGCAAGAAGGATCGGCCCACTGATCTTAAGAAACGCAAGTCGCCCCCTTACTCTGCTAAACAATTCCCGAAAGGTGCCCGTAAAAAAGGTAATAACGGTAAGATGTGGACGATCGTTACTGATAAGCGTGGCGTCAAGCGTTGGAAAGCATAGATACAAATAGGTGGTGGGACGCATAACGTCCCATGGACATCAACGATAAGTTCCGAAAGCATTATGCTGAGCAAGGCGTTACTGAAACGGATTTAGCCGATTTTAATCTTGATGCTCTGGATTATATCCATTGGGGGAACAACTCTGTGGCTTTTCCACCGTTTTTCCAATCTGAGGATGTTACCGAAGTAACTGGTTATGTTTACACAGGATATCATGGAGCCGAGGGAATCCGTGTATCACCTCTTACTCTCACTGTTGGATCTCCCGATCCACGAAACCCTGCTTATACTATTTCCCGTTTACTAACTGCTACCGATCTTAATGGAGTCGAAACTACTCTTATTGGTTTAGATGCGGTTGATCAGGATGTTATCGAAGCCAAAGTATCTCCTTATGTCCATCTTTTTCAAAACTATGAACCTTTGAGTAATTTGTTGGCCGCCTCGTTTGGCCCGTTGCCTGTTCACGTTATGGATTTCGAAGGTGCTCACCTCGATCCTGTTTGGACCATCCATCAGTAATCTATAAATAGTCGTGATGATAACTAAAGATTATGGAAGATCTATCACCAGAACTTTCTTCACTCAAAGAAGAGATTGAAGAATCTGCTAATGTGACAGAAGAAGTCAAAGATGCCGTTCCAACTACGGAGGCTGATTCAGCAACTTCGGCTGCCGATATGGCAGGTCACGCTGCAGGGGCTATGACAAAAGCCAAGCAAGCCATGGAAAAACTCGATGAAAGGGAAGATGGTATCACCGATGAAGTTGAAATCGGACTCGAAGAGATGCACCAACCCCCGTCTGGTGACGCAACACCTCCTGAACCAGCAGGGGAAAGTATAGATTATAGTGCGGTTACCCCGCCTGAACCCGAGGAAATGGCTGCACCAATTTCTGCTTACTCGGCGGAAGAAGTTATGGCGGCTCAACAAAATTATGAGTTATCTAATCGTGTCGCTCAAATGGTTCCTGCCGAATATGAAGAATGGATGTTTCCTCCCATGGGACATCCCGGATATCATTTGGGTCAACTTTGTTTGTCACGAGTAATTGCTAACCTTGCTTCTGCTGGTTATAATTCTGTTACTCTTGATGAAGATCCTGTGGTTTATCCCCGTAAAGTTCAGATCGCTGCCAGCACATGGTCGCAAACTCATTACACTGGAGAGGATTTAGAATCCACTCGTCGTGAACTCACTATGGCACCTGCCTCCGAAATCCAAGGTTTAATTCCTGCTACTTCTACTATGATTGATGATCTGGTATCTTCTCGATACCCTCCTATGGATGTTGAAATCGAAACGGTTTCCGTAATCGAAAAAACCACTTCACCTATGATTAGTATGGGCGTTATTGCAGCCACTGGACTTACTGCTATGATTCTCCCGATTTACTTAGTCCGTCGTTGGACAAAACTATAAATAGTAGAACCACTGAGGAATACCTATGAATCTTGACCTTGCGATCCAGAACACTTTGAAAAGGAGTCCTATGGATTCGGCTATGCACGGCGTTCTCTCAAACTTCGGTGGACAATACGAACTAAAAAGTTTCACTGAAAATGGTAGCCTTCAAGAAAGGCTCTTTGGCGATTCCGTCGGAGTTACTTCACCTGTTGGAGAGGCCAACTTAGCCAAACCAGTGCTACGAGAAGAGCGAGAAGTTGTTACCCTACAACCCGCTGTGGCTGAAGAACTTAGTTATGGTGGTCGTGCTTTTAAGGTTTCCTTTGAGCCTGCTAACCAACGCTGGACGCTTATTGAATACATTCCTGAAACTGGTTTTAGTGGTTTCATTAACAAACTTATGGGTCGTCCAAATGGTGGCCGTGAAGAAGTTATTGCTGTTAAAATGGGATCTGCTGCCACACATCGTTTCCTAACTGAAGTTGAAACTTCCCGACTACCCGAAGAACTTAAGCGTGAGATCGCTTCTATTGGTGTTATGTCTATGACTCCTGTGGTATCGGCTGTTAGTCAATCCCTTCGCACAGATTCTTTTGATGATTCTATTGATCTTGCGGGCACAGCCCCAGTTTCTGCCCAATCATTTAACCAAAGTAACGTTATGGAAATGGATCTGGCTGCAGAATACTCTGGAGTTAAGAAACTTAAATCTAATCACTTTATGGGTGACACCGTTATTCCGACCCCAATGTCTCACATTCACGCAGGTGGATTTAGAAATGCAGAAGGATTTAACCAAAATGCGGTTGGGTCCTACGTTGCACCACCAACAAAAGTGGCTGGCGGAAATCGCAAGACCAGCAGGTCACTATGATAAACTATAAATAGTCGAAGAGGGAGTTATATATTATGGACTACGCACCAGTAACCTCAGATCTCGAATCATCTTTTGATGTCCTCACTGAAGAATCCACCTACGCAGGTGCTTTCGGATTAGTTGCAGGAGCATTTATTGGTGGTCTTTTAACTTACTTACCCTTCTACCGTCTTGGCCGTGCTGCTGATATTGGTAGCACCGTAGTTACTGCTCTCAGTGGTGGCTATCTTATCGTTAACTCCCGATCTCGTCCCGATTCCTATGGCAAGGCTATGAATTATGCAGGAACGGCTTTGATTCTTTCCTCAGTTGTTCAAGTTGCTGGCATGGTTTCACCTACTGTCGGAGGAATGCTTGGACGCTACTCGGCTGAAGATCTTCCACAATCTGGATCGGGATCAGTAATCGGTCAAGAAACTGCTACTCATTCTTACTCTGATATCAAAAACGCTGAAGAGTGGGAGTTTGAACAATCTACTGTTCGAATGCAAGAGCGTGGCATGGACGGACTAACTCTTTCTTCAGTTGAAGAATTGGCTCCTCTTGGACACGGTGTTGATCAGAACTTTGGATCTGAAGAAATCTATGCTACTCCAACAGGCGGAGTCGATCAAGACTTTGGTGGACCTATGATTGAATCCACTACTGTGGCCAACCCAATGGAAATGGCAGTTAGTGATTACGTTACTGCTACTGATACTTTAGGCAAAGGGGCTATGGCAGGATTTACAGGAGTCAATCCTCTAACTATGACTACTTACTCTATGGACACACCGCCTGTTATGGCACGTTCTGATGAACCTACTATGAGTATGGGAACTCCTAACCCAATGGTTCAAGAAGTTTCACCTTATTTCAAACCCCCGACCACTGCTGATGCTGGAGAAACCTATATTCTCGGATCGCACACTGTCGTCAACGCTGGACAGCCCATGCAATTCTATGGCGCAGAAGGTAATTATTCCACCACTATTGGTAACCACGTTCGTGGTGCTGAAGGAAATGGTTCCATTTTCGGAATGTAAAACTATAAGTAGTGGAAAACCCAAACAACAAATAACCAATAACTGGAGATGAAAAATATGCTAAACACAATAATGAATACGCTTGTAAACCCCTTGACGATCGGAGCCAGCCTGACAGTAGTCGGTGCTGCTGGACTTGTCGGTGGAATGTTCTCGGACGTTCTATCCTACACAATCCCTATCGTTGGAATCAACCTTGGCACACTAATGTATGTCGTGCCACTTTCGGTTGGTGTCGTGACCTTGGCTCGCCGCTACGCTGGCATGGACGTTCCGTTCCTCGGAATGATCGCTGACGAAGCAGCCGCTGAAACTGGATTCAACTGGGGAGAAAACTCCTCTGGTCCAGACAATGGAAACGGCGTTCCTATCTACTACGGATCGTGAGATTCACTAAGTAGTAATACCCATAGGTGATACCATGAACAAAGTTAGATCAACCCTTGTAAACGAATATACCGTCGGAGGTTCACTCCTTTTGGTCGGTTTCGGTTTCTTTAGCACTCGTTTTGCTGATGTTCTTTCTTACCAAGTCGCAACCATCCCTTCAATGATTCCAGTTATTGGCGGTGCATCAGTCACTGTTGGTCGTGTTCTCGGAATAGTTCCTGCTACTCTCGGATTAGCCGTTCTCTTTAGAAAGGCTCGTGATGTTCCAGTGGTTTCTGAAGCCACTGAACTACCTCTGGTAAAAACTATTGTTAACTATGTCGAAGATTTAAGTGACGAAATGGGTGGCACAATTGAGGCTACTCCTGTTATGGTCATGGATCTATCTGCTGAAGAACTCAATGCCGAACAACTTCTGCTTTGTTCCGAACATGATGATTATTTCGCAGCCTGTGGTTGTGGAGTTTCACCTGCTGAAGTTGAACCCAAAGCCGCTGAAGAATTAGCGGCTGAAGAAATTATGGCTGCTGAAATGGAAGTTCCTAAGAAGAAAACCACAGGAAGTCCCAAGCAACAAGCATGGCGATCCTGTGTCGCAGATGCCAAAGGCGATATGGCCAAGGCTAAGCAACTTTACTCTGCTATGGGTTACTAAGGATTGGTTTTAATGATTAACAATCCCATGGCTTATTATAAAGAGATGGGATTCACCTCTCTTGATTCTATCGTTTACTCTACGGCCCTGATCGGTTCGATCGGTGGTTTGCTTGGAATTGTTCAAGGAGTTCGTTATATGAAACTTGATCAAATTATGGCCTTCACCATTATGACGGCTGGATCGCTTTACGGTGCTAAAAAAGGTTTAGATATCGCTAACGATTATTACCCCAAAGAATAACTACATATAGTTGAGTAACTCTATCTATCTTATGGTAGGAATCATCAATTTTCTTCGTGAGGCTTCACCAGTCGGAGTTGTCGGCAAACTTTTTTATCTTGGTGGAGAAGATATTGACGATGGAGATCCATTGTCGACCCATTATTTAAATTGTTCTAATCCCGACGTTTCACCTGACAGTTGTAGTGAGTGCGGCGTCTCGGGGGCTTATTCTGACGGTAGTTTCGTAAAGCATGATGGAGATAATGTTTACGACATTTCTGCAGTTGAAACCACAATCTTAGATTATTATAATAGAATCGCACCTGCTGGTTGGGATCAATCTGGCTATCGACCCTATCGTTGGGAGACTACTACAAACAAAAACTCCGCTACTAAATATAAAACCGTTAAAGTGTTGGTAGACAAAGATGATGATCTTTGGTATATACTGGCAGAATTAAAAGAACCTATTGCTATAAGTTCTACCTACCTTGACAAATTACGGGGCCATTTCGAAGGTGATTGACCTTACAAATCAAGAAAAACAGGCAAAAGTTTATATAGTCACAAATACAATATAATATTGTCCTTTGGGACGGAGTTGAAAAAATATGTCAATGAGAAGCCAAGTATACGAATGGAGTAACCTTCAGGCCAACGCAAATCAGTTGCGCCGAACCACCGCCGATCTGCCAGTTGCAGTCGTCGCAAACCGTGAATACGATATTTTCACAGGTGGATTAGGTAACAACATCACCAAGCCCGCAGAAACGACCGCCACACAGTTTATCGTCATCGAAGACGTTGCTGCTTCCCCACTTCTAAGTGGTGCAGTGCAGATTCGAATCAACACGACAGACTACTTCCAGAACCCTGACGTTACTGATATGTCTGGTATTCCGGGATTGGCAAGTCCATACCCTCGTGGTGCACCTTCTTCCATCGACACTGCTCTGGCAACCGCTGGTGCAGTTGGAGATCAGAACATCTTGAAGTCTTTCGACCTTTACCCTGACGTTTACGTCCTTCCGGGTCAGACTTTCCAGATTCTCTACTCGAACACAGGAACCACTACTGACTCTACCGAAATCGTTTCATGCTTCTTGAAGTATACTCTTTACGATGGACCAGACGCTCTTATCGCAAACAAGTTGTTGGAACTTGGTGTCACAATCAACCCAAACAACGTTGACTGGTATAAGCGATCCTTGATCGAACAACAACAACGCTCCCGTGCTGTCGCAGGAGGCCAAGCATAATCCGAGGGGATTTAAAATACCAAACAATGGAGTTGAAAAAATATGTCAATGAGATCACAAGTATATGAATGGGACGCTGCACGAAATCCGACCACCCCTGCACAAACAGTTGCATCCGTAATTGGAAACCGCACATCGATTTTCGTCGGTGGACTTGGTAACAACATCACCAAGCCTGCAGAAACAACCGCAACAGAGTTCGTCGTTATCGAAGATATCGCAACCACACCAACACTCGGCACACTGTCGACCATGGGTGCTGGCCAAACTATCCGTGGATTAACTTCTGCTGCTGGCGGTATCGCAGGACCTCGTGCCTACGTCCAAGTCAGGATCAACACAACCGATTACTTCCTCGACCCAGATAACATCCCTAACGATGGTATCCCCGGTGCTGCAAGCCCTTACCCACGAAGTATTAACTTCCAACCTTCCTTCAACCTTTACCCTGACGTTTACGTCCTTCCGGGTCAAGTCTGGGACGCTTTGGTGACTTTCTACAACGATGGATTCGCTGGTGCTGCTTTCGCTCTTGGCGAACTTCAGTGCTTCGTCAAGTATACCCTTTACGATGGCCCAGATGCCCTCATCGCTAACAAGTTGTTGGAGATGGGAATCAGCATCAACCCGGGTAACGTCGACTGGTATAAGCGTTCCTTGCTTCAGGCTCAGGCTTGAAGTCGGTAACACTTCACAGGAAACACCGATCTAACCCTTCGATGAGGCATAAGTGGTCGAAAGACTACACAAATGCGGAGACAAGGTTGATCATTGGGTGATACAATGAGGATGACTTCTGCTAAACTGGGAACGGCTCTGACTGTTATCGGTGCAAGTATGACTGGTTATCACACTCATAGTATGTTGGCTGTAAAAAAGTATGATTCCAAGTCCCTCTTTTGGGCATTAACTGGAGTCATTTCCTTTGGGATCGGTCAAAATCTGGTTGCAGACTCGCTTCACGATAGATTTAAATAGGTAGTGGGGATTACTATCCCTTATGTTTGATATCATCATTCCCACCTACAAGATCCATCCTGACTTGATTAAGCGGTGCTTAGATTCTATCGATACTCAAGTTTTTAAGCATCATAAGGTATACCTTGTCGACGGAACCCCCGTCGATTGGGAACACTATGCTAAGTTCCAAGCCATCGTTAATGATCATGCCGTAGTTTACCTGCGTCAAACTGGTAAAGGTGTATCACAGGCTCGCAATCAAGCGATTAATGCAGGAAGCAATCCTTATGTGGCTTTCTTAGATGGTGATGATTACTGGTATCCCGAGCATTTAAATGAACTGGCTCAAGCGATCGACACTACTGATGATCAGTATGTTATCTGGTGGAATCCTATGGACACTACCGTAGTTCTTACCACTCCTAAAAACACCTTTACGTCTAATAAATTGTGTAATTATTTTGCTAATCACCAAGATTGGGATCCCCGTTATCATGGTTTGTTTATTACTACTCACCCTGTTTTCCCAAGTTCTGTCGCCGTTAGCAGAACCAGATTTGATGCTGTTGGTGGATTTCCTGAAGACTTATTTGCAGGAGAAGATGTTATTCTTTGGCATAAGATGTTAGGAGATAGTCGGAAAGATAATAATATTTTTCTTTGCTATCAAACTGATTTTGTAGGGGCTTATCACGACTTACAAGACGATACTTATGGTGGCGACACAGGCTTTTTCAATAAAGGCCAACATCCATTAAAAGATCTTTATGGTGATGATGCTGAAAAAGTATTTCAAGAGAACTTAGCCTCTCGATCCAAATATTTTACTTTTGGTGATAAACCCGATGATATTGATCAACAAACATGGGATGAAATTAAATCTGCCAAAATATACGAAGGCTGGCTTGTTTGAGATAAATGATAACTATATATTCGTGGTATCCATAATCCTAAAATATGCCCAACCAGCCGCCACCACAATTTGTTATTACCACACCTGTTGGAGATATTGCTCTCGATCCCACTGAAATCCGTGATGTCTGGGCTTTTGTTTCAGAATCTGTTGGCGTTGATATTCAGGATGAACAAATAAAAGATTTTTTAGGAGATTCTGTTGAAACCAAGCGTGACTTTTACCACAGTAAGTCTTATGTGGGGTGGGGTCACTCGATGATGGAAGTTGTTAATCGTGATTATGAGATTGTCAGAATCAGCAATTATAATAACCGTATGTCGGGCGAAGCCTCTCCGATCTGGTTGGATGAACGCATCAAGAAAGATGGAGAAGAAGTTAGAATTAAGATCCCTCATAAGATGACGATGTATCTCCGATCCAAAAAGGATAATCATGGTTTAGTTATTGCCTTTTATCCTTATGACACCTATGAATTAGACATCATGTATCACTTTTGTTCCGATGGGCCTTTCGATTATACTGTTTGGAAAAATAATCTCAAAACTCATTTTTCTACCGAAGGGATTTACAAGAATCAATCTCTGACGGCTGCCTTTGATTTCTTAGATAATCAACAAGTTTCATGGAAAGATATTGTCTTAGAACAAGGGTCTATGGATAACCTCAATCGACACGTTATTAACTTTATTTCTAATCTTCCTAAGTATAAAGAGGTTGGCATGAGAGCCTCTCGGGGTATTCTTCTAACAGGTCCACCGGGCACTGGTAAGACCCTTTGTTGTAGTATTCTTATCAATCAAACCGATTCCACAGTTATCTATGTTACCCGTAATGCTGTCACGGATCGGGGACAGATTGACAACCTTTATAAATTGGCCAGATTCCTTGCTCCTACGCTGGTAGTCTTTGAAGATATTGATACTCTTGGTGGTATCGATCGAGAAGAATCTGATCACCCCCTATTAGGAGAGTTCCTTAATTGTTTGGCAGGGGTCGAAGAAAACGAAGGTGTTATTACCTTGGCCACTACCAATTACCCACAACATTTAGATTGGGCTTTGGCTGATCGCCCGGGTCGATTTGATTTGAGGATTAATTTTGGATATCCTGATAAAGAGGCTCGTAGACTTATCTTTGAAAAGTATCTAACTAATTGTTCCCAAAGTGATATTAACTATAAATCATGGGCTAAAAAAACTGAGGGTTACTCAGGAGCCTACCTCCGAGAATTAGCAGCCTTATCGTTTATGATTGCTACTGAAAAGGGCACTGATCTCAATAATGACATTATCACTGAAGCCTTTACGGAGTTAGAAACTCAGCGATCCTTAGTCGCCAAAGAGAAAAATCTTCTCCGAAACAAAGAAGAGTCTCATGACTTTATGTGAGTAAACTATAAATAGTCGCAGGGTCTAATAACTTGTATGGCCAAGACTCGTGATACGGTTCAAGAACTACCTGCTCAAGATGTAGGTTTCCTTTTTGGAACTATGTTTGATCTTACTACCCTCCCAAAAGAACTAAAACACACTGGTAAAGTCGCTAAAGGCGAGTTTAAAATAGTGGCTCACTTCCCTGCTATTCACGAAAAGAATGGCACCGAGGCGGCTTACTTGGCTCGTCACCGAACCTTCCGTGGTGGACTTTATGCTACCTACCAAGATGGTCCTTACAAGATTGATGAAATCAATTGGGATGCTACCAACCGTGCGGGTGTCCACATGGTTACCATGACCAAATACGGTCAAGTGGTCGAGTTTCCTTCCCAACCTTCTAAAACCATGCCCGGTAGCCTCAAACTAATGGTTCAAGAATTAGTAGAGTCCCTCAAAACACCCGGCTTTATTATCCGTTGTAGTGGTCTGGGCGGTGCTTTAGAACCTAAAAAGGGAACGACTGATGAATACAATGTTATTCTTCTAAATGGTGATGTCAAATGCCCTAAGAAACTTGCTAACCACGTTCCTACTAAATATCACGCTGAGGATGAATCCATCTTCCTTGCTCAAACAGGACCTTGGTGTGGTAACGCTGAAGATTATCAGAAGCCTCCTTGGATCAAAGGCCCCGGCCGAAAGACTCGTGCTATGCGATCTGCCAAAAAGCAAAAGAACATCGAACTTCGTGAAAAGCGCAACGCCGAACAGATGACTCAAATGGGAGATTCTCTTTTCCCAGTTATTCCTAACACGGGTGGCGGAGACTCTGCTCTTGGATCGGGACGTGGAGTTCCACAATGGTATGGTTCAGCCGAAGGTCATGGACAACTACGCTTCTCCACAGGCTTTTCAAGAAGTTCTTCAGGAAAACAAAAAATGCTTCAGGATTATGAAGTTGAATATGAGGTTATGTCTGATAACAATCGTTGGACTTCTTTTGGTCCTGAATATCGCTACGCCTTTAAGCAACTGATTGAAAAAGACATCAAAAAGGAATTAAACTCGAATACACACTGGGGAAAGTGGGAGGAAGCCTTGTTGGATAATAAATCTTTTGAAATGGACAACCATATTGATTATCTCGGACCAAATGGTAAGGAAGTCACCATCTTTTATAATGCAACTTTTATGCCCAATAAAATAATATCTGAAACCACAGATGGCACGGAAACATTCTATGAAGATGACCTGAACTTTTATGCCGAATCGGCTTTCGATAAATTGGCTAACAAAGTGGCTCAGGGTTATATCAAGAAAGGTAAATCCAAGGAAGAAGCCTTAGAGATCGGACGAAAGACGGCCTATAAAATCGGAGTCAAGAAATACGGAAAAGCAGGTATGAAGAATAAGTCTATGGAAGGACGAATGCGTCGAAAGTCTGCTGAGGAAACTATGAACTTTGAGTTTAGTAACCTCCCGGGTCTTCCTGTGGTTGCTAACGACTTTGGAGAATCTTCGGCACTTATGTCAGGGAACAGTGTTCCACAATGGTATGGCGCAGAAGAGTTTGAAGCACCTATGCCTTCTTACCCTCCCAGTAAAGGCGATGTTGATCGTGTGCAAAAAGCCATTCGATCCCGTCACCGAGGAATTAGATTCAAGGGCTCTCCAACCTACCTTACCGAAAGAAAAGATGGCTCTAACAAATACCATGTTTTTCAAATGACTAATCGTGGTGGCTTTAATGGCTATGGTCGGATCGGTCACACCATGACCTTATTCGGACCTATGTCTCCACAACAATACCAATCCAAACTCAAATCAAAAATGAAAAAAGGATATCGGGAGACAGGATTTTAATGGGTGATACTATGATTAACGGAAATGAAACTTTTAGTGCGCCTTATGCTGGATCTGATGCTTTGTCAAGCATAGACTTTTCAAAAGCCCAAATTACTAATACTATTGGAACTGGTGATTTCGATCAAGCCAGTTTAAACTCCTCAGGTCATCAAAACGTGTTTGCTCATGCCGAGGAGTTCGCTGCTGCCAGCACGGCTCGTCCAGACCTACCTCGTGAAAAGCGAAATGTTCTTAATTCTGTGCGTAGTAATTACGATCCATCTTTTAGTTGGTCTTCTTGTAGTTGGGGCCCTTACTTTAACCGTTTTTCGGCTGAGGGTTCTAACAAGTTCTATTCCGTTTGGGTTTGGGAACGAGCACCCGGTATTTACACTGCTATGGGAGCCTACGGAGGATTGGGACAAAACCCCCGTCTGTTTAACGTCGGTCAGACTCGTGATCTTCAACAGGCTGTTAATATGGCTAAGAAAAAATTACAATCTAAGCAAAAGAAAGGTTACCAAACCTACTCTGCCGAATATATGGAAAATCTAAGTAATGCTATCGTGCAATTCGAAGACGGTGCTGGCTTTTCATCCGCCTCTGCACCTCCTAATGATATCTTCTTTTCAGAAGAGGGCATGACCGTCTCCGGTGGTCACGACTTGACGTTCACCATGAATCATTTATCTAAAGAAGAACAGATAGCATACCTAAAACGAATCATCGAGAGTAATAAGAGTAAGGTTCAGAAACCTTATGAACTAACTCCCGGTGGATATGGATTTGGTTTGAATGGTAAAGTGGTTAGTGCAGAAGTTTATCTAAAGCACCTTCAAGAAATGGCTTCGGAAGAAGGCAACGCCCCTGTTCAAGATCCTATGGAGTTTGGAGAAATGGCTAACTGGACCCCTCTTGATGGCAGCGAAGGTCTCAAGCGAAAGCGAGCCGAAAGTCAAGTTTTTGCCCTCACCTATTTCCTTCAAAACGATGTCAATATGGAAGATATCAACGATGTCACCGAAGCCTTAGAACTTTATCTTAGCCTTAGCGAAGATATTGCTGAAATGGATGCCTCTGGACTCCAAAAGCACCCTCGTTACGAAGTTGCCAACCGAATGCTTTCTGATCTATCTTACCGCTTAGATGAACTTCAAACCCAACTCCCTGAAATCGATGTTGATATTGAAATGGATGCTGAATATGAAGCATGGCGATCCGCTTTCACCGATGGGGCTGCGGCCACCCAAATCCACAAATACGATCGCAACTGGATGCAAAAAGTAATGAATCCACGATCCCGTCAAATTAAATCAATGTGGAATGATGCTAAACCATCTTTTAATGAAGAACTAAAATCTGCTGAATATGGTGAAGATGCAGATGCCGAATATAACTTTTTAAAGAGGAACTTCTTCAAAACTTTGGGTCTTGGAATGGTCGCTGCTTTCTTCTTAGGTAAGAAACTATAAATAGCAGAGGAGGCAATTGATTACTATGCTTAACCGATTATTGGATAAGGAAAATCTTATGAATATGGCTCTGCCAATCTTGGCAGGTGTGGCCGTCGGAGTATTTTATCTAAATCGAACCTCTCCTGCAGAAGAAGAACCAGAAGATGAAGAGGAAGAAGTCAAAGAAGCCCACGTTGAACCTCAGCGTCAGGCTGCTATCGCTCGTGATTGGGGATCAGTCCCTCGTGTTTCTACGCAGAGAAATATCTTAGCAGGACAAGCCGTAGGACAGACTATTGATTACACCCTTCCTGTCGGACAAAGTCCGCAAGGTAACGATCCTATCAGTTCTGATTGGACGGCTTACAGTTACACCCTGATGACAACTGAACCTACTTTCGGCCAAAATTACTTTGGTCGTGCTTTAGGCGTAGTCTGATATTTACAGGCTAAACTATAAGTAGTCGTGATGACAAAACATATCTATGGTAGACTTCGTTGCGCTACGCAATCAGATCCTTCATGGCGAAGGCATTGAACCCGTTGAACGAGAACCGTCTCGGGTTGAAAAAGAAAGTTTTCAACTTTCCACAGGCATTCCTTTGTTTGTAGGACTTTCAACTTTAGCATTTATTGGTATCGATAGATTTAAATTAAAGATGCTCGGCAGTGCTGCCACGCCCTTAATGATGTTTTTGGGAGTAGCACCTCTTTCTTATGGTTTAGGTCGTTTGACTCGTGGTATGACTTCTCAAGAAGAACAGCAACGTTATGAACGTCTTTTAGATGCTACTCAAGCCGCTTATTCCGATCTTGATGAAGAGGAAGAAGAACAGGCTGCTGAAAATCCTGATCAAGTAGGAATGCTCGATCCAGATGCTCAGTATTATTTTGATGCTGCACCTTCAGTAGATTATCTTAATTTTGGATCAAATGGTTTATTCGGTGATGCTATCGGACAAGAGATAACTTCTTTTGAGGCTAATCAAGATCTATTTGCCCCACGGCAAAGTTTCGAATCGCAGACCTTTGGATGGTGATTAAATGAAAGAAGAGTTTTACTGTTTACCCCTTAAGAAAAAGGTGAAGGCTAAAATCACTACGGTGGTAAAGAAAAAGAGTTATGCCCTTAAAGGAGTTCACAAGGTTGGTGACAAATCATACAATCTTAACAAAACCTGTTCCAAAGCCCGTGCTGAAGAAGTTGCGGCGGCTTTAGGAATCGAAATCGAGCACACAGCGGCTGCCGAAACCATAGTTCCTGAAGGATCGTTTTTACCCGAAGGATCGGGTAATGTTATCGGACAAAACACGGCTGGCACTGAGACTGCTATTCCTGCCACTGAAGAAACTCCTACGGCTAACACCACTCCTTTCCATTCCGATTCTGAAGATAAGATCGGACCAATGAGCATGGCGGCTGAAGAGAAGAAAAACTGTGGCTGTGGTAAAGATCCGTGTATTACTTACGGTGCTGACGGTTATAAAAAGTCCCGATCCTCATCTGATGAGGAAGAGGATGTTATCGAAGGTGCTATGGAAGATGAGGAAGCCGACGATATCCCACAGGGATTCGACCCTACGGATGATAAAACCGTTCAGTTTGAAGATGGCACTCTTATGAGCCCATCTAAAGAGGCTGAAACAGGCGGAGTATCCTATGCTATCGAACCCGATCACTGGCTACGCCTCCAAGCCCACCGTGATTGGCAAGCCACTCGTGAAGAAGTTAACGTCGAGCGTGAAAACAACTTTTGGGTCATTACAGGACCTCAAGAATCTGCTGATGATATCTTAGATCTTATTATTGACACTGCTGACAATACTTTGGCAGATATGACTCCCGTTTCTTCTGCTGGTATCAGCAAAGGAGTAACTTTGGGAATTGGAATGCTGGGAATTGCAGCCAGCATAATGTTACTGCAAAAGTTTAATAAGAGTGATTAAGATGGTTGGATATGATATAAACTGTGACCCCGGAAGCCTATACAGTCGAAAATGTTATGTTGGTTCTGGTGCTAACAGACAAGAAATAATTGGATACGATGCCTCAGGCAATCCTATTTCTAAAGCCCCTACTACGGCTGCTGGCACAGCATGGCAACCTTCAGTTACGGTATTGGATCAGGATGGTAACGCTTACCAGCCCTATGGCTCTGGTGGACTTCCATTCACTATGTCAGGTATCGCAGGAATCTTTGGAATCACACCTTCTTCGGGTGCCGATCCTCAAGATTGGAAATACCTTACGGATTCAGCCCCCGGCTCTTACTCTCGCAAAATGTATAATCAACGCACCTGTAATCCCCTTTGGAACACTCAAGGCTGCAAGACCGACCCTGCTGGTGATTCTGGTGGTGTAACTACTGCTCCTGAGGCTACTGCTAATGCTGGATCGCAGGCTTGGTATAATAAGTTTTTCGGATTCTTTAATTCAGATACTGAAAACATTTCTGGAATGGTAGAACCTACCACTACCTCCTACCGAGGATTGATTGTTCCTGCTGTGGCTGCGGCTGCTCTTGGTTATATCTACTTCGGAGGATCGGAAGATGACCAAGGTTGAAAAAGAAGTCATTGAAGAAACCTTTAGTGATCAGCAGCAAGCGGAGTTAACGGCTAAGCGTAAGGCTTGGCGTAACCTCTTGATTCCAGCAGTGGGATCAGCGGCTTTCTTTACCAGCACTATGTTGGGAGTCATTAGAACTCATAAGCAACATGGCTGGCCTAATGGATCGTTTTACTTATCAGATTATCTCCTTATGGGAGTTCCCTTCCTAATTCTTTCCCTTGGGTTTTTCGAAGAGTTCTCCAATCGTGAAGACAAAATATTTAATGCGGAGTGATACGATGTCTACGCCCTACAACAACTATTTTGGTGCTTGCATGACTCCTGAGGGAGATTGTTTTGAAACCTCTCTGGAAACTTGTCGTGCTATCGGAGGTCGATTCCAAGGCCCCGGCACTTCCTGTGGAGGATATCAGTCACCAATTATGATGCGATCTGAAACTACCGAAACCACGGGGAAAGTAAATAGTGTTATGTTGGCAATCACTGTTGGTGTGATGACGGGTGTGGCAACAACTATCTTTGGTAACATACTTTCCGAGATGTGGTTAGATCGGCTAAGAGAAGATCCAGAGTTACACACCACTCCTGATGATCTTGATGAACCGGTGTGATTTAGGTTGCTTATTAACTATGCTACCCTACCCTTTGGGTTACGTCGACCTAAAATAACTTTGAGAAATCCACAATACGGATTGTGGAACAAAACTGGTGATTGGGCTACTACGGGAATGGGCTATAATAACATTTATTGGAACTTTGGTGAGTATCTCAATGATTGGTCTTCAGGAGAGTTATCTGACGAGTTAATGCAAGATGTGTTAGACAATCCGCAAGATTGGGGTTTTTGTGATTATTGCTCTGAAGGTCCCAATGGTGATCAAGATGCTTTTATCCGTCTCAAGGATTGGTCCGATCCTGATGCCCACCCTCGTTTTGACCCCTCCGATTCCGACCACAAGGATCACTTAGAAAATATGCAGCAAGTTCCCACACCTCGAAAAGATTGGGTTGTTGGTAAAAACCAGATGGATATTTGGTGGCCTTTTTATCACCTTACTGGACCTACGGGGCTTGCTGAGATGGATTATATAGATTTAGAAAATCAGGTTAGTGGATCAGTCGGCAAGGCCATGCCGGGCACAAACTACGAGAAAGAGAGAGATAAGAATCTCAGTAGTGCCGATGATATCTATCCCTTCCCATACCGAATGTGGTGGTATTTCGAGCCACGGCATGAAAGGGATGAAAATAGTGATAGTATTACTTACAAGTTTAATCGAGAACGTTTTGTAGAAGATGTAGAAAAGCGAATGTCCCGAGCCAACTACTTAGATCCCAGTAGACCACTTACTCCTTCTGCAGATCAGATGGCAATTATAGATAGTTTCAGTAAGTATGATTCTGTCCTAAATATCGCCAAAAAAGAACTAATAACTCCTGCTCTTGGTAAAATAACTCCTGTCATCAATTACAAAGTAGTCAAAAATCCTGACAAAACTGCCAAATGTTTTATGCCCGGATGTGGTGGTAAAATCAAGCGTGGAGACACTTATGAGAACGTTTGTCAAAATCCCATCATGATACAATAGATACATATAGGTGGTCTGACAACCTTTATTGATGTCCAATGAAGTCTGGTTGGAATATTTATCAGCAAGGAGGGAATCATATCTTACGGAACGTCGTCGACTTCTCGGACCTGAGTATGCTATGGACCCACAACGCTGGGACACCTTATTGGAACAAGAGTGGATTATTATGCGAGATAGATTGGCCTCAGGGCATGATATCGAAGATCCTGTTAAAAGACAACTGGGAGAAGATTTTTTTGAAAGGCAACTTATGGAACAGTTGGAATCCGAGGTTCACCAAGTCGCCACAGATTTCGAAGATATTCAATGGCAAGACAAGTTATTGCCCTTTGTTTACTATGAAGATTTTATCATGTTGGCTCAGCAAGGTATCTTTAGGTTGGAAGAGTTTATTTTTGATAAAGGCCGTCGATGGGAAAAGAAGGTGTTGGAAACGCTTACTTCCTACGGATATCAATCCGTGGGCCATATAGAATTATTTGATGAGGTTTATTTACATGTTGTCAAAGGATGAATGGGACGAGATCGATAAAACTGAGTTTGTTTCCGTTAAAGGAATGCTTATCATTGTGGTTTTATTATCCATCGTTGTTCAGTCAGTAGCGCAGTTATTTAATCCTTCTTTTTGGATCAACTACCAATTATTAGCATTTATTTTAGCCACCAATGTCGGAGCCGTGATTTTAGCGATGATGGCTCAATCTTCAGCAGATAAAATCTCTCGAATGTATCGTCGTGCTTTTACGCCCGAGTTCTATCAAGGATTGGGTGCTATCACCAAGGTCTTTAATTCCTTAGAAGCCCAAGCCGAAGCCAATGGACAAGATCTTTCTAAAGAACTGGAATCCTTAGGACCTCGACTTTATGGGTTTTTGTTTTCCGATCGTCCTGATTTAGAACCTCCTGTGGTGGAAGTAGAGCCTTCACCTGAATGGTCTGATGAGTCGGAACTGTTTGCATGATGCAACTAACCGATAGATATTTATAGCGGTAACACGGATTTTTTAGTATGTCTCGCTTTCACGCTTTTGTGCAGGCCTGCATCTTTACAATTTTTATGATCATGGCGGTCTGTGCTTTTTTCTTTGGATATATCTGGAGAGAGGGTTTCTTAGGTCCTGAAGAATCTGAGGATGCTATTAACGCTTTATTAGCAACTATTGGTCCGTGGGCTTTTGCTATCGATGTCTTTGTTATCAGCCCTTTGATATGGTGGATAACTCGTAGCACTATCTGGAAACCAAAAACAAAACTCATCAAGGGTTTAATGATAGATACGGAAGATTTAAAAGTCATTCCCTTCATACCACCTCCGTCGGAGTATCCTGTCTTTTTGCCGCCGCCATACGATCCTGAACCAGATCAGAACATTTGGGACGAGATGGGTCGAAGGTGAAGATATAAATAGTAGGGGCGGTCTATCTTTCTTATGGTAAATCAAGATCCTCAGCCTGAGTTGTATACCACTCGCCATCAATTCACGGCTGCTAATGTTACGGGTGATGTTAGCACAGTAACTATTTACACCAACCAAGCCAACAATGAAGAGTGTCGAATCTATGCTATCTTAGTAGATATCCTAAATGAAAATGGAACTCCTGCTTCTACCACCACTACTGACGTTGATTTTGGAATCTCGATCCAAGTTGGACCTAACAATATTCCTACAAATGAGTTCGATGCGACGGTCATTTGTTTCCGTGATGACAAGCAATTAGCCTTCCCCTCACCGATCTTAGCCCTTTTTCAACAACCTTTAGCCGTTCAAGTGTCACTTAACAGCACTACTGGAGCAACTTTAGCCGCCAACCGGACCGTAGTCATCACTTTAGTATCGGAATTAGCCATTCAAAAACGCATCCCACCTGCCAATTTACAGTTCCGAAACCCAAGTTACAAGCGTTAGATTTATATAGTAGAGCGGAGAAGTGAATAGTATGGCAAACCAAGATCCACAACCTGAGATTTACACCACTCGTCACACATTTACGGGTGCAACTGCTGTCGGAACTTCAAATACTGTGACCGTTTACACCAATCAAGCCAACAACGAAGAAGTTCGCCTTTACGCTTTGGCCGTCAGAATCCTTGATGCTGCTGGATCTAACGTTACTACTGAAACTGATTTCGCAGTTTCTATTCAAGTCGGACCAAACAACGTTCCATCTAACCAATTCGATGTCGGATGGTTGGCTGCTAACATCGCTAACGGTGGATCAGTTATGGCTTTCAGCACCCCTGTGCTTTGTCTCTTCCAACAACCTCTGGGTGTTGTCGTTCAAGTAAAGACTGCTACTACTGCTACCCGAACTGTGGTCGTCGATCTTATCGGTGAACTCGCTATCCAAAAGGTGCTTTCAGGCAACGTTGCTATGCACCCATACAACGATGGCAACCCCGTTTGATTTAGATGACTAAATCTTGGTTTTCGTCTTACGAAGACCTCGACAAATTGAGTTTTGAAGAACTCCAATCTTTCTTACCTCATGGTGTATCCTTTAATACCAAAAGAGAAATTATTGCTTACTGGATATTTAAAAATCATGCTGAAGTCATAGCACCGCCCAATATCAAACAAAGTCGGGACGTGTGGTTAGAACAGACGTATTTAAAGATTATTGGTATCAATCAACGAAATCACGGTCAATATGACACTATTAACGATCAAGATATTTTCAGGCATTCACGGATTTCTCGCTGGATCGGTTTTATACCCCATGACTGGAATCAAGAGGAGGAATGATTTAGATGGCCAAATCTTGGCAGGAAGCGTATCAATATTTCGATGGATGGCCTGTTCCTGAACTCAGGGATTTATTAAAATCTAAAGACCTGCCCGTTTCAGGTAAGAAAATGGATCTGATTCAGTATTTAATTTTTGAGAAATATCCTGACATCTCTCAAGCGAACGATCTCCGCACTCTTGCGAGTGCATCGGCTTCAATTTGGCTTAACTTTCAATATAAACTGTGGTTAGACACTCCTGAAGGCTTTTTGGCCACAGGAAGAAGTTTTGATGCTATCAATTATCAAGATATAAATAGTTAGGTCGCTTAGTCTTAATTATGGCTATTACACGTCAGGCCTATGAATGGCGAGGTTTAGTGCCACGGGATGTCGATCCTGATGGTGTTATCTCCACAGGTCCAGATTATGTTATTGGACAACCTATTTTAGGCAGTTTCGAGGCAACCATAAAACCCCCTGCCGCTCAGCCAAAGCCATGGCAACAATACGTCGTCCCAGATATAGAACGTGGCCACCCCATAGAAATTATGTGGGGTCAAAAAGGAAATAATCTTAAAACTTCTGCTAATACCAAACACACCGAATTGCTAATTATGGATGGTTTGGCTTGTTGGCCCCCTGATTCTAATATCAATGTTTATGTCAACGATCGATATTACTTTGAAGCACCAGATTATTCGTCGATATCAGGCTTATCTGGCAACATGGTGCCCTTTCCAGAACCTAATGGCCTTAATATTTTTACCCATGAATGCTTTCGTGAGGGTATTTATCCACCGATTGTTATTGAGCCCATATCTTCATGGGGTGTCTTTTGGAACTCGGAGATAGATATTACGGCTTTTGTTCCCACCACTGATGATCAGATCCCACGAGCCTTTGTGAGATACTTTTTGGTTGATGGGCCCGATTTGCTAATTGCTCAACAACTTATGAAACTTCATATTCCGCTTTCACTACGCAATTTTGTCAAGTATCGTCAAGATGTTCTGCGCTGGCATACTATGGGAGATTCCCATGTCTTCCGTGTTAATGAAGGGGTGGATCGATGAGACAATTACTTTACCATTGGCGATTTGCTAACGATGTTTATTATGCTGACTACTTCTCAAGGCTTAGTGGAAAGGGATACTACGAACAGTTAACCTATGATTTTTCAAAAACCAATTGGCCCCGAGCAGGACAACCCTTTTCTATCTTTACGTCGTCTTATGGAACGGCAGGCAAAGTCCAAGGAACAGGATTTGAAAGTAATGCTCCGTCAAATAACTGGGATCGGAAACAAATTAGTCAACCTCCCTTGGTGGCTGCAGATCAATTCGTCGTCATTAATAATCTGGGATCAACCCCCGGCGTTTTACCCACGCCCACGATCGTCGAAACTAATTCAGGATGGGATTTTACTTTTGAACTTTTAAAAGGCAATCTATCATTTAATAGGATATTTATTTGGGATTTAATTTATACAGGAGAAACTACACCTGAACCCATAACTTTTGAGGCTACCAAAAATCGTTTAGAAGATCCCTCGAAACCCTATTACGACCCGACCTTAGTCAAGCCTACTGAGCCCGGCCAACCACGAGTTATAGTTGCTGGCGATGTTGATGATATAACTAATATTTACCGAGCCTTTTTAGAACCTTGTATGGCCCTTGATATTGGAGCCACAGGTCCTGTCTTAACTGCCACAGGTTTTCAAGTCTATACGGTCACCTTCACCATACCACGATTTGGCATCACTCAATCTGCCCCCACAGTTACTACTACTTTTGCTCCTTCCAAAATTACTCGTCGTCGTGATGTCGTGGCCACCCGAACCCCGTCAGCCACACTTGGAAAGTATTATGAAAATATGGCTCCCAATGGTTTTGTGCAATTAGCAGTAGGAGATACCAATTATTTTCAAGATCCAATCCATAACCAATCTTTGGGAATATCGGGCGATGCCGCACCCTTCCCTCAACAGTATGGAGTTCAAGTCCCTCATTGGTCTTTAAAACCCAATTTTTATGTCTTGCCCGGCCAAACATGGGATGTCAAGTATACTACTATGGTAGATATGTATGCTTTTGAGGATTATATTGATGCGGAAAGAGTAACACGAGAACTGTCAGGAATAAACAATCGTGTTCAAATTGGATCGTATTGGACTTTTGCTGAAGTTTTCTTATCCTATTATTTATTTGAGGGTGCTAACGCCATGATTTGTCATCAATTACTTAAATTAGGTATCACTATCAATCCTGACAGTGTTAATTGGTATAAACAACAGATTTTAGAGATGGAGGGTCTCGATCCAAAAACTTATGAAGTTTATCTGGATTTACAACGAGAGTGGCGGGAAAAACAGAAGCGTCTTGATGATCATTATATTCGTGGGCGGAAGAAGTGAAAGTATAAATAGTAGCGCATCGGAGTATTATATATGACAACTGGTGATAACATTAGGGACCTCAAGCGTCCATATCGCAAGAAAGCCCTTCAAACAGGCTATGCTCAATCAGGTAAAGCGGTTCAAAACCATCCCGTTCCTTACCATTCTTATGCTACTGATAGTCACCAAGCCACTCAAGTAGTGCGCCCCGGTGTTGATGCGGCTACTTATCGACGTCCTGTTAGGCCTGTGGCTGATGTGGGATTAGCAGGAGTTCCTCTCGATTATAGTAATTACCCATGGCACATGGTTTCCAAAGGCAATTCCTCAAACTTGATTCAACGACAATTAGTGGACAACACCACAGTCCCTACCTATAATGCTGACGGGACTTTGGCGGGTGCCGGATTTCTCACCGATTCCTATATCGATGCCGTGGTTATCAACGTCGCTGACGTCCTTGGATCGGATACTTGGCGGGACAGTCTTGGGGACGGCGTTCTCAACGAGGTAGTTGCTCGTAGCACTGCTGGATTAAACCCTGCTCCAAGAGCCCCACAAGTTCCTCCGACGACTCAACTTCAATCTGCAGGTGGATCAGCCAGCACTCCCTTATTCCCTGTTGGCGGTGGAAGCACCACAGGATCAGTTTCTGGAACAGTTACGGGTGGATCAACGGGAGAACTTTATCTCGTCAGTGCCTTTGGCCACGCTGAGGCTGATAACGATCCTGCTAATATTACCAGTGGAATAACTTATCAGATCTGGGTTGACGGAGTTCTTTTCATGGAATGGGTTGATTTCCAATGGGCACCGCCCGCACCAAAGCGTGATCTTTGGGATTTCGATGTTCCTCTTGCTGTTGAGCGTCAGATCGTCTTTAGAATTATCAATCAAAGCGGAACTACCATCAACACTGGGAATATAGATGCTGTGTTTGCAGGTTGGACTGAACAACAAGATGGATACACTGATGTTTCCCGTGCTAAATTAGAATCTTGATTTAGAAAACCTATAAATAGCAGTGCGACACAAGAAATACTATGGCTCGTGCTATTTCTGGCAAAAAGTTCACAGGAACTACCTTTGTCACACAAGGAGGTGGAGGCGGTAGTTCTTTTAACCTCACTGTTGAAGAACAGGATGGAAATCCTACTGTTAGTAACGTTAACACTATTAGGGTTTCTAATGGCACTTTAACCGATGAAGGTGGAGGCGTAGTTTCTATTGTCACAGGTGGTGGCAGCGTCACACCACAAACCTTTGGAGAAATTGTCGATGCTGGAGGCACTACTCAAGCCTTAACTGCTACTTACGGTGGTTTTAACACAGGCGGTGTTGGCCAAATCACCAATATGACGTTTGCTGCTGGTGCTGGATCTGATCCAGATACGCTATCTCCTGATACTGATGGCACCTATCAAGCCGTTGTAACCTTCTCGATCTCTTCTCAGAGTGCTAACCGAATTATTACTGCGGCATTGAGTAAAAATGGAACTGTAGACACGGACACTGAAGTTTCCCGTGATTTCGATGTGGCTTCATCAGCCGGTGCTTTTGCCATCACTAAACTTCTCAATTTATCAGCAGGAGATGAAATCGGTGTCGAATTAAAGTCAGATAGCAATACTACTATCGATATCGATAACATTTCTTTTAACTTAACTTCGATAGGCACAGGTGGATCGGGAGGCACAGGAACTCCAGCCGCTCCCGTTAATTCCGTGCAATTCAACAATGCTGGTGCTTTTGGAGGATCTTCTCAATTTATTTTCGATTCCACTACTCAACGAGTTGGTATCGGCAATCCAGCCCCTGCTCGAAAAGTAGATATTCGAGATACCACAACACAATTGCGTTTAGAATATGATGCTACGGAAAACACTGATATCTATACTGATGCGGCAGGAGAACTGCAGATTGTTCCCTCTGGTGGTGTGGTTATTCAACCCACAGCCCTTAATAGCAATATCAGACATGGATCATATGTTCTTGATGCGGCCACTACGGATGCTTCACCCACTGTGATGACTATTAAACCCGGATCGGGTGCTATGACTTTAGTAGATAATTCCACATGGTTTTTCGATGCTATGGTGGTCGGAAAACAAGATAGTTCTGCTAATTCTATTACGGTTAAATTAGAGGGTGCTGTCAATCGAAACGGTGCAGGGGCTACTATTTTAGGAGGAGTTCTCAATTTAATTGTTTTCGATTCCTCTTTAGGGGCGTGGAATGTCTCCGCTACGGTGGCAGGAAATAATTTACAAATTACTGTCACAGGGGCTGCGGCTACTACTATCGACTGGGCAGCGCACGTCAGAACCACAGAAGTTCAAGACTGAAACTATAAATAGTTGAGATGATCATATCTTAGTATGGCAAAAGTTACTCAGACAGTCAACTCCTACGCTATTGATTCTGATGGTGCGGGAACAGGATCTATAAAAGTTGACGATGGTGCTACCTTTGCAGGTCTTATTGTTGACGCTGGTGGGTTAAGAGTTGATTCATTAAATAATATTGGATTAGTCACTACCAACCCTCAAGGAACTATCGTTAGCACAGTCACTACACCCGGTTCCGTCGTTATCGGAGATGCAGCGGCTGGTTTTGCTACAATTAATCCCGGTGCTTCAGGAAACATTCTAATCGATGGTGGCATAGCCTTTGGATCAGTAGCAGTAACTGGAGATATCACGCTTAGCGGTGGTGGTGTCACCGCCTTACAATCCCAAGCCATTACTGGTCAAACAGCAGAAACTTCTGTTGACAATGCTGATTTAGTTCTTATTTATGATGATACGGCTGGTGCTCTCCGCAAAATGACTCGTGCTAATTTCGTAGCCGGTGTTTCTGGAAGCCCCGGTGGTGCTAATACTAATATTCAATACAACAATGCTGGTGCTTTCGGCGGCGATGCTGACTTTACTACTGATGGTTCTGGAGCAGTAGAAATTGGTGCTGCTGCTGGTGGTTCACTAACTCTGAACAATGCTCAAAATGCTTCCCTCGTTCTATCCACCACAGGATCTATCGATGCCCCTGATGCTACTATCACCGTTTTAGGAACAGTTGGTGCTGGCGGTGCCGCTACTATTAACCTTGGTGGTGCTAACGCTACTTTAGAAGTAGCCAACCTTACCGTTGATGGAACCTTGACTTACCTTGATACCACTAATCTTCGTATTGAAGACAAGTTGATCGATCTTAACTCTACCTCTGCTGGTGCAGGTGTAGGATCTAACGCTGCTTCTGGATTAAACATTCTTTCTAACACTCCTGCTAACACCGTTACCTTCCAGACTTTGTCTGACGGCGGTGCTTTATCATCTTCCTCAGGACTTGATGTAGCCACAGGAAAAGATTATGGGGTCAATGGAACTTCCGTGCTCAATGAGACTACTTTAGGATCGTCTGTCGTTACTTCTTCGCTTACTGCTGTTGGCACAATTGCCACCGGTGTTTGGCAAGGAACTGCCGTCGGCGTAGCCTATGGAGGCACAGGACAAACTACCTATACCAATGGACAACTTCTGATTGGAAATACTACTGGAAATACTTTGGCCAAAGCCACTCTTACCGCAGGATCAGGAATTACTATCACTAACGGTGCTGGAACGATCGAAGTTGCGGCTTCAGGAGGCCCCGGAAGCAAGGTTACTGGTTCTTATACTGCTACCAACCCTTTTAATATTGATTTCGCTATCCCTACGGGATCAAGAACTAACGTTGCTTTCCGTGCTACTATTTACTTAGAAGACAGCACTACTGCTAACTCGGCTATGGTTACCGATGAAGGAATTGTCGTTCGATCCACAGGTGCTCCACTCTTGCCTGACTTTTTGTTCTTAATTGTCCCCGGCACTGATGGTGACAAAGTGGCTTTAGGAACTGGTGGTGCCAACACCCTTAGATTTACCGTGGCTGCGCCTGCTGGATCTGGAAATTATGTGGCTACGGTCGACTTTACTGAAGATTGATAGTCGAAAGTTAGATATAGTTGTAACACTTAAGATATCATATGACGGATATCGTTCAAAAAACTGTGGGGGCCAATGCTCTCTATGTTATCGATGAGTCCAACAATACTTTAGTTGTTGATCAAACCAATGGTCGAGTGGGAATCAATAATACCAACCCCGGCTACAACCTTACTATTACAGGTGCTACTCACACCTCTGCCAATCTATCGGCAGGAACTGATTTGTTTTTAGTTGATGAAGGCAATTCTCGGGTTTCTGTTGGAACGACCACAGGAGTAGCAGGATTTACTTTCAACGTTTCAGGTAATACTACTTTAATCGGTGATATGCTGGTGGGCACAGAACTAAAATGGGATAACACCAACGATCGTTTAGGCATTGGAACTACTGCTCCATCCTCTTCTCTCCATATTGTAGGTGTCGATGATAACAATCCTGAGTTAATAATAGAACGTTCAGGAACGGCTACTCAATACCTTTCTTTAATGAACGAAGATGCTTCAGGAGGCATAATTTCTATGCATTCTGGAGAATCCAATAAAAAAGGTCTTTACCTCCAAGCCGTTCACAATTCAGGCGGATCGGCTGCAGGGAGTAACTTTCTTTCTTTTAGAACGGGCCCTGCTTCCTCACCCGTAGAAAGGATGCAAATTACTGATAACACTTCCTCTGGTGCTTCTACTACTGACCCACAAGTCATTATTCAATCAGGAACTTATCTTCTGGTTGATGATCAAATCAGACTCGGTGCTTTCGTTTCAGGCCCCACACCCACTGACTATTCCATTTCAGTTTCTAAAGGAGCGTCCACCCTTAGCGGAGGATTGTTTTCTCAAAGTGTCGGTGAATCTGCAATTGCTAATAACAATGCTGGATGGTGGCTCACTGCTAACGGCATGAATACTTCTTCTAAGTATACTCCTGCTATCAAGTTTGGTTCTACTGATCCTGCACTCACCACCGATAATCCTAAATACTTAGCAGGTATTGTTGGTCGATCGACTGAAACCTATTCTGCAGACACTGATGGTGGTATGGCTCTTGATTTCTTAACTTTCCCTAACAGCAGTGGTGTTGATGGCATACCCACAACTCGAATGACTATTGATAACAATGGGCGAGTAGGTATAGGTGCTAACATGGGATCTCCTTCAGCAGCCTTCCACGTTAGAACTCAAAATGATGCTTCTACCTTTGTAGCCCTTTTTGAAAGTGAAGATGATGGTGCTTCAGCGTCACCCGACATCGGACTCTTGCGTGATTCCACATCCCCGGCAGCATCTGATGATTTGGGACATTTAAGATGGCGAGGAAATCATTCTGGTGGTTCTCAATTAGACTATGCCGATATGTTTGCTGAGATTGGTAGTCCTACCGACGGTTCTGAAGCAGGATATCTGAATCTTAGAGTGGCTCATGCTAATAACGCTGGAGGCATTACTGATTTTATCAGACTCCGAGGAGATCTCGCAGGCGCAGTTGTTATCAATGATGCAGGAAGGGCCGATGTTGATTTCAGAGTGGAAACTGATACTAATAGCAGTGCCCTGTTTATTGATGCTTCTACCAATACTGCAGAGATAAATGTTCCTTTAAACTTAGGTTCTACAATAACCCATTATAACAATACTGCTCCCGCCGCAGGACAATTGCTGATCGGAGATGCCTCGGCAGGTGTTTGGGACGCTGCAACTTTAACTGCAGGTAGTAACATCACTATTACTAATGCTGACGGTGCTATTACGATTGCCGCCTCTGGTGGTGGAGGTGGTGGATCACCCGGCGGTGCTAACACCCAAGTTCAATTTAATAACAGTGGTGCTTTTGGCGGTAGTGCAAACTTTACTTTCGATGGGACCAACATAGGTGTTTCCAACAACATTGTTGCAGGAGACAGAATTATAGGTAATACTGTTGAATCACAAACTGTCGCTGCGGGACAATATGCCTTAACTACCACTTCTAATCACGTCTGGCCCGGTGCTGCTGTCGGCTCCTCTCCCACAGTTATGCCTATTGTTGATACCTCTGGAGGAGATTATGATTTCCTTACTTTGGCTGGTGCAGGCAATTGTTCCCAAACCCATTATTTAATGTTTATAACAGGCGATCGTGCCGGTAATAATAAAATTAATATGCCTGATCCTGCCGTAGCAGGATTGCCTGCCGGTGCTCGATGGACAATTAGTTTTAATGACGCTTCTGGTAATTTACAAATCTTAGAGTTTGCGGCTCCTCTTAATGGTATTTATGGACAAATACAAAGTCAAACTGTTGGTGCCGTTACTATTTTTACAGATGGTGTAGGGTGGTTTGTAGAATCTGTGGCTGAAACACCTAATGGGGCTGGCGGTAGAATAAACTTCTTGTGATGAATAGGTATAAATAGGTGGCAACACCAGATTATGGTATGGTGCAAATAGACCTACCTGAAGATATCTGGATCGTTATCCGTCAAGTGATTGAACAAACCGTTACGGCAAAAGGTCGTGAAGGCACACAACTCCTGCTTAGCATTTTTGATGCTTTCGACGCTGCTGGAATTACCATTCCTGAAGAAGTCACAGAACCAACCGATAATTGATGCTACACATAAACAGCATTCGAGGATCGTTTAATCTTTTGATTCTCCACCCATCGTTGTTCCAAATATAACTCCTGTTGTCAAGAGTTTTCCAATCAATCTCTAAATCATTAGCCACTACCACACCGTTGAGGTCTATTCCTAATTGGCCCTGCGACAACTCATAGTGCAAGTCACCTCGTTCCAAAGCCCGTGACATTCTCTTTAATAACTCCTCACCACCATCGATCGGAGTCCCATACTCAGAATGCTCCAACAGATTAACAAACTCATAACCCTCCATATTTATCTGGGATTTTCCCTGATCCTCCCATTCTACCGATTCTATATAAACAATGGCTCGATCAATCCAATCATTACCCTCTCCCAGACTTTCATTGGGAAGGTTCTGTAAGATTACCCATTCATTTATGTCTTGCAGTTCGACGAAGGTTGTGACGGAGTCATAATAATCTACTACTTTCATAATCTCACTGATCCGAGAAATCTAATCCCAAGCCACGAGCAGGCTTTAAGGCTTCTGGTGGCAACACCCCATTTAAAAACAATTGATTGTATTCGGGTGCACCGCCGGTGATAATATCTCCAGATCCCTCAATATCCGTAGGATAGTATAATCTTTCTGCCTCATAGGATCTCCAAGTCATCAAGATTCCGATTCCGATGGCGACCAACCCAAGTCCTGCAATTTTCGAAATAATGTCACCTCCAGTTGATTTAACTCTTGAGGATAAACCCCAACATAATAATAATGCTCGGTTCCGTTATATATACTTTCCTTGAATTGTTTCCGATCCAGATAGCGTGGTTTTTTCTTTAATGCCCACTTGGCCAAGGTATGATCATCACGACACAAACCCCAGTATTCTATAATCACAGGTTTATCAATACCATTCTGGGGAAGTAATACCCAGTCAGGAAGGAACTCCTCATCACCAATCACGATCTGGGGCTCATAAATACAACGAATACCTTGCTCCCAAAACCAATTTTCTACTTGGGCTTCGCTCATAGATTGAACTTCAGTCCCATATTTGGTTTTGACTGTTTTATGAATACGTCACACCTCTTGATAGTTAATAGCATCATAAGAACCTGAAGAAAGGAAAACAATAATTTTGATACTCGTCTGACGGAAATCATCCCATGGATGCGGAACTCCGGGCCTGATGCCTGCAGTTTTTAGATTAGTCGATTTATTGAGTAGGTGTTGATTTAAAAAAGTAATTATTTGTGTAGTTATATCTTTAGGTTCAGTCTTAAAAACCACTGCCTGATGCCAATTATCGACGATTTTTGGTGGGTCAAAAATATAAAGGCTGGGTGCGCTCGGATTATAGGCCAATGCAAAATCAATGTTAAAAATACCTTGTGGTTGATTAGCCGAAACAGCACTGTTGTGATTAGGAATCATCATAAACTCATTTTTACGTTTTGGAGTAAACTTTGACATCATTTCTTTTAGCAAATCCTCATTACTGTAATTATCATCATCATGTAATTCAGGTAAAACCACGGCTACTTGATTACCATCTCGACTTTTTAAAATACCACTACCCAATCCCATAATGCCACGATCTAAAATAAATCGAAAACTTTTAGTCACAAACTCTGGATCGGGCAAGGTGTTTGTAATGGTCGAGGTATTTACCGTGGCCATAATTAGAATTATCAGTCCGACTATATGTAGTTTCACGAAGAGTTATATAGCAGAACACCTAATCAGATACTATGAGCGATCCCACACCCAAGAAAAGGGCGACCGTCGCTGGAGTCGACAAAAAGATTGATGATCTGGTAGAAATAGTAGATATCATGTCGACTAATGTTCGTCAAATCAAAGCCGCTTTAGAATTAATTGCTGAAGTGGTCAAAAAGTCTGACGAAACTCCTGAGATCCCTCCTGAAACCAATCAACGCAATCCGATGTTTGGATAATTATTTCTTTCAGCCCGTCTTTTCATATCTCGAACTTTACTCCAAATAGTTTTACAAACGGGTTTGCAGAACACCGTTCCACCCGTAAAATAATACTCTTCGTTACACTCTTTGCAGGTTCTTATTACTCCCATGATTACTGATTTCAGCAAGGGTATATAAAGTATCACCACAAGGTTTGTTGTTTTCCTCTGCTGGGATCTTCAAAGGTTTGCTCGACCCAATACGACACATAAGAATACAATTGGCTAATATAATCCTCACAACCATAGCGAGCAATAATATCACCCATTAAAGAATCGTATTTACTAACCGAACCATGGCTTACCGTCATAATTAAATTACCGGGGCACTGAACTTCTACCTCTTCACCTGTAAATGGATCGGTAGTTTTCCCTGAGATAGTCATACAAGTGCCACTAATAGGAACTCGGCGGTATTTAGCACCACATTTTGTGCATCTCACTTTTTGTTGTCCAAAGGCTCTTAAGTTACCCCGCATATCTCTGATCAAGTGAGTATCAATCAGTTTAGCCGATTGCTTGAGATTATCGACTCCTACTAATACTTCGCCTAAAGCGAATTGAGCCATCGTCTTTTGACGCATGGTTAAGGTAAACGACTTATCATTATAAGGATTCCAAGCAGGACCTTCATTACAATCGGTGGTATCATGAGTGAACCCATATCCCTCACTTTCCCCAGCAGTTCCGAGTCGATCCTCTGCGATTTCAATCCCCGTCTTTAAGGCTTCTTTTGGATTCGGAGGTATCTCCGACCAAGTAAGATTGTAAAAGGCATTAGTGTAATTCCAAGAGGTGTCTACGTTTAAGGCTTCTTTATCGATCTCTGCGCCGTTAATCCCCATTGTTAGAATCAAAGGAGCATCCATTTGCCCACCACGGCTTCGGGGTAAGAACTGACGACTAAAATTAAGTAATCCTTCCGTTAGCATAATGATAGCATCAATATCACCATCGCAGTTTCTACGCTTAGCCGCATGATAAAAAGGATGGCCGTAGTGCCCTTTCACCGTGGTGAATCCAATGATACGGCCCAAGATAGCACCCGAAGTGTGCGGAGCAATTCCCATGATCATCTGACCGATAAGATCCTCAGGCTTCTGAACATTATAATAAGGCTCTAAACCATATAACTTTTCTAATAGATCATCCGTAAATTGACAAACTCTTACTAAATCATCAGCACAGTTTTGCGGCACGACTACATCCTGCGTAAACAATTCGCAAGTATCATCCAATGATTCGGCTAAATAACCTAACTGGTGAGCCTTTTCCAAGGATAGTCCAATTTCACGAGGTCTAAAGTGAGTCATCGTAATATCCACCATATCAAATCTAATGGTGCCATCTCGGAAAACAGAAACTCCATGTTTGGCACGAAGGATCCCTTTTTCCAAAGGTTCGGTAACTCCCTCGGCATTTTTAACATTCTCTACGCCTTTAGTAGCAGGAGGAGTCGTTACTTGACACTGATCCAAGGCTTGGTCCCAGAGTTCTTTCATACCCACCGATCGCCATTTCTTTTCATGGTAATTAGTTTCTACTAATTCGTGGCCCTCACTACAATAACTTTTATGGGTTTCTTGTTTACACTTCGGACAGAATCGAGAAGAGATACCCACCTTTTCGTCTTTAGGAGCCGCATTATTGATTAGTTTAGTCATGCCCCCACTCTTGCCTATCGGGAACAAACAATGGGCTCTGCTGGGCTTCATATCACGCATTTTACTACCTTCTGGTTTACCCATGCGACATCCAATGCGATAAGTAGTCCTTGGCTTGATTTCAAAGTCTGCTAAACTGTTAATATAGTCTAATCCTGTGCCATCGTGCCATTCAGGCTCTGCTGTTACCCGAGATAACAAGTTAAGCACCAGATAACTCTCTGCACCCCATAAACATCCTTCCTTATCAATGTTAATGTTGAGTCGATAAACCAATTCTTTGAGATCCTCAGGGCATTTTACTTTTGTTCCTGTTGCATCCACTGATAATCCCGTCATCAAGGTATGGGCTTCTAAGGCTGATAAGTCTTGCCAGCCGACGGCAACGTAATCAGGATGAAGTGGCACTTGGTAAATCTTACTTTGAGCGATGGACTCTAAGAAATCCTTGGGGAAAGACATTCCTTTCTCTACGAGAAGTTGTTCATGCCACTCGGGAACATACGGACTTTTTAGCAACGGATGGTTGTTTTCTAAGAACTCGCCTATGGGAACTAATAGTTCTCCTAAGTCCCAAACCTTTTGGATCGCATACTCAATATCGTTTGGCAGACACAAATCAATTTCTTTAGAATCTTGCACTCGATTAGCCGATCCATCTAACCATTGAACATATGGCCCTTGCACGGTATCACAAGGAGTAACCACCGTTCCTTTGCCCGGTCGTTCATACTTTAGTTGTGTGCCGATCGAGACGAAGCCTGAAGTTGCTTTCATACTGGCAGGATGGCAGGCTGTGGTGGCTAACCCCGCCAATCTACTCCTTCCATAGCGTAGTCTAAAACCACCCGTTTCCATGGGCATACCAAAGATAGGTCTGCCGGCTAACACTTCAGCCATGTATTTCGGATTGGGTTTGATTTCACTGCTACCTTTTTTAGTCTTCAGGAATTGATTTAACCAATCCCAGCCATCAAGTTCCAACTGATCAACATATTTAAGAATCTTAGGGGCTTTCAGCACCAACCCCTCACACATTACCAATAATGCACCTTCTCGAACCTTATTGTCTTTGACACGGCTAAGATCTCTTTGACCTGTTACTTCTTTGCCCACTCCCTCACCGTCTACGAAAATAGGACAATTACCTGCCAAAATCTCTAACTCAGGATTTGAGGGTCGGTATTGCAGACCACGATAAATTGATACCTCTTCCTTGTATCTTTCAATTTCTTCATAGAGGCACTTTGCCGTTCCCAATTCAAAATCACGTCTAAGAATATCTGCAATTAGCACTGACAGGGCTTGACCTGTTCCACCTGCGGATCGGATTGGCCCTGCAAAGTTAACTGCTAAACAATTAGATCCATCATCATTAGTCATAATCCGACATGATACTACACCTTCCAAGGGTGCTACCAGAATACCTTCCGTTAGCACTGCTAATCCAGCACAGATACCATGATAAATACATAGGGCTTGTCGAACTCGATCACCTTTTTTATCACTACTTTCAAAAGCATCTAAAGTTTCTTTAATACTATTAGTAATAACTTCAGACTTATAACTGAGGTTATATCCTGCTCCACCACAACTGTCGCAATCAATAGTTCCCCACTTACCACGCTTTATTTGACCTGTCCCACCGCACGAATCGCAAGTGTTTTTAACACCATAAAGATAAGACTCGGCACACACAATACGAGCAATTTCTAATGCCATCACCTCTCGATTACCATCATGAGTAATATTTAATTCTCTAATTTGGGCGGCTGTATTTCTTTCATGAAGAAACTTTAACAATTTTTGTGTTCTTTCTGCCAAGTCAGAAGCCATTGGAATCTCGATCTCTAATTTTGGATCGTAGCCCTGTGCTTTGGCTTTATTGATAATATCATAGACTCGATGACACTCATCCGTCAATCTTTGACGATACTCACTTTCAGGAATACGCTTCGCCAAGTCCATAGTAAGTAGTGGGACGAGCACCCTTTTATACTTTCATATTTAACCCAGCAAGGCAAATCCCATATCATCGTTATAGTTGGCTACATAGCCATTCCAAAGCAAAAAAGCCCCCACAAAAAGAGAAATACCGCCTATTGTCGATCCCATTTGATCATATTTCATAGGTGTTGAAAATCGAGCGTGGGTAATAAATCCCACCATTAGTAAAGCCCCGCCTAAAATCATAGTTCGGTTCATGACAATTGTTGTGCCTCGTTACTATTTATACTTTGCTCAAATGAAGTGAGATCCAATTAGAATTGAGGTGCCTGCGACTTTACCACCTACAAATTGCTTGGTATTCAGAGCACCAGCGAGGCGAAGAGCAATTAGCACCACATCAATGGCCAAAACCATAGCGATATCTTCAGGAATGCCAAATATTTTTTTGTGACCTGCAATTTCGACATCTTCAGACAGTGACATAGGGATTATTACCCTCCGCTGCTATTTATACTTTATGTTTAGCAAAAATAGATATAGTCGAACAATGAAACTAAGCATATGGGAACTAAATCTAACAATGATAAACTGATGCAGAAAACTGGTTTGATGATTGTTTATGCATGGGTATTACTTGCTGTCGGCTTCTTTGTTTTAACCGCTTACGATCCAACTTATTTAGAATCTGCAGAAAATTACGTTTCTATTCTGGCCATCATTGGTGGACCTGCCTTACTGATTGTTACTAAAATCATTGAAACATGGAATCAGGAAAAGCAACAAGAGATCGCTGATTATGAAGCCCAATCTGATCACGAACGACAAATGAATGAGATTCGGGTTAAACACCAAGCCGATATGGAACGCAATCCTCCATTGGTTGACACTGTTACCTCACCTTCGATTCAGGATGCTAACGGATCGATTCAAACCCAGATTAGAAAGATGAGTCGAGACATCGATAAACTGAAGAAAGGTGAATAAATGGCTAATATAGATGATATTTCAATGAAAGAATTGAAAGAAAAAGCCAAGATTATTGCCGAAGGCACTGGCCGTAGTTATGAATCCGTTTTAGAGGATTTGTTAGACGATGGGGTCGTCAATCTCTCTAATGAACAACGTCAAGATGGTAGTCTGGTCGATCAACTCAAAGAGGCTGCTGAACTTATCGCTACCGTGCAAAGTATTTCTAATCAGGTTTCTGAAAACACGGTGCTAAATGGTGCTGACAATAAAACTGAGGTTGTTGTAGAAAGCACCTTAGAAGGCGATCTAATTGACCGTGCTATCGATTCCGTCCAGCGTAAGGCAGATAACATTAAAAAGATTTTGCTTACTTTAGCCCCGGTGTTTTTACTGCTAACGGGTGGAAGTTTAGAAGCCATTGGTATTACTGATTTCGTAGGATCTGAGGATGACGACTATGAAGATGACGAAACTTATGTAGAATACGGTGGTTGTTTGGCTCCTGATGCTGCTAACTACGATCCTGATGCTTCGTGGGACGATGGTTCCTGTTGGTGGGATGATAACAACGGTGGTGGCGGAGGTCCGCCCGACTGTTCAGAGGATTGGCGATGGGATGCTGTCACAATTCAGGACTTCGATGCTAACGGCGAAGGCTTTAACAATGATATAGAAGTAAATGTTGTGTTTAACGATTGGAACAAGTGCAACCGACACATGCAACAAGGATTCTTTGAAATTAAAATTATCAATGATGCCACAGGTAGTGATTACGATCTCTGGTCTTCCGATGAAAACTTCCACAATGAGTATAGCATAAGCCACCATGTTTATGATGTTCCTGAAGGAGCATATCGAGTTCAAGTGGACTACTATTTAGAGGGTAGTCATTGGACTGGCCCAAATGCATTGATAAACATAGAAAGTCAAACTTGTGATACTGACATTGTAATTACCCAATTAGTTCTAAGTGCTAATGCTGATGACTTAAATCTTTATGTAGAGTATGAAGATAACAATAAGTGTGGTGCCCAGATTGAAATGCAATTAGCCCTCTACAAAAACGATCAGTATCAAGATTATTTTATTGTTGCCAACTATTATGTTCAAGACATCGGCATGACTTATTTTAACATTAATCAAGATGATAATGAATTACTGCGTGATGTCGAAGATGGTAACTGGAAAGTAGAGTTCCGATGGTGGATTATTGGTCAAGAAGAAAACTGTTGTGATATGACTACTTCTGTAACTGTGGATCAGATCCCCGACTCCGTTCCTTGTGATGCTGATATAGACAACTTACAAATAAGTGTCGTTGATGATTCGGTATCAGTTATCTTTTACATCGCTCAGCACGAAGGCACGGATTGTAGTAATTGGGATATTGAGATAGAGTTACTACCCCAAGATACAGGTATTGATTCTCTAATACATGAACATAGTATTAGTGGTAGCAGCAATTATTATTCCCATACTTTTGATGTAGTCGGTAACGCTGTTTGGAAGGCTAACGTGGTTATCTTGCAAAACGAAAACTGTGATCAGTATTGTGACATCGCTGATGAAGAAACTGATTGGATAACAGTATCTTACTCTGATGAACCGTGCGATGCCGAAATTATTAATCATTATCGTGGCCATGTGGCTGAGGATGCAGAACAGGATGCTATCTTAGTAGCCTTCCGTGTAGTCCCTACTGATAGTTGTGATGGTGTAGAAATAGATTTAGAACTTTTCCAAAACGGCTACGAAGCCAACTATTCCACTTATTTTTCCATCGATGGATCGGAGGCTCAAGACTTTAGCCATACCTTTGATGGAATTGCTATTGGTAACAGTTGGACACCCCGAGTTACGGCTTACAACATTGAAGATGATAGTCAAATAGAACAAATCATGATGTGGGGTATTGATATCGTCGAACCCGAGCCTGAAACGTGTGAGATAAATCTATTTGATATTCAGTTCGGCACTAACAGCACTCATGCTTCGGTAGCCTATGATTTAGACTGTGGGACTGATACCAATGATTTAGACGGCTACAACGTTACCGTGCAGTTCTTAGTCTATGATGTTAACTCCAGTAATTCCAGTGCCCAACCTTTAATTTGGACTGAGACTGTAAGTTATATTCAAGGCTATGAGGACGATGTGAGATATATGACTCTAACTAACTTTACTCATGACAACCTTACTACCTATGATTTCTATTGGTATGCCACATGGATCGATGGCGAAGGAGAATCTCAAACCATGGAACAAAAATGGTTGAATAGATCCCTTAATCCTTAGGGTGTGCTGCTTGGAAAGCCAACATCATTCGTTGAGGATCTCTTCAATTCGGTCGGAAATCAGGAGTAGGGTTGGAGCCCAGAGGCCCACGAAGATACCCAACATCTCATCTCCCTGTCCGAAGTAGATGCCGATCGATCCGAGAACCGATGCCAAACAAGAGTAAAATCCAAGAGATTTCCAGTTCATTGAGATCCCTCCACATATTCTGTGATGCGAGCAATCAAGTCGGCTTTACGGCCTTTTGTTGGCAAGCCAAGTTCTACCAGACGTTCTTTAAGTCCTGCCACCGTAAGATCTTCGAGATCATCCAGAGCGACATCAAGTTCTGCTTTAACATCCTCCACTGACTCTTCCACAGATTCTTTAACGGCTTCTACGGCTGCTTCCAAATCCCCGGCTTCAATAGCCTCTTCCGCCGCATCAGCAGCGTCCTCGACAGCATCTTCTACCCGATCCACTGCATCTTCGACAGCGTCGTCAATAGCATCTTCAATACTATCAGGAATATCGATACCAGTGGTATCTTCGATCTTGTCAATAGCGTCAGCAGCAGCATCCTGTAAGGAGTCTACTACCTTTCCACGGTTCTGCACCCACCAAGAGGTGGCTGCACCAGCGAGATATCCGCCGACAGTTGTTAATACATACATCATTTCAGGTTCAAGGGCCATATTACTCGTTTATAGATACTACCTATTTATACCTTTGGAAAAATATTATAAGTAGGTCCTCACAAGTAGATTACTTATGGCTGAAAAGAAAAACCGAATCTTAAATGGAGGTCTTAGACTTTGTCAGTGTGATCGTTACGCTGTCGGATCTAATGATTTCGTCGAGGATGATACTGATACAGGATTATATTGTTCTTCTTATTGTCGGCGGTTTTATGGTGAGGACATGGAAAAGGTAAATCCCGTCGGTAAGGATGGCAAAGTTAATAAACACCATACGGGCATCAAGGTTTATCCTAAATTACCCCAAGAATGTGATTATTGCGGCACAGCCATCGAACTGACTTATTCCAATGCTACCAAAAATGGATCGAAAAGATTTTGTGGACGGGATTGTTATTATACTATGCTACGCAGTCGAAGAAAGGTTAAACCCCGTTGGGGGCTTCTGAGATCACTTAAACAACGAGGTCCACTTCATTCCCGAGAGTTAGCCTATATTCTTAATCGCTGGGAATATTCAGCCAACAATAGAACGGTGGGTGGGTTATTACGAGTTTATCTTTTAAAGAATATTGTGGCCAAGGATGATCAGGGCAAATATCGTCTTACTGACGATCGTCCTGTGGGTTGGTTAGCAGCCCATGAGTGAAGTTATATATAGGTGAGCGCACACACTATCCTTTGGTGCTTAGACTCCGAGGCTCATCGAACCTCTGGGGAAAGGGAGTCTTTGCCTCTGGCGTGTGGGCGCAAGTCGGAGGCGGCACCACCTCTTATTCAGTTAATTATTTATAGTAGTGAAGACTATTATTTATTATGCCCGTTCCAAGAAGACAACAACCTTGGTCAGATGGTCAAGTTTTAGTTGTTTTAGCCATTATATTAATCCTTTGGGCTTGTGTAGTTTACTCTTAACCAAATAGCACCGAGAAAGGAACTTCTGCTTTTGGATTCCACTCAGGCTCGTTATCAGCATGGTTGGGAGCAGTAACATTGAATATAATTTGGACCTTATTATTTTTGTTATCATAGATGTGATACAACGACACAGTTACTGGATCAGTTATCTCCCTTATATGTCTATTACTCTGCAACTTATAATGATAAAGGTAAGGATGATCAAACGTTCGATCTTCATATGATTTATCCGTCCCGATCCAGACGTCTTCTTCTGCTTTATCCTTTGAAGGAGTCATTAGGTTGGCGGATTTTAATATACTTGTTAATTCTCTACGAGTAGTGAATGCAACCTCCTCACCATTCTGTAATTTATTATTCACATAGGTATCCATAGAGAAATCCTCCCAGAGTTTACGAAACTGTGATCTAAATCTGCTGGTCGGAAGCCAAAGTGTTCCCTCAGGTAAATTGTTACCCTCATAATCTGTTAAAAGTCGAGTGTCTGTAATATACCCTTTGTTATCCACTACCATAGAATAAGTGCCTTCTAAGCCTGATAGCATTATTTTCTCCATCCAGATGTTACTATTCATCCACTCAGGCAGTTGGGAATAGTTAATCATTCTTCCACGTCCTTGTAGACTCCCATGGGATCGATTTCGATCGTCCATGACAACCCACCGATTGTGACTTCTTCATCATTTTGATTTATCTCCGAATCTATATCTCCCATCGCCTCAACTACCTTAAAGGCCCATGGTTTTATACGATAGGACCAATCCAACGAATCTCCTAAGTCATAAAGTATCTCTTCCAGCATTTCAAAAACAGAGGCTACAAAGAGATCTCCTGCCTTTTTAGTATCTTTTGCTGTTTGATAACCTTGTTTAGCATTAGATAGTTGTGCCTGATTTAAAGGATAGTTGAATCCAGACCGAGAAGTGTCAACACATTCTTCTAACAATTCTACCCAATAATAAGGCATTTCATCAGCATAATCATTACTACCAATTGTCCCCTCAGAATAACTAATACCTTCATCGAGCATCCATAAACCTTCAGCCATGATATTATGGCTACCCAACAATCCCATATTGGTCAAAAACTCTTTTACTTCCTTGAGTTCCCGAGCATTCCAGAACGGGTGATTAACATCCCACCCTCTTAACAATGTCTCAGACCAGTTGATCATAGTTTATAGTAACTCTCTCTGCTATTTATAGTTATACGCCTAATCGATAAGGCTTTAATCGTGTCCACAGTTGCTCGTTAGCATCATGAAGGTGCTCTCGACAATAATAATAAAAGATCCAACGAGTATAACCACACTTACGATCTGATTTCACAAATCCCATGGGACTTAAACGACTTTTCCAGACGGCGGCTTCTCCACACACTTCGCAAGTTTGGTTTTTTATTTCTGTCGGCATGACTATGGTTTCTAATCCCCGTCCGACTATATGGAGTTTTGCCCTTCTTGCATCATTCATTGGCTAAAGAGTAGTTTAACTTCACGGTCTTTGGACCTGCTGAGGGATAAGTAGTCAGGCCCGATTTTCTCATAAACATCACTTGGAACTTACCGTCTGAGGATCGACCACCACCTGAGGCCAAGTTTCTTATCAAGACCCAAGATCCACGAGTCCCTTGACTATCATCGACACCCATGTTAATTTTGTTGAGTCGATCATCCATATGGATATCATAGCGTTCTAAAAGATTTTCTAATTCCGTTAATTTGAAGTTTCCCGTTCTACCTGCTAAGGCTGCGGCTGATGATACCTTAGTATTAGTTCCGAATAAGGCTACTAAAGCAGCGTTGTTAATAGCAGGGGTTTGTAGTTCTCGCTTTAACAATTCTACAATTGGTTTTTTGTATTTTTCAATTAGAGATTTCCCTTTGAGTGTGGATTCGAAATTATTAAAATCAACCTGCCACCAGATGTCAGCATAGTTAGGATCGGCTACTGTGGCTTTAGCATTAGGCCCGATCTGTGTATCATGGCCTTGTATGGTATCTCCCAGACCTAATAAATAACCATAGACTACCACTGAGTTTTCGGATACCCACTTAAAGTTGGGCGACCAGCGTTTTCCAATTGAATCCTTACGAATAATCGGATAATATCTTACCCCTGCAGGAGTTTGAACAGGCAATCTTTGATACCTCATTTTCTTTACCGTAGTGTTGAGGGCTTTGGCAGCCTTGGTAGCAGAGTCCCCGTCGGCCATCCTGCGGAGAAACTTTTCACTTAATTGCTTCGGTGGTAATACTAAGCGATACTGTCCTGTTCCGTGTCGGCGGATCTTAACGCCCACATCCTTAAAGTATTTCTTGAGAGTGCGTGGCGTAGTTTTAGCCCGCTTAGCCGCCGCCGTGAGACCCAGATCATTCTGATCCATGAGTCGTTGTGCCACTCGGCACTTTCGCAGCGTTACCGCATTCATGCTCAAACTTGGACCCACCATCTATTTATAGTTACTGTTCGTAAAGCACGACTCTACCATCGATAACATCCATGACTCCAATTTCAATCAATTTTTCCTTGAGGGTATCGTTTAGGCTATGTCCTAATTCACTCATGCGTTTCTTAGCCACCAATAAAGAATCATAGTGTCCATTATCAGAGTTCTTAAGTAGCATCGAATACATGTGTTGCACCTTGCCATCTGCCTCTAACAAATCTTGATTGAGTGGCACGTTTTTGACTAAAGTTTCCAATGATTTTTGAAACAACCATTTAGCATCGTAAAGATGGTCTGCCGTGATTTCTTGATCGCCATTGAGTCGGGCTAATCCTTTACACAAGTTAATGAATTGTTGGAACTTACGATTCTCTCGTTCCGATCGTTGTAAGAAAACGGCTTTAAAGTCTTGTGTGCCTTCTATCTCTTGCATCATATCAAACAATCCTTGTTCCATAACTCCCATATCAGGACTCATACGGCTAACATAGCGAAGATATTCTCTGAAGAAACGTCGCCACATGGTTAGATTGGCTTTAGCATCAGGAGTCTCAAACTTACCTGTCATGGCATCCATGATTTTACGCTTTACAAACTTGTCAGCATTATCATCGCCAAAAGTTAAAGACATCTGAGCAAAAATCAAGGTCATACGACTAATCATCTGGAAAGTGTATTCTTTAAAAACATCCAGCATAGCCAACTTATCCATTTTATCACTGTAAGACTTTTCAGGGTTGCCCCAGAAACTCATATTAAGCACGGCTTCACGGGTAACGTCGACTTGCCCTTTCTGCATAGTATAATAACCATTGGCCAACATATTCATTAGTTCACCAAAGACTTCGGAACTCCATGTTTGAAACTCCGACACAGCGATCCTCTCATTGTTCATCTTACCAATCAAACCCAATTCTATTGAGTTGAGATCCTCACCACTCATGGCTCCAAATAATCCCGGAATAGTGCACAGTTTACCACTGGAAGCAACTGCACAAGGAACTAAGGGCTGAATAATGTTTTCAATTAAGTGATCTTTACCTTCACCCATGCTGGTGATAACTGCGATATGAATCATATCTTGCTTTCTAAAAGGACTGAGACAATTAAGCATTACTGCTTTCTTAATAGCGTCGGCAGCGTAAACGTGTCGCCAGATAGTATCATCAGAGCACAAGACATCGATCGGTCTAACCCCGGCATCTCCACAGGCCTTTAAGAACCCTTGGAATTGTTGATCAGACATTTGACTGACTTTCTTATCTTCCTTGGCCCACATATGTTCAACTACAAAGACCTTTTCGCCTTGATGTAATTGATATGAGCCAGCGATACCGACCATAGAGCCGTTCCGTTGAGATTCCGTTAGCATTTCAAGAATACGAGTCAAGGTCGGAACCTTGACACCATTAGGTAAGACACCTAAACCATTGTGTGACATACATTTGACGGCACTACTACCATCGCTGACAATAAAGTGAATTGCCACCTTTTGCTGTGGATCGAGAACTGAGATGTTCTTTTTTGATCCTTTGCGTGGTTTAGTAAGAGGAAGATCTTCAATCTTAATACAGATTCCCGATCCCATACGAGGTCGTGAGTGAATCTTGGATTGATATATTCCTTCTACTGAAGCATCATCATCTTCATAGGTATCAACACAAGACTTCACATAAGTAGTGAGTCGAGCATCCATAATAATCCCTCATGCCATCACCTATATCTAACTTCGAGTAATCCGCCTCAGAACTAAAGGGCGCAGATGGCGACCAAAGATGTGAACCCAAGGTCCCCACCGTTCTAAATTATCCCTGATCAAGCACAAGTGAGCCTTCGTGCGCCGAAGCAACACCGACATCAAAGTCATAGAAAGCGTTATCGCCAGACCAGAGTTTAACCATCCCAAGCCAAGGCAAGCCATGACAAGAGCGTGGTGGACTCGAAATTGATCTTAAAAGGTATCCTGCGTCATTAACCTTGCTCACGCTCAGTCTCTGCGGAAAAACCCCTTAGAGGAGTCGGCTGATAGAGAACTAATCTCACTCAGCGTCTGCGTCCACGATTTGGTCTGCTGGAACTTCTGGAAGTTCGTCACGGGTGATTGCACCACGAGGTAGTGCGTTGAAGGTGTTAAACTTGCGTCCCGGATTCTTCTTGGACTCTTCTTGAGCACGAAGGAAGTCGATCTTGACTGGAAGGTTGTAAACTTTCTTGCCGTCGTCGCCGTCAGTGACAATGTCATTCTGAGCGATAAAGCGTTCAAAGTCGTTGCGTTCATATCCACCGAGGTAGATCTTTTCACGTCGGTCTGTGTCAAGGTTCACCATGCGAAGGCAATAGTTCTCACCATTGAGGTCGGAATCTACCTTGTTAAAAGAAACAAGTGCGTAGTTGCGGTAGATTTGTCCGAACTGTGGCTTGAGAACTTCGTAGCGGGTTTGAGGCCCACGGGAAGCCGGTGCTGGTCGGTTTGCTGTTAGTTCATCCATAAAGGCTGCTATTTCATCTGCGTTGGTCATAATTTTCATCTCCATTGTTTTCCCCTAATTGTTGTCGGGGCTAATTATAGATGTGTGACATCACCTTTATATACGTTTGGAGAATCCCAAATAACGAAAAACTATAAGTAGTTGGGACCCTTAATCATAAGTATGCCTGCTGCTATGATCGATCCAATTACGGGAACTGTGGGAACCACAGGCTCCCTGCCTGCTATCTATCTGGAAGATCAATGGACCTCAGTTCTATGCGATCTTAGGGAGTGGATGATTAATCACAATAGTCATAGTATACCTGCTGCTTTTATCACTTATACTGGCAATCCTGATGCTATCACCGAATTACTTATTGTTGGCGATCAAGATGATGTCAACTGGTGGGCTGAAAAATTAGAAGATTCCTCTGGTGACTATTATACCGTGAATCAAATTGGTAACTCTCTTACTATTAGTTATAATCGTAATGCAGGCCCCGTTACAGGAAATCAAGTAGAATTAGCAGGACCACAAGACGCTGTGGGTCGTTCCACATGTTATGGTAACATTAAAGGTGGAAAACGCAGTGATGAAGGTGAGTTCGATGAAACCCAAAAAGGTGGCGGTGGCGGTGGCCCACCCGGACCTCCCGGACCTCCGGGGCCCGGTGGCGGCGGTGGACCTCCAAGTCCTCACGATACTACTTTAGGATCTGGTGAAGGCGGAGATCAATCTGGCGACGGACAAGGTCAGGGCGAAGGCGGCGAAGGCGGAGAATCTGGGGAAGGAGAAGGCCAAGGTGAATCTGGTGGCGAAGGTGGCGAATGCTCAACTTGTGATGGCACAGGTATGGGATCAGGCCCCGGCGCAGACGAAGGAGGCGAAAGCGATGGCTCAGGCTCTGGTGACTCCGAAGGTGGAGAAGGTTCAGAAGGACAGGGAGAATCCAGCGAAGGACAGGGCGATGGCTCTGGAGAAGGTGAAGGTGGTGAAGGATCGGGCGAAGGCGAAAGTGAAATCTGCGGAGATTGCGATGGCACAGGCTGTGAAACCCCTATCGATGACCTTGCTGACAACATTGGAGAAGAAGGCATGTCGGAAACTCAAGAGGCGGCGGCTAAGCAAGCCGCTGAAGATTTCGGAAAGCAACAGGAAGAATGTAGCGAACAATGCGAAGAATTAGCAGACCAAGCCGAAGAATCCCGAGACGAAGGAGATGTTGAAGGGGCAGTAGAATCTGCTCAAGCGGCTCAAGATGTTGGTAACCCACGTTCTAAAAAGGACAATGATAACATGTCTCGTGCCAAAGATGCGGCCCATGATGCTATCGATGAGGCTCTGAAAGAAGGTAAAATTACTCAAGATCAGGCCGAAGCACTTCATGATGATGTCGATTCCCCTACACCAAGTAATCAATCTGAGGCCCAGAAATTAGCCGACGAAGCACGGCAAGAGGCCAATGAATACTATGATACTCAAGATTCTGATAAACTACAAGATGCTGCTGACATCGCTGAGGCGGCTGCAGAAGCAGTAAACGATCGTAACGATGCTGGATCGGTGAGAAACGCTGCCAAAGATATTGCGGATATTGCTCAAAGTGCTGGCGAAGAAGAAGTTCACGATCAGATGCGAGAATTAGAAGATGAAATGAAACAAAGGGCTCAAGAAAAGCAGTGGGGTATTAAAGACACCGAATCTGGTGAGTTCCTCACTAACGAAAACGGATCGCCAGAAGAGTTCTCATCTTCTGATGAGGCCGAGGATATGTTATCTCAATTAGGAGATCCTGAGGGTATGGAAGTAGCACCTCTACCAAATAAATTAGATGATTCTATGAATAAGGCCAAAGAAGACTATCCTGATCTTGATATCGATGATTTATCTACTCGTGATGAGTTCTCGGACCAATACGATCGCACGATGGATGATTTAGCAGCAGGAGAAATCTGCACGGTCGTAAATCTCGATGGTGTCTTTGCGCCAACCGCTGGCGAAGTTTACAAAAACTTGCTTAACTATGCCAGTTTGATGAATCCCATGATTGGTGCCATGATGGGACAAAGTAAAGAAGTTCCTGTGATGATATCAGTGCTAAGTGAAAAGAAACCACTGGGATTAAAGGTTCTCGAAGAGGATGACATGGACCAAGTAGAAACCTACCAACAAGATTCTAATTATAAACTTCATAGTGAGGACCGACCCCAGACTCCCGAAGATGAGCCTAAGTGGGCTGCTTTCACCTATGAACTTCCACCAACCTTAGACGATTCTTTTGGTATCAACTCTCAAGTTCGCATTTTAGAAGATCAAGGCTACTGGCTTAAGGTTAGACCACTTACCAATACCAAAGGATACCTCTGCCTGCTAAAAGCCAACTTAGATTGTTTCGATGAACAGGCTATTCCCAGTGATATGCAAGACCTATTAGATACTCCCAATATGCCAACTAACTCGGCAGAACTACAAAGAATGTTAGAAGAGGCTCGTCGTCGTCGTGCCAGAAAGAAGCGATCCGAGCAAACGGTTTCTGGAGATGCTCACTTAGAGTATCGGGTTGATATTATTACTGGCGAACGCCGATCATTTGATAAATCACAGTTATTGGCTGGCGAGGCTGGTAGAACGTTCGTCCAGATCCACAGAACAATGGGTGTCATGTCCGACCTTACAGGTTTAATGGCCCTTTTAGATAAAAGTAACATCGGGTATAAGGTAATACAACAAAAAGTAGGGCCGACCCAAATAGAAACAACTCCCCAAGGCATTACTATGGCAACTCAATTAGGAAAGCCTTTAGTAGTAAGGGGCGATAAGGTAGGATATCTATGACATGGAAAGCAGAGTTTAATCGATTTACGCAAGAAGCACTTCAGGAAATGAAGACGTATTCTGACAATACTAACGAAGAACGTGAGTGGATGTCTTACGTTTATCTGGATGATAACGGACAATATCAACTTGGTCTGGCAGACTATGGTGGTGAATCTGCTATCAAGGTTAGCCCGCAAGCCAAGATGGCACAAGACAAACTTCGTAAGGGACTCCATGACAAGAAGTGGACTATCCATGGCCACCCCTTAAAAGATGGCAAGATTTATACTGGTCGTCAGTATTTCTCTTCCACTGATATTTGCCGAGAGTATTGTGAAGCCCGTGATAAAAATGAATACACTGTGCAATTTCTGGTCTACCCACACCAACAGATCGAAAAAGATGCTAACGGTAAACCCACTGGAAAAAAAGTTATTCACAACCGTGTTAGAACCTTAGTCTTCCCGAATACTCAAACTATTGTGGCTGCCATGAAGGAATCAAACCCCGGCGTCGATCCTTATGCTATCACTCCCGAAACAGGTCAAAACACCAACGCACCCGATGGTCGATTGGTTAATCAAGCAGGTGTCAATTGGTTTGCTTTCCAAGAAGCCTTAGGAAAATATAATGCTATGGGAATTATGGATCTCGAAGGGCCTGCTTATGGCGCAGAAGGATTTAGTAGTCAGAAACTTAGCATGATAAACTTTGGCGGGATGGCCTCTGTGGCTCTTATTCTGGGCGGGCTTTTTGTAGCCAACCGTAACAAACAAAAGATTATTGAAGTGATCGACGACCTCCGAAATTAAGGGGTGTTACCATTTTTAGACTCTCCGATGTTGGCGAACCCATCGCATGGGCCTCAACAGGCATGGTCTTTAAGCACAAACACGAAGACAAAATCATAAAAATCATGCCTCGTGTGCCTTCTCAAGCACCGGTGCAATATCTAAAACGTAAATTAGATAATCGTGACTGGATGATGCAATATGGTTGGACTTATTTAGCCTCTGATAGCACCACTAAGTTTTGGAAGCGGCTTATGAAATATAAGATTTCTTCCAAAGGATGGTTGGGGTCTGTTCCCAACTGGATGCCGAAAGTCTCTGACGCTGATTCTGCCAGAATAGGTTATCATGACATAATTGATTTAATTGATCAGCAATTGTCAAAAGAAATGCCGATCTGCTGTGGCGGAAGCATGGAAGTCGATGGAGGGATCTACTATTGTCCAGTTTGCGAGGATTCTGAAAATGCTATCGAATTAGATGAACTACTCAACATCTTTACGACAAATCAAGTTAGAGAAGTTCAAATAAATTATGTTATTATGGAATACCTTCCTGAACTTAGCACTCCACTATCACAAGCAGCACAATCCAAATGGCAACGAGAAATCCATGGTTGGATGTGGAATAACATGGCCACCTTAGTTAGAGATATTGTTAGTAACGAAGATAATTATCTCCGCCGAGCCGATGGAGAGTTAGTGTTTTTCGATCCTGTCGTTGGTATGATGCCCAGCCCCCGAGCATTTTCGGAGATGAATACTATGAATACTATGAACTTTGTAGAGATGTTTTGTGGTATGGATAGTAATGAATATATCGAAACCTATCAAGAATACTATGATGATTTGCAACCCTTTAAAGTAATTGGTCAATATTGTGTTCCTCGTGGACCTGTAGATCAGGATTCTGATTATCTTTCCTTAGGCTGGTATCGGGCAGAAGAACCCTCTTTAGATAATCATACTTTGTATGAGATCGCTAACTCTAATGTCATTGGCAACAATTGGTCCACAAATGTTGGGAGATATGCGTAATGTTTGGTGATTATATCGCTCGTGGATCGGCAGGGGCAGTGTTTTCTTCACCTTTTGACCGCAACCAAGTTATCAAGATTTTTAATCTGGATGCTCGTGACCCCATGCTAAGTCACATGAATCGATTACAATTCCAATTTTTTGAAGATTTAGAGGCTCAACAAAAGCAAGACCTCAAAACCCCCGGCTTACCTCAAATTAACTACACCTTCACAGGAGAGGTGACTCCTGAAATAATGACACAAATCAGCGAATCTATAAAACCTTCACAACAGTTTGAATATGCGGCCATAAAAAGCAATTTTAAATATGGTGATAAATATGCTATCATCCTTATGGATCGAGTTAGTAAAATAGGGCCTCAAGATTCTGAAGAACCTTTAGGAAGGCGAGGTCTGACCCCAATGCTGCGCCATGCTTACCAAATGGGATATTATGTTCGAGATCTGTGGCCTGAGAACAAAGGCATGTCTTCTGATGGTGATATTATCTGGTTCGATCCCATGGTCGCCCCCGTTAATCCTGTTACTGATCAAGATCGAGAAGCCTTAAAAATCCTATTTGAATGGAGTGAATATACTCAAAGGCAATACCAAGAGGCCGTCAGAGATAAAAGTTACTTTGATTACGAGCACAAAGCAGGACTATTTTATTCCGAGGATGATACTCCTATCACCAATGTAACTTACCGAGATTTCGAAAATCCAGAATGGCTCGCTGCAGTTCCTCGCCAAATGCTATTAAAAGGAAACAGTGAGTTTGGTGTTTTAGATGAAGATGGGAATAGATATGCTGAAGTAATGTTAGGTCATGATTATAGTGACACAATAAAAGAGATTATTGTAAACAACCCGAATGGTTTTATGATGACGTGGAAAGGGAGTCAAGTAATTGGGACTATGGATCTCGACCACACCTTTTGGGTATATCCTCTTAACCACAAGCATGTTGATGGTCCTGACGATGCCAATTGGGATGCCGTAGTTATAGATGGCCACTGGGTTATGTCCTCTGGTAAAGAAGGAACTTATGATACTTTCCCGCTTACTGATTTGTTCGATGCCACCACAGGGGAAAACCCCCTCTATCACTTAAGTCGATTCACTAAAGTTATTTCAAGACCTCTGAAAAAATATGCTGCTATCAACTACACTACCATAGACAAATCATTTTCTGCAGATTTGAAAAACTTCAATTTCGATTCTGAGAATGATAATTATTGGCTACGGGGTGGATGTGGTAAGGCCGCCGCTATGATTTCTAAAGATTTGGATCAGAAAAACATTCCATACCATTACGAGATCGGCTTAGCATATATCGAAGGGGCTTTTATGGGAAACCACATTGTCGTGATATCTGAAGCAGGCGATCAAGACCACTATGGAACTCAGGGTGCTAAAAAGCGTTGGGAAAATATGATGCTATCAGAATTAGTTGATGAAGAACTACCTGCTTCTATGGTAGAAGATATAATTACTTTTGAATGGCATAAAGTAGATCCCCAAGAAGACTGGTCCGTCGAGATAGCAGGAGAATATCTCCCCGTCTCAGGACCTATGATCACCAAAGATACCTTAAGCATGTCTGCGGAATCTTATCCAACCTGTTATCTTTGCCCTAAGCCTGCTAAGATTGAAGTCATGACGGCGATCGGTATGAGGAACTTCTGCGGCAACAAGTGTCGTGGAGACTATGAAGGCATTGATTATGGCCCTGACGATTATTATATCTCTCCGAAATTAGAACACGACATAGAATTAGTATCCTATTATCCGGGATCTATCTCAAGTCCGAATAGATCTGCCACCCTCTCTGCGAAATGCCGCAACTGTGATTTTACTACTCGCAATCAGTCATTTTACCAACATCATTTAGTAAAAACTCTTGAAGAATGGGATGAAGATGCCGAAGAATGGTGGGATACAGGTGAAAAATGTCGTCATGATAAGATGCAGTATCTTGATTATTTAGAAAATGGTGAAGATGCATGGGGCAACATTATAGCAGGACATATTGTTATTGGCTGTCCTACTTGTGGATTTAAAGATACTTTATCCCACGTTAATATCCCGCAAGGTTGCGATAATCGGGGTAGAGTAGAAGACTACATCAGATTTTGAGATGGTTTAAGAGTTGCTCGATAGCATCAGGGCCAGCCATCAATTCTAAATCAACATCCTCAGACCTAATTTTACTAACTTCTGTTTCTGAAGGATCTTGACGATTGTTCCAATGCACTTCCCAATCCTCATAAGTATTTTGTAGACGTTCCTTTTGTAGACTCTCAGTGATATCCAGTCGCACTACTGTCCAACCAGCGGCTTTTAGAGCGGTGGCTTCGTTGATAAACCTGACATCATCAATTACCAATAAATCATCGTCCAAGTTAATAATGTAATCGATCCAGACCGAGGGTCGGATCTCACGCATCTTCATGCCAATCTTTTGTAATAGTGGCCGATCCTTGACCTCCATCTGAAATAGATCTCTGGCAATTTCCTTGACTTTTGCTGCTAATGACACCTTGGTATAACCTTTATCGACTAAACTATCTGCCAAAGTGGTTTTACCTGAAGCCATCTGCCCCGCAATTGCGATCTTCATAATAATCACTTGAGGTGCTACCTTAATATAACTTTGTTTGGAACGCCCCGCCACCACGATTTGACTGGATAGCGTCTTGAAAGTATTCCGGCAAAAACGTCTTCAGAGGTTTTCTACCATCACGCTGCGCTCGCAGATGGTAGTCAAACGAGGGATCGATAATATACATCTTACCCCGATCCTTGGGACTTCTCACAATGCGTCCCAGCATTTGCGTTAGCATGACGCCAGTTTGCATAGTATACCAATCAGGATTGTCTTTCAACTTCTTAGCGATCCGCACATCTCCCAGACTGGGGAAAGGAAGTTTGGGAATTACCAAGAATCCCACGGAACCACCATCGTAGCCTTGGTTAGCATAGGTTGATACCAGAATAGGATTGCCTTTAGATTTAGTAAAGTTCTCGAAGACCTGATCACGTTCTGTTGGGTTTTTCGTGTGAGTCATTATTCTATCTGCCACATTTCTGTCTATCTTGCCGACGGCCTCCAAGATATTCTTTTCCAACTCATCTGTATATGGTAAAATCAATCCCTTTTGATCGGGGAACTGCTTGGCAATTTCAACTATTCTCATCGCCGTAGCCTGATAATGTTCTTCTCGACGACCTCGACGGCTAAGATCTCCACCTTTTAGCGTGGTAAAGATCGGACGGTTGTTGACAGGGAAGGAACTGTATTCAATCTTAATATAGCAAGTCTCAGACTTTTTCAATCCCATTTCTTTACAGTAGATATCAATATCAGAGATAGTTCCTGACAAAAAGATTCTGTGCTTGCCTAAGTTCAACAACAACTCTTCGGATCTATCCGTGATGTCCATTGGTTTGAAACTAACAAAGATTGGTTCTTTCTCGTCATCATATTGCCAAATAATGTTTTCTGGTTCTGCTTTTAGGCTGTCAATAAGCCGAGATAAATAATTCTTAGTGTTGTTAGCCATTCTAACCGTTCTTTCATCATAAGATTTTATCCTTTGAGCGATAGCATCACGAAGACGTTCTAAATACATCGTCCAGACTTTAGCACCCATCTTTTGACGATCAACTGGTGTATCAGTTCTAATGCTACCGATCCTTGGAAATCCCCATGTATCTTTACTACTTACAGGATGCCACGAAGCCAACATATTTTCTCGCTTTTTAGTCAGTCCTGTTTGACTTACTTCTGGGGCGGCCATAATATCATTGAAACTTGGAATATCCAATAGCATTTCTAATTTCCTGATTGATACTGTGAAAGCATAATAATCTGATAGCGTCGAGGGTAGCGTATGCGCCTCATCAAAGATAATAAAGTCACGAGGTAGTAAATACATCCCACTGGAGTTCATTCGCATTAAGTAACTGGTATTACCTACAAAGTATCGGTTGTGGTGAGCCTTATGAAGTGCGGCATAGTATTCACAAAGTTTATCTTCTGACACCGACCAATCCACTTGCTGGTTTTTGACAGGGAGTTTCATACCACATTTAAATCCAATGGTGCTACAAGGTGCCAGATCGGCTTGACAAGATTGTGACTTTTCATTACCTATTTGCTTAGCCTCCCATGCTCTCTCCGCATCGGCCTCATTACGACAATTAGATTCAATACTCAAAGCGCAGGCATAATTTCCCTTGCCCATTACGGATCTCATAAAGGGCATCTCATCCATGTATTGCTTTTGTAAACCTTTTAGTGGAGTTACGACATAGGCACGACTATCGAACATCTTTGGCACAGCCATCGCCATCGCAGATTTACCTGAACCCACTGGTGATTCTACCACGATGTTTTTGTATCCTGCTTTTACGGCCTCTACGATTTCAGGGATTACCTGTTTCTGCTCTTGCCTTGGGTTATCGAATCGTGTGCCTGTAAACCACTCTGCTACTTTCCACTTTGGATCGAAGTCTTCAGTTACTACAATCTCTTTATATCCCGTAGCGTTAGCCTCCTCAGGAATCTGATGTCCACCCACCTTGCCCAAGTTAGAATCATCAAAGTCACCTTGTTCAATAAAATCACTTTCTTCTTCTTGCTCAGCGAAATTGACAGGAGTTCCTGAAACCCACATCGATAAATTAAAGTGATTGCAGAATTGTTCCAAGTTAACGATCTTACGTCCACGAATCTCCATCTGAGATTGATAACATCGACGAGCCTTGTTCCATTTCATTCCATAAGTCCCTGCTAAAATATCACGATAGGGATAGCAATTGCCTTTTACCGATACGGGAACGAACATACTTTCTATTATGATCACCACCCTCTTATACTTTAGCAATCTATAAATAGCAGTGGGTCTAAATAAAATATATGATGGCTATCGATTGGGCAGCCTTTTATATCCCTCACCCTGCTAAGGCAGAAAAGGGAGGAGAGGATGCTTACTTTTTTGTAGAAGACGAAACCTTTTCGTTTGCAGCGGTTTTTGATGGCGTTGGAGGATGGGCTGATCATGGAGTCGATCCAAAACTATGGGCCCAAGCCATGGCACACCATACTCAAGAAGCCTTATCTGATTCTGATAACTTAATTACTATTATGGATCAAGCCTACCAACAAACCTTAGATACTGGGATTGAAGGGTCGTGCACAGCAATTATGGCTCAACATCAACAAGACAATCAACTTCAATATGCTAATTTAGGCGACTCAGGTTTAGCCATCTATCGTAACGGCAGAATATTTTTCGAGACGGCGGAGCAGACTATTGGTTTCAATTATCCTTATCAACTTAGTTCTGATTTAGCAGAGATGCCCGAAGACGCCGATCGAGGTAGCATCCCTATCAAACAGGGAGACATTATTGTTATCGCTTCCGACGGATTATGGGACAACCTATACCATGTAGAAATTAATACCCTTCTCAGTTCATGCGTTGATGCTCAAGAAATGGCTCAGAAATTAACTATTGCAGCCTACCAAGCCTCTAACGATGATAAACGCTGGGCACCTTTTGGACAAAAAGCCGTCGAAGGGCTGTATGCGGATCGTAATCCTAATGATCTCGATTGGGAATCGGAAACACCTCCGTTAGCAGAATGGATGGGTGGCAAACCAGATGATATCGCCGTTATTGTGGGGACAGTTTACTGAGGGTTATTATGGATTACGAAGAACTAACAGACATAAGATTCGTCGAATTGGATTGGAAAAGACATGTGGTATCTGCTAACAATCCTGACGACGACACCTTCGGAATGTCTTTGCAAGAGTTACTCGATCGTATGTTTTGGGCAGCGGACGCCTCATTCGAGGATAATAAATGGACACATGTTCCAAAATACCATTACGATCCACCTGCTATATTTGCAGGAGACATGGATGTGAAGTTCTCGGACGGAAAGCACGAATACAGCATGAGGTTGGTGAGGGCTGACAACGATACCGTTAAAGTAGGTGAAACCGTTTGGTGGGAGACTCCAGAATGGCACAATGGAATAATCCAGCCACGCAGATTGATGAACTGGAAACACGCCACCAAGGTCGAGGTAACGAGAAAAGGAGATAATGACATCCTCGAAATATGGCAGGTCTACGGCGAACCGCATGGAGCATGGGAATGGCATATTCGAAAATTGAGTAATCCCATGGCTATCAACCAACTACGCTTCAAGTAATTCTTTCCCCTGAGGCTTTCAATGACCTTGCGATCATGTCTGGTGACAGGTCAAACGTGAAAGATAAGGTGATATAACCCAATCATTCCTGCTGTTGTTATGGCGGAGAGCACATTAGAGATAAACTGCACATAAATGTCATCATGAAGTTCGGTATGGAGTTCACGACCCCACAAGATCCATCGCTTCATAGTATCAGAATCCTAATTCTCTCATGGCATCTTCTTTAGTGAGTCCGCCCGATTCTACTAATTCGGTCAAGACACCGAAAGGATAACACTCGTCCTTCCAATCACAGTAAGAGCACTGCCAATCACCCACAGGGGCAAGATGGCTTTTATTGAAAGCGGCTTTCTTGGTCTTAGTAAGTTCACCTTGACTCTCCAATTCCTCATACAGTTCATCACTAAACCTCAGACTGAAATCACGATCAGGTGGCGTCTCGGCCTTGAGTTTCTCATATGATAGCACATAGCGTTCCAAGATACTCTCAATGCTAAGTCCCTTGATAGGAACGTTCATTTTACCGTTTGGATCTTTGAGTTGTTCCATAGGATCGGTTTGCGGGACAATCAATTGACCATCCATAGTCTTAACCAAGATTTCACCATCATAGCCATTACTAAGTTCAATTCGGAATTGATTAGTAGAACAAGAGTCCACAATTTCATAAACGATAACTCCATAAGGGATTTTGACACCATAAGTATCTTCTACTACTTTGCGAGTATGGAGATACATTCCTGTTTGCATTAGGTGTTCTAACTTAGGATAGCCCATAGGATACATCTTGTTGCCTTTGCCTTTCAACATCTTTTCACTGAAGTAACCACGAGTTGATTTAACTTCAATAGCCACGGCTTGATCAGTATCGATCGACAAAATACGACCTTCATCATCCATTTCTGCCATTCTAAGAATAGCGTCGATTTCACCACTCATGTCAATTTGTTCACCATCGGAACAAACCCCAATCGGGGCTTTGATTTTAAGGTTAGCGGCCAAGAGAATACCTTGCTTCTGCCAATGCTTCTGCAATTCTTCTTCCACAGCATCTCCAACACCGAAACGAATGAAACTCATATCATCAGAAGTATTAGTTCGAGGAATACGCTTTTTGGAATACCAGACTTGTCGATGGCACTTGCCAATCAACTTCGGGTTGCCGTATTCGTTGGTTATTTCACAGGATGCGCCCGTTGGGTTTAAGCCACCCAAAGAGATTCGCAGTCCGCCGTTTCGCTTACTATAAATATAGTTTTGTATTGGGTCAAAGTCAGTCATTTTAATCACCTTTATGCTGCCTCAGTTGGCAGTTTTATGTAATTGTAGGTGTGAGGTATCACCCTTATATAGTTTGTCAAAACAAATCATCGTCATCCGAAGGACGGTTGATGAAATGCACTGCCAGCGAAGCGTTGCTAATAAAACCCTCATCTCGACTTTGCTTTATAATTTGTCCCATCAGAGTATCTGTTTCTTCCATCAAGGTAGCCAAGTTATCAAAACCAGTAAAACCAATCAGATCGAAAACCTGAAAGGTTATCTCATCCTTTTCAAATGAGGATCGATTAAGTTCCATGCCATGGCTAACAGTCAGTCCATAGATAGAAGTGCTAAAAGGTTGGAGATCCGATCCTTCCACCACGATCAAACGATACAAAAACCCATCAGGGAGTTCTCCCTCTGCTTTCATTTGCTCAAGGGCTTCTCGCAAGCCTATTGGTTCTTCATCCATGTTTAGCCACCATCTTTTGCATAAAGTTATCGTAGTCGAAGTTGTCCCAGTCTTTAATGACTTCCAGCATAACTCCCAAATCTCTTTCCATGTCTTTGGTTGGCACTTTCTGAAGTTTAGAATCCTCAGTTCCATCAGGGAAACGGTAAGTGCTAATTTGATTAAAGTGGCCTTTGGCCAACATAGAAGTAACTACTAATCGTGCCTGATCTGCATTAGCCTGATTATCCAAGGTTACTTTAACCCTTTCTTTAGCCGATTGCATAATTTCTACTTGATGTTGCACAATAGCCTCTAAATACTTTTGAGGGTTCTTTTCCAACCATAGTTTCAATTCCTGACGTTGATATCCTTTTGTTTCCAAGAAGTCTACAAAATTGCCTGCTACGGCTACTACAAAACGAAGTGGATTGTCTAAGATATTAAACATCACGAAATAAAGATCGTCTTGATCACCCTTTTCCATTTCAATATCTGCCGTTACCAGCACTTCTTGATCCTTGAATCCCAGCCTTACATCTTTAATTGCCTTCATTGTTTTGCCTCCTCAACACATTCATGACACAGATAATATAATCCACCTTCGCTAATATCAAATGAGACTTCACAACCCCGGCACTTTCGTAGTTTCCAACGAAGAGCCCACTTGGCTTTTAAGATGCGAGCCTCGTCAATAGAAACTGCTACTGGATTCTCGATCAAATGGTCGGGTGAAATCTCCAAACCTTGCTGTCGAGCGAAGTTAATCAAATCCAGCATGGATAGAGTTATCAGTATCACCTACTTATATCTTCTTATTAGACGGCTTTACCCATTCGCTTGATATCATCTCTTTTGACGAGTCCCAAAGTAATGGTGGATGCACCGCTGGTTTCTTCAACAGTTACCTTCATAAAAGCAGTATCGGAGTAGTCGCTAAAGACTAACACCCTGCTGCCGCCGAGATCCAAACGCACTTCCATGCTTATTCCTCATTGTAGCGCAGGTTGTATTCCGCATAGAGTTGATCAGCGAGATCGAACACGGTAGATACAAGTTTCTGTGGTGCATTTTCAGCATCCATTTGTGCGGCTACCAAAGTAGTAGCATTGTTGAGGCACATACCAAGAGTAATGCGCTGTTGAGTAGTCATTTTACCAGCATCAACATCACCGATGTGGATCGAGTTGCCATCAGGCGTAGTAAGTGTTACCACCGCATTAGCCGAAGCCTTTGAGCCTTCGAGAATACCGAAACGCTTTCTTGCACCGTATTCAGCCTTGAACTTGCCAGCAAACTTGCCACGAACATCGAAACGACCAATGTCGCCTTTGTCGTTACCAACCGTAGTTGGGCCTTTAATGAAGTAAGCGAGAGTATCGTCTCGGCTCCATTCTTTTGCTGTGTATCCTTCTTTGCATTTAATGTCAATCTTTACCATAATATCACCAGTGGTTCTTCAATTTACTCTGGGTGATACCACCCTTATATATCTTTACCACCATCGAGGATTTCCTGATGACCAATTGATTCCTAAAGGGATAAAAGTGTAGATCTGAGTGCAACTGCAAGGATCTCCCACGGTTTGAATAGCCATTAGTTCTTCCGTAGTCAGAGTATCGCCTTTCATTAAGCGATCCATCAATTCCCTAACTACCTTGGGTTTTACATTACCGCATTTGCGACATCGCATACCCATAAATATCGTTATCACCTGTTTATACCTTACCCCAAAGATTCAAATAGTCAATAATCTAATATTGGTTATGATAGAAATATGGGCGGAACTCTCACCACCCACTCTTCACCATCCTTGGTGGGTTGCTGATATCATGATGCAATCTGGCGATCGTGTTTGGAGATATGATACTGTGGTCGATACGGAAAAGCAACACTTAGTTCGCCGTGCCGAAGAAGAAATCGCCTTGTTAAAGATGAAAGGTCCTATGACAATATAGATTGATTGTTGATAGCATCGTAGGTGTTATCGACACCTAAATTGGATAACATCTGTTGTATTGATTTATCATCGCCCAACCAAATAGAGTGATCAGTGCCATCAATTTTTATCCCCGGCCATCGATTAGGGCTGGCTTCATTCCATACCCACTTATTTGGTTTTCCGGGTATTTTATCAGCATTTCTTGGTAACGACCAATCATCGAAAATCTTTTTTAGGTCTTGCTTACTGGCATGGCTGTGCCAATCTTTGTCATCAAACTTTGTATCTTCCCATACCCCGGCTACTTCCCAATCTTTAGGGTCGATAACGAAGGTTTCTACCTCATCATCCGATCCACTCATAAATCTTATACCGATAGGGCGATAAGATAATCCATAAACATGGGCTTGGTGTTTATCATTCCCATAAAAAACATGGGGTCTAAAAAATATAGTATCATATTGAGTTGAAATCTGAGGATCGAGAGTAAGATTCTTACCATCATAAGTAAAAATAGGTGAGTTGTTAGTTTTGGCAATAAGTTGAACAATTCTATGATCATCTTCTCCTGAGGATGTTAGCCACGAGGCCCCCTTGCGAGGAAATGGATCTGCCGATCGTTTGAATCTCATATTTTCCACCTGTTAATGCTATCAGGAATCTTGACAATATCTATATCATCTAAAACATTAAGTCTGGCGAAAGCCTTTTCTCCATGATATACTCTTCCCTCGATTTGGAAGTTGGGTGTGGGTTTTGGCTCATCATAAAACTCAACCAACGTCATAGTGCTATATCCCTCTGGAAACCATGCTATCCACCCACTATCGAAATAAATCCTATTATTCCCACCTCGGCCCAAATCAGCATAGAAATTGGCAACCGTATAATCTTTTAAGCCCGATCTCCATTCCCAAGGTTTAGCACCCAAAACTGTTTTGAAACCCGTCCCACCCTCAAAAAGATTTAAAAAATCATTTTTATCACTACTTCCCAGATTCAATGCCAAGTAGCCCTCTTTCGAGGCAAATGATTCCAAAAACATCTTAGGGAATTGATGATCCCACTCATCTATCTCATGACTAAAAAGATATTTGGGGTCCATCCCTATATTCCTAAAAAGATCCACCATCTCTTGGGAACTTTTCCATTTGTTTACATCACTCATAAACTAAACCACCATCATCATAATATTGTCCGATAATCTGTTTTCGATTCATGCTTTGGTGATAGTCCATAGGCACAATTCCTTGCTTAGCCTGCCTTCTATGCCGCATCAGATCATTTCTACCCTTCATCAGTAGGTTACTTTGGGATTGTCGTTGATGATACTTAGTAACTTGACCTTCTTTACCCTTCGGGTTGTTTACAATAATCCATTCCAAATCAAAGTCCACCAACGAAAATGGTGCCACCATATCATTATTCTGATTAGGTCTCGTTGGTCCTGATAAATACCCCTTCATCGTAATGATACGACCGACCTTATTTACTACTATCGAACCCTCGATTGGACGTTGACTTACTGATATACTCATATCGACATCAGAAATGCCTTTTGAAATCGCATCCATAGCCCAAAAACCGATCTCATCTATCGTTTCTTTGAAATTATCCAGAAACATAACTTAGACTTGGCCTTCCAACTACTTATAGTATTACTTTTGTGGGACGGGACAGGTATTGACACCACCGAGACGATAAAAAGGACACCATCCGAAAGCAGAAGTGGCTACACTCCAAACACCCATGATTAAAAAGACCCATGCCCACGATCCACTGGCTAAGAAATCTATTACTAATAATGCCAAGCCACCTATGCCTCTGAAGACCCGATCTCTGAATCCCACGTTCATCTCAATCCAACCTGATTTCTCGCCATTCTACTCGTCCTGCTTTCACCAGATCACGAATACGACGTTGTTTAGTGCTTAGTTGTGCCTTAGCAGATTTGACATCCATAATGTAAATCATACCCTCTTCCAAGTTATCATGCTTATCTAATCGATAGTCCCAGACGATATAATCAATAGGATTTCCCATGAAAGACCAGTTTTCAGGCTCCCACTCAGGATCGATTTCAGGGTGTTCTACAAATGGTGCCCACTTTTCAAGGATCTGTCCTTTAGAAGTATGAGCCGAGGCGGCACGACCTTTCTGCTTTTTGGCTTCTTGTGCTGTGGATTCTAATTGGGTTTGCAGTTGGGCTACCTGATGACTAAGATGTCTTACTGTATCCTCAGAATGCTGAAGATCTTGTTTTTGTTGTCCCAAACGTTGTGATACTTCTAACAACCGATCCGTGTTTTCGACTTCGACAATGGTTTCTATCTGTTCGATCACAGGAGGAATATTATTTAATCGATGAATTAACCAAAGCGATATCAAAATTAGAACAGCAGTAGCATACTCCCACATATGACGATTATCTCGCCATCACCTATTTGTATTTACTGTTGCTCTAATATTCTTTGGTGAGTGTGCCTTAGTGGATCTCTATTAGATACATTATCCATAACAATAATGTTATTACCATCACACCACGCAAAGTTTCGGTAGTTTTCTACGAACTCATCGTTGGCTTTGTAAAAATCGTCGGTTATGACCAACGGATAATCGGACTCTTCCGCCCAAAATGCGTGATCAGTTCCATCAGTGCAAGGAATCTGTGGTGGTCCATAATTATAATCTTTGAAATCTTTCAAAGTGCCATGAGAGTAAACGTTACTCCCCCATGATTTGACAGGAATCTGTGTCAGATCGAAACCATTGTTTCTTTTACTCAAGATACTGGCCACTGCAACGACTACGCTTCGAGCGACATCCATCCTCGATATCGCCACCGTATCCAATATTTCAGCATGGTTCGAACTCATAGAACCTGATCTATCAATAAGAATCTCTGGTTTTTTACCATCGTTAAGTCCTATTAGAATAATATCTGCCCATGATGTGGCAGCGTATGTAATATATGGTTTAAGATTATCAATATCGCCGTCATTAAGAATAAATAGTGTCATAACAGGATATTATTCTCTCTGTTATATATACTTATTGTTTTCCAAGCACACGGCGATCCAGACCTAAGACATCACAGATCTCATTGTATCGGTTGCGAATAGTAACTTCGGTAACACCAGCAGCCTGAGCCACATCACGTTGAGTGCGATAATTTTCTGGATACATCATACAAGCCAGATACACAACTGCGGCTGCAATCCCCGTCGGACTACGACCTGCTGCTACCTGACGAATCTCAGGCTTACCGAGTAGCGTAAAGGCTTCGCTTTCGATCACTTGCGGAACTTGTAGTTTATTACAGAAAGAGGATACAAAGCCCGATGGCTGAGCAGGCTTAATCTTAAGACCCAATTCTTGCTTAACCTTACGATAAGTGCGTCCGATCTCTTTACGACCAATACGACTGTGCCTTCCAATCTCGTCTAAGGTTCGGTGAATGCCGTTATCACGACAAGCAGCGTGAATGCTGGCGGCAACGACACCTTCAATAGATCTTCCTTGCACCAATTTCTTCTCTGCAGCCTTCTTATAGATAAATGCGGCTTGCTCACGGATCGATTCGCTCAATCCCATGTGGCTGGCCAATCGCTGAAGTTCATACAAGGCTTGCACCATGTTGCGCTCGCTACTCTTTTGAACTCGGCTTCGTTGGTGGTGCATACGCAGACGATACAATCGCTTACGGAAATCTCCCTTAATGGTGACACCGAAAGCATCCTTGTTGCCTCGACCGATATCAGTAGATAGTCCACCATCGTGAAGTAGATAGGTTTTCTTCATACCGTGGCGTTCATTGTTAGCACCAGATCCGTCGGCAAAGGTTCGGTAATCCTTACCCATGTCAATAGCCTGACCTTGAATCAAACCACAATCTAAACATTCGTATTCACCGTTCATATTTTCTTGAACACTACCTGCACAATCCATGCAAACCGTGATGTCCTCTTGAATCGTTACTTCTTGATTTCTCTCTTCCATAATGTTATCCTCCTGTTATTACCTATATATAGTTTTCGCAATTTACTTATAGTCCTTGTAAAACCACTAACTGTCCATATTGAATAGTGATGCATTCATGACATAGCCATTTAGTCTTCAGATCATCATTTTGACCTCGATCCAAACGAACCGACCATGGATTGCCACACTCTTCACATTTCATAGTATCACTCTTTGTGTCGAACTTTTTCTTCATACATACGAATGCTAACATTCGCCTCGCTGGGATCATCATCGTGCCAGATAGTAATCTGATATTGATCGAAATCTATTTCCATAGGGTCGCCATTCAGTTCTCTAACATAAGTGCTAAAGGTATCGATAGCCGCTTGCTTGTTACTAAAGATATCTGGTCGATCTGGAATGCCATTAGCAGATGTAATTACCACCCAAACGGTGCTACCTTGATAGTTAATCATAGTATCACCCTCTCTTAATAGTGTTAAGATCATCGAGGCATTTTTGGATATATTCTAAAGCCTCGGCATCGTTTCCGTTTTCGAAATGTTCAAGGGCGATATCCATGCAAGTGCTGGCGTGGCGTATTGTGCTACCACAAATCATGCCATCACATCCTTCTTAGCCGTCCAAGGGTGGCTGGCATCATAGGATCGGTCTGCACGACCAAACAACCAAACCGTGTGTGATTTAGTGCGAGCCACAGAATCAACCTTGACTTCACGAATCTTGACGAAACGCTTGTCGCCTTTTAGCACATTGTAAATCGAACGAGGTCGAATCTCATGACGATAGTGCTTGTTCAATTCTTCTGCCAAATCGGTGGTAAGCCATGCTCGGCCATCCATCAAATCCATAGCGTTAATTCTTCTCTTGTCTACCCATGCGTGTCCTTTTCTTCCCATAATATCACTCTCCTGTTTGTTCTTCTTTGTTGTTACCCTTATAAGCATTTCGGTGAATAATCCACTCTTCGTAGATCCATTCCTCATCTTCAATCCTTATTTTAAGTTCGTCCATGATCTTCCGAGAAAGTCATAGTATATAAGTGTTGCGGTGTTTTGGCTTCAAACCCCGTCAGATTCCAACTTTTTCAGTTCGGCAACCATTCGATCGTGTCGTTCCCAGACTTGGGTATTACGAAGTTTAGGGTATTTAGATTTTAGAACGCTAATGCGACGTCGGAGTTTAGCGGCCTTAGCAGACACCTCACCACATCCTCCACCCTGTTCGGGCAGAAACCAAATAACTCTTAACGGCCATAATATGATGGCACTCTTGCCGCTTAATTTTACTAACAGGGCAAGAACACTGAATATGCTTGTCATCCCAAACCGTAACCTTCCAGTCCGATCCTGAATTACCTGCTACTACAAACAGATCATTATTTTGTCTAACTACGCCACCTCTTCGGAGGATGGCCAATGCCTTCTGATGACGGTCATTAACTTTGCTCATAATGCTAAGTTAGCGTTGGCACCCTTATAAACATTCTGTCTCTAAAATAGACTGCAAAGGGCAACTAAGGCGCAGGTAACAACAACGGCTAATATTAGATTTACCAACGATCCCAATGCTGGATCCTCGGGGTTCGGGTCATATGTTTCCCATGACATAATAACCTTGTAGACGTGGTCAACTACTTATATGTTTTGGTAATTGATAGCAGATTGGAACGACCATCGATGATAATCCTTTTTACTGTCGCTAAGCCAGTATCGATCCGCAGATATCTTTTCTTTTAGGTATTTGTATCGTTCTATCCCTACGGCACGGGATTTCATATTTATCCAATGATCGCGGTCCTTATCTTGGAGATAATAGAGAAAGTCAGCAGGAACTAAGGCATTCCAACCCAAGTTCACAGCAGGCTTTAAGGAAATTAAGTCTTGGTTTTGCATATGTCTTACGAAATCATATGGTGAAACATCGATGTAATTAGCCAACCCTTTTTGAATCGTAAGAGAATCATATGTTTCATTAGTTTTCATAGCCCATTCTAATAACAGGATATTTATCATTTCAGGATCATTTGGGTTTAAGTATTCCTCTGCACGGAACTGCCCTACCACCTCTCTGATATCATCGCTATAACGAGCATTACGATTGGCTTTGTTAGCAGATCGCTTTTGCCGCTTAGCCTTCGCATACAAACCCCGGTTTTTTAAGGCTGCTACTGCTTTTTCTGGAAAATAAGGTTCTCCTGTTACGGAAGATTTCTTGCCACTGGCTGTGGTCCACTTTTGCTTACTCCAATTACTAAGATCATCTTGCTTGGCGGTCTTCGATCCCTTGTAACTTGCTAAGCCTGCTTTCTCACAAGCCTTTTCATACTGACGCTTAAGTTCTTGTGACTTTCGGGCCGACCACTTGTTAGCCTTAGTGCCCATAATGTTCTGCTTCATGATTTTATTCTTTAAACGACGTCGAATCTTAGCCTGCTTCTTACCATAAGTAGCATCATAGTTATCTTCGGCTTCAAAGGTTGATGCTGGTATCCCCACCCATGCCTCCACAGTGTCGGAATCAAGAATCTGCAAAGCATTCAAACGATGATAGCCATCGATAATATCATAGTATCCATTTTTATCCAATTCTAAGACAACTGGTGGATATCCGTCCCCCTCCCACCTAAATTGACTTAAAGTATCTTCAAGTCTGTGGCTATTTACAGGGGAGTCTTCCCATGCACCATCGACATTATCTGGATCTTTATACTCTTCAAAAATCTCCATAGGCAAAGTCTGTAATGTGAACTCTAAATCGTCCCACCTATCTCTCCAAAGGAAGTCTCCATCGTGTATTGAGGTAATGTATTCTTTTATTTCTTGGCTCGATTCAGCCCCTAAGTTAATAGGTAAGCACTCATAACAATAAGTTCCTGCCTGAATAGTAGTTATCCCTTCAGTCTTCCCACACTGACAACATTCCCTAACCGTCTCAGCCTTTTTATCGACGGTTTCTTTAGGATCGGCAAGTCCGATAACACCACAAGCCAAACGCTTGCCTGCATTTCCTGTTTTCAAAGACTCCTCGTCTCCACCCTCTCCGAGATCGTCACGATCAGCATGAACAATAATCATTCTACCGAGGATGCTATATTTACTACCGTCCAGACGGCCATTAGGTAGGAACAAGGACCCTTCGGCCAACCGATCCTTGGATTCGATATTACCGAGGTCACCGAAGTGACGGATCTTAGTGTCCAAACCCCCGTGGGTAGCACCATCAGGATTAAAATGAGCACAGGCAGAAGTGCAACCATCAGTAAGGTCACCATATTCATGAACATGGAATCCATGTGGGCCATCGTATAATCCTCGGATCTGATAATCAATCTTAACACCCTCGTTAGTTTCCTCGAAATACACTGTCCCTGATATCTGTGGGCCATATGACGTAGACTCATCAGGAATCAAAACGGCAACTCCCTTGCTGCCATCTTCCGATTTGGTCGTGGTGTCTTCCGAGTTGTATTTGTAAGAATCCCAAAAACCCGGCCTCTCCATTACTTCATCGAACCTCGTGGTCCAAGAACGATCTCTTTTCACTTCTGGCAATTCTGGCAATTTATCATAACTTTGGGTTTTCGAACGAGGAATGTATTTGCTAACTTCGCCAATTCCCAGTTCGGAGTCATAAGGAGTGACTTTTTCAATAGGTATATCTTGCATGATTTGAATGTTGGTGTGTCGGGGTTGATTCCATTGTAGGTTTCCTGATGTAGCATATTTCAGACCTTCCATGTCAATCTCAAACATTGGATATCCTCTCCAATGTATCTGAAAAGTAGTGGGTGTCTTTCCCAACATGGCATAGTGCCCCCGCCCACCCATAGTTTTATCCAAAGTGAGATAACCTGATTCCAAACCTAAGGCATAATCGTTGGGATTCATGGCCCTCCATGCTACCTCGCCCGGCTTACCGATCAGTATCTCCTGCTCCGATCCGTAACGACGTGTTTCTTTGAAAGCAGGATAATCACGACTACCCCAAAACAGGTTACCACGTTTCTTTCGCAAGGTCATTGGTTCACCACGACTGTCCATTTTAACTTTGGGTAGAGATTCTGCTACTTCTTTTAGGCGATCGTCAAGATTATCTCTCCATGTGCTAATCCTATTAACTCTTTTTGGCATCGACACCAAGGTCTCACCTTTTTCATCTCGATAGATAACTTGAACTCGAATAGCATCCTTGCCAACATCTCGTGACTGATCAGTCTTGCCACCATATCTTTGGATGGTAGTGTATACCCTAACAAAATGATTAGCATTCTGAGGGAGTCGGCGTTCGTAGACCCATTCTTTTACAGGACGACGTCTAAAGTAGAGATCGACCGGTTTAAATCGGCGTTGTCTTAAAAAATCATCCATTTCTACCAGACTGATAGATTCGTAAGACATTTATTCACCTCTAAACGCTGCGGGCATGACTTCGGTTACCAAATTGATAAGATAAGTGTGTCGTAACCATGGATCTTCTATGGCTTCCATATCTGCTATTTTATCTTGACCTACGGATCCTAAAAATAAGCCAGACATCCCTTCGGCTTGTCCACAACTCGAACAGATTTCGGTAGCATTATCATATCTGCTTAAGGCACCGGGGTAAGCACCGGGATTAGCATTATTAGGAATAAATCCGAAACAGATCGGACAGCGTGGTTTAATTTCTTCTGCGTCCCACGATACTTCATCAGACCAATCCTCGACTTTAGGTTGATTCCAAGTAACATCGTCATCCCAGTCCAACTCTCTTGGATCTAACTTCTCAAACATCGTCTTCAGGTGCTGCTTGCGGCCTGCTGCGGGTGAAATAGCATTATAAGGATGCTTTCGACTGTAATCCTGACCAGATAGTCCCCAGACTGCAGGAACATGCTTCCCAACTCTGACGAACGTCGAATTACGAACTAAATTAGATTCCACTGTGATCCCACGGATTCCCAGATCATCGATAAGTTCTGACAACGTTCGGGCTCGTTGCTTTAATAGCATCGTCAGGTTGTTTACAATCCATTGGTTTTCCGATCCAAATGTTTCTGCGGACAACGTGGTTTGGCCAAACTTTAAACTGTCTACGGTATAATCTCCTGTAATAACTGAAGAAGTCATCAAACCCTGAGGATTATAATCGGAAAGTTCTTGATCGGGCTGGTAAGGTGCTTCAAATCTATCAGACCACTGTATCCACGGTCGTTGAACGCGTGGTGGCGTCCAAGCACCTCGAACATATTTTTTCTTTCCCTTTTTCGTTAAATTATAGGAAGATACTTGGTCCATTCCCAAATCACTATCAATTGGCACAACTTTTTCGATCGGAATATCATCTACTATTACAACATGTCCGGGATATACATTATCCATGTGGCCTTGGTAGTATTCCAGACCTTCGATATCAATTTCAAACAATGGGAATCCCTGCCACGCCCTAATAATATGATTAGGTAACTTGGTAACTGCATGAAAACCACCACCACCAGTGCGGCTCATCGGAATATACCCCTCTGCTAAGCCGATGGCGTAATCATGGGGGTTCATGGCCCTCCATGCCACCTCACCCTTTTTTCCGACCTCTGTTTCAAAAGATTCGGCTCGCTTCCAACCCGTTCTCTGATCAGGATCTCGGAAGGGTGCTTCAAAGTAAGATGACTTAACATCTGGGTCCCAGAGCACAGTCATGTCTTCATAATGAGCACCACCAAGGATAAAAATAACGGGTGTTTCGGTTTTAATATGGTTGGGATTATCACAACTTGCGAACACAAAATTGCATGAATACCCTTTGGCCTCAGGACATGCATTATCAAATAGAATTGAATCAGATTCCATATTGCATGATGGACATTTGTAAACAGGATTACAATTTTTGTGATTATATTGCTGACTTGGGCGAGGCATCTTAATGAAATAATCTTGAATATCGATAGCATACAACTCATAATCCATCATTTCTGGATCTCTTGGGCTTCTGGAGATTCCATTGGCACCCCCTTTCAGGGCTGCTGAAGCATAGTCTAACGCTTCCTGTATGTTAAGGGTAGTAGGTTGTGTGTTATCAATACCCATATTTGTGGAAGTGCCCATTTTATCACCCTCTAACCACCTTTTCCAAGTCCACTGTTGGTTTTCACCCTTTGTATTAACACCACGAAAAACCTTTAAAGGGAAATTGATATAATAGATATTTTGCCAATCACCATAGCCTGACCAATCTGAACTCAAAAGTTCTTCCATAGAGTTCAAAGTTCGGATTTCCCCCTGTTGTTCATATAATAGAGCATTTTCATATAATAGAGCATCAAAGTTCTTAGCATTCGGAAACTCTTCCAAGAGGTTAATCTGTAAGTCTGTTTGACGATAAGGGTGCAACAGTATTTCTGAGGACTCGGCTCGCTTCCATCCAGTGCGCTGATCGGGATCTCGGAAGGGTCGTTTCAAGGCATCATAAATATCCTGTTCCGTAGCCCCGGCGATATAAGCATCAGTTTTTCGATCGAACAGACCGTATTCGTTGAGTTTCATTCCTCTTTTCTTAGCCATCCATCGATACTTAATGTTAAAATCAGCAGGACCTGTGAAATAAAGGATAGTTGCGCCCCATGCGTCTGGTGTTGTCACCTTAAAATCTACCTTTTCGCCATCGATAACAACTTGGGCTTTATTGTCTCCAACCCAGTTAATACCCTCATTAGGAGGTAGCATCTGAGGAAGCGTCACTCCTTCTTTTGGGATCACCACAAAATCAATGTCTCCGATCATCTGAGCACCACGGCGATAAGATCCGCAGGCCATCTGCCGATCCACAAAAGGCTTAATATGCTTTTCGACCTTTTTAATTATCTTAGCAGCCTTAGCACGAGGAAACTTGACTTTCGTCTGTTTAGGTGCAGGCATATCAATATTTTGTCATCTCGACTACTTATAGTTATCCAGACGACTATCCCAACCCAATTGTGGTGCTATCACCTCTTCGTAACACATAGGGCAAAATCCCGAAGAATCGTTCATTAGTTTTCTTCGTCCACGCTGCGGTAAAAATATTTGTGCTTTTTCGACTTCTAAAGCCGTAAAGTTCGGTGCTTCCTGTTTCATAACTTTTTCTAAGATCGCACGGTGTTCTTCATCAGTAATGGTAAAAGAAGTGTTACCGCTATTTTTTACAATCTTATTGACTCCTCGTTCTAAGTTACCAAGGTATTTACCCATGTTCTTTATTTTTACTTTACATCGATAACATTCTCTCTCACCATCATAACTTTCATGAGGTCTAAAATTGCCTTCACCTACCAGATAAGTAAGTTGAGTGTTGATTATTTTATCTCTTTCTTTCATAATACGGTGAGGAATCCACCTTGGACTACGATTAGGATGGCTGGGTAAGTTACGTTCTTCCTCATTTTTTAGACCTCGCCAATAACTCATGTTATTTAGGTTCTTTAACTCGGTTTTATGATCTAACATCCATTCAAAATAGTCTACTGACCAAGAATAGTTGATAATTCCTCTTTCTATAATCAACTTTGCCACCACATTTCTTGATTAAGGGCCCATGCTCGGGGATGACACCGACAAGGACTAAACTCACCGTTAGCAACTTTAGACATATCAGATAACAAACCCATAAAATCTGGATCGGTGGGAGCCACCCCTGCTAAGGATAACTCTTTCATTCTTTCCATCATTTGGGTTAGAGATGGATCTCCACACACCTGACAAAATCGATAAGGAAAGGATTGCATAGGTAAATATCCACCGTGCTGCTATTTATAATGTTTGGAACAATGGAATTGGAATGCCCATGTCTTCGGAAGACGACCGTTCTACAAACCCACGGCTTTTAGCCATGGTAATTAGTTTATCAATCGGCATTAAACGGGCTTGCCCCTCAATTACGAAAGCATACTGAATCTTCTTTCCAAAACCCCGCTTCATAAGATCAAAGAAAATATCCTTAGGAATCCACCATGCGCCATCATGAAGGTAACCTTCATTTACCCATTCCATTTCGATTTCTTCCTGTGGTTCTGACTCTGGTATTAGATTTTCTTCCTCTGGATCGTATTCTGACATTCTAAGGCCACAACTTCTACATTGATTAGTCTGGCCCGTCGGGCTAACCTCATCAGCAATCGTCATCCACTTTTGTTTAAAGTCATCGGCCTGCATTTTACGGGGACGATATTCTCGCCATTTCTTGTCCCATGTCTTGGTTTTTGTGCAGTGGGGGCAATAAGCCACTAAAGGCTCACAACTGAACTTAGCCTGATAGGTAGTCGGCTCATCTTTGATATCATAAGTAGTTTCGCCACCCCAAGCGATTCCATTTCCCTGATCGGGAACTTCATATACCACGATCTCAAAATCATCCATGTCTTCTTTGGGTGTTAGCACCCTCATATAGTTATTCTAAACTGGCCCGCCAAATCATATGATCTAAAGCGCAGCGGACATACCATACTCGTAACACATCTTCCACGCCTTTCCACATAATGGTATCAGTAACACCTCGGACATAAATATGCTCCGATCCGCAACCACACTGAAACAATCCCCGGCTATTAACTTTAAAGTCATAGCCTAAAGTAGCATCGTAATACTCTTTCATATTACCCTCACAGATTAATAGTATCGATCTTTTTATCGCATTGTAAGCACAAAATATTGTAACCCAAAGGCACTTTCTTGACCGTCTTTAATGAGTGGGGGCATATTTTAGGATCGTATCGAGACATTCTTTGCATATTACCACTTTCCTAATGGGCAACTTGCCGAAGAAACCTGTGTTTTCAATTTCATATTACATCCGCAGATATTACAGAAAGATCCCGTTAGTTTTCTCTTCAACTCTGGACAATCACGACAGATCTTCATTCGTTCGTCGTATTGCTTTAGACCCATACTGCTATTAACGCGTCCGAAGTATTTATACCTTTCGGTCAAAACATTTCTGGGAATACATCTTCCATTCTGAGAATATTACCCGTTTCTCTAATTTCTAAATTGCTGTCGTTATAGAACATGCTGGGATAAACATCATCATCCCAATAACTGGCACCATTAACATGAAGTTCATCCATCATATCATTATCCATCATTAGACCCCACCCTGAAGCACCCACACGATCAGCGACTACGAAAATCTCACCAATTTCTTTCCAGATTGTGGGATCGACGGTATCCCAATAAAAGAATCGATCGCCTTCTTGCCAAGGTTCTCCTACTTTTAGAGGTGACAAATTATTTAATTTATCCAATACTCTTTCATATTCCAATTTATCTTTTTCTTCGACATCATCACCATTTAACAAGAGTAATGTTTGCGGAACTTTCTCGGAATAAGGAGCACCATCTATTTCTGACGAGATCCAAACCTGTTCTGTTGAATCTTCAATGACTAAATCGTTCCAGTCCTCACCTTTTCTCACGAAAACAGTATCGCCTTCAATAGCAGTCCACCTTTTAATTAGTGTTGGTAGGTTAATTGCATCACCCTGATAGATTGGTGTATAATCTACATCTAAAAAGGTATCCTCAGGAGAATCTAATAAATAACCATCAGGGTAAGAAATCTCATACATTATTCTTTCTACTATGCCCGGGAAGTTGTAACCATCATACCATTTCCAACCATCGAAAACATATTGATGGAATAAATTACCCTCATTATCCTTCATTTCAATTATTGAATCAAAACCTGATAGTGGATTCCAAGGATCGGTGGATGCATAGATATAATGACTACCATCCTTATCTGCTTGAGCCTTATCCTTAACTCTTTTCGCTTTTTCGTCTGCTAAATAGTCAACGACTCTCCGTCCCAACTCGGCAGAATATTGGGCAGGGATAATAAAATAACCATTAGATCGATATCCCATAGTTATCACTCTGCTAATCAACTATTTATAATGTTGTCTGCACGGATAATCCACGAGTCTGAACTTCAGGGACCCAATGTGTATTACGTTTATCTGCAGTTTCCATTCTCTTAACCTGATACCCCATCGGATCGTGAGACTTAGAGTATACCTTGAACTCGAACTTGTAGTCCCCGACATCACCGTTAGGTAACTTATAATTTCTAATGGTAGCACCACGAGCATTATAAGAGGCTTTGATTACCCAGACCGTAGCATCATATAATTTGAGTAGATCATTATCTGTTAAATCTGACACTTTGGCGTTTGGATGTATTTCCGCCATATACAAGGCTTCGGCTTTAATATAATTGCCAATTCCTGTTACTACTTTCTGATCCATCATCACTTGTGTGATTTCTTTATGTCCATATCCCTTTCGAGTATGCGTCCCACGAATGCGTTCCGTCCAGATCGAAGCCTCAGGAGTAGCCGACAACAAGTCAGGACCTAACGATGCTAATTTCTTTACCAGTTGCTGGGGACGATTGTGAAATATCTTAAAGGTGCCGAACTTCCTATAATCCACATAAGTGATTTCCGTGCCATCTGTGGTTTTCAAAACCAATCGACGATGTTTTTTATCACCCTTATTAGGTAGTCGCCAAGTCCCCGACATTCCCAAGGTATGATGAATATGATAAATCTCATTTCCTGCGGACAAGGTAAAATAGATAAACTTACCCTTACATTGAACGCTGTCGATCGTTAAGGGCTCATTATTTAGATGTGACATCATTACCATGATATCATCACGAACCTGTTTTTGAAACCATGGCTGATCTTCTACTACTATTTCTTGCAGTTGTTTGCCTTGCAGTATCCTGTTTAAACGTTCAACAGTTCTTTTTACTTCTGGTCCTTCGGGCATACTTTATAATTTATGCTGTCACCTATAAATACATATAGCAGCACGGTGATATGTAACCTATGAGTGGGATCATCAATTGGTTACGGGGTGAGGATAAAATTACCATTATGACTCTGTTACAAGTAGAAATGGCGGCTCTCGAGTTCTATTCGACCTTTGCCAAACGTCCCAAAATGGCACAATGGGTTATTAGTCACGATTCTGATATAATAATGTCGTCAATTCAACAATTAGTAGGATCGATAGTCACTGAATTAGAGGAAGCAGATGAGGATTTTGACATAAAGGTAGAACAAAATGATAAATTAAGAGATCAAACACCTGATTGTAGTTTAGTTGTCGATATCAGTGATGAAGAGATGGTTCTGTTTAGAGTTTACCTAACTGGTTTTGTTAAAAGTGGTAGTGGTGGTTGGAAGTAATGGGTTACCGATCCCACGGTTATTTAGTATTCCCCTCAGTTTACCGAGGGCTCTACCAGAAAATGTGCCCCGGAACTCCTTTTGACGAATGGGATGATGACACAGATGAAACGGGTTACACTGTTTTATCATTTTATGATTGGAAATGGTATGGCTCATATCCAGATGTTGCAGAAATAGAGACATTTATGGATAAATTATATGAGATGGCTAATGATTATCAGTATGATAGTGACAAAAATCTTGATGATACAGTAGGTCAACTTTCTTTTGAAGAAATGGTGCAATCTGCCCCTTGGTTTTTACCTAAATTAAAGGATAAACTTGTGGGCACCATAAATATGTTTCAACCTGCTATCTATAAACCACAAGATTGGTCTTGGGGTTTTAACATGCAAGGAGAAGATACTGACGATTATACCGAAAAAGGCCAGATCCAAGATCTTGGTGGTTTCAATGAAGGAAATGTTGAAAATATGTGGGGTTATCATTATGGTGGCCAAGCATGGAAATACACTTTTAGAACACGGGCTGATCGGGATTATTTCGCTAAGAACTTTAATCAAGTAAAAGCAGGGACAGAAATTAAGATGGATGTGTTGGACCACACCAAAAGGTTTGAAATAATACTGCACTCACCTTCGACTCAGTTTTTATGGGATCAATCTCAAACCCGAGCAGGAACTGATTTATCAGATCCCAAGAAAAGTTTTGCATTAGATACTACTCAATACGATGATAATGATTTAGCATTTGCTATCTGGGATGAATATGAAATAAGAAAATCTCAGGGTGATACTTACGAAATGGATATCTATAATCAGCGGGAAGCATCGTTTCAACGTAATGATTCATATACCCTCGAACTACCTAAGGGTTATTTAGAAGCCGTAGCAAAGGAGTATGGCTCATCATGATGCTATATGAGTCCGAAAATTGTCGTTTAGAGGTTATCGGTGGAACATTTTATTTACAACTTAATGAAAGCGTTGATGCTTATGAAGGCGTGGGTGATTTCCAGACAGGTATGTCATTAGATTCTCTTAATGATTATGATCTGCAAATGGTTTCTTTAGCCATCTTACAATATTTAGAAGACGGCACCTCTATCGAGTAAAGACCTCTAATAATCTACGGAAAGCGATCCTACCTTTCCCACGAATATAATTTCTCCCACCAAATCTTTCTCGCCACTGATCAGGCTGCAATACTTTATCCACTTCTGAAAGCCTGCTGAAACTACGGCTACTCAGTTTGTCACGTTCTGATTCTGATATCGGCCATACGATCGACTTGTTGATAGAATAAGGAATCCTGATGACTCCTTGTCGGTAGTTAGGGCTTAAGTCCAACGATCTTATGGGCTCGCCCGTGGCTTCAAATGCTATCTCTTTAACTTTCTTAGCATACAACTTGCCCATGGTCCGTAGAGGATCTGGATCGCCAGCGTCTGCTAACTTATGTAAACTTGTGCCTGCTAATAACGCTGACTGTTTATGATTTAACCAGATGTGAAATCCCTTACCTCCACTGAATACCATCTGAGGATTGAGATCCAACTCATTTTTTAGTAGTTCAAAGACAGCATTGGCCCAATCAAACGCCATCCCGATATCAGGGTGGTCAAAATCCCACACCATATTCTTCCCGATCCAGATCTCTTTCCAATCTAATCCTTGTGATCTACAGTCCGCCGGGGTAAGCCATGTCTTCCACAGCGCAGAGTATCTTTCAATGGCCTCACCATTGTAACCTTGTCCTGCTAATCTATACTGAGGAGGTAGTTCAGGAAGAGCGTCCCAGTTCAGGATGTTAGTGCTCACAAACATGTCGACGTGTCTTTTGCCATCACCCAGCATTCTAAGCCATGTTCTGACATCACCATGCCAACTAATTCTGCTGTGTCGATAACCAACAGCCTTGTCTCCGATCGACCAACTCCACTTGACCTCGCGGTCTTTAGCAATAGTATAGATACAACCATCGACGCTGTCATCTAATAGCCACTTGACCATGATAACATCATGAAGTCACCACTTACTTATAGTTTCCATTTTGGATCGCGGTAGTCGGGCCGTGGGTGCGTAAAGCCCATATTTTCATATTCCTGATACCACACAGAAGGATCTTGTCTTTTGGTTAGTGAACGAACATCTTGAACAGCATACTCAAAGGCCTCGTTAGATTCTAAATCGTTGGCCATATGATGAATTACTCTTTCTTTGATATAATCGTTTCGCTTAGAAAACTCAGGAGGGGATTCTGTTCGACAATTACTCTGAATGAATTGATAAAGTCCTTTGTAGGTATCTCCAGAGGATCCTCCCACATTCCACAAGTAAGATAGAATCGGAGTGGTAGCAGCATTAGTTGATAACTCAATGATATCAGCCACACCTGATCTACCGCCCATGTTACACCAATGCAACTCCCATTGGTGATTACCACCCATGTTATCACGGAAGGCCTGTTGGAACTTAGGATCTTCGTCCCAGAAATAATTATAGGACTGCAAGGTTACATTTCCCCCGTCGGTAATTAGATAGTAAGGATAATCTCGGGGCATTATCAAATTATTATCAAACGCCTTGGCCATCGCCCAACTGTAATCACAATTAATTGACATCTTTCTATTAGCATAAGCCTTAGTTAGCATCGACATCAAAGCCTGATTATAAGGATCTTTAGAAGACGTGATGTCTTTTATATTTACCACCTTACCATTGTAGTTCTCGACTATTCTGAACTCATAAGTAGCACTTGGATCTTCAGAAGTAATTTTTTCTTGATCTACTATGCGAGCCTCGCCAATCATATTTAGTCTTGGGTTGCTAATGGTGATAATATCTTCAGCATCTGCATCTTCATCGTCTGTGCTAACGATATAATATTTCATGCAATCACTTCGGGCCAAACTTGTTTTGAAGTTCCTTCATGAGTTCGTCCTCGGAAATAATCCCTAACCTGATAGCATTCTCAAGTTGAAGCATCGTTGCTTCGAGATCTGCAGCATCGATCATCTTTTTTGTTGCCACAGCCTTCTGACTATAAGTTAAATCTTCCATTGGCTTTCCTCGGTAAACATAAGCATTAAACTCATCAGCATCGAAAAGCATGGTGTTATTAAAAGAGGGCTTGTCTTCCATGGCCTTTTTGTTACAAGAATAGCATATTCTTCGAGCACCCTCAAGTGAACCCTTACCACGGTAAAGTGGATGAGCAGGCTCTTCACAGATAGTGCACTTTCGATATTCACCCTCTGCAGATATTTCCAGACGCTCGATAGCATCTTCAGGTTTCAGATCTCGATCCTTCTTTAGTTTTCTCAACTGCAGTGGTTTACCAGAAATGGTTCGAACTTTGTTGGCCGTAGTTTGAACTTCGGCGTTATATTCGTCAGTATAGTCCTCACCGCAATCAGAACAGTAGAAGATAGCATAAGTAGCAGTATCAGTAGCAACTTCTTCACATTCTGGACAAGTATCCCCGATCAGGATCTCGGTATCGTCCTGACCACAACTGGAACAATAATAAACATCACGATATTCGATATCGCCATCGCATCCAGCGGTTTCGCAAGGTGCGAAGTGGTGCCACTCGCCTGAAAATGATTCTGCGTTAAAATTATCATTGTCATTCATCATTCTTAGACTCTGATATCCTTTTTGAACCATGGGCCAGTCACGATAAATGCTGGGGTTCTCTAACATGTCATCCTCAGGACCAACATCAGATCCTTGTAATCTATTCCTAACTTTCTCACCTTCAGATTCTGAATTAAACAGTGAATCCTCATACTGCTTCCAATATTTTTGATTGGCACGGGATTGATAAATCTGATATCCTCCGATCAGAATACCAACCATAGCAAGTCTACTTCCCAAACCCATAATAATTATTGACTCACGCTGCTACTTATACTTTGCGACTCCTAAATATACACTATACGACGGACCTGATGCTCTAATAGCGAACAAGTTATCGGAAATGGGTGGGCATCGACTTATTCTGATAGCACGGTGATTAACTCTTCCAAGGATCGCATGTCACTATCTTCCTTGATCTGTATATTATCACAGATAGTTCTAATAAACTCACCATTCTCTTTTAGATCGGTCGCATAATTCCACCCATGGATAACAACACAGTTATCCTTGTCATCTCCTTTTGTAGTTGTCCAGACGATGATAGCATTTTTCTTAACGTATCCTTCTAATTGTTTTGGCGGGATACATCTCTTTAATCGATCCCATTGATGACTCTGTAATCCTTTTACTTCAATCATATGTTCTTCAACTTTGATATCAGAGTCGTGCTTACGCTTCTTAAACTCCGCATCTACCTTTGCGACACCCTTTAACTTCCAACGAAGGAATGAACAGACACCGTGTTCGCTCTTGCGCCCAACATAGCAACCCGGTAATGAATTATGATTATACCGCTTACCGAAATCAACATTCTCCCAATACTCCCATTCTTCATAAGCCGCCTTGCAGGCTGCCTTCATATCGTAGGGTGATAAAGAAAAGCGATACATCTCAGAACCTCCAGTTCTCGATCGCTGCGTCAACTTCTAATAATGATAGTTCTGGAAAATCAGACCATACCATTACTCTCATCTGATTTAGGTTTTGCCACGGTTTGAAGTTCCACATCTGAATTATCATTTGCGTTAGCACCTTTATCTACTTTAGGTTTTCGAGGCCCACGCTTGATCCCTTTATCAGCACGAGTCTTGCGCTTTTTAGGAACAACTGCAGGTGCAGTAATGACCGCACCGCCTGTGGGTAATGGCTTCTTGGCTGACCTCTTCTTTACCCTGCTGGTCATAATAACATCTCCTGCAACTTGTTTAGGAGTATAACTCTGTGGCTTAGCAGGAACGGGACTCAACTTTAATGCAGGTTTTCTTCTGCCAACATGACCTGCTACTACCAATTGCCCATATGTTCCTGCGGAAAATTGGATCGCTGAGAATAAGACCTTTTGATCCAAGCCCTCGAAATCTAACATGGCTAAACAACGCTTACACCATTTATTATGATCACGATAACCCTCACGAGGAGCAATATCACGAGCGTCTATTACCTTGCTGGCCTTGATATTAGTTCCACAAAATGCCTTTTTGACATCAGGTTGATTGTATCCACCTGTAATATGCAACTTATTCGATCGAGGATTCTGGAAAACAAAGACCTGCGGCCCTGTTAATTCGTTCAACACTTTTTTACCCATGTCTTTATTTTAGACTACCAAGTATATAAAGATTGCGGTCATTTTGACTTTTTGCCCTTTTTGGGCTTCTCATGGATCGGACTCTTCTTATCATTGAAGTCCTCGAAAGCACAATACAATGAGCAATATCTCCTCTTGACTATCATTGTTGGCCACTTTTGCTTAGCCTTCTTAGCAAAGCCAACATCGAGAGCATGGCATCCCGTGTCCAGACCTGATTTACAGATCGAACAATTGTAACGATCATCATTCTCAGCATCTTTATCAGAACGTTCTTCCTTCGTTACCAACATTTCAGGGAAATCTGATATCAAATCCTTGCTATCGGTGTATACCTCTGAAACCAAATACTCAAAGTTATAATTATCAAGTAGCATATCTCGCCACCGCCAGATTGCAGTTCCACCTCTTATTTTAGCCATCAATAATCCTCCCATTCATACGGTGACATCGCTATGCCGAATATAATTATTAGTAAGATCCAACCCCACATTATTCTTCACCTTCCTTTTTGTATGACATCCCGCAGGAATTACACACCAAAGTATCTTTATCAACATCACACTGCCTTCTGCAAGGTCCCCCGTATTGCTTCCACTTGTTCGTCATTGTATTCACCTCTCCACCTAAGATATTTAACTGTTAAAAGAATTAACCATGATGCCAAACTAATCACTCCAAGGGGTGGATAATGTTCTTATCACCCAATGCCCATCTCAAGGTCTTAATGACACCTTCCAGTGCTTTCTTGTTGCGGGCTGCTTCTCGCATGGCAGACTTATCATCCACTTCCCTCGCAGTAAAGAAAACTGTAACCCACTCATTCTGCTTTCTCTCAGCACGATCCAACATTCTTTCGATCTCATCCCATGATCTATCATAGGTAAAGTGGTCGGTGTCTTGGTGGTCACTCATCTCTGCCATGTATGGCGATCCTTGTTACCACCCTTATATATTATATGGCGATCCAAATCTTCAAGTGGCGATCCAACCACCAAAAAGTGCGGACCATCTGCGTCAGATCTGGCTTCTAAACCTTCTAATTAGACGGTCTGGTCCACAGTATAACAATATCAAACAACCCCAAATGAGTGTTGGTAAGTATTACCAACGTCAAGGGTTTAGCCAAATCCTGATTTCAGAAAGTGCAGACCCCCCGTGGCGATCCGGCGATCCGGCGATCCAACGTGTTTTTCTTGTGAAAACAAAAAGTATATCAGGGTGATTCCACTAAATTAAGT